>Ga0302323_100005890_pt1 | contig 10061 bp, 8 predicted proteins | sample Fen_T0_3_FD_201950 | JGI IMG/M metagenome (GOLD analysis project Ga0302323, IMG submission 201950) | Peat permafrost microbial communities from Stordalen Mire near Abisko, Sweden - Fen_T0_3 | ecosystem: Environmental > Terrestrial > Soil > Wetlands > Permafrost | place: Sweden: Abisko... | reverse complement strand
TGCGAAAGATCTGGCGGATGCCGTCGAGCACCTTCAGGCCAAGCACACCGAACTCGGGGCCACGGTGGTCGATGGTGGGCAGGCTCATCGCCCGCAGGATGCGGTCGGGCACCGGGCTCGGCCCCGGGATCTGCAGGAAGTGGCGGCCACTGGGGTGGTTGTCGAGAGGCAGCATGGGAGTCTCCTTGGCGAGCCCCAAGTTTTGCATACAAAATTCATTTGTCAAACACGCTCACCTATACTGCCTGTCACAAATTGACTGGCCAGTTTGCATACGAATCAGGGTTGCCCCATGGCAGAAATCATCTCCATCCCCCGCCAGGTGCTGCACCACGAGGTTGCGGTGCGGCTGCGCCAGCGCATCGTCGAAGGCCACCTGGCGCCTGGCGCCAAGCTCAACGAGCGCGAGCTGAGCGAGTCACTGCACGTGTCGCGCACACCGCTGCGCGAAGCCATCAAGATGCTCGCCGCCGAGGGCCTGGTCGAGCTGCTGCACAACCGCGGCGCGGTGGTGGTGCACATGTCGCAGCAAGACGTGGCCGACACCTTCGAGGTGATCGCGGGGCTGGAAGGCCAGTCGGGCGCGCTCGCCGCGCAGCGCATCACCGACGGCGAGCTCGCCGAGATCCGCGCGCTGCACTACGAGATGCTGGCCGCCTACACACGGCGCGACCTGCCCACCTACTACCGCATCAACGCGCAGATCCACACGCTGATCAACGCCGCCGCACGCAACCCGGTGCTCACGCAGACCTGGCGCACGGTGAATGCGCGCCTGCAGGCGATGCGCTTTCGCTCCAACGTCGATGAAGCCAAGTGGAAGCGCGCCGTCGACGAGCACGAGCGCATGGTCGAGCTGCTGGCGCAGCGCGATGCAGCCGGCCTGCAGGCCCTGATGGTGCAGCACCTCGAACACAAGCGCGATGCGGTGCTCGAGCTGATGCGCGCTGGCGAAGCCGGCACCGAGGCCCAGGCATGAACGCGCCCTTGCCTGCGTCGGTGACGCGCAGCAGCCCGGACACCGCCGACCTCGCGCGCCGCCTGGTGCAAGAAACCGAAGGCGAGGTGCTGTTCGACGCCGCGTCGCGCAGCCGTTATGCCACCGACGCGTCGATCTACCAGATCATGCCGCTGGGTGTGTTCGTGCCGAAGACGGCGCGCGACGTGGCCATGGCCATCGACATCGCCCGCGACCTGAAGGCACCGCTGCTGCCGCGCGGCGGCGGCACCTCGCAGTGCGGGCAGGCGACAGGCGCCGCACTGGTGATGGACTTCAGCAAGCACCTGCGGCAGGTGCTTGCGCTCAACCTGGTCGACTCGACCGCCGTGGTCGAGCCGGGCATCGTGCTCGACCACCTGAACGCGCAGCTCAAGCCGCACGGGCTGTGGTACCCGGTGGACGTGTCGACCAGCGCGCAGGCCACGCTGGGCGGCATGGCGGGCAACAACTCCTGCGGCAGCCGCAGCATTGCCTACGGCAACATGGTGCACAACGTGGTCGGTGCCGACGCGTGGCTGGCCGACGGCAGCAGCGTGTCCTTCGGCCCGCTCGCGAAGCTGGGCGCGAAAGAGCGCGCGATCGCCGACTTCGTGCGAGGGTTGGCCGACTCGCTCGCGCCCGAGATCGACGAGCGCTGGCCCACCGTGCTGCGCCGCGTGGCCGGCTACAACCTCGACATCTTCCGCCCGCGCAGCGAGCGGCCGTACACGAGCGACGGCAGCGTGAACCTGGCGCACCTGCTGGTGGGCGCCGAAGGCACGCTCGCCGTCACGCGCAGCCTCACCCTCCAACTCGCGCCGCTGCCGCGCGCCAAAGTGCTGGGTGTCGTCAATTTCCAAAGCTTTCACGCGGCGATGGATTCGGCGCAGCACCTCGTGAAGCTCGGGCCGAGCGCGGTGGAGCTGGTCGACCGCACGATGATCGAGTTGTCGCGCGCGAACCCGGCCTTCCGCCCGGTGATCGAAGCGGCTCTCATCGGCGCACCAGCGGCCATCCTGCTGGTCGAGTTCAGCGGTGACGACAAGGCGGTTCTGCTGCGCCAGCTGCAGGCACTGGTCGAGCTGATGGGCGACCTGGGGCTGCCCGGCAGCGTGATCGAGATGCCCGACGAGGCACCGCAGAAGTCTCTGTGGGAAGTGCGCAAGGCCGGCCTCAACATCATGATGAGCCTGAAGGGAGACGGCAAGCCGGTGAGCTTCATCGAAGACTGCGCGGTGCCGCTCGAACACCTGGCCGAGTACACCGACGCACTCACCGAAGTCTTCCAGCGCCACGGCACGCGCGGCACGTGGTACGCACATGCATCGGTCGGCACGCTGCATGTGCGGCCGATTCTCGACATGCGGCGCGACGGCGCATTGCGCATGCGCCAGATCGCCGAAGAGGCGGCCGTGCTGGTGCGCAAATACAAGGGCGCCTACAGCGGCGAGCATGGCGACGGGCTGTGCCGCGGTGAGTGGATTCGCTGGCAGTTCGGCCCGCGCATCGACGATGCGTTCCGCGCAATCAAGGACCACCTCGACCCCGATCACCTGCTCAACCCCGGCAAGATCATCGACCCGCCGAAGATGGACGAGGCGAGCCTGTTCCGCTTTCCGCCGAGCTACCGCACCATCCCGCTGAAGCCGGTGCTCGACTGGTCGGCGTGGAACGTGCAGAACGATCCGGCGACCGAAACCACCACGGCACCGGGCACCGGCGGCGACAGCACCGGCGGCTTTGCCAAGGCGGTCGAGATGTGCAACAACAACGGGCACTGCAGAAAGTTTGACGCCGGCACCATGTGCCCGAGCTACCGCGTCACGCGCGACGAGCAGCACCTCACGCGTGGCCGTGCGAACACCTTGCGCCTGGCGCTGTCAGGCCAGCTGGAGGGTTACACAAGAGAGGATGCTTTCACCAGCGCGCCGGTGAAAGAAGCGCTCGACCTGTGCGTCGGCTGCAAAGGCTGCAAGCGCGATTGCCCGACCGGCGTCGACATGGCGCGCATGAAGACCGAGTTCACCGCGCACTACAAGGCACGCCACGGCCACACGCTGCGCGACCGCGTGATCGCGCACCTGCCGCGCTATGCGCACATCGCGAGCCGCATGCCTTGGCTGCTGAACCTTCGCAATCGCGTGCCGCTGCTGGCCCGCCTGGGCGAACGCATGCTGGGTTTCTCGGCCCGCCGCAGCCTGCCGCGCTGGCGGCGTGACAGCTTCTGGAACGTGGCCGGTTCGTTGCGCCTGGCTTCGGCGGCCGAGGCCTTGGCGTCCAGCAAATCGGTGGTGCTGTGGGTCGACACCTTCAACGGCAGCTTCGAAACCGAGAACGCCAGCGCCGCTGTGCAGGTGCTGCAGGCGGCAGGCTATGCCGTGCACGTGCCGCAGCGCCCGCAACACCGCAGCGGGCACCTGTGCTGCGGGCGCACCTACCTCTCGACCGGCATGGTCGATGAGGCCAGGGCGCGAGCGCGTGAGTTGCTTGATGTGCTGCTGCCCTTTGCGCAACGCAGCATCGACATCGTCGGCCTCGAGCCCTCGTGCCTGCTGACGCTGCGCGACGAGGCCTTGGTGCTCGGCCTTGGCGACGCGGCGCAGACGGTCGCCCAACACGCGCTGATGTTCGAGGAGTTCATCGCCCGCGAAGCACGCGCCGGCCGCTTTGCGCCAGCGCTGAAACCCAGCACGCAGGCGATGCGCGTGCATGGTCATTGCCACCAGAAAGCCTTCGCTGCCATTCAACCGGTGATGGAGGTGCTGAAGCTCATCCCCGGCGCCGCGCCCGAGTTGATCGAGAGCTCGTGCTGCGGCATGGCCGGCAGCTTCGGCTATGAGGCCGAGCACCACGCGGTGTCGATGCAGATGGCCGAGCTGAGTCTGCTGCCGGCCGTGCGTGCTGCCCCCGATGCACTGATCGTGGCTGACGGCGCGAGTTGTCGCCATCAAATTGCCGACGGCACGGCACGCGAGGCACTGCACGTGGCGCGCGTACTCGCCAACCACCTGGCCTGACGCGTCCGGGTTGACCCCGCCACGGGCTTACGTAGTTTCCGCCATGCCGCGGGCGCTGGCGCTATCGACAATGGACTCCATCCATTCCGATAGCTCCCGAAAGGAAGTCCCCATGAAGCGCCTTCTGCTGGCCTTGCTGGCCCCCCTCGCCGCCGCCAGCGCCTTCGCCGAATACCCGGACAAGACCGTCACCATCGTGATCCCGTTCGCAGCTGGCGGCCCCACCGACAAGGTGGGTCGCGACTTCGCCGAAGCGGTGCGCAAACCGCTCGGCGGGCAGGTGGTGGTGATCGACAACGTGGCCGGCGCCGGTGGCACCCTCGGCACGGCCAAGGTGGCCAAGGCCGCACCCGACGGCTACACGCTGCTGATCACGCACATCGGCATGGCAACCTCGCCGGCGCTGTACCGCAACCTGCAGTTCAAGCCGCTCGAAGACTTCGAATTCCTCGGCCTCATCAACGAAGTGCCGATGACGCTGATCAGCCGCCCGACGCTGCCGGCCAACACCTACCCTGAGCTTGTGGCCTGGCTGAATGCCAACAAGGGCAAGGTCAACATCTCCAACGCGGGTGTGGGCTCGGCCTCGCACCTGTGCGGCATGCTGCTGCAAAGCACCTTCAAGATCGACATGGTGCCGGTGCCGTACAAGGGCACGGCACCGGCGATGAATGATCTGCTGGGCGGGCAAGTCGACATCATGTGCGACCAGACCACCAACACCACCGGCCAGATCGAAGGCGGCAAGGTGAAGGCCTTTGCCGTCACGACCAGCAAGCGCCTCACCATCCCCGCACTGGCCAAGCTGCCGACGCTCGATGAAGCCGGCCTCAAGGGCTTCAACGTGACCATCTGGCATGCGCTGTACGCACCGAAGGGCACGCCCAAGCCCATCCTCGACAAGATCAACGCGGCGCTGAAGCTGGCGCTGAAGGACGCCACCTTCATCAAGAACGAAGAATCGCTGGGTGCCGTGGTCACCGCCGACGCGCGGGTGAACCCGGCCGAGCACAAGAAGTTCGTCGAGGCCGAGATCGCCAAGTGGACGCCGATCATCAAGGCGAACGGGCAATATGCAGATTGAGCCCCCCAGTCGCTTCGCTCCTGCCCCCGAGGGGCGCCACCTGGCGGACCGGCAAAGCCGGCTCCGCGGGCGTTGCTTGATGGGCGCGTCGCTTCGCTTGCGCGTTTCGATCAACCGCGCAGCGTGATGGGGATGGTGACTGGGCCGTCGTTGATGAGGTGGACTTGCATGTCGGCACCGAATTCACCGTTGGCCACCACAGGGTGTTGTGCGCGGGCAGTCGCGAGCACACGCCCGTAGAGCTGACGTCCCAGTTCAGCGGGCGCTGCGCCGGTGAAACTGGGTCGGTTGCCGGCCGAGGTGTCGGCGGCCAGCGTGAACTGGCTGACGATCAGCAGGCCGCCTTGCACGTCGACCACGCTGCGGTTCATCTTGCCGGCTCCGTCGGAGAAGATGCGCAGCTTGAGCAGCTTGGCCACGAGCTTGTCGGCGATGGCTTCGGTGTCCGCAGGCTCTGCGCACACCAAGACGAGCAGGCCTTGGTCGATTGCACCGACAGTGCGCCCCGCAATCTCGACGCGCGCCTGGGTCACGCGCTGAATGACGGCGATCACGTCAGCGGTCCATGCGCTTGAGTTCGTCGCCCAGCAGGCGCGCCGCAGGGACGACGCGACCATCGGCAAAGCGGATCAAATACGGCTCGCCACTGGTGCTCGACCTGGATGCAATCTGCTCGATGAATTGCTGCGCCGTGCTCACATGCTCGCCCATCTTGCTGAACTTGCTGCGCAGAAACTTGGCGGCGTCTTGCGGCGAATAGTCGCTGCCGTTGCGCACAAAGTAGGCGCCCTTCTGGGCCTCGACGAACTGGATCAACCGCTCGATGCGTGCCAGCTCGGCAGGCGGCGGCGCGGCCCAGGCCGTCGCCACCATCAGCAGCAAGCCCGAAACCCAAGCGCGGCGACGCATGTTCAAGTCAGCGTGACGCGCGCGAACTTGCGCTTGCCGACTTGCACGACGTAGGTGCCGGCTTCCAGCTTCAAGGCCTTGTCGCTGACCGCGCTGCCGTCGATGCGCACGCCGTTGCCTTCGATCAGGCGCATGGCTTCGCTGCCCGATGGCGCTAGCCCGGCCTGCTTGAGCAAGGCACCGATGCCGAGTGGCGCACCGCTGAGCGCAATCTCGTCGATCACTTCCGGCACGCCGCCCTTGGCGCGGTTGTTGAAGTCGGCTTCGGCAGCCTCAGCCGCTGCCGCGCTGTGAAAGCGCGTGGTGATCTCCTTGGCCAGTTGCACCTTCGCGTCCTTCGGGTTTCGCCCCGCCTCGACCTCGGCCTTGAGCTTCGCAATCTCGGCCTCGGGCCGAAAGCTCAGCAGGGTGAAGTACTTCCACATCAGCACGTCGTTGATCGACAGCAGCTTGGCGAACATGTCGTTCGCCGGTTCGGTGACGGCGATGTAGTTGCCCTTGCTCTTGGACATCTTCTCGACGCCATCGAGCCCCTCGAGCAGCGGCATCGTCAGAATGCACTGCGGCTCCTGGCCGTATTCGCTTTGCAGCGCGCGGCCCACCAGCAGGTTGAACTTCTGGTCGGTGCCGCCGAGCTCGAGATCGCTCTTCAGCGCCACCGAGTCGTAGCCTTGCATCAGCGGGTAGAGGAATTCGTGCACGCTGATCGGCGTGCCGTTCTTGAAGCGCTCATGGAAGTCGTTGCGCTCCATCATGCGGGCCACGGTGTAGCGCGACGCGAGCTGGATCATGCCGCGCGCACCCAGCGGGTCGCTCCACTCGGAGTTGTAGCGAATCTCGGTCTTGGCCGGGTCGAGCACCAGGCTCGCCTGCTTGTAGTAGGTCTGCGCGTTGGCTTCGATCTGCTCGCGGGTGAGCGGCGGGCGCGTGGTGTTGCGACCCGAAGGGTCACCGATCATCGACGTGAAGTCGCCGATCAGGAAGATCACCGTGTGACCGAGATCCTGCAACTGGCGCATCTTGTTCAGCACCACCGTGTGGCCGATGTGGATGTCGGGCGCGGTCGGGTCGAGGCCGAGCTTGATGCGCAGTGGCACGCCGGTTGCTGATGACTTGGCGAGTTTGGCGAGCCAGTCGGTTTCAGGTAACAGCTCGTCACAGCCACGCTTCGAGACCGCCAGAGCGTGGCGCACGGCGTCCGTCACCGGGTATTTCATGGGGACGGTTTCTGAAGGTAAAGGCTCGGACATGGGAAGGCTTGGAAACAAGGGGCGCAGGACCCGGTCGGTACAATGCGACGTGGTTCGAGCCCTGCTCGTCCACGTCGACAAGTGACCCGAGCGTCGACCTGATCGAGGCTCGCGGGCGTGCCGGATTCTAGAGGAGCGCCGCGGTCACAGACACCAACCCAGGCACCGGCCCTTGCGGTCGCGGCCTGCAGAACACAGAGCGGCAACGCTCTCGATCCAAATTGAAATCGACAGTCTCATTCGAGCGCATGCTGGGCCACGCCGCGGCGCGCACCAGGCAGTTCTTGTCCCGCCATCCAGGCAGCCTGACGGCGGCCGTGAGCTTGCTGCTCGCCGGTTTCGGCGCCACCGCGTTCGGCCTGTCGGTACCGGATGTGTCGGACTTGCCCCAGCATCTGGTGACGGAAACCGTCACGCCCGAGGGCATCTCGGCACAACTCGAAACACTCGCGGCGCAAGACCTCGCGCTCTACCGCAGCGACACCACACGCAGCAGCGACACGGTCGACAGCCTGCTGCGCCGGCTCGGCGTGGCCGACGCGCAGGCGGCAGCGTTCCTGCGCAGCGATCCGGTGGCGCGCAGGCTGCTCGAAGGCCGGCCCGGCAAGATGACCCGCGTGCTGGCGCGCTCGAGCGGCCAGCTCGATGAACTGGTGGCGCGTTACGCTGCGCTCGACCCCGCACTGGCCGCCACCCACTTCACGCGCCTGCGCGTGGAGCGGGTCGACGGCCACTTCCGGGCCAGGGTGGAAACCGTGGCACTCGACGCGCAGGTGCGCATGGGCAGCGGCACGGTGGCCTCATCGCTTTTTGCTGCGACCGACGACGCGAACATTCCCGACACCGTCGCAAGCCAGATGGCCGAGGTCTTCGCGACCGAGATCGATTTCCACCGCGACCTGCGCCGCGGCGACACCTTCAGCGTGCTCTACGAAGCCCTCACCGCCGATGGCGAACCGATCAACTGGGGCGGCGCGGCCGGCCGCGTGTTGGCCGCCGAGTTCGTGAACGACGGGCGCAGCCACTCGGCGGTGTGGTTCAAGAGCGATGCCGGCAAGGGCGCCTACTTCGGCTTCGACGGCCGCAGCAAACAGCACGCTTTCCTGGCCAGCCCCATGGAGTTCTCGCGCGTGACCTCGGGGTTCGCGATGCGCCTGCACCCGATCCTGAACCAGTGGAAGCAGCACAAGGGCGTGGACTACGGCGCGCCCACCGGCACGGCGGTGCGTTCGGTGGGCGACGGCGTGGTCGAATTCGCCGGCTGGCAGAACGGCTACGGCAATGTGGTGCAAATCAAGCACAGCAACGAACGTGCGACGGTGTATGCGCACCTGAGCCGCATCGACGTGAAGAAGGGCCAGCACCTCGAACAGGGCGCGCATATCGGCGCCGTCGGTGCCACCGGTTGGGCGACCGGGCCGCATCTGCACTTCGAGTTCAAGGTCAACGGTGCGCACCAGGACCCGATGGCGATTGCAAAGTCGTCCGAGACGCTCACGATTGCACCGGCGGCGCGCAATCAGTTTGCGCAGCTGGCACAGGGCTACGAAAGTCGGCTCGACGCGGTGGCGACGGGGTCTGCCTCGGGGCGGTATTCCGAGTGACGGGCTGGATCTGACGCTGCCCGGTGAAGGCCCGCACTGCAGGCCTCTTTCATGCGCGGCGGCGGGCACAATCCACAGATGACCACGCTCTATATCGGCCTGATGTCAGGCACCTCCCTCGACGGCGTGGCCGGTGTGCTCGCCGATTTTTCACCCCAGGGTACAGCACCGCTGGCCGTGCGGGCGCATGCGCATCGGTCCTTCCCGGCGGCATTGGCCGAAGAGTTGATGGCGCTCAACACACCGGGTGCGAACGAACTGCATCGCGCTGCACTGGCGGGCAATGCGCTCGTCGCCGTTTACGCGCAGATCGTCGATGACTTGCTCGAGCGCAGCGGCGTCGGTCGCGCAGCCGTGCGCGCGATCGGGGCTCATGGGCAGACGGTGCGCCACCGGCCGCGCGAGTTCGACCGCACCGGTTACACCTTGCAGATCAACAGCCCGGCGCTGCTGACCGAGCTGAGCGGCATCGACGTCGTGGCCGACTTCCGCAGCCGCGACGTGGCCGCCGGCGGCCAGGGTGCACCGCTCGTGCCGGCCTTTCACCGCGCGCTGTTCGGCCGCCCGGGCGAGGCGCTGGCGGTGCTGAACATCGGCGGCTTCGCGAACCTGACTGTGCTCGGCGCCGAGGGTTCGACACTCGGTTTTGACTGCGGCCCAGGCAATGTGCTGATGGACCACTGGTGCCTCATGCACACCGGCAGCGCTTACGACGATGGCGGTGCTTGGGCGGCCTCGGGCCGCGTCATCGCGCCGCTGCTCGCAGCGATGCGCGCCGAGCCCTACTTTGCGATGCCCGCGCCCAAGAGTACCGGTCGCGATCTCTTCAATCCGAGCTGGCTGAACACAGTGCTGGCCAAGTTACCTGCGCCCATAGCGCCTGAGCATGCGCGTGACGTGCAGGCCACGCTCGCCGAACTCGCGGCGAGTGTATGTGCCGACGACCTTCGCGCTCACGCGCCCGTGACGCGCGAACTGCTGGTGTGCGGCGGCGGGGCCTTGAACGCACATCTGATGTATCGCCTCGCAGCCTTGCTGCCCGGCGTTCACGTGGGCCCGACGGACCAACGGGGCCTGCCTGCGATGCAAGTCGAAGCCTGTGCGTTTGCATGGCTGGCACGGCAACACGTCGAGAACCGTGTCGGCAACATCAGCACCGTGACAGGCGCTCGTGGGGAACGGGTGCTCGGCGCCATGTACCCGGCGGGCTGAAGCGCC
>Ga0302323_100005889_pt1 | contig 10061 bp, 6 predicted proteins | sample Fen_T0_3_FD_201950 | JGI IMG/M metagenome (GOLD analysis project Ga0302323, IMG submission 201950) | Peat permafrost microbial communities from Stordalen Mire near Abisko, Sweden - Fen_T0_3 | ecosystem: Environmental > Terrestrial > Soil > Wetlands > Permafrost | place: Sweden: Abisko... | reverse complement strand
GAAGTTTTGCTGTTTGCTGTAGTCGGATTGGTTGTTAAACCCCAGCATACACCCTTGGCAGTAATTGGGGCTCCTCCGTCAGTGATACTTGTTCCACCCAATGTTGCAGTTGTGATGGTAACGGAGGTTGCATCAACGGTGGTCAGTTTTGGGAGAGAAGCTTTAAAACTTTTTGATTTAGGATCAAGTGGATTATTTCGCAGCAGGTCGGCTTTATCGCATGAAAACAAAACGCAAAGAAAGAATAGCAGGGCGGTTATTTTGAAATTCTTCATGATAATGTAATTTTATATGGGCTCTGATTTTTACAAAAGTTAGGTATATTACTATTCTCAAAATGTTAAATGGTATCCAAGCTGCAATCCATTGTTGGCATAATTTAATCTGAGGCCATCATAAGGATTTGCACTGTAATATGAATTGGCTACCTTTTTGTTTTTCGCACCTTTAAATGCAACATAAATTACATTTAAAGCCCAAATGCCTGCTCCGGTCCTGGTTGTAATATAGTACTTATTCTGTGCACTGTTGGCTTTTGAATAGAGGGCATCCATTTCAGCAGGATTGGTGCTTGCTTTATACTCAGCATAGTATTTGTTTGCCTGTGATTTTTGAGTCATCCCGTAGGCAATTAGTCCTAAAGAACTGATAGTTGTTAAAACTGAATAAGTTTTATTATTGTCTACATGATAACCACCCCATCCCGGGAAGAGAACGGAAAGAAATGCATTTGAAGAGCCACTGTACAGAATCTTTGATGAAGTTATGGTGACAGTAGCTTTAAGATTGCCTGATAATACAGGCTGATCGACAACTATATCCCAAAGCATTGCTTTTGTGCCATCACCGAAAACTTTTGTGCCAACATCGCCTGATATTGTTTTAGGAATTATTGTCTCGTTGCTTTCAGTTATAAATCTGAGTTCTATTGTCATTTCCTCTTTTGGGGCAGAACCAGCAAGATTATAATTTACAACCAGATAGCGGTCTTCCAGATGGAAATCCACATCGGTAACCTTAGCTTTAGTCTGGGCAACAGATGGTTGACTTAACAAAATAATGAAAAGCAGTAGCAGAATCGAAGGTTTCATGTTATCAGGTAGTTTAGAGTATCTTTTTGAACAGGAATATTATTTGGTTCTGAAAAAGAAGGTGCCTTTAAGTGAAGTAGATTCCCAGGGTGTCTGAGCCCTGTTGGATTTTTTTTCAACTTCACCGCGAACGCTTTTAAAAAATTCTTCCAGTGTTAAGTTTGGAACTTTAATATATTGAAGGAATGCTTCTGTATAGAGTCCGTTTTTTCCTGTACCATCAGAAGCCGTTTTACCCGGAGAGGGAGCATTCATAAATGCCAGACCTGTTCCTCCGGCACCTGCACTTCTTCCGCTCCATGAACGGGCGAAAGGATTGTCGCGACAGGCGTCAAGAATTACTATATTTGTACTCGTCTTTGCAGCTTCCATTTTCCCCAGAACCTTGCCGGCATCAACACAGTCATAATCAACATCCTGTTCAACCTTTAGGGTGGCATCAACCGGAATCAGATAGTTGTTTCCTTTTACCTGCATTCCGTGTCCGGCATAATAGAACAACCCAACAGTGTATCCTTGTAACTTTTCACCAAATTCGTCCATTGCCATCTTCATGGTCTTATTGTCAGCATTGAGTTTTAATATGACTGTAAACCCTACTTCCCTTAATGCTGTGGCTATCGCTTTTGCATCGTTTAATGGGTTCTGAAGGACATTACCGCTCATATAATCTGCATTTCCTATTACAAGTGCCAGCCTTTTTTCAAGATACGAATGGTCAATTTTTTGTACAAAATAACCAATACTCCTTGGCTCAGACATAGTAACACCCTGTTTGGTTTTTGCTTCTATCTTAATTTCGTTTATCCCTTCATTTAATGTTAAGTTCCTCACAATTCTGTATTCATTCTGATTATCAGTGGCAATAACTTCAAATGATTTACTATCCTCCGGGACCTGACCATTCAGATATACAACCAATCCGGTAATATTTGATTTTGTCTTAAGTAAACCGGAAATATTAATAACCGAAAAATCAGTACTATCCTCGGCAGGGGTTGGAGCGATCCATGTAAAAACAGGGGGAATTGAAAGCTCCTTCATAGGAATTACCAGCTGCGCCATTTTTGTACTATCGTTGCGGGTATCTTTGACAATAATATCAAATCTGGCTTGACCGTCTTTAATATTTTCATCAGCTGTAAAGGGTACACTAACCAGAGCTGAATCTCCAAAGTTGATTTGTTTGACAGTCTGCGTTTTACTATAAGTTATTCCTTTAATATCGTCAGGAGTATTCAGATTTACATTGAGTTCCTGCAATAAAATTGTTCCTGTATTCTTTATATAAAAGTTGATAGATCCAGTCTCTTTGCCCTCAAGCTGCTGATTCATATTTGCATCAGTGAAACTCAGTCCGCTAATTTTAAATGATGTAAATAGCTGGGCAACTTTTTTTTCATTTTGATTAATAATCACCATTTTGAATTTACTCTCGCCAGTTTGGGAATATGCCAGATTGCTCATAACCAGACATAAAATTGATGCGAAAAGAAAAACACGTGGGTTCATAATATTCAGGTATTAGTTTAGCTCAAATATTCCATATATTGCGAAAGTTAAACAAAATAATATTACAGCAAAATAAATAATGTTAATATTGGTAAAAATCTAATCTAAAACAAAATTTCAATAAAATGAGAAACAAATTACTGACAATCTGGTTTTTACTGACAATTATTATAATTCCTGTATCAAGGGCTGATGAGGGTATGTGGATTCCTCTTCTGATCGAGAAATACAACATTAAATTGATGCAGGAAAAAGGGTTTAAACTTTCTGCTGAAGATATTTATAGTGTAAATAAAGCCTGCATGAAGGATGCAGTTCTTAGTTTTGGAGGAGGATGTACTGGTGAAGTTATTTCTCCGGAAGGTCTTCTCATTACAAATCATCATTGCGGTTATGGTCAGATTCAGGAACATTCAAGCCTTGATCATGACTATCTTACAAATGGCTTCTGGGCTATGTCGCATCAGGAGGAACTGACTAACCCGGGGCTTACAGTCACTTTTCTTAAGTCGATGGAAGATGTTACCGAAAAGGTGCTAAAAGGAATTACCGAAGGCATGGATGCTGCTGAACGAGATAAGATCATTTCTGCCAATAGTAATGAAATCAGAAAAAAGGCTATCGAAGGCACCGGATATACTGCTTCAGTAAGACCTTTCTATATGGGTAATCAGTATTTTTTATTTGTGAATGAATCTTTCAGGGATATTCGCCTGGTTGGGGCTCCGCCATCAGCTATTGGTAAGTTCGGAGGGGAGACAGATAACTGGATCTGGCCACGTCATACTGGAGATTTCTCACTTTTTAGAATATATGCCGATAAAAACAACCAACCGGCTGATTATTCAAAGGATAATGTTCCTTATAAACCTATTTATTTTTTCCCGATTTCTATCAAAGGGATTAAAGAAGGAGATTTTACTATGGTCTTTGGTTACCCGGGAACAACTACAGAGTATGTTTCTTCCTATCATATTGACATGGTGAAGAATTATATCAATCCGAAAATGATCGCAATCAGATCTAAGAAAATAGAGATTATGGAGGCTGCCATGGCAACAGATCCGCTTATCAGAATACAGTACTCTGCAAAAAAATCAGGTATCGCCAATTCGTGGAAGAAATGGATAGGCGAGATTCAGGGTCTTGATAAAATGAATACAATTGGTAAAAAACAGGAATTTGAGGCAAAGTTTATGAAATGGGTTGCTGAAGATAACTCCAGAATGACAAAATATGGTTCTGTACTTCCAATGTATAAAGAGCTTTATACCAGTCTTCGGGATTATAGTCTTGCCAATAGCTATACCAATGAAGTTATGAACGGAGCTGAAGCAATAAGTTTTTCACGAAGCCTTAGGAACCTGGCTGATCTTTATGATAAAAATTCTTCGGCTGATATTATTAATACTGCTAAAACTAATCTTCTTGCTTCCTCAAAAGAATTTTTTAAAGATTACAACAAAGCTACGGATAAGAAACTTTTTGTGGCAGTTATGGCCATGTATGGAAAGAATCTCGATTCTAAATGGCAAGCTCCGGAATATATCAAATTCAGAAATTCGTGCAACGGCGATTTCCAGGCAGTAGCTGATAAACTTTATGATAAATCTATCTTTACCGATGAGGTAAAATTCAATGCTTTTGTTACCGGATTTAATAAGTCGTCAGTTGCCAAATTGAAAAAGGATCAATTCTACCTTCTGGCAATCAGTGCCAGTGATTTTATTGCTAATAATGTCAGAGGTGAGCTTACAAGGATTAGCGGGGAGATCCAAAAACTTAATAAGATGTATATGGCTGCCCAGATGGAATTTGATAAGGTAAAGACGTTTTATCCCGATGCAAATTCCACCCTCAGGCTTACTTATGGCCAGGTAAAAGGTTATAAGTCTAAGGATGCTGTCTATTTTACTCATTATACAACACTCAAGGGTATTATGGAGAAGGATAATCCTGATATTTACGATTACGCAGTTCCTGCCAGGCTAAAAGAATTATACCAGAAAAAAGATTTTGGTCGTTATACCCAGGATGGTGAAGTTCCCGTCTGTTTTATAGCCAATAATCATACTACGGGAGGCAATTCAGGCAGTCCTGTTATAAACGCTGATGGTCAGCTCATTGGAGTAAACTTTGACAGGGCGTGGGAAGGTGTTGCCAGCGACATGGCTTATAGCCCTGAGCAAAGCCGGAATATCAGTCTCGATATCAGATATGCTTTGTTCCTTATCGATAAGTTTGCAGGGGCGGGGTATCTGCTGAAGGAGATGACGATTGTGGAGTAGGTCAGCCATCATCTTTTGCCTTCTTCACAAACTCACCCCCTTCTTTTCCCCCTCTCTGCTTCGCAAAGAGGGGGAAGGTCTCTGTTATTCAGCTTCTTACGCCCCCTCTTTGCGAAGCAGAGATGTGGATGGGGTGTGAGTTCGTTTAGATTAGGGGAGCAGGGAGGTTAGAATCTTATCGTATATTTCAACTTAACCCTCGCTTCATAAACCTCAGCATTGAAGCGATCCAATGGATTGATTAAGGGTGAATTGAAAGTGAGAAAGACTTCTTTCCCTGGTTTTATTATCCATTGAAATCTCGATTGCCATCCGATTGTTTCAGTCTGATTTTCATACTGAGCATAATTGTACCATGATAAATTCGGACTAAACAGGAAATTAAGATTCAACCGATAAATCTGCGTATTGAAATCTCCATCAGGAAGATGTACCCATTTCTGGTCTGATTCCAAACCGATAAAAACCGGGACAAAAACTTTATACCCTGTCTGCAAAAGCCAATCAGTGCGTCTGCCTGAATAAAATGAGCCTGCTCCGACTTTTGTTGCAGCCCAAAAGTTTCTACGCTTTGCTGAAGTTAAAGTTAATGAATGTCTCCAGAAATGATATTCACCGGCAGGTATGACAAAACTTTTGAAGATATTGAAATCTTTCTCAAGATACTCAAACTGATATTGAGACGCCAGAGAAATTATGTCACCGCTCAGGAATACGATGTCTGTCAGATTCAGGTCAATCTGTGATGTCTGAAGCCCGCCGTTTCTAAGATTTGAAATGAAAGCATATTTAATACCCGATTTAATCTGCATCACCCTGGAGTTTTTTGGCCGGGGACCAATTCCAATACCTCCATAAAAATTCCTGATATTCTTTCGGGGCAGGAAGCCTAATCCCGGTGTGAAATCTTCACCAATCTGGAAATATCCTAATCTGAAATAAAGAAGATCATTAGGATAATTAATTTCACTTCCGAAGGAAATATCGTTTCCGGTAAGACCTGAAGTAAATGACTTCAACCCATAAAGATTATAGCTTAGATTTTTGTTGCCAGATATCTGTGAACTTGAGAGATGCAGATCAATACCAGCGAGTGAATTTTCGACTCCTGACAAAGCATTTCCGTTTGTACCAATAAATCCGATGGAGGATTGTTTTCCGAAATTTCTTGAAATCCTGCCCACTGTGTAACCAGGATTTTTCCATTCATTTTCATCCTTAATATGGAGAACCCCAAAGTTCCAGTTACCGGCTTTGCCAGTAAACTTTCCGCCATACTTTATAGGAACAGGATTTCCGGCTGCATCTAAACCTATCCTCCTTGAGAAGAAAGGAATCATCTGAGTGCTCTGGGGGTTGTCATTGTCACCGTTTATTCCAAATGTAAAGTAGTTAGCCCCGTCTAGAAAAAAATCTCTTTTCTCGGGGAAGAATAAATTAAAACGTGTCAGGTTAATCTGCTTATCGTCAACTTCAGTCTGGGCAAAGTCAGTATTTACGGTAATGGCAGCTTTAAGAGAAGGGGTAATATTATAGAATGCATCTATACCACCGTCGATGACAGGTTTTGGATTGAGATCTTGCTTTTTACTTAAACCTCCGGTGAGGTAAGGAATTAAATCAAGCCCTATACCCTGGGTAATATCCGTAAGTCCTGTTATACGTCCGGCATCAGATATCTGAAACTTATTTGCATTCAGCGATGTAGCAGGCCAGTACGATGCTTCAGATTTCCTTTTTATATATCTTATCAGTTTCAGGCCCCAGGTGCTGTTTCCTTTTTTGAAAGCAAGAGTTTTAAAAGGAATAATCAGTTCCCCATCCCATCCGTTTTCAGTTATTTTAGCTTTTCCATCCCAGAGACCATCCCACGATTTATTAAAATCTTTGCCATTCTCATTTACAAGAGCATCGCCAATACTTCCCCTTGGACCAATCTGAAACCAATAGCCGCTTCGTCCGTCGAGATAAGTGTCAAGGATTACCTGTACACGGTCATCTTCTCCAAGACTAACATCGCGGGCAAGTTCTTTGGCTGTTATACCTTTTGGATCGTCATAACAATGAATACCGACATAAATGTTGTTATGATCGTATAAAAAGTAAAATTCAGTTTTTTCTGAAACTGGATCTCCGATTTTTGGTTCTCTCTGAAACAGCTCATTTATCATTGCCGCTTTACTCCAGACTGCATCATTCACCAATCCATCGATAACCGGTGGAGTGTCTGTAAAAACAGCTTTTATTCCGGGTTGTGAAAAAAGCTCAAAAGTTGAGGTTATAACAAGAAATACGACAAGGAAGAATCTGAAGATCATAAGTATTATTTGTGTCGCAAAATAGGGAATTTTCCCGGTTCTTTTAAAAAGATTAAAATTCAAATAAGATTAATTAGTAACTTTCCCGTGAAATATTTATGCTATGATTAAAATTATTGCAGACGATAAAATTCCGTTCCTCAAAGGAGCACTTGAACCTTTTGCCGATATTGTCTATTTACCCGGAAAAGAAATTAGCAGGGAGGTTCTGAAAGGGGCTGATGCTTTGCTTATCCGTACAAGAACTAAATGTACAGAGAACCTAATTAAAGGGACAACTATCAGATTTATTGGTACCGCAACAATCGGATTCGACCATATTGATACTCAATATTGCGAGAATAACAATATAGAATGGACTAATGCTCCGGGTTGTAATTCTTCATCAGTTCAGCAGTATATTGCTGCAGCATTGCTTAAAATTGCACATGAATCAGGGTTCAAGTTAAGAGACAAAACAATTGGTATAATAGGAGTAGGAAAGGTTGGAGCAAAAGTTGAAAAACTGGCCAGAGCGCTTGGGATGAAAGTTCTTCTCAACGATCCTCCCCGTGCCAGGGTAGAGGGGGAAGCCAATTTCCACAGCCTCGCAACAATTTTATTTCAGTCTGATATAATTACTGTTCATGTCCCTTTAAATGTGGTTGGTGAAGATTCCACTTATTATCTGATGAATGAAAAGAGTTTCAAAAAAATGAATACCGGAGTACTGTTTATCAATTCATCAAGAGGAGAAGTAACAAAAACATCAGCTCTGAAGCAGGCTTTGGTATCTGGCAAACTTAGCAGTGCAGTAATAGATGTGTGGGAGAATGAACCTGATATTGATCTGAATCTTCTGAAAAAAGTATCCATTGCTACACCTCACATTGCAGGCTATTCGACTGATGGCAAGGCGAATGGGACATCTATGGTCGTCAACTCGTTAAGTAAACATTTTAATCTGCCGTTAAAAAACTGGTATCCGGCTAATGTCCCTTTGCCTGCTACCCCTGAATTAACAATTGATGCAAATGGTAAATCTGATGAAGATATTCTCAGAGAGGCAGTTTTATATACCTATGATATATCCGCTGATGACTTTAAATTTCGATCTTCTCCATCTGATTTTGAGAAGCAAAGGGGTGATTATCCGCTGCGCAGGGAATTTACTTCATACAAAATTAACCTTATGAACGGAACTGACGCTGTGAGAAAAGTTCTGGAGGAGCTAGGATTTAAGGTTAATCTTTCTAAAAAGTGATTGAACCACACAAAGGAGTTATGTGTAATAGCATCTTGCAAGCCATCATAATGGCATGATAATTGCGGATGATAAAATACTGACTAACAACCAATAACCATGAAAAAGTTTCTACTAACTGGAACAGCCATCATTTTGGCTTTTACTTCATGTGAGAATCGCATTGGTAATCCTGATGAGTATCTCTTCAAGGCTGACAATGGACTTAAATATAAATACAGTGATTGTGAGCTTTATGATTCATCGACACATATTCTGTATTTAAAGACTATTCATCCCGAATTTAAAAATGAAGTATCAACCAGCTTTTCATTATTTGCAAATGGAGAGGAAATCTACAAAGGAGTATTTTGGCCCAGTTATTCTTCTACTCTTCCCTATGGCCCTTATATTTCCTCATTTTCTTCTTATTATCCTGATTTTACCCTCAGGATTGAACACTTGACTATTGATAATAAGCCCGTTGATCCAAGAAATGATCCAAGAATTATTTCTGCTTTAAAGGATCATAATCTCTTACATTCAGGATTATCTGTTTCAATTAATTCTATAAATATTCTCAGGGCACAACTGACTTTCAAATTTACTGTGACTAATCAGGATATAACAGACCTTCTGATACTTGACCCTGACAAGACAGGCCCAAATCTTTTTCACTATTTCACTAATGGACTAAGTTTAAGAAAATTAACCTACGAAGAGGTGTTTTCCAGTCAAATTACTCCACAGATTCCTTCACCACAGAATAGTTGGAAAACTGAATGGCTATCTAATCTAAAATCTGGCGATTCCCGACAATTTACTATAAACTATTCAATTAACTCTCCCATAAATCCAGGTAACTATAATGCATCTTTTGAATTTCCAGGACTGACACATGGAGTGACTAAGGACCAGCTATTTCAGGATAATATGCGAATATGGATAGGTGACGTCGTTGTGAATAAAAAAATAGCAGTAAAATAAAGCAACGAGCACAAAACAGTATATGTGATAATCCGGTCTGGGAGATAAATTTCCTGAAATCAAATTTTTATGGTTCATAATATTTTCGAATACTCTGCTCCCTTTAAGCAATTTATTAGGATTTCTATCTCAACTATATCTATCTGTTTAATTTTAAACTTAAATGCCCGGTCACAAGACAATCATATATATAATTATGGATTTGAACCTGAAAAAATTTATCTGCAGCTGGATGGTAAAGTTTACACCACAGATAAAACAATTTGGTTTAAAGCGATTATTACAAATGCAAGTGATCACAGTCTCACCAAATTAAGCGGAGTTTTATATGTTGAGTTGATAGCTCCTGATGAAAAAGTGATAGAGAAGAAGCTTATCAAACTGGAGAAGGGAGTTGGAATTGGATTTTTTGATTTGAATAATAACTATTCTGAAGGCACTTATTTAATCAGATCATATACTGAATGGGATAGAAATTTCGGGTCAGACTTTTTCTTTAATGAATATATTCAGGTTTTTGCTCCTGCAACAAAAATGAAACCGGAACCAATAAGTAAAGCTACACTTGTTGAAAAAAAGGATAAAAACCGCCAGCTCATTGCTTATTTCGATCCAACCATAATAGACAGTCTTCACAAAAAAG
>Ga0302323_100005888_pt1 | contig 10061 bp, 9 predicted proteins | sample Fen_T0_3_FD_201950 | JGI IMG/M metagenome (GOLD analysis project Ga0302323, IMG submission 201950) | Peat permafrost microbial communities from Stordalen Mire near Abisko, Sweden - Fen_T0_3 | ecosystem: Environmental > Terrestrial > Soil > Wetlands > Permafrost | place: Sweden: Abisko... | reverse complement strand
ATTTTGACGACGAGCTAGCCAGGCGCTATGGTGCCTTTGCTAGCTATCAATCAGACGCATATCCCTCTTTGATTGAATATCATGGTGAAAATCCTAACAAAGAAGTTGACCGTCTGCTAGATCACTGATGGCTATCCTCTGGGAGAAATCTTTGGGCGCAGGTATTATGCTCCCTCGTCCTATACTGATCAGGAAGTACTTCTGAGCAGTTACATAAAACTTGGGCTCTTCCCTGTCAGCTGCAAAGAGTACTTGCCAAGGATGTTGTTTCACGTGAAACACTACTCACGAATGATTGTTTCACGTGAAACATATTCATAACACAAGCTACAATAACATATAGCAGGTACCTCATTGTTTACTCAAGAATTCATACATCGTTGTTATGGTCACTTAAAACAAAATAACAATATTTCTTGAGCAGAGCTATCCAGAGTTGTACAATAGCTTGGTAACGGCCAACCAGTGACCATCTCCTACAGACGAAAACAAGGAAGCTTTCGGATGTTTTTCACAGCAGAAAGGAAATAATATGAGCACGGTTCCGATCAAAGAGTTCCGCCTGGAACTAAGCAATCTTACCTTTACTGGCCACGACCTTGTACGGCCAGAATCCATTATCGCACAACCAGATGGAACCCTCTGGGTCTCCGACGGACGAGGTGGCGTTACACGTATTGATTCAAATGGAGAGCAACGCTTCTTAGGAGGGCTGGGCGGCGAACCAAATGGACTTGCCATGATGGATGATGGCACGATTCTTATCGCGAACATTGGTACCGGCACGATTCAAAAGCTACACCCAGATGGCAGGACAGAGGAGTTTCTGACTGAAGTTGATGGAGTAAAGCTAAGCAGCGCAAACTATGTCTTTATCGATAGCAAAAAGCGCATCTGGCTAGCCTTTTCCACGCGTGAATCAACGTGGTGGCCAGCAGCGGCACATCCACGCCCCGATGGCTACATTGTGTTGTTAGATGAGAAGGGTCCACGTATTGTCCGCGACGATATTTATTTTACCAACGAGATCCGCCTGGATGCGAATGAAGAGTATCTGTATGTCGCAGAGACAATGAAGAACCACATTATTCGTTTCCGTGTACAACCCGACGGCAGTCTGATAGATAAAGAAGCAGTCGGCCCCGATAACCTTGGTGTAGGTGCAGCTGTTGATGGCTTCACCTTCGACGCACATGGCAACATATGGGTAACAACCGTACTTAGAAATGGCGTTGGTATCATCACCCCCGATGGTGATTATCATGTTATCTTTGAAGATGCCAATGAGGCGCTACTTGCCACCTTTGAGCAAAAGATTGCTGCCGGTCAGGCAGAGCCTGCGGACATGGCAGCGACTGCAGGAAAAACTCTTCAACTAGTCACCAGTGTAACATTTGGCGGCCCTGATCTACAGACTGTCTATATAGGTTCATTGGTAATGTCACGGCTACCCACATTCCGCTCACCTATACCCGGACAGCCAATGCAGCACTGGAAGTAACGATGAATCCTCGCCTTCACGGGGAGAATTATCACAATAGAAAAAAGTCTGGCGCGATATGATCGTATCCTGTTTCACGTGAAACATCCTTTACCTATTTGTTTCACGTGAAACAAACCTCTCCATATAACACATTTACTGTAACACCACTAATGTAGTAATCATAGAGGTATGGCTCTTCTTTGCTCGTTCCTCTCCTATCAATTAGATACTCTGAAGCAATCAGAGAGGAAATCTATCTATGGAATTGTATGTGGCCAGCTTGCACATCAATATCAAATTGACGGATCTACAGATCTCTGCCCATTGACAGACTTCGCATCGTAAAAAGATCTGGATGATATACTGCTAGAAGAAGTTACGTTTGCTATCCGGCAAGGAGAAAACAATGCCGCAAGCATCATACAACGATATCGCACAGTGGTACGATCAATTTCTGCGTGATAGGCCTGTGTACACTGAAGTAATACTGCCGAATCTGTTGTCACTTATCGGAAAATTTGAGGGAGAGGTTATCTGTGATCTAGCCTGCGGACAAGGCTGGGTAGCACGTGAGTTAGCACGACGCGGAGCTCAGGTTATTGGTCTCGATCTATCACCAAATCTGTTGGTACTCGCACATGACTATGAAGAACAAGAACCGTTAGGCATCACATATGTTCAAGGGGATGCTCAAAGCGCAGATCCACTGAGCAATAATCAGCTCACTGGTTGCGTCTGCAATATGGCGCTAATAAATATCCCGGATCTTCAGGCCACCATTCAAAAAGTACGACGAATTCTCAAGCCTGGAGGCTGGTTTGTCTTTGCCATTACTCATCCTTGTTTCGAGACACCATACGCACAGTGGATATCCCTACCCGACCCCAAACACACATTGGCCAGAGTGGTAGCTGGATATTTTGACGAACGGCAGTGGCTCTCAGCGAATCCGGACGGCATACGTGGCCGGATCGGCGATTATCACCGCACACTCAGCACATATCTCAATACACTAAGCACCATAGGTTTTGTGCTCGAACGCGTCCTCGAACCAGGCCCATCAGCTAACCAGGCGAAACAGGTGCCAGGCAATCGTGAAGTTCCTACTCTCCTGTTAATTCGTGCTCATTTTCCAGATCAGCAAAAGATAGAGGAAGGCTACAAAGGCTGAAGGCGCTGTAGATATCACGCTATCTACACAAGGAGCCAAACATTTATAAATATACCAAGAATAACATCACTAAGAATGTTTCATGTGAAACGCTACTCACTCAATAAGGGGCGCACGAATAATCAACCAGGCTAATGATCTTATAAAATGTGTTTCACGTGAAACACTTCTACCATTGCAATTTCATCTTACTTACTAAATCGCAGGCGACGGCGTAGCAGGCTCTAAGCGTAAGGTCGTCTCCAAGATCTCATCTCGTACCATTGAGCTGGCATAGGAAGATGTGAGGTATTTTTGGAGTAGAGCATAACTCACGCGAGCAATCGTAGCTTCATCTGTGACATGAACGGCATGTACTGCCCACTGCTCTCCATTCACAGATAGCGTGGCAAAAGGAAACGCTGTGATCTCTCGGTACCAACGCCCGGCATTGCCACGATACGAACGGATATATACATTGTTTTCCTCAACTACAATCCAGATAGGAGTATGATGAATAGGAGCCTGCGGAGAAAAGCGGGTCTCAATCACAACTTCATCTGTCTGTGCTAGATGCTGGATTTTCTCTTCCTCAAAGTGCTTCATAGAGTTCCTTTTTTAGATGAAAAAACGTCGGATCTCTCAAGAGTATACGCTCACTGAGAGCTATTGTCATTGGCCGAAAGAACAGTCCCCTATTTATAAGAGCATAAAAATTTGATCAAGCCCATCTCAGCAGGTATTTGTTTCACGTGGAACATCCTTATTCTTTCCTCTGTTTCACGTGAAACAACTTTCGTATTTGTAGGTCCATGATCGCATCTCTATATAAAAAGAGGAAGGACTTATGATACAACTGCTTCTTTAAAGTCACGCTTTATACAATGAGGTGCTTTTTCTTTAGGAAATCGAAGATAAGACGATCGACGGGTGAACTATTCTCGCGGTCCGTATAGCGCAACCATATCACTTCTTCGACCTCGGATGCGGCACGAATCTCACCTGAGAACTCAGCGGTGTAGCAAAGCATTCTGACCAGGGTACCTTCAGGTTTTCCATGCGCCTGCGTTTCGAACTGGCCGAAGAACGTGATTGTTTCAGGATGCAGGTCGATATCTAATTCCTCTTTGATCTCTCTGATTAGAGTCTCGTGATCGCTTTCGTTTTCTTCACGTTTGCCACCGGGGATGTAGCAGATGTTCTTTCCTTTTGAGCGTGTGCTAAGAATATGTTCATCCTTAATGTAGATCCAGGCTAGCTTATCAATAATTGTCTGCATCGATTTCCTTCCTCTTTAAGCCATTATAGAACAGTATACTGGTATTCGTCTGTCCAAACAAGATATTTCATACCTGACTACCCGATAATTTACCTACTCATCCATTAATCCGTCTATAACTGCGTAAATGAGCTCTTCATAATAGGTTCGACAAGAGGCTACGATCCAAGTTTGATCTTCTCGGATAGACTAACTCTCTAAACAGATTTGTTTCACGTGAAACATTCCCTGGCAGTTGAAGCGCGAGTGCTATTATTCCTGGTTAGATTTTTGTCCGGCAAAGCGAAATCTATTTAGCCGATCTGTTTCACGTGAAACATCCTTGCATGGCAAACTATGAGGCATGTTTAAATTGACATGAATTTAATCCTATGCTATATTGCGACCAGACAATTATCTTTGAGAAAACACATTGTTTGTAAAGGATCAACTTCATTGGTTAGTATGGCATTGAGACGAGCTACTCGTCGCTGGACCTCACAAGCACAACGCATCTGCATTAACCGGCAGATCGCCCATGGCCATACTATGCCTTTTTTCAGGTGGTATTGACGTAAGAAGAACCGATGCAGAAAGAAAAGAGATAGCAGGCTGCGGGCGATCTGTTAAACAGCGCTCGCAGTTTTTTTTTGCTGTTTCATACCTGAGGAGAATTTCAGCATGCGGTTTCTCTTGCGTTTCTTGCCAGCTAGAGATCTACTAGCGATTCAAGCCATACGCTGGTTACTTCTATCGCGTCTTTGCGCTGACCTCTACTTCTATTCGACAACAATTGTGCTTTTTCAACAACAGCGTAGCCTTAACTTTACGGCGATGTTTGCAATGGAATCTATCCTCTCGCTTGCCATTATAGCTGCCGATATTCCAACGAGCATATGGGCAGATCGCTTTGGCTACCAGCGCATATTGATACTTGGACGTTTATGTGGTATCGCTGGCATATTGTGCTTTATCTTCGCCCATGCATTCTGGCTGTTTGCCATAGCCAATATCTTCAGTGGCTTCGCAATCGCCTGTAGCTCTGGCTGTGAGGGTGCGCTGATCTATCGTAGCATCACAAAGCAGCAGCGTGAGCAACAGGGTAACACAGCCTTTGCTCTTCTACGATTAGCATCAACTTGCGGTCTCTTACTGGGGCTGGTTAGCGGGAGTTTCATCGGTGCAATAAGCCCTACACTTGCAGTAGTCACAAGCATAGTGCCGCTCTTACTCTCGTTAGTAGCTGCATGGCGTATACAGGAACAAAAAGTGCCATCAAAAGATCTATTAACGCAGGCAAATTGGGACATCGCACAGATCATGAAAGTCGCAATACAAACCATCCGCGCCAGGCCTGTACTGGCTGGCTTAAGCATGATCACTTCAGCGGCTTTCGCCCTGACGAATGCCATTTTCTGGTTCAATCAGCCCTACTTTGCACAAGCAGGCATTCCAATAGTTTTGTTTGGACCACTGACAGCTGCAGCAATGGGGCTACAATTGCTTGCACTATTGCGGATGACCACGGTACAGCGCCTTATCGGTATACGAATGATGCTGCTCCTCGCATGTTCATTGCCAGGCATAGCCTATATACTTCTAACAAAAACACACCAACCCTATCTTACCGAGGTATTGATAGCATGCATCATAGCATTCTCATCCTGGCGTGATCCGCTCGTCGACAGTCTGCTACATCAGAATATTCGCGACGAGGCGCGGGCAACAACGCTCTCAGCACTCTCACTTATTGGATCATTTACCGGCATAGCATTGAATCCCTGGATTGGTTCGCTTGGAGACCTGGATCTAACTACAACGGGGTGGGGATTAGGAATAAGTCTGCTTGTACTCGGCATCCTATTTCCACTCGTTGTGCCAGGACAAAAACAAAGGAATGTTTCACGTGAAACGTAGTACGATTTCCTGTGCGGTAAAATAATCTTCCGCAAATATCTTTACCTGGTTATAGTACTTCTAGCACGTAGACATGCATAGATACAGGTGGGCGTAAAATACCTCTGATATAATTAGAGCCGATGTGTTAGTGCATCGATGTACTGTAACCACGACTCCAACCTATGGCCTCTGTACAACTCATGCAATAATGTGGCAGCAAAAGAGAGATATCACTTTTGTTGTTTTTCTCTTGTAAGGGTCATTGTCATGCCATAGCCTCGGGTTACAAAAAGAGGAAGGATAAAGAAGACATGAAACGCCGTACACCCCTTTTTTTGCTACTCTCGCTCTTACTTTTGACCCTGGCGGCATGCGGAGGTTCTGACACCACAACGGCAAGCAGCACCCCAAGCGGAGGAAATAATGCTGCAAGCGGAGGAAATAGTGCTGCAAGTGGGACAAGCACGCCACAAGAAGTGCGAATTGTGATGGGAGAGCAATATTTTAAGCTTACTTCCACAACCTTTAAAGTAGGTCAGCCCTATAAATTCGTTCTGGTAAATGAAGGGAAGATCCCGCACGAATTCACCATTGCCCCTCCTCGTAAAGCTGGTCAGACCGAAAAAGATGAGGATGCTGTATCACTGCTTGATGCCGATCAAATAGCTGGCGGCCAGACCAAAACGCTTGATGTGTTCACATTCAAAAACCCTGCTCCCGCCGGAACGCTAGAGATTGAATGCAGCTATCCCGGTCACTACGAAGGCGGCATGCATACACCTATCGTTGTCGAAGCCTAACACCGCAAATCGTAACAGGATGCGCGAACCGGGCAATACCGCAAACGCGCATCCCTCGCCCTTACCATAACAGTATTTAACCCTACTCCCCAACCCTCAAAGTGCATAGGCAATCACTTGTAGTTGTTGCGAACAGCTTGCTTGTCAGTTAACCCTCACAACAATAGCATGCCTCAATCATGGATGCCCAGCTTGTCAATATCCCTTCAAGAGCCGCCGGTCACTTGCCACATTCAATAAGAACAAACATGAGAAGGTAACGGGCAAACAGGCAACCCCACAGCGGAGAACCCTTGAGACGATGGGTTCAACACACATCCATTCCTCAGAACCTATCCAATAGCAAGCCTTAGAAAAGATTTGGCTCTCAGTCTTCATATACTTATGCTGAAGAAATGTATGTTCCACGTGAAACATCGTAGTGATAGACGATTTTAATGTTTCACGTGGAACATTAAAGCACGAAGCTAATAAAAGACACGTTTCACGTGGAACATTGAAGTGTTGGATGGAGAAGAAAAGTGGGCATCGCAGACGGATGCCCACAGAAACAATAGAGGGCTAAGCACCCATGATATTATAACCAGCATCAACGAAGGTGATTTCGCCAGTGATGCCACGAGCGAGATCGCTGCATAAGAAGAGGGCAGCATCGCCAACCTCACTCTGCTCAATGTTACGACGTAGCGGCGCAACGCTAGCAGTCTGATCACGGAAACCAGTGAAGCCTGAAATGCCGCGAGCAGCAAGCGTGTTTAAAGGGCCAGCAGAGATAGCATTGACGCGAATATTATGCTCACCCATTTCATAGGCCAGGTAGCGCACACTGCATTCAAGGGCAGCTTTGGCTACAGCCATGACATTGTACTTAGGCATCACACGTTCACTCGCCATATAGGTCAACGCTAACACGCTGCCGCCGGAATCCTTCATCATAGGTTCAGCACGCTTTGCGAGAGCGATCAGAGAATACGCACTGATATCAAGAGCTGTCTGGAAACCAGCACGTGTGGTATTGAGGAAAGGATTCTCCAGTTCGCTGGCCGGAGCGAAAGCAACACAATGAATGAGAATGTCCAGCTTGCCATTGACAAGCTCACTCGTTTTCACAAATGCCGCATCGAGCTGTGCATCATCTTGCACATCACAAGAGATGACTTCGGTGCCTGGGATTTTGGCAGCCAGCTCGCGCACATATTTCTCCATACGTTCCTGGTACGTCAACACCAACTGCGCACCTTCACGAGCAAGTGCCTGGGCAATGGCCCAGGCAATAGAGCGATGATTAGCAACACCAAAAATAAGAGCCTTTTTCCCCTCTAGTAAGGGCATATCTACATCTCCTCTGCAAATAAACAATGAAAATAAATAGAGCGTACCTAAAAATTAGCGCTCTATAGGATAGCCACGGTTAACCCAGCCATTCATACCGTTCGCAACATTATAGACTTTGTCGAAGCCTAGCAGCAAAGCAATCTCAGAAGCCATAGCACTGCGTTGGCCAGATGCGCAAATGAAAATTACATCTTCGCCCTGCGGTAAATTCTGCTCTTTCAGTGCCTTGCCAAAGGAGTAGATGCCATCGATTGTAACCAATTCAGCCACAGCAATATGGCCACGGTTCCACTCATCCGGACGGCGAACATCGACAACACGTGCACCTGCATCGATCATCTTTTTCGCCTCATCGGTACCAATAGTAGCATAGGGTAACGCCTCATCAAATTCAGATGCCATTCTTCTGTTCTCCTGTATCATATTGCTCTAGCCAGAGACGGCCTAATAAGGTTGGAACAATCACATACTCATCACCAACAAAGGACAGAGTTAGCAACCCTTGATCCTCCATCTCGCGGAAATCATCGGTTGTAAGAAAGTAATTGTGTAGCATACGTGCCACATCGCTCTCAGGTAATTGCTTCCAGGCTTGTAAGACACGCATCACGGCAGCATATCTGGGACTATTATCGTCAACAGCCCGCATGTGTATACCTCATTTCGCCCTTCTTATGCTGTACGATTAAGCACCTCACCACAGTGTAACAAATTAGACCCAGGACAGCAAGAGGAATACTTATCCACCACACATGCAGTAGATTTATTGCAAGTAAAGTCCGATTTTTGAGAGCTTGTTTCCAGGTAATTGTACGACACAAACAAGCTCACCAGGAAACACCATTCGCAAGGCCTCATGTAAAAGCCAGCACGCATAGACATGTACATAGGAGTGTGTTATAACGTCTAAATAAACATCTATTTACAAAGGAGGTGCGGCATGAATCAAGATCCATCCCAGCCGCCAGCTAAGATCGTAGTTAGCACGGTTATTCGCAATATTGGCCAACTCGTCACCGTTGCGCAACAACCAATAGAAAGCGCAACGGGCCCGTTGCAAATTATTTCACGGGCGGCTATGGCCATCCATAACGGGACCATTGTTTGGATAGGGCCAGATGATAATGCAGAACCATTTTTCGCAAGAGACAGTGATACGGAAGGACAGGACATCGTTATTGTCGATGCACAGGGAGCCGTCATCACACCTGGTTTTGTGGACTCACACACTCATCTTGTGTTTGCAGGTCAGCGAGCAGAGGAGTTTCACCTGCGCCGTAGCGGGATGAGCTATGCAGAATTACTCCAGCAGGGGCGCGGCATACTCTCGACCATGCAAGCAACACGCGATGCAAGCACAGACATCTTGTTAGAGCTTGCACAATCTCGACTCAATAGTATACGCAGCTATGGCACCACCACTGTCGAGATTAAGACTGGCTATGGTCTCGACAGAGTAACAGAAGAAGCTTGCCTGCGTATTATTAACGCCCTGGCTGCACTTGAAGGGAACCCACAGATCACATCCAGCCTGCAGACCCAGATACGTGTTGTGCCAACATTCTTAGGCGCACACAGCATTCCCCCCGAATTTAAAGAACGGCGCGGCGAATATGTCGATCTCGTTGTAGAGCAGATGTTACCTTCATTCGTAGGAATGGCACGTTTCTGCGATGTTTTTTGTGAAAGAGAAGCCTTCAGCCTGGATGAGAGCCGCCGTATTTTGACTCGCGCTAAAGAACTGGGCTACCAACTCAAAGTCCACGCCGATCAGCTCAGCCCTTCCGGCGGAGCACGTCTTGCCGCTGAACTAGGAGCCATCTCCGCCGACCATCTGGATTATGCCAGTGATGCAGATCTGGATGCGATGCACGAAGCTGGCGTCGTGGCAACGCTCTTGCCCGGTTGCTCTTATACCTTACGCACTCCATATCCAGCGGCACGGCGCTACCTTGACCATGGGCTACACGTCGCTCTGGCAACCGACTTCAACCCCGGCACCAGCTATTGTGAGAACATGCAAACAATGATAGAGCTGGCGATGTCCGCAATGGGCATGACACTCGAAGAGGCACTAACGGCAGCAACAATCAACGGAGCACGAGCCTTAGCACTACAGGACGAGATAGGCAGCCT
>Ga0302323_100005887_pt1 | contig 10061 bp, 8 predicted proteins | sample Fen_T0_3_FD_201950 | JGI IMG/M metagenome (GOLD analysis project Ga0302323, IMG submission 201950) | Peat permafrost microbial communities from Stordalen Mire near Abisko, Sweden - Fen_T0_3 | ecosystem: Environmental > Terrestrial > Soil > Wetlands > Permafrost | place: Sweden: Abisko... | reverse complement strand
TAAGACTGGATGATATCAACCTTAATGTTGCTACCTGCACATTCGATTCCGTAACTTATAGGTTAAATATATACCAATCGGCAAGTGAGGATGAAGATGATGACAGTACTTATAAGAATATCCTCACACAGCCCATATACATCACCTTTTCCAAAGATATGATCGACAGAGTAATTAAAGTTGACCTGAAAAAATATTCTATAATTGTTGAAGGAAATATTTTAGTTACGCTCGAACTCTTCAGGGATATGGGAGATGGCCGTCTGCTATTTCACACTGAATTCTTTAAAGGTACCACCTATCACAGAAAAGCTATTGAAGGAAAATGGGCCGGATCACCCGGAGTTATTGGAATGTACCTGCACGGCCAAAAGTTGAAAAGTGAGCCCCGTCATTCAAAAAATGCTATTCTCGCCGCCGATATTAAGCAGCTTCCCTGAACAAAAATATTCGATTTAATGTCCATTCTGATAAATTCGGTTTGTTATCAGGGTATAAATAATTATATTGTTTAACCCGGGCTGATATTACAGCCACTTAAAAATTATTAGAAATGGACGAATTTATTTTAATTTTCAGGCATGAAGATGGCCTCAAGGTAGCTTCTCCCGAACAGATACAGGTGTGGATGAAACAGACAAAAGACTGGATGGGCGGAATTGCCTCCGGGAATAAACTATCAGGAGGTAACGGATTACCCTTCGCCGATGCCAGGGTTGTAAGGAATAAGAATAACAATACTATCGTTACCAATGGACCTTTTGGTGAGATAAAGGAAACTATCGGGGGATATATTATTGTTAAAGCAGAATCTGTTGATGAAGCAGTTGAATTTGCAAAGGGATGTCCTGTTCTGCAAGGCGACGGGAACTCTGTTGAAGTTCGTAAGATTGCCAAAGGTGATGGCATGCATTAATTGATTGTTTATTCATGCCGGAACAGGAACTCATACCACGATTATTCAGGACAGAATTCACGAAGATAACTTCCGTACTATGCAAGTATCTGGGTACTGATAATATAGGGATTGCCGAAGATATAGCAAGTGAGACATTCATGGCCGCTCTTGAGACATGGCCTTACAGGGGAGTCCCTGAAAATCCGGTAGCCTGGTTATATACCGTCGCTAAAAATAAAACTAAAAATTACATTAACCGGACCCATTTATTTAATGAAGCAATCGCACCTGTTCTGGCGAAGTCTGATCCAGAGGAAGTGCTACCTGAAGTTGATTTGTCAGGAAAAAATATTTCTGACAGTCAGCTTCAGATGCTTTTTACGATCTGCCATCCTTCAATATCTGTTGAATCTCAGATCGGCTTATCGCTAAGGATTCTGTGTGGATTAGGTATTGACGAGATAGCAAACGCCTTACTGACAAATAAGGAAACAGTAAACAAAAGGCTTCAAAGAGCTAAAGAAAAGCTCCGTACTGAAAAAATAAGAATTGAATTGCCTTCAGAAAAAGATATCAGCAGTCGGTTAGAGACAGTCCTTACAACTCTATATCTTCTGTTCAATGAAGGATATTATTCCGAGAGCAGGGACTCAGTAGTACGCGAAGATCTATGCCTTGAAGCCATGAGGTTAACATATCTGCTTGTCGGGAATGAACAAACTAACAAGCCTGAGGTAAATGCTCTTCTCTCATTAATGTGCTTTCATTCATCCCGCTTTAATGCCAGGAAAATGAACAACGGTGAAATAATTCTGTATTCTGAACAGGATGAGTCTCTCTGGAACCAGGAGTTGATTACCAGAGGGGCTTATTTTCTAAGACAGGCCTCAACTGGAGAAGATATTTCAAAGTATCATCTTGAGGCAGGAATAGCTTTCTGGCATACGATAAAGAAAGACTCGAAAGAAAAATGGGAAAGTATCCTTCAACTTTACAATGAATTGCTAATTAAGGAATACTCTCCGGTTGCTGCACTTAACCGTACATATGCCCTTTCCATGGTGCATGGAAAAGAGGCTGCTATTGAAGCTGCAGAAAAATTAAATCTGGAAAGAAACCATTTCTATTTTACTCTGCTTGGCGAACTTTATAAAGATATTGATAAACAGAAAGCGTTATTAAATTATCAGAAAGCCCTATCTTTGGCAAAGACACAGACAGACAAACAGTTACTTAAGAGGAAAATCGACCTTATTGATAAACTAACGGGAGGTCAGAATCCGGGTTGACAAAATAATAGTTTATGACACTGCATGATTTGGGATTTACAGAAGAGCTTGACAACTACATCAGGCAAAATTCTCTTACTGAATTTACAATTGGAAGAGTTACTAAGGAACACCGTGAAAGATATATTGTTTCAGACGGAAATAAAGATTACGATTCCGAAATAACAGGAAACCTGAGGTTCACAGCAGCATCACGCGCTGATTTCCCTGCCGTAGGTGATTGGGTTGGGATGTCAGTATACGACTCAGATATGGCAATTATTCACAGGGTCCTTCCACGGAAGTCACTCCTTGAGAGACAAGCCGTGGGAAAACCAGGAGAAAAACAGGTTATTTCTTCAAATATTGATACTGCATTAATTGTACAATCAATTGATAATAACTTCAACATAAACCGGCTGGAGAGATACCTCACAATCTGTTATGCAGCACACATCGAACCGGTCCTGGTAATAAGCAAAACTGACCTTGTGACGGAGGAGTTAATTGCATCTGTTAAGAAAAACCTCGACGCCAGGGATAAAAAAATAAAAACAATACCGATCAGTAATGTTCTGGCAGGAGGGATTGATAATATTCTTGATCTTATTCAAAAAGGCAGAACCTATTGTGTCGTTGGATCTTCAGGAGTGGGAAAATCAACTTTAATCAATAATCTCCTAAACAAAAATGTTCTGAGAACAGCGCCGTTAAGCGACAGTACAAATAAAGGAAAGCATATTACAAGTCACAGGGAACTTTTTGTCCTTGAGAACGGCGGTATAATTATAGATACCCCGGGAATGAAAGAGCTGGGGGTAATAGATAATCCTGATGGAGTAAGAAGCACATTTGAGGATATTTTTAATCTTAGTCTGAAATGCAAATTTTCAGACTGTTCGCATACAAATGAATCAGGATGCGCAATTCTTGAGGCAATACAAAATGAGACCATTAATAAGGAATCATTAGAGAATTTCAGAAAAATCCAAAGAGAGCAGCAAAGATTTCAGACCACCATTGCTGAAAAACATAAAAAAGATATGGAAACGGGTAGATTATATAAATCAATTGTGAAAGAAAAGAAAAAGAATAAATACTGAAAAATCAATTATTATACTTCTTCATGGATAAGATTCCAGACATCTCAAAAGGATGAATCAACTGCTTTTTAACATTGCTACGTGAATACTTGTTTATTCTAATGACATTTGCACTTCCCACCCAAGCGGAACAGGTGGTTGAAAGTGAATAGTAATTTCAATCAAAATTTTATGGAATTTGAACACTCTCATAATCAGACCATTAGTTTAGGCAATGCCTTTAAAACAGGAATCGCTATAAACATTTTGTTCGTTATAGCAGAAGCTCTGGTAGGTTACTATTCCAACTCAATGGCACTTGTAGCCGATGCAGGGCACAACCTGAGTGATGTTCTTGCCCTTGCCTTTTCATGGATTGCCATAATATTATCACAGAGAAAACCAACGTTGAAATTTACTTATGGATTCCGGCGTTCAACGATCCTTATCGCATTACTTAATACCATCCTGCTGCTGGTTGCGGTTGGTATAATAATTTTTGAAACTATCAGCCGTCTCAGCAAACCTATGGAGATAAATGCCAAAAATGTGATGATCGTAGCATCCATCGGAATTGTGATTAACGGTTTTACTGCCTGGCTTTTTATGAAAGGAAAGAATAAGGATCTGAATATCCGGAGCGCTTTCACTCACTTTGTTGCCGATGCCCTGGTATCTCTCGGGGTCGTTGTAGCTGGAATTATTATAGCACTGACAGGGATCCAATGGATTGATTCACTTGTATCCTTTGTTATTATTGCGGTTATTCTTTACGGTTCCTATAATCTGTTAATTGACTCCCTTAACCTGGCACTTGATGCTGTTCCTGATAATATAAAAATTGAGAACGTACGCAAATATCTTGACAGCCTTTCAGAAGTAACGGGTGTTCATGATCTGCATATCTGGTCACTAGGTACTACAGATGCGGCTCTCACAGTTCATCTTACCACTTCTGTCCAGACAACTGTAAGTTTTATTACTTCAATCCAACACTATCTGCATGAGGAATTTAATATTGAACATTCAACTATCCAGGTTGAGTTTGGTAGCTCAGAAGATTGCGGAAATAAATATTAGATTTTTATAAGGAACAGAAATTACTACTAATAAGGATCCCTTACATTTTAAGCTGCTCTTTATACACAAATAATAAGTTTCTTAGGAGTTTTATCCTTCGGATTCTTTGTGATATCCATTGTGTCCTTTGTGGTAATTGTATTTAAGAAACAATACTGATATCTTGATTGTTACTCTTCATAATCAATTGAATATTAAAGCCGAAATTTAAATCAGGTAATATGAAAGAATATATGTTTTTTATCCGAAAGCAAAGGAACAGTCAGGAGACTTTATCCCCTGATAAGTTTCAGCAATTCCTGAAAGCCTGCGAGTCATATATAGAACAGTTGAAAAGCCACGGCCAGCTGGTCTCTGCAAAGCCAATTGTTTGGGAAGGCAAAATAGTTTCGGGCAAATCAGGAAACTGGAAAGAAGCTCCCTACAATGAGCCGGCAGAAGTAATAGGCGGATACTATCATATTCTGGCAAAAGATCTTAATGAAGCAACAGATATTGCAAAGGCAAATCCTGAATTCACTTATAATGAAGGCACAAGAATTGAAGTACGTCCGGTTAAAATGAAAGAAGAACAATCGGGATTTGTATATCCTTCAGAAGCTTCTTGAATATTTCATTGTGTTCTTCGTGGTTAATGTATCTATTTAAAAAAAATTGAATAAAATGAAAAACCTGTCTCTGGAAGTAAACGCAGCACTTCAAATGTCGAAACCCATAAATGAAGTATTCGAGGCAATCGTTGATCCATCGAAAATGGCAAACTATTTCATCTCAAAAGCCAGTGGAAGGATGGAACAAGGGAAAACGGTTACCTGGAGATTTCCGGAATTTGATATGGAATTCCCTGTTCGTATTGGTAAGATCGAAAAGAACAAATACATATCTTTTTACTGGGATAATGATGGATTTGAGACATACACTGAAATGACCCTTACCTCAAAAGGAAATGGCTCAACACTTGTCAGGATCAATGAAAAAAGCAGGGACAATGATGAAGCAGGTATCAAATGGCTGTCGGGAAATACGGAAGGCTGGGCAAATTTCCTTGCTTGCATGAAGGCTTATCTTGAGCATAGTATCAATTTAAGAAAAGGAGGTTTCGATTATATGATGGAAAAAGGCTGAGTTGCTGAATTACTTCAGCTAAAAGATCTGATTCTGGTACGGTATTTGCGAATCAACAGGTGAACAGATTCCTATAACCTGAATCACATATGAAGAATTTCAGCGTCTCAGCATTGTCTCTAATCTTACTATGCTGTTGTCCGTCTTTTTCTTTAGCAAAAAACTTATTTTTGCAAGACGACGAATCACTAAAGATAATTGAGAAGGTATATCTGCATGTGGACCGCGACAAATACTCCCCGGGGGATGATATCTGGTTCAAAGCCTATCTTGTGGATGCCGCTGAAAGAACCCTTTCAAATCATAGTTATAATCTTCATGTCGAACTAATTTCTCCTTCATTAAAAATTCTGGATAGCCGCGTCGTAAAACTAACGGACGGATTAGGAAACGGCGATTTCCACTTGGCTGACAATTTAATATCAGGCCAATATCAGATCAGAGCTTACACTAATTACATGAGGAATTTCGGCGATCAGTTATTCTTTAGGAAGGTAATAAGCATAATCAACGTACATGATACCTCCAGAGCAGAACCCGGACATGCTGCCTATATTAAGGATAAAATCGAAGTAAGTTTCTTTCCTGAAGGCGGCTCATTAGTAGAAGGGGTCGAATCAGTTGTGGCATTTAAGGCTGTGAATGTCTTTGGAGCAGGTTGTGATGTAACCGGAATAGTCTATTCATCAGAAGGAGATTCAATAGTCAGATTTAATACTTCTCACAAAGGGATGGGTACTTTTTCATTTATCCCCGTTCGGGGAGTAACGTTTTATGCCGTAGTTGAACACCAGGGAATAAGATCTTCCGCAACAGAAATACCAGGATGTTTCCCGACTGGTATTGCCCTTTCTGTTGCTAAAAATTCAGCCAATAACCTGGCCCTTACATTCAGAACCAATCCTGAGACACTGCCTGCCATTAAGGATAGAGATCTTACATTGACTGTCTCGATATGTAATCAGCCAATAAAATCATATTCAATCAGGATGAATTCTCTGAACAGTTTTTTTAATCTTCCGATTGATGATCTTCCTGATGGTATCGCGATGCTGACATTATCTGATCAGGAAAACAAACCCATTTGCGAAAGGCTGGTTTTCATACAAAAAAATGACGGAATGAAAGTTCACCTGAGGGCTGATAAGGATAATTATAATCAGCGTGATCCTGTCTCACTAAAGATTACCTTACCTGGGCAATCCGGAATCCAACAGAATGCATTTCTTTCACTATCCGCATTTAATGATGTCTCTTCAGATGGTAAATCAAAATACCCCTCGACAATTTCTTCATGGTTTCTTCTTGAATCGGATATCCGCGGTGAAGTTGATGATCCATCATACTACTTTGATCTGTCAAATCCACAAAGATTAAAAGATCTTGATCTCCTGCTTCTCACTCAGGGATGGCGCGACTTTACGTGGAAGTATGAAAAGATGATTTATCAGCCAGAAGATGGTTTTACAATCTCCGGAAAAGTGAGAAAAAAATTTGCTGATGTTCCTTTAAAGAATGCTAAGGTAAATCTTGCAATATTTAAAGGTGGAAATCCACTGATAAAAACGGTTCAGACAGATAGTTCCGGCAATTTTTATCTTAATGTCATGGATTTAGCAGGTGAAGCAATGATTGTGGCCAGTGCAATTGGGAATAATGAAAAGTTAGATGGCTGGATAATCCTGGATTCAATTAAGAATAGACCGGCAGATGTTCAGAGCATGTTTCTTCTGAAAAATAACGCTGCTAATAGTGGCAAAACAACTGTTAACCAAAGTGCTGATTCTAATCAACTCAAAAATGAATATATAATTAAGTATACTCAATATGCAGAGATTATAAAATCAACAGAGAAAAAATATAAGTTGTCCGATACAATTCATCCGGGGGAGGTAATGATAACTGCTAAACATCAGGATGCTGTCGAATCTGCCCGATCCAGAAGTCAGCGATATCTTATGACTCTTTTTCCTGATGACGAGCTTACAATCACTCCTCAATCAGAGATCTTTAGTAATTTAGGCAGATTGTTAGCATTCAAGTTCCATCTGAGGGGTGGTGCCTTTTCCAGCAGTAGTATGGCTAATCCAATCGCAATGATTGATGGATTAGACGTTGGCTGGGAAGGGATATCTTATTTACCAGTTGACTGGATAGAAAGAGTCGACTATTTAAAGGCGGGATCTCCGGCTGCAAATATGTTTGGAGAAAGGGGAAAAGACGGAGTATTTTCTGTCATTACAAAAACCGGGGTCTCAGCAGACACATACACTCATGTATATCACTCGGTTAATTTTAAGTTTTCAGGGTATAATGAACCAAGAATTTTTTATTCTCCTAAACATCATACAACATTAGAAGCCGATTATAAACCCGATCTGCGTACTACATTGTTTTGGGAACCAAATATCAAGCTGGAAAACGAGAAAGAGGTTGTTCTGAAATATTTCAATGGTGATAATCCGGCAAAAATTAAGGTCATTGTTGAAGGGATAACATCAGCAGGTACCCCTGTAACTGCAACAACAGAATATATTGTAAAATAATGCTTAAATTTTATTTATTATATTTAGTGTATTAAATCAATTATCATTCCCGGCAAGTTTGCAAAATGATTCCTGATAACATGAAAATCATAATAAAACAAAAAGTAGTTCTGACAATCCTGTTACTTATGACAGGATCATTTCTGCTATATTCTCAATCAGCCGATTTTCTCGACGGGAAAGTGGTAAATACCGCTACTGCAAACCCGGTACCTTTCGCGACAATTAAACTAAAGAATAACCAGCTCGGAGTGTATGCCAATGCAGACGGAGACTTTAAGATCAGCCGGAATGTTGACTTCAGCAACGACAGCCTGCTCATAACATGCATAGGGTATAAGGAAAGTTCTGTAGCGTTTAAGGATTTGAGAGAAACCGGCGTCAATAAAATCTTTCTCACTCCTGTTGTTTATGGTCTTAATGAAGTGAAAGTCATTGCTTCAAGGAGGAAGATCAGTCCTCTGATTATCCTCCGCAGGGCAATCAGAAATATAACTAATAATTACCCTGATAAACCCTTCAATTATATTGCTTATTACAGAGACTACCAAAAAAAAGACAGTGATTACATAAACCTGAATGAAGCAATCATCCAGACACTTGACGGAGGGTTCGCTACTGAATCTATTTACGGGACGTACAAACTGCTTGATTTCAGAAAAAACACTGAGTTTCCCCGGATGGATATCTCTCCCTACTATGGGTTTATAGAGTCGGATGAGATAAATTATCCGGATAAAATAATCCCTAAGGCGAAACTTGGAGATCAGTACGGCAATGAACTTTTTATTTTACTTGTTCATGATGCTCTGAGGAATTACAATAAACGATCATTCTCATTTGTTGAAACGCTTTCAAATGATTTTATCTTTAATCACATTTTTGAAAATCCGGTTACTGTTCTGAATAACAACACGTTGCTCTATAAGATTAGTTTCAAAGGCCGCCCTTCCATAACAGGAGATTCTTTAGCAGTTTCAGGCGCTATTTATATACAGCCACAAGATTACTCAATACACAAGCTCGAGTATTCGAGTTTTTACAGGAGAAAAAACGCTCTTAAGCCTTTTTACAATATTGACATAGAATATGGTCATGAGAACTCCGCAGATTCACGGATGTGCCTGAAATATATTTCCTTTAATAATATTTTTAAGGTACGCGGTTCAAAAGATGATGATTACTTCAGGATTATCAGTTCAGGCTGGGATACGCTTCATGTAGCAAAAACTACTGTAATTGTTAATTTTAACCATAATATTGATCTCAGGACTGCATCCAATAAGAACAACTTTGAAATTACATTTGGCAAAAGGAAAATAAAGATTATAAGCATACAGGTGGTCGGTAAAAAACTATACATCAGGCTTAAAGATGAGGATCTTGAGAAAAAAACCAACACACTTAGTGTAAGTATTAAAAATATAAAAGATACTAACGGGGACATACTTGACAAAAGAAAATCGCAGGAACTCTTTCAATACAGAGAACTTTTTGTTCAGGACTATAATAAGACACTTCCTTATACAGACACTTGCTCTATTGAATACAAACCCCTCGAGCTAAACTGTATTTCAAAATATTCAGGTAATTTTAACTACTGGATGAATACCCCGTCCAGTATTAAAAGTATTAAGTGAATATTAAACAATTTCAATAATATGTATCAACAGATTAAACATGTAACCATACTGGTACCTGATTATGATGAGGCTATTAAGTTCTATACTGAAAAGCTTCATTTTAACCTGATCGAAAATACATATCTGGGTGAGTCAAAAAGATGGGTGCTGGTTTCTCCTGCCGGTTCGGATGGATGCAGTCTCTTGCTTGCAAAAGCCGCTTCAAAAGAACAGATTGAATGTATCGGAAATCAGGCCGGAGGCAGAGTATTCCTTTTCCTATATACAGATAATTTCAAAAAAGACTACCAGGATTTAATAGACAATGGAATAGCTATCGTGAGAGAGCCTAAAACCGAATCATACGGCAGAGTTGCCGTTTTTAAAGACCTTTATGGAAATCTTTGGGATCTTATCGAGCCGGTGGTCTATATCTCTTA
>Ga0302323_100005886_pt1 | contig 10062 bp, 7 predicted proteins | sample Fen_T0_3_FD_201950 | JGI IMG/M metagenome (GOLD analysis project Ga0302323, IMG submission 201950) | Peat permafrost microbial communities from Stordalen Mire near Abisko, Sweden - Fen_T0_3 | ecosystem: Environmental > Terrestrial > Soil > Wetlands > Permafrost | place: Sweden: Abisko... | reverse complement strand
CCTACCAAGCGCTGTTGCGCCAGATCGCGGCCGGCAAGGTCACCATGTTCCCCCGCACCGAGATGCTGGATCTGGTGCTCGTCGACGGCAGGGCCCGGGGTATCGTGACGCGCGACCTGGTGACGGGAAAGATCGAGTCGCATGCTGCCGATGCCGTGGTGCTGGCGACGGGCGGGTACGGCAACGCCTTCTACCTGTCGACCAACGCCAAGGGCTGCAACGTCACCGCGACCTGGCGGGCCCACAAGCTTGGGGCCGGCTTCGCCAACCCTTGCTTCACGCAGATTCATCCCACGTGCATTCCAGTCAGCGGCGAACACCAGTCGAAGCTGACCCTGATGAGCGAATCCTTGCGCAACGACGGTCGCGTATGGGTGCCGGCCCGTGCAGGTGATGCACGCAAGCCCAACGCCATCCCGGAAGGCGAGCGTGACTACTTTCTCGAGCGGCGCTACCCGGCCTTTGGCAACCTGGTGCCGCGTGACGTAGCCAGCCGAGCCGCCAAGGCGGTCTGCGACGAAGGTCGCGGGGTTGGTCCGGGTGGTCGTGGCGTGTTCCTGGACTTCGAGGCGTCGATCAAGCGGCTTGGCGAGGATGTCATTCGCGAGCGCTACGGCAATCTGTTCGACATGTACGAGCGGATTACCGACGAGAATCCCTTCAAGGTCCCAATGCGCATCTACCCGGCGGTTCACTACACGATGGGCGGCTTGTGGGTTGACTACAACCTGATGAGCACCATCCCCGGCCTTTTCGTGCTTGGCGAGGCCAATTTCTCCGATCACGGCGCCAACCGTCTGGGAGCATCGGCGCTGATGCAGGGCCTGGCCGACGGCTACTTCGTCATCCCCTATACCATCGGCAACTATCTGGCCACCGCCGGGCTTGCGAAAGTGGATGCGCGGGGTCCGGAATTTCGCCGCAGCGAGAGTCAGCTGGATGCGCGAATCAAGAAGCTGACCGGAAACCGGGGTTCGCGAACGGCTACCTCGTTTCACCGCGAGCTTGGTAAGCTGCTTTGGGACCAGTGCGGAATGGCCCGAAATGCGGACGGGCTGGTGGCTGCCTGCCAAAGGATTCCCCAGCTGCGCGAGGAGTTTTGGAGCCAGGTAACGGTGCCCGGAAGCGGTAGCGAGCTGAACCAGGCCCTGGAATACGCAGGCCGGGTAGCAGACTTCATGGAGTTCGGCGAGCTGATGTGTCGAGATGCCCTCGAACGAAAAGAGTCGTGCGGCTGCCATTTTCGCGAGGAATTTCGAACCGACGAGGGCGAAGCCAAGCGCAACGATGCTGATTTTGCCCACGTCGCGGTTTGGGAGTACCGCGGGGAAGGTGAGGCGCCGGTTCGCCACAAGGAAGCGCTGTCCTTCGAGAACGCCCACTTGGCCCAACGGAGCTACAAATGAAGCTGGTCCTCAAGGTATGGCGCCAGGACAATGCGGATTCCGCCGGTCGCCTGCAGCGCATTGACGCGGACGATATCAGCCCAGAAATGTCCTTTTTGGAGATGTTGGACGTGGTGAACGAGCAGCTGACCCTGAAAGGGGAACGGCCCATTGCTTTCGACCACGATTGTCGCGAGGGCATCTGCGGGACTTGCGGCGTGGTCATCAATGGCGTTCCCCACGGTCCCAGGCCGGGAACCACCACGTGTCAGCTGCACATGCGGAATTTTCAGGATGGGCAAACCATCGTCATCGAGCCCTACCGGGCAAAGCCGTTTCCCGTGTTGCGCGACCTCATCGTCGACCGAAGTGCCCTGGACCGCATCATCGTCTCGGGAGGTTACATCAGCGCAGCGACGGGCTCTGCCCCGGACGGCAATGCCCTGCCGGTCCCTAAACCCAACGCTGACGCTGCCATGGATGCTGCGGCGTGCATCGGCTGTGGCGCCTGCGTGGCCGCTTGTCCTAATGCGTCCGCGATGCTGTTTACCGGTGCGAAGGTTTCTCATCTGGGGCTTCTGCCGCAGGGGCAGGCTGAGCGCTGGCGGCGGGTAGACGCCATGGTGGCAGCCATGGACAAAGAGAAGTTCGGCAGTTGCAGCAACGTCAAGGAATGCTCCGCCGTTTGTCCCAAGGAAATCGACTTCAGTGTCATCGCCCGAATGAATCGGGACAGGATTGGTGCGATTTTTATGGTAGCCAGAAGGACCGTGCAGTCGGATAATTAGGCGAGGGCGGACTTCGCTCTTCCGCCGAGTAGATTCCGAGCTCATTCCCGAGCTCATTCCCAAGTCATTCCGATGTCTGGAGGGACCATGACGTCTTGTACGATGTGCACCAAGAACTATCCTTCGGAATACAACTACTGTCCGCAGTGTGGTGTTCCTTTCGCCAACGAAAAGGATCCCGGGTACTGGGCCCGCAAAGCGCTGACGTCGCGGCTGAATGGGGACGACCTTTCGTCTTCGATCGCCTCTATCGAAAAGGCGTGCGAGTTGGCGCCCGGCAATGCGCATGTGATTTCCGGGCTGGGAAACCTCTACTACCGTGTGGGCGAGCTGGAGAAGTCGATCGAAGCCTTCAAGCGGGCAATCGCCATCAAGCCCGACTATCCCGAGGCGCACTATGATTTGGCGTTGTCGTACTACCGGGCAGGGCAAATCAAACAGGCCATCAAGTCGCTGGAGAGGTGCATAGAAATCAGCCGCGATTTCCTTGCCGCGTACTATTGGCTGGGCATCAGCTACTACCACGTAGGGAAAGAGGTGGAGGCCATCGCGGCGTTCCGCCATCTGCTGGCGCTCAACCCGGCTTCGGTGATCGCCAACTACCACCTGGGCGTCAACTACGCCTCGCTGGGCAAGTACGACGAGGCCATCGCGAATTTCAAGCGCGTGCTCGAGGTTTGTCCTGACGATCAGGCGGCGGCATACCACCTGGGCATGGCCTGCTACAAAGCCAACAAGATTTCCGAAGCGACAAACGTCTTCAGGAAAGTGGTCGAGCGCGATCCCGAGGACCAGCGTGCGAACCAGATGTTCGAGATGCTGACCATCGTTCCCAGCATTTGAGGTCGCGCGCGGTAGCGCTGCGTGTGCGACCACCGTGTCGTGGCTTGCGCGGGCAGGCCCGGCGCATTGACGGCGCCGGGACAACGGGACTACCGTCAGGGGACTCGCCATGGCAACCATCACAAACTCGGTTTCCGTCATTCAGGGGCCGCTGGCCAACGCCCACCTACTCGATGCCAAGCTTCAGGTGCTTCGGCAGCGCTTTCCCCGGGCCATCATCGATCGCTACCTCGAGTTGATTCCGGAGTTTTCCGACGGGGTCCTGGTGGCGCCCGGGGCGTCGGTGATAGGCAGCGTTCGGCTGGGCAAGGACGTGTCCTTCTGGTACGCCAGCGTGGCGCGTGGCGATCTGGCCCCGGTGGTCGTGGGTGACCGATCGAACATTCAGGACGGTTCGGTGATGCACGTGGGGGACAACAGCCCGTGCATCGTGGGCGCCGACGTGGTCGTCGGTCATCGCGTGATGTTGCACGCTTGTCGCGTCGAGGATGCTTGTCTCATCGGCATGCAAGCCACCCTGCTCGATAACTGCGTCGTTGGCCAGGGCTCCATCGTTGGGGCGGGTGCGCTCGTCACCCAACGTATGGTCATTCCCCCCTACAGCTTGGTGCTGGGCGCGCCGGCCAAGGTCGTGCGCACCTTGCCCGAGTCGACGGCCGACGACAATCGCGCCCTGGCGGCCAAGTACGTTCGCACCAAGGAAAACTACCTGCGGGACAGCCTGCGCCGCGGGTAGGGCCGCTACACGGCGTGCTTGGCCAGCGCCTCCAGCGGCGTCTCTTCACCTTCCTTCATGACGGTGGCGTGCCCAATGGTACGTTCCGCGACGGCGTCGATGATGGTGTAGGCGACGGGGACGACGACCAGGGTCAGCAGCGTCGAGGTGATAAGACCACCAATGACCGCAATAGCCATGGGGGCGCGTAGCTCGCCGCCCTCGGAGACCCCCAGGGCAACGGGGAGCATGCCGAAGACCATCGCGCCCGTGGTCATCAAGATGGGGCGCAAGCGGACCGCCCCTGCTTTGAGAAGGGCCTCCCCCCTGGCGATGCCTTGGCGACGGAGCGTATTGGTGTAATCGATGAGCAGAATGGCGTTCTTGGTCACGAGGCCCATCAACAAGATGATGCCAATCATGGTCATGATGTTGATCATGCTGTGGGACAGGGCGATGGCACCAAGGGCGCCGACCATCGACAAGGGCAACGACAACATGATGGTGAACGGGTGGAGGAAGCTCTCGAACTGGGCCGCCAACACCAGGTAGACGATGATGACCGCCAGCAGAAGGGCCGAGAGCAGATAGCCCATCGATTCGCGCATGACGTCGCCCATGCCCGTCCAGTCGCTGGTCATGGTCACCGGCACCTTCTTGGCTGCGATGGCATTGATCTGGTTCGTGGCATCACCCAGCGCGATGCCGTTCAGGTTGGCATAGATGGTGATTTGGCGTTGGCGGTTCTGGCGCTCGATCTTGCCCGGCCCCGTGCCGCGCACGATGGAGACCACGTTGGCCATGTTGACCAGTTGGCCGCTGGTCGACCGAATCTTCAGTGCCATCAAGTCCTCGGCCTTCTGCCGGAAGCTCTCGTCGAGCTTCATGCGTACGTCGTAGCGTTTTCCTTCGGACGTCAACTCCGACACCTTGTCGTCGGCCATCAGGCTGCGAACCATGGCGGCGATGGCCCCGACGGGAACACCCAGGTCGGCTGCTCGGTCGCGGTCGATGTTGATGGCCAGCTCGGGCTTGCCGCCTCGGTAGGAGACGTCGAGATCCACGTAGCCCTTCTGGGTCTTGAGCTCGTCGATGATCTCGCCGGTAGTCTTGCTGATCTCGCCGTAGTCCCTGCCACGAACGTTGAACTGGACGATGGCGCTGCGAAATGCGCCGCCGCCGCCGCCGATCATCTGGTAGGGCTCGACCGCGTACTTCACGTCATCCCGGCCAAGCCAGCCGGGCATCTGGTCGCGGGCATAGGCGATCATCTTGGCTTGCGAGAATGCGCGCTTCTTCTTGCTGACCAGGTTGACTTGAATCTCGGCGCGGTTGATCTCGGACAAGGACGAACCACCGATGGTCACCAGGGTGTCCGCGACACCGGGAACGCGTCGCAACTTGCCCGAGATGGCCTCGGCCGTCGTCTCGGTCAAGGCCAGCGACGACCCGGTGGGCATCTCCAACTTGACGGCGAATTGGCTGCGGTCTTCCGTGGGCATGAATTCCTTGGGCACGATGACGGCCAGATAGCCGCTGGCGACGAAGACCACCAAGGCGAATAGGACAGTCAGGGCGCGATGGCGTAGGGCAGCGCCAAGCAAGGCCGTGTACCCGCTCTCGATCTTGTCGAGGAAGCGTTCGATGGCCCGGCCGACCGGTCCCTTGCCGGTGTGGGTGCGCAGAAAGCGCGACGACAGCATGGGCGTCAAGGTGAAGGCGACGAACAGCGACACCGAGACAGCGAAGGCCACCGTCAGACCGAACTGCACGAAGAAGCGCCCGATGATGCCCTTCATGGTCGCCACTGGGACGAACACCGCCAGGATGGATGCGGTGGTGGCCATGACGGCCAGGCCAATTTCCGCCGTCGCCTCTTGGGCAGCCTTCATGGGCGATTTGCCCATTTCCAGGTGGCGGTGGATGTTTTCGATGACGACGATAGCGTCGTCGATCAGGATGCCGATCGACAGCGACAGCGCCAGCATGGTCATCATGTTCAGGGTGAATCCCATGGCCTGGATGAAGGCGAACGTGGCAATGACCGAGACGGGCAGGGCGGTGGCGCTGATCAGGGTGGCGCGCCAGTCGTGCAAGAAGAACAAGATGATCAAAATGGCCAGCACCGCGCCGAAGACCAGGTCGAACTTGACGTCATCGATCGATTGCTCGGTGAAGACCGAGTTGTCTGAAGCAATGCGCATCGAGACCGTAGGAACCTGGGGTTTGAGCTTTTCCAGTACGTCCTTCACCTTGTGCGCGACTGTCACGGTGTTGGAGCCCGACTGTTTGTGCACGAGGAGGGTCACCGAGGATTTGCCGCTGAAGGTTGCGTAGGAGCGCCGCTCTTGCGAGCCGTCCTCGACACGGGCCACGTCGCGGATGCGCACCGGGGCGCCACCAGCCGCGGTAATGATGATGTTCTCAAGCTCCGTCGCGTCGTGGACCTGCCCACGCGTCTTGATGGACAGTTCCAAGGCCCCCGAGTCCAGTCGGCCGCCGGGGATTTCCACGTTTTGTGACGCCAGGGCTTGGGCGACATCGCCCGGGGCCAGCCCGAAGGAATCGAGACGGTGGGGATCGATCCAAACATGGAACTCCCGCTCCTGGCCACCGACGATGTCGACGCCGCCTACGCCGTTGATGGCCTGCAGACGCTGTTTGACCACGTCCTTGGCCACGGCGGTAAGATCCCGCTTGGACATATCGCCTGCCAAGGCAATGGCGACGATGGGGGCGGCCCCGATGTCCACGCGTTCGACCACGGGCGGCTCCAGATCCGACGGCAGATCCTTCAAAGCAGCAGAGACCTTGTCGCGCACATCTTGCACGGCTTGGTCGGCTTTGCGTTCCAGCTCGAATTGCACGAAGACAAGACCGACATTTTCCATCGACGTCGAACGCAGCACCTTGATGCCGTTGACCGTGCTGATGGCCTCTTCCAGCTTGTCGACGACGCGCGACTCGATGGTTTCAGGGTCGGCGCCGGGGTAGACCGCCGTCACCGTGACGATGGGAAACTCGACCTCGGGGTACATGTCGATGGACAGCTGTTTGTAGCCCCACACGCCGAACACCGCGAGGACGCTGATCATGACCGTCGCAAAGACGGGGCGACGGATGGAAATGTCTGCGAGCTTCATAGCTAGTCCTTGCGGCTGCGGGTGGCAATCTTCTTGCCCTTGTCCTTGGCGACGCCGGCATCCTTTGTCGAGGCTGTGCCCGTCTTGCTTGCCAACGTCACCTCGGCGTACAGGCCGGAACGTAGGCTGTTGTCGTGGTTGGGCAGCTCGGCGATGGCCGAGAAGGTTCGGGTCTTGGGATCTTGGGCCGCGACGACCCGGGTCAGCCGTGCGTCCAGGGACTGGCCGCTGGCCGGGAAACGCACGTGGATGATGTCACCCGCCTTGACCCGCCCCATGTCGGTCGACGGGATCTGAATGCGCAAGTCCAACGGATCGACCTCTTCGATGATCACGAGCGGGGTGGCCGGCATGACCGAGGCGTATTCACCCTCGTTGACCAGGCGCTTGACGATGATGCCATTGAAAGGCGCATGGATGGTCGCATCGCGAAAAGCCTTGCGGCTGATGGCCACGGCGGTCTCAGCCTGCGCAAGCCCGGCTTGCGCGCCTTTGTAGCGGGCATCCACCATGTCGAACTGGCTTTGCGGCACGGCCTTGTCGTCCAGCAGAGCCTTGGTTCGATTCCAGTCGAGCTTGGCGGAATCCAGCTGGACCTTGGCTGCCTGCAAGCCGGCCTCGGCTTGTTGCGTCCGCAGGGCGAAGTCTTGCGTATCCAGCGTCACCACAGCCTGCCCATTCTTGACGATGTCTCCGTCGCGAACGTGGACGCGTGTCACCGTGCTCGACACCTTGGGGGTCAAGGTGCTGCGTCGATGGGCCTCGGTCGTGCCGGAAAGGAATGCGCTACCTTGTGTTGCTGGGTCGGCCGTCGTGCCCGCGTCGGTGGCGGCCGCAGGGGCGGACGTCGGGGCAGCCTTCACTGTTTCCACCGGCTTGCTCGGTGCGACCGGAACATTGTCGGGCAAGCGGGCCACGTTGTCTTGGCTGTCGCACGCGGCCAGCAGACCCAGGACGAAGGTAAGGCTGATAAGTTTCGTAGCAGGCATGGTCGATTTCCTCGGCTTTAGGGTGGCGGTCATTGGGCGGCCTTCATGGCAGGGTGTTTGTCGCCCATGGCGCGGGCCAAGTTCGATTGGGCGATAAGGTAGTCGTACAGCGCAGCCTGGTGCTGCCCGCGCGCGGTAGTCAGTTGGGTTTCTGCGTCCAGCACGTCGAAGGAGGTGTTGCTCGTGCTTTCGTAGCGCTTCTGCTCGATGCGGAAGTTCTCTTCGGCTTGGTCGACCGCATGTTTGGCCACGTCCAAGGATTCCGCCGCCGTGGTCACTCCCACGTGGGCACTGCGCGCGTCCAGGCGAATCATGTCTTCGGCCTTGCGCCTCGCCGAGATCGCCTGGGCCAGCTGGGCCTTGGACGTATCGATACCATAGTAGGTGCTTCCACCTTCCCAAATGTCCCAGGACGCGGTTCCGCCGATGAACCAGGATTTGGGAAGTCCCAGGAGAGAGGACGACGCTCGGGTGTAGTTCGCGACTGCATTCACCTGCGGCAACATCTTGGACTTCGCCATGCGCACGCCGGCCTCTGCCTGATTGATGTGGGCGGCCAGCTCCCTGAGCTCCAGGCGGGAATCCACGGCATTTTGTTCGGCCGTCGCTGGCGGGACAGGCGGTTCGACGGTTGGCTCGCTGGCAAGATCGATGGTTTCGATCGCACTGTCCGGCGCGCGTCCCATGAGCGTAGCCAGTCGGCCCCGGGCCAACGTGACACCGCCGTGGGCTTGAATCAGGCGCTGCTTGGCCGCCGCAAGACCAAGGTCAGCGCGCAGAACGTCGTTGCGTGCGACCGCCCCTTGTTCGAAGAAGGTCTGGGAACGTTTCACCTGGGCGCTCACTTGTTCCACGGACTTCTGCGCGACATCGGCCAAGCGTTTCGCCTGCAGCAGTCGGTAGTAAGCTTCCGTCACCTGGTAAGCCACGTCTCGCTTGGCAGCGCTGCGCTTGATTTCTGCGACATCGATACCAATCTTCGCCAGCTCGTTCGCTTCTCGCACGGTCCACAGCGACGCGATCGGCTGGGCAATCGTCGCCCCTGCGGACCAGGTGTACTGCGGGCGGAGCGGGAGCGGCGTCTTGAGCAGGTCTTGGTCACAACCTTGGCAGGCCTGGGCGACCAGACTGAAGAGTCGAGCCGAAAATTCGCTGTCCCACCGCTGCACGCTCGCGTCCAGCTTCAGCCGGGGGCCATAGCCACCGCGCGCGCTGTTCTTTTGCGAGGCGGCGGCCTCGACCTCGAAGTTGGCCGACGCTACGTCCGGGCTTTCCTTGAGGGCAATCGCCACACACTGGTCCAGGGTCAGCGTTTCGGCACGCGCGGCGCCCGCCAGCGGTGCCAGGGTTGCGATGCAAAGGATTGTCAGTCTAGTTTTGGTAGAGGTCATTTTCGTCGTACTCCGGTCTTGGGCTTGCCACTGACGCCGTGGAAGAATAACTCGGTGAGAAGGGGGGCATAACTCAGGAAGGGCTCTTGCTTGTCTTCGCTTCCCCAGCGGTGCAAGAGGCCGAAGGCCATGCCGAAGAGCATGCGTGCGACGACAACCGGGTCGTATCCGCCTATGTCTTCCGGCTCGGCGTGCTTCTTCAGCCACTCCGCCAGCCGCTGGATTCTACGTTCGAAGTTGTCGTGGAAAGATCGGCCGGTTTCGTCGGCCGAGCACATACTCTCGTTGGAGTGATCGCTGAGAAAGCCGACGAAGATATTGTGGTTCTTGTCGATGATCTCCAGCTGACGTTGCAAGACCAGCTCGAACTTCTGGCGGAAGGTCAGCCCTACCGGCATCGCTTGATCGAATACCTGGATGTACTCGTCGGTCAGGTGGGTGACCATGGCGTCGATGATTTCCTGCTTGCTCTTGAAGTAGGTGTAAAGCGACGCCGCTGTGTAGCCCGCTTCGCGCGCGATGTCCTGCATGGTCGTGCCCCGCAGGCCCGCCCGTGCGAACGCCCTGACCGCTGCTTCCAGGATGTCGGTTCGCGCATGTGCGATTTCGCGCTCTCGTCGCTGGCCAGCCTTCATGTTCGGGTTCCTCAAACCGCCGTTGTTTTGCAACGAATATGAATTCAGGATGCCGAATACCCATTCGGTTGTCAACACGATTGATTCGGCCAACGGACAGGTCCATGGGAACATTGGCGATTCATCAAGCAGCGTCCGACAGGTCGAACATCGGCCAAGGCAATCGTTCGACA
>Ga0302323_100005885_pt1 | contig 10062 bp, 8 predicted proteins | sample Fen_T0_3_FD_201950 | JGI IMG/M metagenome (GOLD analysis project Ga0302323, IMG submission 201950) | Peat permafrost microbial communities from Stordalen Mire near Abisko, Sweden - Fen_T0_3 | ecosystem: Environmental > Terrestrial > Soil > Wetlands > Permafrost | place: Sweden: Abisko... | reverse complement strand
GAAGAAGCGTCGGCCCTCCAGAGCGAGTACGAGCTACTTCTGAACCAGTGGTGCCCCGAGTACCCCAAAGTCAACCACAAAAACCTGACCCGGGAAAAGATCGAAGACTTCTTCGCCCCCCAACTGGTAACCGTACTCAAGCACCCGAACAATCAGCGATTTGATTTGGAAGGTTGGCGAGGCCGACTCAGGTCGGCGAGCTACTGCCCCGCCTCCGGTCAGCCAGGGAACGAGGAGATGATGGGGTGCTTGGCAGCCTTGTTCAGCAAGTACCGGGACTCCGATGGTCTGATGACGTTCCCGTATCGAACAACGGCATATGTAAGCCGCCTCAGCTAGGCAATGAACGAAGCGGTAACGAGCGAAGCGAAGTTACAATTGGCGCAACGGAAGTAGTACAGCCAGGCCGACGGCAAAACAGTCCAGTGGACTGTTTTGTGAGCCCCGAGGCGGCAGCCGGTCCGAAGGACGGGGCGCGTGAAGTCAGGTCCCCCACAAACTGCAACCGCCATGGGCTGACCTGCGGCCACCGGCGTGCCGTAGCTCGCCTGCCCATGGTTGCGGACCATCCACCGGATGGTCCGCAGTACGCCGAGGACCGGCGAAGTCCTGAGGCGAAGCCAAAACAGCGAGATCCTAGGCCGGGGCTATCGGGATTCGCGTTCCTTGCGGGCCTGAACCTCGACTGTAAACAAAGCCCAAGGCACGGCGCGCAACCTTTCCTTGGGGATGGCCACGCCCGATTCCAGGCAGTATCCGTACCGCCCCTGCTCGATCCGAGCCAGGGCCCCCTCGATGAGCTTCAGCCTTTTGGCGTCCACGGCGTCGAGGGCATCGAGGTTCTTTTTTTCCAGGGCCTCGGCGGCCACATCCACTTCATCGCCGGGGGAGGTGGCATCACCGCCCTCGTCAGGGATCTGGTCGGCGGCCAGGTGTCCCAGGAGGCGGGCCTTATGGGCCAACAACTCTCTTCTCATCTCTTCCAAAAATCCGGCGTCCACGGTGAGTCCTCCTGAAGGGGCTTTGCGGCGTACAAGGTAATACGAGTCGCCACGGAATTCCAGCCCCCCTCCCTTTTTCCTCGAAGAAGGATCTTTTTATAAGGGACAAGTATGACGAAAAAGAAGAATCGTAATACCAGTCCAACGAAGATGTAGGAAAAATTCCTGTTTGTGGAACAAGCTATAAAACGAGAGTGATCTTTATCTCGTTGGATAGAAAAGGGATAGGGTCTTGGATTGCGCATTCTAGAACTTTGGCATCATCCTTGCTTCTTCGAAAGAACCATGGAGGGACCTGACATGTTTCGATCTGTCTCCCGGGCGCTTGCCGCCCTCATTTTTCTCGCCACCACCGGGTTGGTCGGCGCCGAACCGTTGAAAATCGCGTATTCCGACTGGCCGGGTTGGGTGGCCTGGGATGTGGCCGACAAGAAAGGGTTCTTCAAGGCCGAAGGAGTGGACGTCCAGTTGCTCTGGTTCGAGTACGGTCCGTCGATGGACGCGTTCTCGGCCGGCAAGGTCGACGCGGTGGCAGTGACCAACGGTGACGCCCTGGTCACTGCCTCGTCGGGGGCCAGAAACGTCATGATCCTGCTCAACGACTACTCGAACGGCAACGACATGATCGTCGCCAAACCGGGGATCACCTCGGTCAAGGATCTGAAGGGAAAGAAGATTGGCGTCGAGATCGGCCTGGTTGACCACTTGCTGTTGCTCAAAGCCCTCCAGTTGAACGGCCTCAAGGAATCCGACGTCACCCTGGTCAAAATGGCCACCGACCAGGCCGCCCAGGTCTTGGCCAGCGGGGCTGTCGACGCCGTGGCCGCCTGGCAGCCGAACGCGGGCCAGGCGCTCAAGGCCGTCAAAGGTTCCCAGGCCATTTTCACCAGCGCCGACGTCCCCGGGCTGATCTACGACGCTCTGGCGGTATCGCCCACCTCCTTGGCCAAGGACAAGCCATCGTGGGCCAAGGTCGTGAAGGTCTGGTACAAGACCGTCGAATACATCCTCGACCCGAAGAACGCCACCGAGGTGGTGGGCATCATGTCCGCCCGGGACAACCTGCCCCCGGCGGAGTACGCCGCCTTCATGAAGGGTACCCACCTGCTCACCCTGGCCGAGGCCAAGAAAGCACTCCAGAAGGGAGAGGGCCTGGACTCGGTGTACGGATCGACGAAGATCGTCGACGGGTTCAACGTGGCCAATGCGGTGTACGCCGATCCCCAGAAGATCGAAGCGGCTATCGACCCCAGTTTCATCTTGGCCCTGAAGTAGGAAGGCAGACGTGGCTTACCCCGACAGGACTTGGCAACCGTTTCGTGCCCTGACTCCCCGCCAAGGCCTGGCCGCCTGGGTGCTGTCCTTCGTCCTGCCCCTGGGGCTCTGGGCGGTGGTGAGCTACGTCCCCTTCGTCTGGCATCCTCTCATGAAGGTCTCAAGTGCTGGGGATTCGATGGTACTTCAAGTCGGCGACCGAGTGGACCGGGCCGATTTCGAAAAGGAGAACGCCGGGCTCAAGGCCGAGGGCAAGGCGTTGGCCCAGGGGGAGCCGGCCAACCCCATCTTCCTTCCGGCACCCCACGAGGTCGCCGAAGCTCTGGTCACGGCGTTCACCACGCCACCCCGACGGGCCGACGACCTGTGGTTGCACGAGAGCCTGACCAAGAGTCTGCAGGTCATCCTGTGGGGATTCTTTCTCTCGAGTCTGATCGGGGTACCCTTGGGTATCCTGTGCGGGGCCTACGGATGGGTGAGGGGAGCGGTGTGGCCTTTCTTCGAGTTCTTCCGCTACCTACCGGCGCCGGCCTTTGGAGCGCTGTGCGTAGCGGTGTTGGGCATCGCCGATGCCCCGAAGGTGGCCATCATCGTCATCGGAACCCTGTTCCAGCAGGTGCTGGTCATCGCGAACACCACGGCCAAGGCCGACCGCACGCTCGTGGAAGCCGGGCAGACCTTGGGGGTGAAGGGGCCGCGGTTGCTGACCCGGGTCGTGCTCCCCGGCATCCTCCCTGATGTGTGGAAGGACCAGCGAATTTTGTTGGGCTGGGCCTGGACTTACCTCATTGTCGCCGAGGTGGTGGGCTCTTCGTCGGGCATCACGTATTTCATCAACCAGCAGGCCAAGTATCGTATCTACGACCACGTGTACGCGGCCATCGGGATGATCGGCATCCTTGGGTTGACCATGGACGCGGGGTTGGCCTGGCTGGGTCGCCGCCTGTTCCCCTGGAAGGAAGCGTCATGACCGTGCCCCTTCCCGACTACCACACCCAGTCCGAGGCGGTCCGAGAACGGTTCGAGGCCCTCAGGGCCCGGCCCCAAATCTTGCGCATCGAGGACCTCGTCAAGCGCTTCGTGGTGAAGGGCAAGGACGAGGCGACCATCCTCGACGGTATCAACTTCGCCGTCCACAAACGCGAAATCGTGACCATCATCGGCGCCTCGGGGTGCGGCAAGTCGACTCTGCTCCGTCTTGTGGCGGGCCTGGAAGACTGCTCCGGAGGCCGCATCCTCATGGACGGCCGGGAGGTCTTCGCCCCTGGCCCTGACAGGGGCATGGTCTTCCAATCCTATTCTCTTTTTCCTTGGCTGACGGTGCTTCGTAACGTCGCTTTCGGTCTGAAGGAGAAGGGCAAAGGCACGTCCATCGCCGAGGCCGAGGCCCGGACCTGGATCGATTTGGTCGGCCTGGCCGGGTACGAGGACCACTACCCGTCCCAGCTCTCGGGCGGTATGCGCCAGCGGGTGGCCATTGCCCGGGCCCTGGCCGCCGGACCCCAGGTGCTCCTCATGGACGAGCCCTTCGGGGCCCTCGACGCCCAGACCCGGAGCCGGATGCAGGCCTACCTCCTCGAAATCTGGAAGAACGTCGACGTGACGATCTTGTTCGTCACCCACGACCTCGACGAGGCCATTTTTCTCTCGGATCGCATCCTCGTCCTTTTGCCCCGGCCGGGTCGGGTGGGCGAGGTGATCGAAAACCCCGTACCCCGGCCTCGGTCCATGGACCAGCTTCTGAGCCCTGAGTTTCTGGCCGTGAAGCGCCGCCTCGAGGAGTTGATCCACCCCGAATCGGGCGAAGAGGACAACAAGTTTCACATGCTCAAACTCACCCAGGCCGGGGACGAAGCCTGATGGAAGCCAAGGGCATCCAAAGGGTGAGCCTGAGTCTGCCCGCCGACGTGTTCGACGGCCTCGAGGCCTTGGTGGCCCAGAGGGGGTACGCGAACCGATCGTTGGCCGTGGCCGACATTTTGCGGGAGGAACTGGTGAACCAACGCCGGTCCAACCCCGAAGACCTGATGGCCGGGTCGATCACGCTGTTCTACGACGAGACCAAGCCTGGCCTGGGCGACAGGCTGTCGTCCATCTTGAGGGCCCGGTTGAAGGAAGTCGTCGCGAATTTGTCGGTGCTCCTCGAGGAAACCATGCGCATGGACGTGCTCATCGTCCAGGGTCCCGTGGGGGTGCTCGAAGCGCTCCTCGACGAACTCAAGGCTCTCAAGGGGGTGCAGACGGGCAAGCTCACGCTGACCTCCGCCGTGCTTCCGCCCCTGCACGAACGTCCCGATAGGAGAAACCCATGAAAGTGCTCCACGAAGAACTCATCCCCGGGGGGTGGCATTGGTCCCACGTGGTCAAAAGAGGAACGGCGCTCCGGCTCACCGACCTGGAAGGAGGCGCCTGCGCCGCCATCGTCCTGTTCAATCCCCTCGACACCAGCGAGCGGTACAACCTGCCCGATACGCTCAAGGCCCAGTTCACGGCGAAGTTGACCACGGGACACGCGCTGTACTCGGACATGGGGCGCGTCCTGCTTTCCATCCTCGAGGACGAGGTGGGCTGGCACGACCCGCTGGGGGGCCTGGTCGACGACGCCCGGCTTGAAAGCCGTTACGGCGTGAAGAACTACCAGCAATACCGCAACGCCTTCACCCGGAGCGGCAAGCGGGCCCTCCTCACCGAGATGGCCCGGCACGAGCTTGGAGTCCGGGACCTGACCACGCCCGTGAATTTTTTTGCCAAAGTCGTGGTGGACGAAGCCGGAAGGCTCCTCTGGTCCCCCCAGGAAACAAAGGGACGAAGCGTGGTCCTCCAGGCCGAGATGGACGTGTTGGTGGTGATCGCCGCCACCCAGCACCGTCTCGACCCCCGACCCGACTGGGACCCTCGAGCCGTGAAGGCCGAGCTTGTCGAGTCGAACGTCCCCGCCGAGGCCAACCCGGCCTGGGCCCACAGCGACCAAAACAAGAGAGGGTTCCACAACGCGGCCCTCTACGCCCTGTGACCGGAGGAATCATGAGCCTGAAACCCAGTGCACTAAAGCCCGAAACCGCCGTCTACCGCCACGTCGTCCTCGCCGGAGATCCCTGGATGGGCGAGGTGACGAAGGGCCAGACCCTGCGCATCCTCGACCTCGAGGGCAACCAGGCCGCCGACACGCTGTTCTTTAACGCCGACGACCCCGTCGAGCGGTACAGCGCCCTCGATACTCTGGCCGCCGGGGACCAACTTTACCTCACCACCGGCAGCGTGCTCATGTCGAACGAAGGCCGGCCCCTCCTCACCATCACCGCCGACACCTGCGGCCGCCACGACACCGTGGGCGGGGCCTGCGCCGCCGAGAGCAACAGCGTGCGCTATCCGCTGACCACCCGGCACATGCACAACTGCCGGGACAGTTTCCTGAGGGGCCTGGCCACCCACAAACACCTGAACCTCACCAAGCGCGACCTGCCTCCCAACATCAACTTCTTCATGAACGTTCCCGTCACCCCCGACGGAGTTCTGACGTTCGAGGACGGGGTCTCGGCCCCGGGCAAGTATGTCGAAATGCGCGCCGAGCAAAACGTGCTGTGCCTGATCTCGAACTGCCCCCAGCTCAACAACCCCTGCAACGCCTACAACCCGACGCCGGTTGAAGTGCTGATTTGGGACTAAGGAACCTCCATGTTCGCCAAAATCCTCGTGGCCAACCGCGGCGAAATCGCCGTGCGTCTGTTGCGTACCCTCAAGAAGATGGGCATTCCCTCGGTGGCGGTGTTCAGCCAGGCCGACCGCGAATCCCTCCACGTCGAGGTCGCCGACGAGGCGGTTTGCCTGGGACCCGCCCCGGCGGGGGAGAGCTACCTCGACTTCGACGCGGTGCTGGGGGCTTGCCGGTCCACCGGAGCCACGGCGCTGCTGCCGGGGTACGGTTTTCTCAGCGAAAACGCCGCCTTTGCCCGGCGTTGTCGGGACGAAGGCATCGTGTTCATCGGACCCACCCCCGAGAACATGGAGGACTTCGGGCTCAAGCACCGGAGCCGGGAACTCGCCCGGGCCGCCGGGGTGCCGTTGCTCGCCGGCACCGACCTGCTGTCGGACCTCGACCAGGCGCTGGGCGCCGGAGAGTCCATAGGCTGGCCGGTGATGCTCAAGAGCACCGGGGGCGGCGGCGGAATTGGGATGCGGGTCTGCGCCAGCGCCGCCGAACTCTCCGACGCCTTCGAAGCGGTGAGAGCCCTGGCTGGCCGCAACTTCAAGGACACCGGCGTGTACCTCGAGCGTTACGTCGAGAGGGCCCGGCACGTCGAGGTGCAGATCTTCGGCGACGGGAAGGGCGGGGTGGCGGTGATCGGCGACAGGGACTGTTCGGTCCAGCGGCGCAACCAGAAGGTGGTGGAGGAATGCCCGGCCCCCGGGTTGCCGCCGTCCGTACGTAAAGGACTCCACAGGGCCGCCCACGACTTGGCTGCCAGCCGGGACTACGCGAACGCTGGTACCGTCGAGTTCGTCTACGATGCGGGCCGGGGGGAATTCGCCTTCCTCGAGGTGAACACCCGCCTGCAGGTGGAGCACACCGTCACCGAAGAAGTGTTCGGCATCGACCTCGTCGAATGGATGGTCCGGCAGGCCGCGGGAACATGGTCGGTGGAAGAGGCCTCGGGCCTGAAACCCCGGGGCTCGGCAGTCCAGGTGCGGCTCTACGCCGAAGATCCCTGGCGGAACTTCCTCCCCACAGGCGGCCTGGTGACCCAGGCGCTCTGGCCCAACGTCCGGGTCGAGACCTGGATCCGTCCCGGGGTCACGGTGACCAACCATTACGATCCCCTGGTGGCCAAACTCATCGTCCACAGGCCCACCCGGACCGAGGCCGCCGGTGCGCTGGTCGACGCCCTGGCCAACACCCACATTGGAGGTCTCCAGACGAACAAGAACTACCTGGCGGCCGTCCTCGCCGACTCGGTGTTTCTGGGGATGGGCATGACCACCAAGTGGCTTCAGCACTTTTCATGCGCCGAAAGGAGCTTCGAGGTGGTGGCGCCCGGCACGTTCACCACGGTGCAGGACTGGCCGGGGCGGGTAGGGTCGTGGATGGTGGGCATCCCTCCGTCAGGCCCCATGGACGAGTTGTCGTTCCGGTTGGCGAACCGTTTGGTGGGCAACCCTTCGGACGCGGCAGGCTTGGAAATCACCCTGCAGGGTCCCACTCTGAAGTTTCGGTTCGATGCCGTGGTCGCCGTGGTCGGAGCCCGGTTCCCCGTGACGGTGGACGGCGTGGAGAAACCTTTCGGTCAAGCCTTCGCCGTGCTCGCCGGCCAAACCCTTGAGATAGGCACCCTGATCGGACCGGGCCAGAGGTGCGCCCTGGCGGTGGCCGGGGGCATTGAGGTGCCAGCGTATTTGGGGAGCCGCTCGACGTTCACCCTGGGTGGGTTCGGGGGCCACGGAGGTCGAGCCCTTCGTGCCTCGGATGTCCTTCCGTTCGGGAGCGTTCCCGAGAATCGGGACACCGCGACGTCCTGGACCGGCACCCTCTTCGAACCCCAACTTGACCCAGGGGTCCTCCGGGTCACCTACGGCCCCCAAGGGGCTCCCGAATACTTCAAGCAGGCCGACCTCCACCGTTTTCTCGAGGCCGAATGGGAGGTGCACTTCAACTCGTCCCGAACGGGAGTCAGGCTTGTCGGCCCCACTCCTGACTGGCCGCGAACCGACGGCGGTGACGCGGGACTCCATCCGTCCAACCTCCACGACAACCCTTACGCCGTGGGGGCCCTGGATTTCACGGGCGACATGCCCGTGCTATTGGGCCCCGACGGACCCAGCCTCGGGGGGTTTGTGTGCCCGTTCACCGTGGTCCGGGCCGACCTATGGAAACTGGGCCAGTTGGCTCCCGGCGCCAAGGTTCGGTTCCAGGGCGTCAACCTCGAGCGCGCCCGGGCCCTGGCGGCCGAGCTGGAGGCCACCGTGGCCGATCTGGCCCCCCGGTTCGCCACCCCCGACCCTGCACCCATTCTTGAGGATCCGGTCCTCGCCACCTGGACCGACCGCTGGGGGCTCAAGACAGTGCTCCGGCGCAGCGGCGACCGCAACCTCCTCCTCGAGGTGGGGGAGCCCATCCTCGACCTCGAACTGAGGCTTGTCATCCATTGGTGGTACAACGCCGTCACGGCGGCCAGGCTCCCCGGGGTCCTCGACCTCACTCCTGGCATCCGCAGCCTTCAGGTGCACTTCGACGACGCCGGGACGACCTGGGAGTCCCTCGTCCCTTGGTTAAGAAATCTTGGGGAGAACCTGCCCGACCTCGACGCCATGGAGGTGCCCAGCCGCACCGTCTGGCTCCCCCTGAGCTGGGACGACCCTTCGACCCGTTTGGCCATCGAGAAGTACATGAGCGCCGTCAGGGCCGACGCCCCCTGGTGCCCCTGGAACATCGAGTTCATCCGCCGGATCAACGGCCTGGGCCGGTGGGAGGACGTGCGTGACGTGGTGTTCGGCGCCGAGTACCTGGTCCTGGGCCTGGGCGACGTCTACCTGGGCGCTCCCGTGGCCACCCCCCTGGACCCCCGGCACCGCCTGGTGACCACGAAGTACAACCCGGCCCGGACCTGGACCCCTGAAAACGCCGTCGGCATCGGTGGCGCCTACCTGTGCGTTTACGGCATGGAAGGGCCCGGCGGTTACCAGTTCGTCGGCAGGACCGTGCAGATGTGGAACCGGTGGTTCCAGACCTCGGATTTCCCCGAACCCTGGCTGCTGAGGTTCTTCGACCGCATCCGGTTCTACCCCGTGGAAGCCGACGAGCTGTTGGCCCTCAGGGACGATTTCCCGTTGGGCCGTCACGGTCTGAAGATCGAGGAGGGCGTGTTTCGTTGGAGGGACTACCGCGCTTTCCTCGAAGGCATCGCCGCCGAGGCCGGGGCCTTCCGCGAAACCCAGACTGCCGCCTTCGACGCCGAGAGGGCCCACTGGAAGGCCACGGGCCTGGACAAGTTCCACAGCGACGCCGACACCCCGACCCGGGAGGCTCTGACCGTGCCCCCGGGGTGCCAGGCCCTCGAGGCGCCGCTGTCGGGCAGCCTGTGGCAACTCAAGGTGGCCATCGGTGACAGCTTCGTGGACAAGCAGGTGCTGGCCGTCCTTGAGAGCATGAAGATGGAGATCCTCCTCGAGGCCCCTGGGCCGGGCATCGTCGAGGCTGTGTACCTCAACCCCGGTCAAACCTTCACGTCGGGTCAACCGTTGCTGGCCTACAGGAGAACGCCATGAACCTCGCCAACCTGCCTTTCACCGTCCCCGCCCTTCGGGGGGCCTACGCCCAGGGAGCCACCCCCCGTCAGGTGTGGGACGAGTTCCGCCGACGGCTCAAAGCCTGGGACGACCCGGCGCTGTTCCTCTCATTGGCAGAGGAAGCCCACCTCGAGCCGATCTTTGCGGCCCTCGAAGGCCGCAAACCCGCAGACCTCCCGTTGTTCGGGGTTCCTTTTGCCCTCAAGGACAACATCGACTGGGCGCCGTTGCCCACCACGGCCGCCTGCCCCGGGTTCGCCTACAAGCCCGACACCTCGGCCACCGTGGTCGACAAGCTCATCGCCGCCGGGGCCTTCCCCGTGGGCAAGACCAACCTCGACCAGTTTGCCACCGGCCTCGTCGGGACGAGGTCGCCCTACGGTACTCCCCGGAACGCCGTGGCCCCGGGGTTCGTCCCCGGCGGTTCGAGCTCGGGGAGCGCCTCGGCCGTGGCGGCCGGTCTAGTAGCCTTCGCCCTGGGCACCGATACCGCGGGGTCGGGTCG
>Ga0302323_100005884_pt1 | contig 10062 bp, 2 predicted proteins | sample Fen_T0_3_FD_201950 | JGI IMG/M metagenome (GOLD analysis project Ga0302323, IMG submission 201950) | Peat permafrost microbial communities from Stordalen Mire near Abisko, Sweden - Fen_T0_3 | ecosystem: Environmental > Terrestrial > Soil > Wetlands > Permafrost | place: Sweden: Abisko... | reverse complement strand
GTCCGGGCGGCCGCATTACGGCGACGAAAGGTTGGGACTCGGCCTTCGGAACGCTGGCGTACTCGTTCACCAACTACGACCAGAAGAGCTTTGATGGCACCGCTGCAACGGTGGCCAACCAATCGATCTTTGCCTCGGTTGACTTCACTCTCGGGAAGTCCTGGGACTTGTCGATATACGCCGACGACCGCTTCGGGGATCAGCTCGACACCTGGGATGTCGGCCTGTCACTGCAGCTGCGCTTCTAGAGACGACCGCATGACCACCAAGACCTTCCGCTCGCATCTCGCTCGCACGCGCCTCCTGCTCGCGGCACTGACGTGCATGCTCGGGCTCTTCGCCTGCACGATCGGCGGTCGCATCGGCAGTGGCAGCGTGCTGCAGCAGGACTGGGACAAGCGCCGCGGTCCCGTGGTCCCGCACGACAACTTCCCTCTCGATTGCGCGCTGTGCCACGAAGGCGGCTCCTGGAACAAGATCCGCCCCGACTTCGTCTTCGACCACGAGAAGGAGACCGGTACGCCGCTGCGCGGCGCGCACGCCGTGGCCGAGTGCCTGCGCTGCCACAACGATCGCGGGCCGGTGGCTCAGTTCTCGCAGCAGGGCTGCGTCGGCTGCCACGAGGACATCCACCGCGGCAAGCAGGGTTCGCAGTGCAGCACCTGCCACAACGAGTCCGACTGGGTCGTGAACGACGCGATCTCGATGCACAGCCGGACGCGCTTCCCGCTCTTTGGCGTGCACGCTTCCACCGAATGCTGGCGCTGCCACCCGGGCGCGCAGGTCGGGAACTTCGATCGCGCCCCGATCGACTGCGCGAACTGCCACCAGGCGCAGCTGCAGAGCGCGACGAACCCCGACCACGTGGCCAACGGCTGGACGAGCGATTGCCAGCGTTGCCACTTCCCGGTCAGCTGGGGCCAGGGCGACTTCGACCACTCCTGGTACCCGCTGATCGGCAAGCACCGTTCGCCGCCGCGGCAGTGCACCGACTGCCACGTGAACTCCGTCTTCCAGCTCGGCGCGCCCAACACCTGCCTCGACTGTCACGGCCTCGCCGCAACGATCAACCCCGTCGTCGCCACGACCACGAACCCGGTCCACTCGGCCGCCGGCTTCGACAACACGGATTGCGCCACCTGCCACACGGCCGTGGACTGGCAGCCCGCGAACTACGTGCACACCTGGCCGTTGACCGGCCTGCACACCGTCGGCCCGCGCACCTGCAACGACTGCCACGCCTCGGGCGTGCACACCGGCTACCAGAGCGCCGGCTACGACCAGTGCGTCGACTGCCACCTGACCGAGTACAACGCGACCAGCCAGCCGGCGCACGCCGCCGCGGGCTACCCGACGACCTGCTCGAACTGCCACGACACGACGAGCTTCTTGACGGCCGTGTTCAACCACGACACCTGGCCGCTGACGGGCACGCACAGGCAGGTGAACTGCGACCAGTGCCACCTCAACAACAACTACACCAACGCGCCGACGCTGTGCTACGGCTGCCACCAGACGGACTACGACGGCACGAGCACGCTGCCGGGCATCCCCGACCACCCGGCGGCGCAGATGCAGCACACCTGCGAGGACTGCCACACGACGGTGCACTGGACGCCGGTGACGTTCACGCACCCGACCACGCCGCTCGTGCTCTCGAATGCGCACGCCGTCCCGCCGCGCACCTGCACGCAGTGCCACCTCGGCGGCGTGAGCGTGCAGCCGCCGACCAACTGCGTCGGCTGCCACGGCGCAGCTGCGACCGTCAACCCGGTCTACAACGGCTCGAGCAACACGATGCACGTCCAGATGGGCGGCAATCCGCTGGTCTGCACGCAGTGCCACAACACGACGCTCTGGCAACCGCCGACCTTCGACCACTCGAACTGGCCGCTGACCGGCATGCACTTGCCGCCGAACATCGCGGCCTGCTCGGCCTGCCACGCGAGCTCGAACTACGCAGCGGCGCCGACGGCCTGCTCGGGCTGTCACATGGCCGACTACAACGGCACCAACGCTCCGCCGCACCTCGCGAGCAACTTCCCCACCACTTGCCAGACCTGCCACACGACCGCGGGCTGGACCGGCGCGACGTTCAACCACAGCTGGTGGCCGCTCGCCGGCGCGCACACGGTGCCGCCGCGCCAGTGCACCGATTGCCACGGCACGGGCGTCTACCACGGCACGCCGACGACCTGCGTCAGCTGCCACCTGGCCAACTACCAGGGCACGACCAATCCCAACCACACGACGGCGAACTTCCCCACGACCTGCCAGAACTGCCACAGCACGGTCGACTGGACCGGCGCGACGTTCGACCACAGCGTCTGGTACCCGCTCGTAGGCCAGCACCAGGTGCCGCCGCGCGCTTGCGTCGATTGCCACACGACCGGCGTCTACGGCCAGATGCCGACGACCTGCATCAGCTGCCACGCGGCCACCGCACCGGGCACTCCGGGCGCGCCGACCTACGGCGACAACCCGCCGAACCACCAGACGCTGCACTATCCGAACACCTGCGAGGCCTGCCACAACCAGGCGGGTCCCAACTGGCTCGGCGCGAGCTTCAACCACAGCTCCTGGCCGCTGACCGGCGCGCACATCGCGACCGCCTGCGCGCTGTGCCACATCGACCAGACCTACGCGCAAATGCCGCCCACGGCCTGCTCGGGCTGCCACGGCACGGGTGCGACGATCGACCCGCAGTACGCCAGCACGAACGCTCCGCCGCACGCGACGAACCCGAACATCTTCACGCAGCAGTGCCAGACCTGCCACACCACGACGGCCTGGACGGGAGCGACGATCGCGCACAACAACGTGGGCTTCGCGCTCGCGGGCGCGCACGTCTCGCCGCCGCTCGCCTGCATCGCGTGCCACACGGGCACGGGCAGCGCGTGGCACTTGAACAGCACGACCTGCGACAGCTGCCACCACGCGGACTGGACGGGCACCACGAATCCGAGCCACTCGGCGAACGGCATTCCCCTCTTGTGCGGCAACTGCCACTCGACCGCCACGGGCTGGGTGTTGACGACGATGAACCATACCGGCGTGACGGGCGCGTGCAGCAACTGCCACACGCCCGACTTCAACGCCACGACGAACCCTGACCACGAGGTCCAGGGCTACCCGATGACCTGCACGGGTTCGGGTGCGTTCACGTGCCACACGAGCACCACGAGTTGGACGCCGAACGGCTTCAACCCGGCGACGACGCACGACAACCGCTTCCCGCTGCCGCACCACAACTCGCGCTGCAACCAGTGCCACATCACGGTGCAGGTCTTCACGGCGTTCAGCTGCATCAGCGGCGGTTGCCACCCGCAGTCGACGACGAACAGCCACCACAACGGCGTCAGCAACTACCAGTACAACAGCGCCGCCTGCTACAACTGCCACCCGAACGGCCAAGCCGGCTTGACGGGCAACACGACACGCCGCCCGGGCTCCCCGAGCCTCGTGCGCCTGCCGCATATCCGCCCCAATCGCCGCGCACCGGCGCAGCGCATCCCGGGCACCACGGCTCCGCCGCCGCAAGCTCCGGGCATCAGCCGGCCCTGAGTTCGCGCGACAGGTTCCTCAGCCAAAGTGCGCAGGATCTCTGCGCCCAAGATGGCGATTCCGTGGGTCGTGGAATTTCGGGAGTTGCGCCTACGATGAACGCGCGTGCGCGCACTCACTCCTTCCACTCGCGTGCTCGCGCTGTTCGCGCTCGGCTGTCTGCTCGGTCTGTTCGCCTGCACCGTCGGCGGACACATCGGTAGCGGCAGCGTGCTGCAGCAGGACTGGGACAAGCGCCGCGGGCCGGTCATCCCCCACGACAACTTCCCGAAGGACTGCTCGCTGTGCCACGAGGGAGGGACCTGGAGCAAGATCCGCGAGGACTTCCGCTTCGACCATCTGAAGGAGACCGGTGTCGAGCTCTCCGGCGCGCACGCGCACGCCGAGTGTCTGCGCTGCCACAACGATCGCGGGCCCGTGGGCCTGTTCGCGCAGCGCGGCTGCGCAGGCTGCCACGAGGACGTGCACCGCGGCAAGCAGGGCAACGAGTGCACGAGCTGCCACAGCCAGAACAGCTGGTCGATCGGCGATGCGCTCGCGCTGCACGCGCGCACCCGCTTTCCGCTCTACGGCATGCACGCCTCGATCGAGTGCTGGCGCTGCCACCCGGGCGCGCAGGTCGCAAACTTCGACCGCGCCGCCGTGCAGTGCGAGAACTGCCACCAGTCCGACCTCGCCACGGCGACGAATCCCGACCACCACGCCCAAGGCTGGACGAGCGGCTGCGAGCACTGCCACTCGACCGCGAGCTGGTCGGGCGCCGACTTCAACCACAGCTGGTGGTCGCTCACGGGCGCGCACGCGGTGCCGCCGCGCGCCTGCACCGACTGCCACGCCAACGCGAACTACGTCGGCACCGCCTCGACCTGCATCGGCTGCCACCAGTCCGCCTACGACGGAACCACCAACCCGAGCCACGTGCAGGGCAACTTCCCCACCAGTTGCCAGGCCTGCCACAGCACGTCCCACTGGCAGCCGGCGACGTTCTCGCACGCGGGAGTCGGCTTCCCGCTCGACGGCGCGCACCTCACGCTCTCCTGCGCGCAGTGCCACGCCGACTACAGCGTGACGCTCCCGACCGCGTGCGTGGGCTGCCACCAGCACGACTACGACGCGAGCACGGCCCCCAACCACGGCCAGCTCGGGCTGTCGACGGCCTGCGCGAACTGCCACACGACGCACGCGGGCTGGGCGCCGGCGCACATGGACCACACCGGGCTCAGCAGCACCTGCCAGGAGTGCCACCTGCCCGACTACAACGCGACGACCAACCCGGACCATGCGGCCCTGGGCTTCCCGGTCGAATGCGCGGTCTGCCACACGAGCACGACGAATTGGTCGGCCGTCCACTGGCAGCACAGCCAGTTCCCCCAGCACCACGCCGGTTCGCAGTGCGACCAGTGCCACACGACGCCGCAGGTCTACACGGCCTTCAGCTGCATCAGCGGCGGCTGCCACCCGCAGAGCAGCACCGACAATCACCACGACCACGTCAACCACTACCAGTACAACAGCGCGGCCTGCTACGACTGCCACCCGAACGGGCAGGGCGGGGACGACCTGCGCGGCGGGACGGGCAGACGGGGCGCGCACCCCGCTCCCCTGATCCCCACGCGCGCGCAGCCAGGCCGACGCGCGCCTCCGCGCCGCATTCCGGGTTCGGCCAGCACGCCGAATGCGCCGCCGGCGCCGCCTGCAGTGCGACGCCCCTGAACTCGCGCGCATTCGAATCGACATCAGTGCTCGAAGTGTTGATTCGCGCATTGCGCGCCGGTCATTCGGTGGCGCCAAGATGACAAGGATGCAAAGGGCGGCGCGCGCGTTTGTAGCGGGAATTTCAGCGCGGATCCGCGTTCGGGCTGCGTCGATAGGAGTACGATGGCAGAGGGACGGCGGCCCCTGCACCTTGACGAACTCCAAGCTCATCCATTCTCGGCTCGCGCGCGCGCGCATCCTGCTCGCGCTGCTCGCATGCATGCTCGGGCTCTTCGCTTGCACGATCGGCGGCCGCGTCGGCAGCGGCGGCGTGCTGCAGCAGGACTGGGACAAGCGACGCGGGCCCGTCGTGCCGCACGACAGCTTCCCGCGCGACTGCTCGATGTGCCACCTCGGCGCGGCCTGGAGCGACATCCGCGCCGACTTCGTCTTCGACCACGAGAAGGAAACCGGGACGCCGCTGCGCGGCGCGCACGCGCGCGCCGAGTGCCTGCGCTGCCACAACGACCGCGGTCCGGTCGAGCGCTTCGCCGCCGAAGGCTGCACCGGCTGCCACGAGGACATCCACCGCGGCAAGCAGGGATCGCAGTGCACGAACTGCCACAGCGAGACGAACTGGGGCGTGAGCGACGCGATCGCGATGCACAGCAAGACGCGCTTCCCGCTCTTTGGCGTGCACGCCTCGACCGAGTGCTGGCGCTGCCACGAGGGCGCGCAGGTCGGGAACTTCGACCGCGCGCCGATCGAGTGCGCGAGCTGCCACAAGCAGGCACTCGCGAGCGCGACCAATCCCGACCACATGGCGCAGGGCTGGGTGAGCAACTGCGACCACTGCCACGCGCCGATCAGCTGGGGCGAAGGCGACTTCAACCACTCGTGGTTCCCGCTCGTCGGACACCACGCTCCGCCGCAGCGGCAGTGCGTCGATTGCCACACGAACGACGTCTGGCACGGCTTGCACAACCAGTGCGTCGACTGCCACCTGACGGCCTACGAGGGCTCGGTCGATCCGCCGCACGTCGCGGCCGCCATCCCGCAGGGCTGCGCCGATTGCCACACGCCTCAGGGCTGGCGCGGCGCTCCGTACGACCACTCGTTCTGGCCGCTCGTCGGCAACCACACGGTCGGGCCGCGCAGCTGTACGGACTGCCACCAGGCCGGCGTGTTCCAGGGCACGGCCACGACCTGCGTCGGCTGCCACATGGCGCAGTACAACGCGACCACCACGCCCAACCACGCCGCCAGCGGCTACCCCACGAGCTGCGAGAACTGCCACGACACGGTCGACTTCCACGCCGCGGTCTTCAACCACTCGACCTGGCCGCTCGTCGGCACGCACCGCGACACCATCTGCACGGCCTGCCACACGAGCTCCGACTACAGCAGCGCGCCGACGGTCTGCATCGGTTGCCACCAGGCCGACTTCCAGGGGGCGCTGAATCCCAACCACGTGCAGGCGGGCTTCCCCAGCACCTGCGAGCAGTGCCACACGACGGTCCACTTCACGCCCTCGACCTTCAACCACACGTCGCTCTTCCCGCTCGTCAACGCGCACGCCATGCCGCCGCGCACGTGCACCGATTGCCACTCGAACGGCAACTTCCTGACCACGCCGACCACGTGCATCGGCTGCCACGGCGCGTCGGCCACGATCAACCCGGTCTACAACCCCTCGAGCAACATGGCGCACCAGCAGCTCGGCCCGAACGGGACGACCTGCACGAATTGCCACAACGACACGACCTGGCTCACGACGACCTTCGACCACTCGGCCTTCACGCTCACCGGCGCGCACCTCTACCCGACGCAGTGCGCCGACTGCCACGTCGGGAGCAACTACGGCAATGCGCCCACGACCTGCGTCGGCTGCCACCTCGCCAACTACAACTCCACGACCAACCCGCCGCACCAGCAGAGCAACTTCGCGACGACCTGCCAGGACTGCCACAACACGACCGGCTGGGCCGGCGCGAACTTCACGCACGCGATGTGGCCGCTGACCGGGCTCCACACGGTCCCGCCGAACGCCTGCACCAACTGCCACCTGAATGGCGTCTACAACAACGCGCCCACGGCCTGCGTCGGCTGCCACCTCAGCAACTACAACAACACGACCAACCCGCCGCACCTCTCGAACGGCTTCCCGCAGACCTGCCAGACCTGCCACACGACGCACGGCTGGGCCGGAGCGGATTTCAATCACAGCTGGTGGCCGCTGACCGGACAGCACATGGTCCCGCCGGCACTCTGCTCGCAGTGCCACAAGGGCGGAAACTACACGACCAATCCGCCCACGACCTGCGTCGGCTGTCACCTCACCGACTACAACAACACGGCCAATCCGCCGCACGCGATCGACGGCTTCCCGCAGACCTGCGAGACCTGCCACACGACGAACGGCTGGGCGGGCTCGAACTTCAACCACAGCTGGTGGCCGCTGACCGGCTCGCACAACGTGCCGCCGCGCGTGTGCCTCGACTGCCACGCGCGCGGGAACTACACCACCAACCCGCCCACGACCTGCGTCGGCTGCCACCTCGCCGACTACAACGGCGCGAACAGTCCCTCGCACACGGCCAACAACTTCGCGCAGACCTGCCAGGACTGCCACAACACGAATGCCTGGCAGCCGGCGAACTTCAACCACACGCCGTACTTCCCGCTCACGGGCGCGCACACCGTGCCGCCGCTCGCCTGCACGCAGTGCCACCTCGCGGGCAACTACCGCATGAACCTGCCGCAGACCTGCAGCGGCTGCCACGGCATCGGCGCAACCGTCAATCCGGTCTACGTGCTGGACAATCCGACGCACCAGGGTCTGGGAACGCACCCGACCGAGTGCACGAACTGCCACGGCAACACGACCTGGCTGCCTTCGACCTTCAGCCACACGAGCTACCCGTTGACCGGGTTGCACATCGGCGTTTCGTGCTCGCAGTGCCACACCGGCGGCAGCTACCAGGGCGCGCCGACCAACTGTGTCGGCTGCCACCAGACCGACTACAACGGCACGACCAACCCGCCGCACGCCTCGAGCAACTTCCCCACCACCTGCGAGACCTGCCACACGACGGCCGGTTGGACGGGCGCAACCTTCAACCACAGCTGGTGGCCGCTGACCGGACTGCACACGGTGCCGCCGCGCGTCTGCACCGATTGCCACGCGGGCGGGAACTACTCGACCAACCCGCCGACCGCCTGCTCGGGCTGTCACATGGCGGACTACAACGGCACGACCAACCCGCCGCACGCCTCGAGCAACTTCCCCACCACCTGCCAGACCTGCCACACGACGGCCGGCTGGACGGGCGCGACGTTCAACCACAGCTGGTGGCCGCTGACCGGACTGCACACGGTGCCGCCGCGCGTCTGCACCGATTGCCACATCGGCGGGAACTACAGCACCAATCCGCCCACGAACTGCGCCGGCTGCCACATCGCGCTCTACAACGCGACCACCAGCCCGCCGCACCTCGCGAACAACTTCCCCACGACCTGCCAGAACTGCCACACGACGGCCGGCTGGCAGCCCGCGACGTTCAACCACACGTCCTACTATCCGCTCACGGGCGCGCACGTCTCGCCGCCGCTCGCGTGCACGGCTTGCCACCTCGCAGGCAACTACACCACCACGCTGCCGACGACCTGCGTGGGCTGTCACGGTTCGGGCGCGACGGTCAATCCGGTCTACAGCACTTCGGGCAACCCGACGCACGGGCAAACGGGATCGAACCCGCCCGTCTGCACCAACTGCCACAACAACACGACCTGGGTGCCCTCGAGCTTCGACCACACGAGCTACCCGCTCACGGGCACGCACGTCACGACGGCCTGCACGGCGTGCCACACGGGCACGAGCTACAACAACGCGCCGACGACCTGCTGGGGTTGCCACCAGGCCGACTTCAACGGCACCACCAACCCGCCGCACGTCTCGAGCAACTTCCCGCACACCTGCGACACCTGCCACACGACCGCGGGCTGGACGGGTTCCAACTTCAACCACAGCTGGTGGCCGCTGACCGGACTGCACACCGTGCCGCCGCGCACTTGCACGCAATGCCACATCGGCGGCAACTACTCGACCAACCCGCCGACCGCCTGCTCGGGCTGCCACATGGCGGACTACAACGGCACGACCAACCCCAACCACGCCACGAGCCAGTTCCCGACGACCTGCCAGACCTGCCACACGACCAGCGGCTGGGCGGGCTCGGACTTCAATCACAGCCAGTGGCCGCTGACGGGCGCGCACACGGTGCCGCCGCGCACCTGCATCGAATGCCACACGGGCGGGAACTACACCAACACGCTGCCGACGGCCTGCTATGGCTGCCACCAGGCCAATTTCGACGGCACCACCAGCCCGCCGCACCTCGCGAACAACTTCTCGCACACCTGCACGACCTGCCACACCACGACCGCCTGGCAGCCGGCGACGTTCAACCACACCACGTACTACGCGCTCACCGGCGCGCACCTCTCGCCGCCGCTCGCCTGCACGGCCTGCCACGTCGGGGGCAACTACACCAACACGCTTCCGATCACCTGCGTCGGCTGTCACGGCATCAGCGCGACGATCGACCCGCAGTACAACTCCTCGAGCAACGTCACGCACCAGCAGCTCGGCACGAACCCGCCGGTCTGCACGATGTGCCACAACAACACGACCTGGATCCCCTCCACGTTCACGCACACGACCTGGCCGTTGACCGGGCTGCACCTGCCGCCGCACACGACGGCTTGCACGCAGTGCCACACGCGCACCAACTACAACAGCGC
>Ga0302323_100005883_pt1 | contig 10063 bp, 5 predicted proteins | sample Fen_T0_3_FD_201950 | JGI IMG/M metagenome (GOLD analysis project Ga0302323, IMG submission 201950) | Peat permafrost microbial communities from Stordalen Mire near Abisko, Sweden - Fen_T0_3 | ecosystem: Environmental > Terrestrial > Soil > Wetlands > Permafrost | place: Sweden: Abisko... | reverse complement strand
GGCATTTGTTGACGTAGATCGCGACAAAGCGCTGAAGCAGGGCGTCGCAATCAACGATATCTATCGCACGTTGCAGTGTTTTATGGGCGGCGTATTCGTGAACTATTTCAACCGCTTCGGCCGTCAGTGGCAGGTTTATCTCGGGGCGGAGGGCGAATACCGCAAAGATGAAAACGGCCTCGATAACTATTTCGTCCGCAACCGCAACGGCGACATGGTGCCACTCTCAGCCCTCGCGAAGATCGAGCATCGTATGGGGCCCGAATTCACTATGCGGTATAATCTTTTCCGCGCAGCGCAGCTTAATGTGAGCGCCAATGCCGGATACAGTTCGGTCCAGGTGATGCAGGCGCTGGAGTCGGTTTTCCATGATACGATGCCGCCTGAAATGGGCTTCGATTATTTGGCTATGTCGTATCAGGAAAAAAAGGCGCAAGAAGGCATTTCGCCGCTAGCGATTTTTGGGCTTTCGCTATTGTTCGTTTTTCTGGTTTTGGCGGCTTTGTATGAAAGCTGGGCGTTGCCTTTCAGCGTCCTACTCACTGTGCCCATTGCCGTTTTTGGAGCTTACGCTGCGCTGCTCAGCCGTCATATGGAGAACAATGTTTTCGCGCAGATCGGACTGGTCATGCTCATCGGTTTGGCGGCGAAGAACGCGATCCTTATCGTCGAGTTTGCCCGTACGAGGCGTGAGCACGGTGCGCCTTTGATCGATGCAGCGCTCGAGGGAGCACGGATACGCCTCCGTCCGATCCTGATGACGTCGTTCGCCTTTATTCTCGGCTGCGTACCTTTATGGCTTGCGAGTGGTTCTGGTGCGGTGGCGCGTCGTGTGATGGGTACGGCGGTAATCGGCGGCATGCTCGCTGCGACGTTGCTGGCGGTCTTCCTTATTCCTGTTACCTATTACGCCGTTGAACGAGTGAGTGGTCGGGCTAAGCGAGCGCCCTCTATTATGCCGGCCAGTGAGGACGTGCCTCAAATTGAGCCTATGTCATCAGGGCGAAGCTCAGCGGCCGATTGAGTGCCTGTGATTTTTGCACGTGCGAGTTACCAAAGGGACTCTATTGTTTCCTCTCGGTATGTTGGAGCTGGCCCGCTGTCGTTGTGAAAGCGAATAGTACTGAGGAATGGTTTGGCTCGAGGATCGTAACTCACCGTGATCGGACCACCGCTGCCTCGAGATCCGTCCCATCCGTCTCTGCCGTTGGCGCCGTCACGTCCATTCTGTCCATTGGATGATCCGAGGCCGCCGGCACCACCACTGCCGCCTTTTCCTCCTTTTCCCCCCGAGCCGCCGGCGCCGCCTTCGGCGTGCACGGTTAGCGAACCTCCCTGCGGATTGACTAGGAAAAATTCCTCGGTTTGAGCATCAGAAACGCATACCTGTAGGAGAGGCTGGTCGGTAGCCTTGAGAGTCACTCGGACTTGCACGGCAGGTGCGTTTTCACCCGGTTCTCCGTTTTGACCGTCCGAACCGTCGCTGCCGTCAGAACCATTTCCGCCCGCCGATGGATGTTCCGGATCGTTGGAACCGCTGGCACCGTTGGAACCATCCGTTCCATTGCTACCGTCGGAGCCGTTTGAACCCGTGCGACCGGAGAAATCTGCGCTGAAATTGTGGTCATACCGAATCGGAATATCTAATTCCGCGCGCAGATCTGGATGACTAGGTACGGTGATGACGACATGAGGTACCTTTCCTTCACTGAAGCGTGGGTCACGAGGAAGAAAGATAACGCCTTTTGAATTGGCGGTAACAACCGTAACGGCTACCTTGATGTCTGCCCAAATAATTTTACCATGGCCTTTTCCTTCCGTGATTAAGACGTTACCGCTAGGCTCGGTTATGGTAACCACGAGAGGAGATTTCTGGCCTGGTGCGATTCCTGGACCTTTAGGCAAGCTAACGACTATCGGCGGAATGATTTGGATTTTATCTAAACGTACTCTCCACCCAAGCCAAACCTGTACGGAAGTACATCCGCACAAGGCGAATAAGGCAACTGTTGCGAAGCGAACTGTGATGCGCCCCACGATTCCTAGGTTATGACGAGGTTGGTTGCGTGAGCCGCTAATTCCTTTCGTGAAACAAAACCTATAATAAGTACTAAGGGCGCGGATGACCGCAGTGGCAAATGACACGACTGATGCGCTTTTTACGGGCATGAGTGACATAGGTATTGGTACTGACGCCCGGTTTAGAAACAAAGTTACGGCATAAAGAAATGATGCTCACTGCTACCGATCTCAATTAACCACCAAAGGGTCATAATTACGACCACACCGACCGAGAGACCTCAATTATGGCACGAGGTCAAAAGTCGGAACGACAATAGGTGTTTCTTTTGTACCTTTTAAAAAGGTAAAGGTGATTTCCTCGGCGCGGCGTACGAGTGCCTCGTAACGCGCGAAACTCCAGTCGGCGATGGACTCGCCATTGATACGGGTGACAAGGTCGCCCGATTGAATACCGGCGGCGTCGGCTGGTGAATCTGGTACGATGCCGGCTACACGCCAATAGGTGGGCGTCTTGGAAAAGCTTATGCCTGCGGCGCGCCGGGGTGACGGAGGGACGGGGGTCGCTGAGTCGCAGTAAAAGCTAACTTGGTTGCGCGATTGGTCGAAGGTAACGGCGAAATTCCGAAGAATTTCTCCTCCAATCGAGGTGAGTTGATCAGAAAGATCGACGATGGGTTTCTCGAAACGAAAAGGACCGATATCGAGTGGTTGTTCAAGCCGGCCGATTTCTTGAGTTCGGCTGCCGGCAAGCGTGCCGACGGTCACGCCCGGTCGCGGGCCGAACGCAAAGCGTGGGTGAAGGCCTAGCGGATTGAGCATAAGCGGGCCGTCATTGCCTGAGTCGATGAGCGCGATAAAGTTTTCAGCGCCGAGGCGTACCGGAATGAGCGGGGTGCGTTGGGTGTTGTTGAACTTGATTGTTGTGCCTAGGTCTGGAGAAGGGTCGGGCGTCGGCCAGGCGGGTTTGAGGACGAGACGAGACCGGGGATAGTCGAGTGTGAAAACGGTTTCTCGGAAAAGTGGGAAGCCAAGAACACCGTCGATACGAATTCCGAGGTGAGCAGAAATCTCATCGAAGTCGAAAACCAGCGCCTGCACATTTTCGAAACGCGCTTCGTCGAGCTCGATGTGGCTGAGTGTGACGGCGGGTAAGATTGTGGACTTTCCGTCCGAGGAGCGAACATGCACGGAAGGGGCGCCGAGCGCAGCCTTGTCAGAGGCATAGCGGCGGGCGAACTCCGAAGAAACGAGGGTCACGGACGAACCAGTATCAACCAGGAAACGCCAGGGGCCATGCTTATCCCACTTAGTTTCGATGATGAACTGGTTGCCGACGATTTGCGCCGGAATGATGAGCTGTTTTTTACGGAGAAGAGTGCGACCTGGTTTTAGATCGCGCGGCCCGACGCAACCAGCCAACACCAGCACCAGCGCGAGGATGGTGAGTAGTCGAAACTGGAAAGGCGTGCGGATCATTTGGCCGGTTGAGGCAGCTTTAGGCTGAGTAGGCAGGAGCTGAGAGCAAGAGCGCCCGCAATGCAATACAACCAGTGTGCACCAAACGTGAAAAAGACAATACCGGCAATGATAGGCGTGACTGCCCGGGCGAGTGACCCAAGCGAACGGAAAATCCCAAGCACACGGCCTTGTTCAGAAGTGCTGGCATAAAGTGAGATTAAGCCAGTGGTTGAGGGGTTTACTAGGCCACCGCCAAGGGCGAGGAGAGCGACGCCAAGGTAGAGCACAGCTGCTGACGAGGCATATCCGATGCAGAGAAAGCCCGAGGCGGAGAACACAAGTCCGCTGCTGAGAATCGATGTTTCCTTCATGCGTTTGAGCAGACGGCGCACGATGATGCCCTGAGTAAGAATCGAGCAGAAACCTAGGAAAACCATGAGCATTCCATTTTCTTTCGCACCGTAACTAAACCGTTGAAAACCGACATAAACCAACGACGTTTCCATCGCTACGAAAGCGAGCTGATAGACGAATGACACGAGATTGACGCTGCGCACAGGCGCATTGTCGAGCGACAGGATTGCGCGGAGGGGATTGCGCGTGCGTGCTTCCGTGGTCTTGCCGCGAGCTTCAGGTGGAAGTGTTTCATGGAAACGCCGGCTGATCCAAACGAGGTTAACCAACCCGAGTGCGAAGGAGATCAGTGCAGACACCGAAAATGGGTTGATGCCCCAGGCGGCGAGGCGCGGATGATGAGTAAGAAGATTGATGTGCGCGGCAAAGGCGCCGATGGCGGGCCCTGTCACTAAGCCTAAACCGAAAGCTACACCGACGAGGCCCATGGCCTTGGAACGTTCCTCCCGTGTTGTGACATCAGCCACGGCCGCAGTGGCGACAGAGAGATTTCCGCCGAAGGCACCGGCTAGCAGGCGAGAAGTGAGAAAAAGCCAAAACGAACCACTTACAACCCATAAAAGATAACTGATAGCGGTTCCTGCTACCGTGAAGAGCAGCACACCGTGGCGGCCACGTCGGTCAGATAATCCACCCCAAAAAGGCGCAAAAATGAACTGCATGATCGAGAAAAATGAACTGACGATGCCGCCAAATAAAACCTCGGGCAGATGGGACTCGTTGCCTAACGCCTGGGCGACGGGTTCGATGTGACTCACTAACCAGCCGAGAATTCCATCTGGGCCTTCGAGCTGGAGATAATGGTGTAGGAGATCCGGCCCAAGTGGGAAGATGATCGAGAAGCCGATGAGGTCGATGTACAGCGTCAGAAAGATGACGCCGAGTGAAAGTGGACGTTTGGCAGGTGTGGCGTGGTCAGAGGAAGTGGTCACAGATTAAGACCGGAGGAATAACCGCTCGGTTTGCAACGCCAAGGAACAAAAATCGGGATGGAGCCCTTGCATTTTCGTTTGGTGGGCCGGTTGAGCCGCCCGCCCATTTAGTCGAGCATTTGTTGGAGGAGCTCGCGAAGGGTCTGAAGCGTGAAGGGTTTTTGCATAAAACCGAGCGTGTTGTGGCCAGGTAATGCGTCGACGACCTCGCGCCGGTTATAGCCGCTCATAAAAAGCACGCGAACGTTTGGACGGATTTCACGAAGCAAGTGCAGGGTTTCTTCGCCACTGAGCCGGGGCATCGTCATGTCCAACAAAACGAGATTAAAGCTGTCGGGATTGGCGCGAAAGAAGTCGAGCGCTTCGTAGCCATCGTTGGCCGTTTCAACCGACATACCGGAAGTAGTTAACATCCCAGCTGCCACTTTGAGTACGTGGGCTTCGTCGTCGACCACCAGCACTCGGCCGGCGCGTTGCCACGGCGTGTTGGTGCTGCCGCGGCTGGGAGTGAGCTCTGGAGCACGAATGGACTCGGCCGGGAAAAATAGCGCGAAAATAGAACCTTTGCCTACGACACTGCGCACGATCAACCCACCGCGGTGACTGCGGATAATGCCAAGCACAGCAGCTAGCCCGAGGCCGCGTCCGGTAAACTTGGTGGTGAAGAATGGTTCGAAGATCTTCGTAATTGTTTCCGGTGACATGCCGCTGCCCGTATCGCGGACTTCGAGACGCACAAAATCGGCGCTCGGATCTGCCGGAGCCAGCGCGGCGCCTTCGAACCAGTCGGCGGCGGGACGCACGAGATTAGTGGTGATGGCAATCTCGCCATCGCGTTCGCCGAGCGCCTCGGAGGCGTTGATCACCAAGTTCATGATGATCTGGCGCATTTGGGTGGGGTCCGACAGAACTGCGGGAAGGTCAGGCTGCAGGTCGAAACGGAGTTTCGCCCGCTTACTGATCGAAGCCTGGAGGAGCGGCACCGTGCTTTTCACGAGCTGGCCGAGCTCAACGGGCTGAATGACGAACCTTCCTTTACCGGCATAAGCGAGCATCTGCTGGCAGAGCTCGGCGGCGCGTTGTGAAGCTATTTCGATTTGCTTCAGGTTATTGCGAATCGGCGACTGTTGGGGAAGATCGAGCGAAGCGAGATTGGCGTTGCCGATTATTCCTGTGAGGAGGTTGTTGAAATCGTGGGCGATGCCGCCGGCGAGCACGCCAATACTCTCGAGCTTCTGGCCTTCGAGCAGGCGCCTCTCGACGAGGAGTTTCTCCGATTCAGCGTCTTTGCGTTGCGTGATGTCGATCGCGAGGCCTTCGATGAAGAGAAGCTCCCCGAGCTCATCGAAAATACCCTGGCCACGCTCGAGCACCCATTTCTCGTGTCCGCCCCGATCGATCAGTCGGTATTCGACTTCGAAGCTGCGACGTTTTTTTACCGCAGAGGAAATAGATGAGCGCACGCGCTTGCGATCATCAGGATGAATAATCTCTTCGAGCGAAATATGTTTTTCTAGGAAATCGCGGGCGGTGTGTCCGGTTAGGCCGGCGGCACCTCGACTGATATAGACGGGCGTAAAACGACCATCGTTAGAATAGCGGAAGGCCATGCCGGGCAACTGGCCGAGAAGGCTTTCGAGTTGTCGACGGCTTTCACGGACTTCGGCCTCTGCGCGTTTGCGTTCGGTGATGTCCGAAGCGATCGCACAGACGCCGTGAACAGCACCATCGGTATCGATGAGCGGAAATTTGTGGACGAGATTGACGTGAGTGCCGTCCATAAGCTGGAAGGATTCCTCCATTTCTAATGGTTGGGCGGTCGCCATGACCTGGGCATCACTCTTGCGCACGCGGGCAGCGAGATCGGGCGGGAAAAGTTCAAAATCGCTCCGACCGATGAAATCTTCGCGTGACCGCCCATGTAGTTCGAGGAAACGGCGATTAACAGCAAGGTAGCGTCCCTCGACATCTTTCACGTAGATTGCCCCGGGGCTGTTTTCCATCAGGCTGTGTAACTGCTGTTCGCTGGCTCGCAGGAGTTCGTCAGTTTGCTGGCGCCGACGGATGTCGTCCTCCAGTTGAGCCTGAGCGTCCTGCAAACTGGAGGTTCGGCGAATCACGGCTTGCTCGACTAGGCGGGAGCGGTGAAGCCATTCGCGTAGTAAAGCGGCGAAAAACAGGGTGACCGCGAGGGCAGCACCGAAAAGCCGGAGCGGGGTTGGACCGCGCGCAGCGTCCGTCTGGATTGGATCGGGGCGGAAAAACAGTATCCAGTTCCGGTCGCCTACGGTGATCAATTTTTCGTGGTGCCAGCCGGGGCCGAGTGTTTCCTCGGTCGGCGGTGTGGCGCTCGGGGCGGCAGCGTTTTCGTTGCGATAAAAGAGTAGGCGACGCGCCTTATCGGTAGCACTATGGTCGAGCAACAACCATTCGCCAGTCGGCATTCCGGCTAGATGCGTGGGTAGCTCGGCGAGCCCATTGGCTGAGCATAGAGCGACTAGGTATCCGACGAGCTGGTTTTTGGCGCTGGGCTCCCCTGCGAGAGATTGCACAGGTTGTAGCAAGGCTACTGCGTTCTCTGCGTTGCGCAATGGGATGCTCCCACTGATAGTGGAAACGTTGTAAGCACGGGATTTGGCGAGCGGTTGTTCGAGATCAGAAAGATTGGATGGAACTTGGGTGCTAGCATTGTTACTGATATTTTCTTGGTAACGAATGGTTAAGCGGTCGTTGAGCGCGTTGCCAACAGGAACCCAGAGTAACGTTTGGATCGCCGACTGTCGCGACATGACCCGCCGTGCGAAGGCCCGAAATGCTGCTTGATCCATGTCTGGATGCAGGGCCAGGAGATTGCCTAAATTTTCGATGGCCTCACTACAAGCAGCAACCCGGTTTGAAATCGTCGCGGCTTGTGAGTCTGTTAGTTTTGCCAGGTCATCCTGAAGCCGAATGAGTTCCTTGTCTGAAGCGTCCTTGTAGATGAGTAGCGACGCGATCAGTCCAAGCGAGATCAGAACTGGTACGGTGTAGCGACTACGTCGAAGGACGGAGATTGGCATTAGGATGATGTCAGCAGGCAAAACGTGCCGTGTCGAAGTTGAAAATGATGCACCAGTTGGAGGTAGCAACCGTGTAACTTTGACGAGACCGCGACCGGCCTGCCGTTTGATCACCCTTCGATCGTCGCTGCTTTGCGCCAATGCCTGTTTTTAATCTCTTTGGGTCTAATTCCCCGAAGCTTGCTTCGGCTTGGTTGGGATGCAGGAGCCAGCTTGCAGGCGATTCAGTGACGAAAATTGATCCAACTAAAAAGGCCAAAGTAACCCAATAGGTTACTTTGGCTCCGGGACGACGTCGTCGGCAGCTCCCACAAATCGCGAACGAACGGGCGGGCATAGTGGGTGGTTGTTGGTTTGAAAATGCCGCGGGGCTTGCCCCGCGGATCTTTACTCCAAGGCTTAGGTGTAGTTACCCTTGGGAGTGCGGTGGTGAGCAGAAATCCGCGAGATCTGTTCTGTTGATATTGGTTACATCTGACGGTTTAAGCTGCAGTGGCTTTTGTAATCCGATCGGGAAGCTACGTTATCGAATTCGGCATAAACGCAAAAAAGGCGCACCGGTCAGGTACGCCTTTTGAATGAAAACGGATGCGGCCTTCCTCAGAGCTTGTAAGGCAATGGGAATCGACTGGTTAGTGCTACGACTCGTTTCTTCGTGTCTGCAATGGCGGTGGCCTCGTTCGGGGTGCCGATCGCCTTGAGCACGGCGTCGATGCAGGCTGCGATTTCGTCCATGTCCTTTTCGACCATGCCGCGTGTCGTCACGGCTGGCGTGCCGAGGCGAATGCCCGAGGCCTGGAACGGCGAGCGCGTTTCGAAGGGAACCGTGTTCTTGTTGCAGGTGATGTTGGCGAGATCGAGCGTCTCTTGCGCTTTTTTGGCGGTGAGTTCGGGAAGGTTGGAGCGGAGATCGACGAGAAAGAGATGATTATCGGTGCCGCCTGAAACGATCTTGTAACCGCGCGACGACATGGCGGCGGCGAACGCCTTCGAGTTCTTGATGATTTGCTCCGAGTAAGTTTTGAACTCGGGCTTGAGACATTCAGCGAAACACACCGCTTTGGCGGCGATGACGTGCATAAGCGGTCCGCCCTGACCGCCGGGAAACATGGCGGAATCGAGTGTTTTCGCATGCTGGGCTTTGCACATAATCAGACCGCCGCGCGGGCCGCGCAGGGTTTTGTGCGTGGTGGTGGTAACGAAATCGGCGTGCGGCACGGGCGAAGGATGCAGTCCGGCTGCTACGAGTCCGGCGATGTGGGCAATATCGGCGAAGAGCAACGCGCCGACGGAGCGTGCGATCTCACCCATGCGAGCAAAGTCGATTGTGCGCGAGTAAGCGCTGGCGCCGACGGTGATCATCTTCGGTTTCTCGCGTTGAGCGAGTTCGGCGAGGGCTTCGTAATCGATCAGGCCGGTGTCTTCACGGACTCCGTATTGCACGAACTGATACAGTTTACCCGAAAAATTTGCCGGATTTCCGTGCGTGAGGTGACCGCCGTGACTGAGATTCATGCCGAGTAATTTATCACCGGGCTGGAGCACGGAGGTGTAAACAGCGAAGTTGGCTTGTGAACCGGAGTGAGGCTGCACGTTGGCGTGTTCGGCTCCGAAAAGTTTTTTGGCGCGTTCGATCGCGAGGTTTTCGACTTTGTCGACAAACTCACAGCCGCCATACCAGCGTTTGGCCGGGTAACCTTCGGCATACTTGTTGGTCAGCACGCTGCCCTGTGCTTCCATGACGGCCGGGTAGGTGAAATTTTCCGAGGCAATGAGCTCGATGTGGCTCTGCTGACGGGAGTACTCGGCGGAAATCGCGGAGTAAATTTCAGGATCGAGAGTTTTGAGCGGCGTGGCGTTCAGTGACATGGTAAGGCGTGCAGGTTAAGCCGTCAGGGCATAGCTAAACTGAGCGGCCCGCAACATGAAAACAATGCACGCGATTTACCCCATATCCGCGAAGTAGCTCGCGTCATTGCTGGTGAGCGAACGCGGGCTGGGAGGCGCCGCGCCTGCGTCGGGGTATCGCACGTTGAAAATGGGGTGAACAGGTTGTGTTTGCAGCAAACAAAGCTTAGCATCAGGCCGCGCTTTCTGGCCTTGGCGATGGGAGGAGGTTTTGTATTTTCTGACAGCTCCGAAACGCTTCACATGACTGTCTAGTAAATCGTCGCTTGC
>Ga0302323_100005881_pt1 | contig 10064 bp, 9 predicted proteins | sample Fen_T0_3_FD_201950 | JGI IMG/M metagenome (GOLD analysis project Ga0302323, IMG submission 201950) | Peat permafrost microbial communities from Stordalen Mire near Abisko, Sweden - Fen_T0_3 | ecosystem: Environmental > Terrestrial > Soil > Wetlands > Permafrost | place: Sweden: Abisko... | reverse complement strand
TCCTCATATTTGTCGAGCTTTCTGTTTTTATTTAAATCCTTAAAGGCAAGGCCGTTAACTGTTAATATTTTAATATGGGAAGTTGTATCATAACCAAGTGTTTGTCCACCTTTATTGGTTACAATCCTTAGTGATGCCGTTCCTGATTCACTCCAGTTTTTACAGCTGCTGAAAGACAGAGCAACAGCTAATGCAAAAAAGAGATAAGAAGAAATTTTGAGTTTTTTCATGCTGGGTAGATTTGATTTTAGCCTTTAGTAATTTAACATTACATTTTGATAAAGTGGATTTTTAAATTTTCCCGCAAATTCCGCAGATCAACGCAGACATAAATATTAATCTGCGAAAATCAGCGTGATCCGCGGGAAATCTTATTGTCATAATTTTTCATTAAGTTTTTTACCGGCTTCCTCGAATCCTGGTTTATTAAGAAGTGCAAACATATTTTTTTTGTAAGCTTCTACACCCGGCTGATCGAAAGGATTTACATCAAGAATATATCCGCTTATTGCACATGCCATTTCAAAGAAATAGATCAGTTGTCCTGTATAAAACTCATCAAGAGAAGGAATATTAATGCTGATAATGGGAACATTACCGTCGTTATGAGCAAGGGTTGTACCTAATTCGGCATTATGATCAACTTCTGAGAGTCTTTTCCCTGCAAGATAATTCAACTGATCAGAGTCATCTTTTTCAAGGGGAACAGTAAGTTTTTTTTCAGGATTTTTTATGGAGATCATGGTTTCAAAGAGGATTCTCTGTCCATCCTGAATATACTGGCCCATTGAATGAAGATCAGTAGTAAGATCGACAGATGCAGGGAATATACCCTTACCATCTTTCCCTTCACTCTCTCCATAGAGCTGTTTCCACCATTCGCAGAAGAAATGAAGTTTAGGATTAAATCCAACCATTATTTCAATAGGTTTTCCACTCTGCAGGATAAGATTTCTTGCAGAGGCATAAAGGAGTGAAGGATTGGTTTCTGCGTGTTTATTGTTTCTGGTAATTTCTTCCATCGATTTCGCTCCTTTAATCAGCATCCTGATATCTAGACCGCTTATTGCTATCGGCAGCAGTCCGACCGGTGTGAGAACAGAATATCTCCCTCCGATATTATCAGGTATAATAAATGTTTCATAATCATTGGATTCGGCCAATGATCTCAAGGCACCTTTTTTAGCATCCGTTATAGCGATAATTCTTTCACCTGCTGCAAGCTTCCCGACTTTTTTTTCCAGATGATCCTTAAGAATTCTGAAAGCTAAAGCCGGTTCTGTAGTTGTACCCGATTTTGAAATCACGACAATTGAGTAATTTCTTCCGTCAAGCAATTCAAGTAACTCCGCAAGATAATCTTCACAGATATTCTGACCGGCAAAAATAACATCATGGTGTTTATTCTTCAGGAGAGATGAAAATGTATGCGACAGCGCTTCAATAACAGCTCTTGCTCCAAGATATGATCCTCCGATTCCAATAACAACTGTGGTATCTGATACAGCCCTTAAATGTCCGGCGGTTTTTTCTATTTTTTCAATTTGAGGCATAATATCATCGGGGAGAGATAGCCATCCAAGAAAATCATTTCCGGGACCAGTCCCGGTATTAAGAGTATCTATGTGCCTTACAGATTGCTGTGCAAGGGCAATGACTTCTTCAAAAGAGATAAATTTGCTGATGTTTTTCAGATTGATACTTAAATTTTCCTTCATTCCTTTATGAATTTTAAATAAAATATATCTATTATTTCAATTGTTTATACTTTGGTCAAAGGTAAGAAAAAAGCCGTCGGAAGGAATCCGGCGGCTTTTAATAATGTTGGAAAATATATAGATTTGAAATTATCTTCTATGAACTCCTCCTGCACTTGAAGAATGAGCATCCACGTATTTGGGATCGCCCTTATAATTGACATCTCCGGCACTGGAAGCTCTTGCTGTTATTCTTTCCGAAACATTAACATCAGCGTCGCCTGCGCTTGACACCGAAACATCTGCTTCCCTGGCTTTCAGTTCAAAAGCTTTAAGATCTCCGGCGCTGCTCAGGTCAGCTCTGAGTTTATCAGTTTCACCTGTGAGCGATATATCCCCTGAACTGCTGATATCGATATCTATATCTTTTGCTGTTACGTCAAGTTTTATGTCTCCAGCACTACTGGCTGATAATTCGAGCCGGTTACAATTTATCGGGCTCTCCCCATATACATCGCCTGCGCTTGTTGTCTTTATAGAGTTCACCTCTTTCATAGTTACATAGACTCTCTTTTTTTCTGCGTCACGTATATTATATTCGCTGTAAACATTAAGGACTCCATTTCTAACTTCTGTAATAATATATTCATGTAGATTCTCATCAGCTTCAACGGAAACTGCTTCATTATTACCCTGTTTCAGATAAACATCAATTCCTGAACTTACTTTTAAACCGGTGAAAGAATCAGTTTTCCTTTCCTTTGTGACCACTCTTCCGTGTCCTTCAACTGTTTTCCAGAATTGTCCCTGGATACATGATGTCAGACCCAGGATGATAGCAGCAATTGTAAAAGATTTAAGGCTTTTCATACTTCTTAATGTTAGTTATTTGAACTCTGATACTGATAAAGACAGGAAGAAAAATTATTTGTTGCACTAAGATAAAAATATTTGATTGTTTTCAATACGGAAAAACACTTTCGACCAAATGTACTTACCCCCATCCCCCTCTCTAAGGATTAGAGAGGGGACGTAACTCATTGAATATTAGTCAGTATCCCCCTCTTTACGAAGTAGAGAGGGGGAAAAAGGGGGTGAGTGCATATGATTATAGAATGAGTAAGTCACCTGTAAAGTTGAGCAATAGCAAGAATAGGTTATCTTAATGCCACTTGAATATTTTCAATCCTACTGAGAAAAACAGAGCTCCGATTACCAGCAGGATCAAAATAGGTATTGCTACCTCATGATAACCCGCACCTTCATTGAAGATACTTCTGATTCCATCGGTCAGCATAGTTAATGGAAGGTTCTTTATAACCGGAAGACTCCAGTCGGGGAAATTCTGATAGCTGAAGAAAATTCCTGAAAGTACCATCATCGGGAAAACCACAAAATTAATAAGTCCGTTACCTACTTCGGTATTTGAAGTATGAGATGAAACGAGCACAGCTATTCCTGCAAAAGCAATATTTCCGGCAAGGAACATTAAAATCAGAGCTGAGATATTCCCCTGAATTGTCATTTTAAATGCAAAAAGTGCGAACAGAAAAAGCACAGATGATTCAATAAAATTCATTGCGATCCTGACAGTTATAAGCGCAATCAGGAAATGTGACTTCTTCATGGGTGTAGCAACAAGTCTTCTCAGGAGCTTCTTTGATCTTTTTTCAATGATACCGTAGCTTATTCCCCACATACTCGACATCATCACACCCATTGCAATCAGTCCTGGTACAAGAAAGTCAATATATCGGGTACCAGTGACGGTAAGTGGTTTAATTTCTGAGTTGGTTTGAACCGGTTGCAGTGCTCCGTTGCCAACAATTGTACTTAGCTTAAGATAGGTCAGTTGTGCATCGGGATTCATAGGATCGAAATGATACTCAACAGAGTCGTTTTTTCCAAGCACGAGTACATTTATGGTACCTCTTTTAAGAAGCTTAACTGCTTCATCCCATTTCATTTTATAGAACAGGAAAACAGAGTTCCCCAGCTTCTCATCCTTGATTGTATATTTCCATTGCCATGTGTCGGATTTTATGGAGACATTAGTTTCGCAATTCTTTCGGAGGAAACCGGCAACAACTGAATTCTCTGATCCTGCGGTTGAACTCTCAGTAATATTGATAATTGCAGCCTTACAGATAACATCGGTCTTCCTGGTAAATGCAAGACCAAGTCCAAGTGACATCAGTATCGGGAAAAGTATTCCCCAGAAAAGGACTCCGGGTTCGCGGATTATTTCACGGAAGAGAGCAGATATCAGCTGCCATAACTGTTTGAACCTGACAAATCTATTCATTAATTTTTCTTCCTGTTAGTGAAACAAACAGATCATCAAGCGTTTTACGCCGGCACTCCATGTGTTTGAGTGTTATATTTTTCGATTTCATGAAAGTCATAAAAGCCGGAAGTTCGTTTTCAAAATTGGTGAGAGTAACAAATCCCTTTTCAAGGGTTTCCCCGGGGTGAATTATAAATGGTAACCCGGATGAGATCATTTCCTCAGGTACCATGGCTCTCTCGGCAGTAAATTCAACAACTTTTTCATCTGTATCATCTTCAAGAAGTTGCTGTAAAGTGCCTTCTTTCAGGATAACCCCGTTATCCATTATTACTATATAATCACAAAGGTTTTCTGCCTCCTCCATATAGTGGGTTGTAAGGATCATGGAAGTTTTAGCACCCGACTTAAGTGTCTTTAGAATCTCCCAGATCTCCCGTCTTGCATTTGGATCGAGGCCGGTCGTTGGTTCATCAAGAAGGAGGATTGCAGGATTGTTAATAAGCGAAATTCCAATTGCCAGTCTCTGTCTCTGTCCCCCCGAAAGATTCACTACATAGGATTTTCTCTTCTCTTCGAGGCCGACAATATCAATAATCTCATTAACACGGTCTTTTCCAAGGTTAAAAAACCCTGCAAAAAGCAGCAATGTTTCCGAAACCCTTAGTTTATCGATAAACCTGGTTTCCTGGAGAGAGAGCCCGATTATGGTATGAAGTTCATCTTCATTTCCCTTCCACTTTTTACCCATTATGGTAATTTCACCTTTATCGGGTTTTTGAATTCCTTCAATCATCTCGACAAGAGTTGTTTTTCCGGCTCCATTCGGGCCCAGAAGTGCAACAAACTGTCCTTCAGGTATACAAAGATCAATACCTTTTACAGCCTGGACGGTTTTGAAGGATTTCCAGACATTTTTTACTTCTATAACAATATCTGTGCTCATTTAAAAATATCTGGCGAAATTTAAAATATTTTTGGATAGGATTCGATTAAGAACACATAATTCCTAACAATTTGGTGTTGCCCAATGTTCGGATTTTTTGTAACTTTAAAAAAAAATGATCTCCGGCAAAACCATAATCTTTATTTTCTGTCTGGTAATATTATTGGGGTGCAAACCCCGCAAATCAGAACAAAACCAAATTAAGACAGCTACAGAATCAAAAAACGATATTTCAGGAACTTTTTCGATCAGCGGAGGTGATGCATTATATCCATTAGTTCGCATATGGGCTGGTGATTTTATGAAAATTCATCCACATGTAAAAATTGCCTTGACAGCCGGTGGCACAGGGCAGGGAATTGCGGATCTGCTTGCTAAAAGGAATGAACTTGCGATGATTTCAAGACCGCTTAAAGATGAAGAACTAAAAGAGGGTATTTGGGTAGTACCTGTAGCAAAAGAAGGGGTGGCACCAATTGTCAATCAAAAAAATCCATTTATTAAAATGATACTGGAACATGGTATCACTCCCGAAAAACTGATCAGGTTATTTACTGGTGAGAAATCATTAACATGGGGCGATCTTCTTGATACTTCAGCCAAAGAAAAGGTGGTTGTTTATACCAGGGCGGATGAATCGGGTGCTGCAGATATATGGGCAAGTTTCCTTTGGAAGGAAAGAGCTGATCTGAAAGGGATAAAGGTTGCAGGTGATGAAGGAATGATAAAAAGTATCCAGGGAAATCCGCTGGCTATAGGTTTTTGTAATTTTTCCTATGCTTTTGATACGGTCAATGGCGACCGTATTAAAGATATTCAGGTAATCCCTATTGATCTTGATTTCGATAAAATTATCGATAAGAAAGAAGTGCCTTTCAGCAATATTAAAAAAGCTCACCGGGGTTTATGGCTTGGCTATTATCCTAAAAATCTTACCCGGGAACTTATTTTTGGTTCAATGGGAAAACCTACCGATGCTGCTATACTGGAATTTCTTAATTATGCATTAACAACCGGACAGTCAGCAGTTGGACATTCAGGATTCTGTGAATTAAATGATGTTTATATAAAGAATACCCTTGATAGACTAAAATAGGGCTACTTTGTTCCGAATAGTCTGTCGCCGGCATCTCCAAGACCAGGTACAATGTATCCATGTTCATTGAGTCTCTCATCAAGACCGGCAAGATAAATCTGTACATCGGGATGATCTTTCATTATTCGTTCAACTCCCTGGGGAGCTCCTACTATACAAACCAGTTTTATGGTTTTTGCCCCATAGTCTTTCAATACCTGGATCGCATCAGTTGAACTGCCTCCTGTGGCCAGCATAGGATCGAGGACCATTACAACAGCATTTGGAAGATTGTCGGGGAATTTGGAATAATAGGTCATCGGTTTCAGCGTATCATGATCGCGGTACATGCCGATATGACCGATTCTTGCTGCCGGTATCAGGTTAGAGATACCATCTACCATTCCTAATCCGGCTCTTAAAATCGGGACCAGCACTACATCCATTGCCAGTTCCTGCGTATTGCATTTTCCCAGAGGAGTATCAATTGTAATATTTCTCACCGGAAGATCTCTTGTTATTTCATACGCCATCAGTCCGGCTATCTCTTTGAGTGTTTCGCGAAAATCTTTGGTATCCGTCTCCTTACGCCGAAGGAGGGTAAGTTTGTGAGTTAAAAGCGGGTGTTTAAGCAGATTAAGCGTCATGACATCATTATTTCTTGGTAACTATTCAAAGATAAGTTAAAAATGCCCCGATTCTGATGATTTTATTTCAAGTAAACTCAAATAAATATCTTTGTTCTGAATACTCAAGTTCGTTTTTTTTAATAAATTTACTATTGACAAGATGTTTAGGGGTTCAGGTTTTAGGTATAATGGTCATCGGGTGGAAGGGTAATTACAAAAATAGATTACCAGGTTTATTATTAGCTGTTTATGTTAAATATCTTAAAGGTTTATAAATATCGGATCTCTTTCCTGATGTTTTCAGTTAGTATGAAAAAAAAGATTTTCCTTCAAATAGGTATTGTTGCTCTCCTTATTTCAATCTTCCCGGGCAGGAATGATTGCTTGCAGGCTCAGATTTCAGTTCCTGATTCATCAAAAAAAAGCTTCGGGCTTTTTGAGGAGAATAATATTATTGAAATTTCCCTTCGTTTTGATCTTTCAACATACTTCAGAACAAAGCCTCGGGATGAATATCTTAAAGCCAATATAACCTTTCACATAGGTAACACAGATTCAATAAATAAAGATATCAGACTAAGGACACGTGGTATGTTCCGTAATCAGTATTGTTTATTTCCCCCCATTGAACTTAATTTCAAAAAAGCAGATTTTGGCTATTCTGATCTGAACAGAATATCAAAATTAAAGCTAGTGCCACAATGCTCTTCAAGCAAGGATAATGCAGATTATGTTCTCAGAGAATACCTGACATATAAAATGTTTAATGTACTCACTGATACTAGTTTCAGGGTGAGATTACTCATTGTTAACTATATCGACACAAAAAAGAACAGAAAGCCGGTAAGACAGTACGGATTCTTTATTGAACCGGTTGAAATGTTGATTAACAGGACAAATTGTATTCAGATTAAATCAACTGCTCTGAATCAGAAAAGTATAATTCCAAAGATTATGGACCGGCTGGCTATATTTAATTTTATGATAGGAAATTATGATTGGGCAGTACCCAAACTGCATAATATTTTGGTAATAAAACCACTGGTATTTGACCCTGATGCCAGATTAATAGCTATTCCTCATGATTTTGACTGGACTGGTCTTGTTAACGCAGAATATGCAATCCCGGCTGAAATAGTTGGCACTGAAAATGTCAGGGAACGGCTTTTTCTGGGAGTATGCCGTGATAAAGAAACATATCAGAAAGATCTTGATTTATTTGTAAGTAAGAAGGAAGAGTTTTATAAGGTTATCAATGAATTTCCATTTATAAAGCAGAATGTAAAGAAGGATATGACCGGTTATCTTAATGGATTCTTTGATCAGTTAGGCGGAAAGAGAGATCGTATGCTTTATTATTTAATGAACAGCTGTAAGAATTTTTAATCCTAAATTAAGTTATATCATGCATGATAATGTACCTGATGGTTTTTTTAGTCTGACTAACCCGACTTTTGTAGGTATCATATGGCGATTTGCAATCGACCTGTTTTTCCTTTTCATTCTTGTCAGGGTTGTTTATTTCAGATATTCTAAGAAACCGAATTTTTTATTTACCTATTTCCTGATGGGCATAGTGGCCTTTTTTATTTGTTCTATGCTTGGAACAGTTGTTCTGGATATGACTTTTGCTTTTGGTTTATTTGCTGTACTGGCAATCCTCAGGCTAAGGACAAGGAATATAAGTACCAAAGATATGGCATATACCTTTGCAACTTTCGGGATCTCAGTGATCAATTCTTTAAGGGTGCTTAGATTCCCTATCTTGGGTATTTTAATCATTAATGCAATAATAATTGTTACAGCATATCTGCTTGAAGAGTTTTTAGCTAAATACAAGTCTGAATGTCAACAAATTATTTATGATAAGCTGGATTTACTCAAGCCCGATAAAAAGGAAAAGCTTCTTAAAGATATTTCTGAACGGACAGGTAAAGAAATACTGAAGGTCAAAATAAACAGGATCAATTTTAAAAGGAAAAGGGCATTATTGGATATTTTCTTTAAGGATTAGACCATCTGAAGCAGATATTACAGCAAAGCTGGAATCAGATACCCTCTATCCCGGGTTCCTTTTCCTTCAGGATCAGATACCAGTTTCCATTCTCGATCAGGGCTTCCTTCCCGATAATAAAAAACAATTCCTTAAGGTAAGAATGCTGTTCATCTGTGTTCTGTCGGGTTAAACATACCTGGTTAATTTTTGCTTCGGCTTTCTGATAGAGTATATTCATCAGATCATATTGATTCAGTAACTGGTCATAACCTTTGATCTGAATAAAAGCCCTGATAAGGGCAAATATGCTTAGCAATGTTCCAATTACTACCTGTAGAAAATTCATGTAATTGTTTATTGTGTAGAATTTTTCCAAAAAGAAAATGGACAGAAGAAGTGCAAAAGCAAGTATAAAAGATATGTTTGAAATCAGATGATACATACCCAGTTTTTGAGTCATTTTCTTTATAGATGTTTCAAAGAAATCTGCCTGATTTTTCACCCAGTTTGTTTTCAGATCGTTAATTGCATATGAGGTAATTGGCTTACTGTTATAATTAATACCATATATTGAAGAAAGTATATACTCAATCCATGTAAACTCTTTCCTGTGTATTCTTAATATATATTCAGAAACATTTTGACTTATTCCCGCGATGTTCCAGTAAAACTGAATTCTCAACGCTTCTGCCAGAGTTCGGTTATAAAGATATTTTGAGTGATCCTTTGTTATCCTCGAAAAGAAATAAATAATTCCCGCAAAAACAATAAGGAGGATTGAAATAGACAGAACTACCTTATTCAGCCATAGGTTGGTGTAGATCGCCAATGACATTACTATAAATAATCCGGTCATAAACAGACTGATGACGGTTTTCATATATCTTTTATGAAACCGGATTGATAATAAATCTAAGATTGAATAGGTGTTCAGAATCGATTTCTGAGGGGTGTCAAGTTGCTCCGGATTGCTGATAAGATAGCTTTGTGATCTTTCCAGGTCCTTCTGACTAATATTCAATGAATCTTTATTGATTTCTTCGATTTTCCCAAGAGCCTCCCTGATTGTGGAATCTTTTAGAACTGTTTCAAGGGATAAATCAGTATCTGGTTTTTGAATAGATGTAACATGACCGGCATCTTCCTTTCTTATGCATGGTAATACAAAAACACTTCCGTCGTATTCAAATGTACTTTTTGCCACATCGCTGTCATCACCGGTTCTTTTATATCTTACAATATCCGATGTCCCTCCCTTTTTGCCTTCCTTCCCATCCCAAAGGGCTATTAATATCAAAGAACTGTCTGCAACAAATTTCCCGGTTTCAAGATAATGATCGGCTCTCTCATTTTTATTGCAATCACAGCCTATGCAAAACTTTCTTTTTGCCTGTTTAAGAAAATCATCAAATTCTTTATCAGAATCACTGTCAA
>Ga0302323_100005880_pt1 | contig 10065 bp, 8 predicted proteins | sample Fen_T0_3_FD_201950 | JGI IMG/M metagenome (GOLD analysis project Ga0302323, IMG submission 201950) | Peat permafrost microbial communities from Stordalen Mire near Abisko, Sweden - Fen_T0_3 | ecosystem: Environmental > Terrestrial > Soil > Wetlands > Permafrost | place: Sweden: Abisko... | reverse complement strand
AACCGACGCAGGACCGCCCTCGGCAGGACGACGAGCGCGGCGGCCACGGCCCGGAACACCGCCGGCGTGTAGACCACGGTGCGTCGCGCCCGAATTCCGGCGACCACCGCCCTGGCCACCTCGTCGACGTCGGCGGCCAGCGGGGGCACCGGCAGCCCTGCGGTCATCCGGGTGCGGACGAATCCCGGGCGCACGACGAGCACCCTGGCGCCGCTGCCGTGCAGCTGGTCGGCCATGCCCAGCGCGGCCAGGTCGAGACCGGCCTTGGCCGCGCCGTAGACGTAGTTGCGGCGCCGCGCCTGACGTCCTGCCACCGACGACAGGACGACGAGCACGCCGTGGCCCTGGCCGGCGAGCCGTCGCCCGGTGTGCAGCATCAGGCTCAACGGCCCGACGAACGTGGCCTGTGCCGTGTCTACCGCCTGACGAGGGTCCGCTTCGGCCGCGGCCTGGTCGCCGAGCGCGCCCATCGCCAGCACGACCACATCGACGTCACCGGCGTCGAACAGGGCGTCCAGCACTGACCCGTGGTCGGCGCTCGCCTCGGCCCGCGTCACCACGGTCTCGACACCGGCCTCGGCCAGGGCTCCCTGGCGCAGCGTCTTGCCGGCGAGGTCGATCCGCTCGGCGTCGCGGCCGAGAAGCACCACTCGTCGCAGCCGTTCCGGCGGCAGGGCCCGGACGATCGCCAGGCCGATCTCGCTCGTCCCGCCGATGAGCAGCACCGACTGCGGCCGGCCCAGCGCATCGATCACAGCGCCAACCTACGGGACAGATCGGAGCTGAACCGCCCGGACGGGTCCAGCCGGGCCCGGACGGCCCGCCACTCGTCGAGCCTGGGGTACATGGCGGCGAGCAGGTCGGGGCGGCAACGCGCGTCCTTCACCAGGTAGACCGCGCCACCGGCCGCAGCGACCCGCGCGTCGAGGGTGTCCAGGACGCGGGCCAACGTGTCGGCGACCCCCACGGGCAGGTCCATCGCCAGCGTCCACCCCGGCCGCGGGAACGACAGGGGTGCCGGCCCCGCGGGCCCGAACCGTTTGAGGACGGCGAGGAAGGCCGGCGTCCCGGCCCGCTGCAGGGCGCCGACGGTGTCCTCGATCACGTCCTCCCGGCCGTCGGGGACCACGAACTGGTACTGAAGGAAGCCACGAGGCCCGTAGGCGCGGTTCCAGCTCCGGACGCCGTCCAGCGGGTGGAAGAACGCCGCCAGAGGCTGCAGCGCAGCCTCCTGGAGCTGCGGAGCCCTGCGGAACCACAGCGCGTTGAACGCCCGGCCACCGGGCCGGTTCACCACGCTGCACGGCAGGGCAGGCATCGCGGCCCGCGCCGTCGGCGCGTAGGCGAGGGGGTCGCGCACGCCGCGCTCGAGAACGTCCGGACCCGGGGCGTGGTCGCCCGAAGTCAGCACCCCACGCCCGAGCGCGGCGCCGCGGGACATCAGATCGATCCAGGCGACGGTGTACCGGAAGCGGCGGTCGTGCTCGCGCAGCCCGGTCATCAGCGCGCCGAGGTCACCGGCGCGAGCCGTGGTGACCCGCATCCAGCTGCTCCCGACGCGGCGCAGGGAGATCTCCGCGCGCGTCACCACGCCGGTCAGGCCCAGGCCCCCCACCGTGGCCCAGAACGCCTGAGGGTCCTCGGTCGGCGACAGCCGGCGGACCTCACCGCTGCCGTCGACCAGCTCGAGCCAGCGCACGTGCCGGCCGAACGTGCCGTCGACGTGGTGGTTCTTGCCGTGCACGTCGGCCGCGATCGCTCCGCCGATGGTCACGAACCGGGTGCCCGGGGTCACCGGCACGAACCAGCCACGCGGCACCACGTGCCGCAGCAGGTCGTCCACGCTGCAGCCGGCCCCCACCACCGCCGTCCCTCGCTGCTCATCCAGTTCGACGTCGGACAGCCGCAACGTCGACATCACCCGGCCACCGGCGCTCTGCGCCGCGTCGCCGTAGCAGCGGCCCAGCCCGCGGGCCAGCACGGCGCGGGCGGGCGATCGGACGTCCGCCACCACGTCCGCGACGGACGACACCCGGTGCACCGTCGCCGCGGTGGGCGCGGTGCGGCCCCATCCGGTGAGAAGCTCACGCACCCAGATCCATCCCCCCTGCTCCGACGGCGAGCATCACCAACCACACCAGACCGACGACCTGCAGCAGCCGGTCGTGCAGCAGCAGTTCCTCGGGAGCCTCCGCCAGACCGCGATCCACCTCGTAGGCGTAGCGCAGCAGACCGATCAGGAACGGCAGCAGGGACCACAGCGCCCAACTGCCCTCGTCCCGCACGAGGTACACGGCATTCGCCCACAGGGCGTACGCGACGATGGTGAGCGTGGCCGCACTCGCCCAGACGAAACGCAGGTACCCCGGCGTGTACCGGACCAGCGTCGCCCGGCCGCCCTCGCGCCGTTCGTGGCCGACCAGTTCCGCGTACCGCTTGCCGCTGACCAGGAAGAGCGAACCGAAGCCGGCGACCAGCAGGAACCAGGAACTCACCGGAATCCCGGCACCCACACCGCCCGCCGCACCACGCAGCAGGAAGCCGGTCGCCACCGCCACCAGGTCCAGTATCGGCTCGCGCCGCAGTCGCAGGGTGTACCCGATGGTGATGGCCAGGTACAACGCCACCAGTGCCGTCAGCGGGGGACCGGCCGTGCCCGCGAGGACCAGGGCGGCACTCCCCGCGATGCCCGCCGCCACCAGCGCCCAGCGTCGGGACAGCCGGCCGCTGGCCACGGGCCGGTACCGCTTGAGGGGATGGCCGCGGTCCTCGTCCACGTCGTGGACGTCATTGATCAGGTAGGTGCACGACGCCGCCAGGCACAGGCTGCCGAACGCGACCGCCGTCGCGCGCAGCACCCCTGCCTCGAACAACCGGCCCGACACCAGCGGCGCACCGATCACCAGCAGGTTCTTGGTCCACTGCCGCGGCCGGACGGCAGCGAGCAGGGGCGGCATCCGCGATCGGGGCGGGCTCAGGGCGCCCGTCGGGGTGTCCGCCGTCATCGGGCGTAGACGGCGAAGAAGTCGCGGTTGTTCACGGTGAAGTAGCGGTCCGCCGGACGGGCGAAGTCCACCAGCTTGTGAGGTGCGGGCGCGGTGGGTGAGGCGGGCGACGCCGTCGAGTACCACATGAACGACACCCAGGACCGGTTGATGTCCAGCTCCATGGCCCGCACCGCACCGGCCCGCTGCAGCAGCGTTGCCAAGGTGGCCGCCGACAGCGCGTCGCCCGCGACGAAGACCACGTCCCCGCTGGCGGTGACTCCGATCCCGGATCTCCACACGTAGGCCTTCTGACCGATCGTGGCCCCCCACGTGGCCTGCGTGTCGTCGTTCACCTCGGGCGTGGCCTTCCCGTCGGCCAGCAACAGACCGAGGTTCTGCCGCACCGTGCGCACGTCGGGCGTCATCCGCACGTCGCTGCCCCAGGCCCCGATGTCCACGTGGCCGTCTGCGTACACGACCAACGACGCCGCGCCCGGACGCAGCCTGCCGACGGACCTGCCATCGGCGTAGAAGGCGCCTCGCGAGTCCGCGATCTTGAAGCCACTGTTGAACGTGGCCACGAGTCCGGTCCGTCGCTCGGGCGGGACCACGGCAGGTTCGCTCCACCGGGCGAGCTGGCCCGGGTCGGTGGCGCCCGGATGCTGGACGAAACGCAGCCGGCTCGCGCTCATCCACGCCACGCCCGCGAGGTAGGAGGTGTGGACGGCGTCCGGCCGCAGCAGGGCAGTCCGCACAGCGGGCCGGCCGTTCACCACCACCCGGGTCGCGTACACACCTTCGCCCGCCAGCGCCGGCCGGGCGACCGGTTCGACGGCGGGCGGCGCCCCGTCGACGTCCATCGCCGGCGACGCCGCGGAGGGAGCCGACGATCCCGCGGGCTCCGGCGACGGCGCGTTCCCGGCCGACGAGAGGGACCGCTGTGCCGCGGCGTCCAGGGAACCGCCCTCCTGGGGAGGCGACAACCGGTACTGCAGAGACTCCGCGCCCGTGACGATGAATCCGAGCCCGTGGTCCCGAGCATTTTCAGCGATCTTGGCACCCAGGCTGTCGTTGCCGGGAGCCAGCATCGCGGGAATCACCAGCCACGCCGCGAAACCCACCACGAGGACCATCAGGACAGCCGACGTGCGGCGCAGGCGACGCCCCGGCCGCGACCCTTCCGAACGATGGAAACGCAGCACACGCCCTCCTCGTCGGCACATGACCCGCGCGGCCCACGACCACGGCGACCACTGTTAAGTGATGTTAAGGAGCCTTTGCAAGCATCGGGTCAATTTTGTGCCCGAACGGACTGATGCCGTATATCTCACGACCCATCTCCGACGATCCACAACTGACCGTTCGTGCCGACCTGCGCGACCGGACGCACGGCATCACGGCAGGAAGCGTCCGACGCCACCGTGATCGACTCGTACCGACGCCGGGGTCGACCCGACGGAATCCGGGGGCGTGGCGGCAGTCGTCACGTCGGCCCGGCACCGCCTCATCGGCCGCATGCGACGCTGGCGCGATGAACGTGCGCAGACTGGCCGCGATCGACATGTACGGCCTCTACGGCACCACCCGTCGACGGCGTATCGTCCTGACGGAATTCGTGTTGGGCGTCGTGGTCCTCGTGGTGGTCGGCATCGTCATCGCGGTGGACGCCCCGCGCGTCGGCGGCCGCGTCTTCGGCGGGTGGCTGGCGGGCGTCGGTCTGAACTACGCCCCACTGACGGTTCACGCGATCACGTTGATCCGTCCCGGGCGGCTCGAGGACGAATTGTCCGACGTCGACCCACGAACCGAGTTGCGCCAGTACGCCCTCCAGCAGTTCTGGATCTTCGTGCCGATGCTGTTGATCATCTGGGATCTCACCCAACGCCGCAGCGCACCGCAGCGACCCTGACGGTTCAGGAACCACGCCCAGTGGGCGACCCGGCGTGGCCACACGCCGGCTCCGTGAAGCACGGACTCTTGGACGCAGTTCTTCACGTTTCTCCAAACGCCCCTTCGCGGGGGTCGCCACGGGGGCTTCCCCCTGTGAGTGTCCGGATACGTGGGCCACCGTGGGAAAGCACATCCCGCGGACCGCCCTTCCTGATCTGGACGGGCAAGCGGCGGGCACGTCCAGGAGGTCGATGTGATGCGCTACGCAATTGACGGGAAGGTGCCGCTCCGGTCGCGCCGGGCGGTCCTGGGCGTGATCGCGGTTGCCGTGCTCGGAGTCGGCGCGCTGCCGGTGTCGCCGGCGACGGCGGACGGCCCGGGCTCGACGACGATCGCCACGGGGGCCACGATCGGTGCCACCGTGGTGCGCCTGCCCGACGGCAACTGGGGGGTTGCGATGCTCGGCACCGGATTCCCGCCGGGAGGCGCCGTCCGGCTCCTGGTGAGGGGCCTGACCGGTCCGGCGGTCAACATCTTCTACGTGACGTACTCGGCGTCGAGTGCGCCCACCACCGTGTGCCCCGGCGCCACGCCGTGCACGGTGTATCCCGCCGGAAGCATCGTCCCGCCGGCCACCGTCCCCCTGGAGATCATCACTTACGTCAACGGTGTCGCGACGCCGTGGGAGCCCGTGGGCTGCGGCGATGCCCTGGCCGCGTCGGCTGCGACCACGGACGGGACGACGACCAGCAACGTCGTCACCCTGACCGCCCCGTCGTGCGGGTCGTCGAGCGGGAGCGGTGGCGGTGGCGGTGCCGGTGGCGGCAGCGGGCGGCCGTCCCCCATCCATCACCAGATGTGACCTCCTGGCCGGGGCGCGATGCGACACCGTGCGGCGTGAACCTCGGGTCGGGGCGGCGCGTCAGGGGAAGGTGACGAGGGCAGCACCTCCAGATCGTCCTGCCGGCGTCGCCGGTGCGCAGCGGTCCGGACCGACCCGAGCGGTCAGGGACGAGTCGCCGAGGCGCCTACGGCGATCCGGCGGTCCGCTTCTGGCCGCGGCGCTGCTGTGCGCGGCCTGTTCCTCCGCGGGACCAGCACCCGGCGCGCCGCCGGGCGCGTCCTCACAGAACGCCGCCGCGGGCAACGGCCCGCGGTCGTCGAACGGCGTGTCCGGCCCTGGTCCGACGGTGGTCGGGGTGCCCGCGCCGTCCCCGCCCACCCCCGCCCACCCGTTCGCCCGGTACCTGGTGACCGGAGCCCGCAGCGGCGTCCGGGCCCCCGTGCTGGTCCGGCTGCCCGCGGCCTACTTCGACCCGGCCCGGTCCGCACGGCGCTTCCCCGTCATCGAGACGTTCCACGGCGCCCCCGGCCACGCGGAGCAGTGGCTCGCGAAGCTGCATCTCGGGCAGGCGTTGGAGCGGTCGGAGCAGGAGGGCCGGATCGCGCCGGCGATCGTCGTGTCGCCCAGCATGAACTACCCCACGGACGGCGACCGTGAGTGCGTGGACGCCGGGCCGTCCGGCCCGGCGCTGGAGACCTGGGCCACGCAGGACGTGCCCGACTGGGTGGAGCACACCTTCCGGGCCCGCAGCGACCGCGACTCCTGGGCCACCGTCGGGCTGTCCGCAGGCGGATGGTGCGCCGCCATGGCGAGCATGCTGCATCCCGACCGCTACCGGGCCGCCGCGGTCCTGTCCGGCTACTTCCGACCGCAGTTCCCCGGACCGTCCCCGCTGGCGCCCGGGCCGAAGGCGCAGCGGTACGACCTGGTCGCCCTGGCCGGCACCGCCCCGCCACCGGTCGCGCTGTGGCTGGTCACCTCCCCCCAGGACGGCGCGTCCTACCCCACCAGCAGGGCCGTCTCCTCGGCTCGGGCGCCGCTGGCCGTCACCTCGGTCGTCCTGCACGGCCAGGACCACTCGTGGACGGTGTGGGGCGCCCTGCTGCCCCAGATCCTTACCTGGCTCGGGCGCACCGCCTCGGGATTCGCGCCGCCGTAGGGTCCGGCCCGACGTCCACCAGCGGCCCACGGCCGTCCGGCCCCGTGACCACGAGACCCTCACCCGCGCACGGAGGACGTCCGATGAATGATCAGCCGACTGCCCCGCCGCCGCACCCGCACAGCCACGCGCTCGCAGACCTCGAGCAGCGGTGCCGGCAGGCCGTGGCCGCCCTGGAGACGGTGACGGATCGCGCCGCCGCCAACACCGGACGGCTGCTGCCCGCCTGGCGCAGGGTGACGGAAGGAGAGCACCGGCTTCCCGTCACGGTGACCGTGATCGCCATGATCGGTCTGCAGTCCGTGGTTCCCGAGCGCCTGTCCTTGCGGCACTGGTGGACCCTGCCGCTGATCGAGGTGGTGATGCTGGCGGCACTGATCGCGTCGAACCCGCGACGGATCGTCCGGGCCAACCGGTGGCTGCGCGGCCTCAGCCTGGCGCTCATCGCGACGGCCAGCCTGGCGAACGGGTGGTCGGCCAGCAACCTCGTGCTGGGCCTGGTGCAGGGCACGGAGGGCGAGGACGCCGGCCCGCTGCTGGCGGTCGGCGGCAACGTCTGGCTCACGAACGTCATCATCTTCGGGCTCTGGTACTGGGACCTGGACCGCGGTGGTCCGGTCGCCCGGGCGCAGGCCGTCCGCATCACCCCCGACTTCCTGTTCCCGCAGATGGCCACCCCCGGCATCGCAGCACCCGACTGGGAGCCCCAGTTCATCGACTACCTGTACCTCGCCTACACCAACGCGACGGCGTTCAGCCCGACCGACACCCTGCCCCTGTCACGGTGGTCCAAGCTGGCGATGATGCTCCAGTCGGCGATCTCCCTCGCCACCGCCGCCCTGGTCGTCGCACGAGCCGTCAACATCCTCAAGTAAGGGCCCCCGTGCTGTCGCTGACCGGACCGGTGATCGGCTGGGGCACCGTCCTGCTCACCGTGGGCGCGCTCGTCGCGGTCGTGGTCCTGCTGCCGCGTTGGGCCGAGCCACGACGCGCCCATGTCGCCTCGCGCGCAGGCGTCGTCCTGGCCGTCAACCTGCTGGTCCTGCTGACGGCGGCCGTGCAGCTCAACGACCAGTTCCTGTTCTTCGCCGACTGGGCCGACCTGGACGGCGCCCTGACCGGAACCACCGCCAGCACCGGCCTGCACCGCGGTGGCACGAGCGCCCAGGCCGCCCGAACACCGGTCTCCGGGCCGGCGGCGGTCCGGCCCGGGACGCTGGAGCCGTTGCCGCCGGGGTCGGACCTCGGCCCCGGCGTGACGCGGTACCGCGTGCCGGGCCCCCTGAGCGGGATCACCGCGGACGTCGTCGTCGCCGCCCCCGACGGCTATCGCGACGACCCGACCACGTCGTACCCGGTTCTGGAGACCTTCTCGGGCTACCCCGGAGCGCCGCAGCAGTGGATCCAGGCCTTTCACCTGCCCGAGGCGGTGGACCGCGAGGTCGCCGCGCACCGGCTGGCCCGGATGCTGATCATCTCCCCCCAGCTGGAGGTCCCGGCCGGCACCGACACCGAGTGCGTCGACGGACTGCCGGGCGACCCGCAGGTCGAGACGTGGCTCACCCGGGACGTGCCGGACTGGGTCGCCGCGCACTTCCGGGTCCACGTCGACCGCGGGTCGTGGGCGACCGTCGGCATGTCGGCCGGTGGCTGGTGCGCGGCGATGGCCGCGATGCTGCACCCGGCGCAGTACGGCGGCGCGATCGTGATGGCCGGCTACTTCCGGCCGGTGTTCGGGCCGCAGTACGAGCCGTTCCCCGTGGACAGCGACAGTGAGCGGCGCTACAACCTGCTGGCCCTGATCCATCGCCAACCACCGCCCACGGCGCTGTGGCTGGGGACGTCGCACGCCGACACCCTGTCCTACCCCACCAGCGCCGCACTGATCTCCGGGGCGAAACAGCCGCTGTCGGTGTCGGCGACCGTGCTGCAGAACGCCGGCCACCGCACCACCGTCTGGCTCGATCTGCTCCCCTCAGCCCTCGACTGGCTCGGCCGCAGCGTGCCCGGGTTCGCCGCATCCGTCCCACCGGCGCGGTGACCCGCCCCACCTCGGTCGCCGACCCGACGCCATCTTGGCCGCACCTTGACGTGCGCCGGCCGCCGGATGCGCCACCATCGACGGATGGCAGTGCTGGGACCCGTGCGGCAGGAGGGCCACCGCGGCGTCGATGCCGGTGGGTGACGCGACCACGCGCACCCGGCGAGAGGGCCGGCGTGGTGGTCGGCACCGACGGGGGGCGCTGCCCTGGCTCGCGACGCTCGCGGTGGCCACCGTCCTGGCCGTCACCGCCATGCTGGCGGGAGCGGCGCTGACCGCAGGGCGGCCACCGGCCACGGCGCTCGACGACGAGGCCGCCGCGATGCACCCGTGGACGACTCATGCGGCAGGGGCGGACGCCGATCCGTCCCCCGACCCGCCCGCACCCACCGGCTCCACGGGTGGCGAGACCACCGGGAGCAGGACCACGGACAGCGGAACCACCGGCAGCGAGACCACGGACGGCGCCGTGGCCGCGGCCGGGCCCCTCAACGTCGTGGCGCTCGGCGACTCCGTCCCGGCGGCCGGGGGCTGTGACTGCACCTCCTACGCCTCGCTCGTCGGGCAGCAACTGGCACGGCGTCGACGAACTCAGCCTCAGGTGCGCAACCTCGCCGTCGGCGGCCTGACCACCTCCGGCCTGGGCGCCCAGCTCCAGCGGTCCGACGTCCAGGACGCTCTCGCCACGGCCGACGTCGTCCTGATCACTGTCGGGGCCAACGACTTCGACCCCGACCCCCTGACCACGCCGGCCTGCCGACCGGCGTCCGTGCTGCCGTGCTACCAGCCGACCCTGGCCTCCCAGCGGGTGTGGCTCGCCGACGTCCTGACCCGGGTCGACGCCCTGACCGCGCACCAGCACGCGAGCGTGCTGGTCACCGGCTACTGGAACGTCTTCCTCGACGGTGCCGTGGGACAGGCCCAGGGCCAGGCTTACGTGGACGCCAGCAACTCCCTGACCGTCGCGGAGAACGCCCAGATCGCCGCGGTCACCGCCGCGCACGGGGACCGGTACGTCGACATCTACACCCCCTTCAAGGGGGACGGCGACACGGACGACACCTCGCTGCTGGCGGCCGACGGGGACCACCCCAACCAGTCCGGCCACGACGCCATCGCCCGCGCCGTGGTGGACGCCCTCCCC
>Ga0302323_100005879_pt1 | contig 10067 bp, 8 predicted proteins | sample Fen_T0_3_FD_201950 | JGI IMG/M metagenome (GOLD analysis project Ga0302323, IMG submission 201950) | Peat permafrost microbial communities from Stordalen Mire near Abisko, Sweden - Fen_T0_3 | ecosystem: Environmental > Terrestrial > Soil > Wetlands > Permafrost | place: Sweden: Abisko... | reverse complement strand
GAGGTGGTCGAACCTCCCGACGCGCTGGCGCCGCCCAGCGCTGAAGAACCACCCTGACCCGAGCTTCCGCCCGACGTCGCTGGGGTGCCGCCGCTTCCCGGCGCGGAGCCGCCTGCCTTGGCACATGCGCCCATGCCAGCCCCCAAAAGACACAGCCCGACGACGAGTGGCAGTTGCACAAACGCGCACGATTGGCCAACTGAGGACTTGCGTCTGGCGGGGAAATGCGAAAAGAAAGGTGGGTTGGCAAAGAACATGCCGTCAGCGTAGCGACTATGGCGGTGTTTGGGAAGATCTGACAGCACGCTTCTAAGCTGAATAAAATCATAACGTTGACTTGAGACCCCGCTCGTTGCTCCAGCTAACCAAGTGAAACGGATGACGAAAACGGAAGCGTACCGGCCCCTCACGGATTCAGTACACTTCGTGTAAGGGAGAGACCCGATGCCCAACAAATGGTGGCCCTTGGCCATGGTGATCAGCGTAGCTGTCGCCACAACAGCTTGCAGCAATGACAACTCGACCACGCTGGGTGAACAGAATGGACAGGGAGGAGGCGGCGGCTTGGTCATCAACGTTGGCGGCGGCGCTGGCAGCTCCGTCAGCTCAGGAGGAGGAACCGCTGGGACCTCCGGATCCCTGAGCAACCAGCTCGTCATCAACATCCGCGATTTCAAGTTCTATAGCGCGAGAGATAGCACCACGGTCCCCGACTTCGAAAACCCACCACCTCAGTCAAGCATCACCTCCGGCAGCAACTGGGATGACCTGGAGATCGTCGCCGACCAGCTCGATGCCGACCACAAGCCCGTCTACAAGAAGGGAGATTCGGGAAACACCCTGACAACCCATGGGAAGGCCGACTTCGACAAGTGGTTCCGCACGATTTCGGGGACCAACATTCTGCAAGCCATCCCGCTGACGTTGACCCAGAATGCTAACGGCAGCTATGGCTACGACAGCCGGACGGCAGGTCCTCTTAGCCCCGGTGGTGCCGGGTTCTTCCCTATCGATGACGGCAGCCAGTACCAGACCGCCTTCGGCAACCAGGGCAAGAACCACAATTTCTCGTTCACCGGCGAAATCCACACGACCTTCGTGTACAAGGGCGGCGAGGTCTTCAGTTTCAGCGGCGACGACGACGTGTTCGTCTTCATCGACAACAAACTGGTCATCAACCTGGGCGGCATCCACGTCCGCGAAGAGAAGAGCGTCCAAATCGACACCCTTGGGCTCACCAAGGGCAACAGCTACCCGCTGGACTTCTTCTATGCCGAACGCCACGTAACGCAATCAAACATGCTGATCACCACCACGCTCGACCTAGTGGTCGTGGACATTCCTATCAACTGACCACGAACCCTTCTCAGGTCGACGAACGCGACGGGCCCGACTTCGGTCGGGCCTTTGTTCGTCTGCGACGAAACAGCGCCACCACCAGCAGCACCACGGCCAGCAAGACCAAGCCCGCAGCCACGGGCGTCCCGCGCAGCCACACGGTGCTCTCGGCGCCAAGCCGAACCAGGGCCACCAAAGCGCCGACCAGGAAACGCCCGAAGCGGAGCAACAGGGGCAAGGCCAGCAACACGGCAATGATCTTCACCGCGCGGCTGTTCCTTCGAATGGGCGGCTCGGCCCTGGGCCCCTGCCAGCCGGCGCTGCCCTCATCGTAGGCTGCCCGCCGCTGCTTGTCGGACAGAATGTCGTAAGCGCGATTGATCTCGACCATCCGCGCAGCAGCGAGGTCTTCCAAGGGATTGCCCTGGTGCCGGTCAGGGTGGTAGCGCGCGACCAGGGCACGATACGCGGCCCGAATCTCGGCATCGCTCGCGGTCCGTGGCACGCCTAGCACCACGTACGGATCTGGCTCGGCAACGGGCGACATCAACGCGCCGCTGACCTCCCGGTGGCAGGAGCCGCATTCGCCGACTGCAAGTAGCGGTAAAGGTCCGCGCTGGTGGAAAGAACCAGCCAGGAATCCTTGTCGATGGTGCTGCGGTAAGTATCCATGGTGCGCAGGAAGCGGTAAAGCTCACGGTTGCGGTTGTAGGCTTCGGCATAGATGCCCGCCGCCTCGGCATCACCGCGCCCCATGATCTCCTGGGTCTTGCGGTAGGCCTCCGATTCGATCACCTTCAGCTCGCGCTCTTTCTTGCCGCGAATTTCCGCGCTCTTGCCCTGCCCTTCCGAACGATGTCGGTCGGCGATGCGCTTGCGCTCGGAAATCATGCGGTCGAACACCTTGGCCTGCACGCTTTCTATGTAGTTGACCCGCTGGATCTGGATATCGACCAGCTCGATGCCATAGTCAGGCATCACGTGGGAAGCGCGCTCCAGGATGAGACGCGTGATCTTGTCCCGCCCCAGCTCGACCTGGCGCATGGCCTCGGCCTCCATCACGTCCTCGACCTCTTCCGCCCGCTCGAAGTCGCGGTTGCTGGTGCGTACGACCTCGATCAGGTTGTGGTTGGCGATGACGTTGCGGGTTTCACCGTCGATGATGTCGTCAAGGCGCGACTGCGCCCCCCGCTCGTCGCGCAGGCGCTGAAAGAACAGCAACGGATCGGCGATACGCCAACGCGCGTAGGTCTCGACCCAGATATATTTCTTGTCCCGGGTGGGAACCTGGTTGGGATTGCCATTCCATTCCAGCCAGCGCTTGTCGAAGACATTGGCCTCTTGGGCAAAGGGCACCTTCAGGTGCAGGCCGGGTTGCGTGATGGCCTGACCTATCGGCTGGCCGAATTGCGTGATCACCACCTGCTCGGTCTCGGACACCGTGTACAGCGCCGATGACAGCGTGACGATTCCAAGCACTACCAGGCCGGCAGTGATCCACCATGACCGGGTTTTCATGGCTTCACCTCCTGGGTGGGACCAAGCGGAAACATAGGCAGAATGCCTTTGGCCTTCTCGTCGAAAATCAGCTTCTTGCCGGCGTTGGGCAAGACCGCCGACAGCGTCTCGAGGTACAGGCGGGTGCGCGTCACCTCGGGCGACTTGCGGTACTGCTCTTCGAGCGCGATGAAGCGTTGGGCATCGCCCTTGGCGCGGTTCACACGATCCACTGCATAGCCTTCCGCCGCTTCGATCTTCTGTTCGGCCAAGCCGCGTGCACGGGGAATTTCCTGGTTGTACTCGGCCCAGGCTTCGTTGATGGCGCGCTCGCGCTCCTGGATGGCTTGGTTGACGGCGTTGAAGGATGGCTTGACCAACTCGGGCGGATCCACGTCCTGCAAGACCAGCTGTTGCACGGCAATGCCGTTGTCGTACAGCTTGCACAAGTTCGACAGCAGCTCCTTGGCCTTGGCAGCGATCGATTCACGTCCCACTGTCAGAAGCTCGGTTACGCTGCGATCGCCGACCACCGTGCGCATCGAGGCTTCCGCCATCAAACGAAACGTCTCTTCCACGTCGCGCAGCTTGAACAGGTACTTGTAGGGGTCGGCAATCTTGTACTGCACGATCCACTCGACGGTGGCCACGTTCAAGTCTCCGGTCAGCATGGCCGACTCGCCCGCGGTCTTCTGGTCCTTTTGTTGGAAGGTGCTTTGGATGTCGGCGCGGGCGGTGCGAAAGCCGAACTCGTGCTTCAGCTGGCGCTGAACCGGAACCTTCTGCACGCGCTCGATACCGAAGGGTATCTTGGTGTGCGGTCCCGGCTCACTGGTGCGCACGAACTTGCCGAAACGGGTGACCAAGGCGACCTCGTCGGGCTCGACCTGGTAGTACGAGCTGACCATCGCCACCAGCACCGCCAGCCCGAGAAGAATCATGACGATAAGGCGGCGCGACGAGCGGAAGCGGTCCCGCGCCTCACGTGCCAGGCGAAAGATATCGTCCGGCCCAAAATCAACGCCACTGTTTGCCATGGGACCTTTTGGCAGACTCCAAGGGAAAACTCAATGGCGCCTGGGAGCTTCAGGCTTCAGGCAAAAGCCTACGGGCTGTGCGGACTGTGCGGGCTCTGCGGGCTAAAGCCTGAAGCCTCCAGCCTCCACCTCCCCGTTCAGTCGACGCGGACGTCGACCCAACGCATCCCGGCGCGACGTGCGGCTTCGATGCCTAGATCCGTGTCTTCGTACACGGTGCAGTCGGCTGGGGGCGCGCCCAGGCGGCGCGCGGCTTCGAGAAAGACGTCGGGCTCGGGCTTGTGCTTGACCGTATCCTCGGCGGTCACCACCACGGGGAACCACTCCAGGATACCGATCTGACGCAAGGTCAACTCGACCATGTGGCGATAACCACCCGATGCCACCGCCATGGGCAACACGCCCCGCCCACGGCGAGCGACAGCGACGACCTTTTCGATGGGGCGAACCTCGCCGATCTTCTCGAGAAAGGCGTCTTCCTTTTGCTGCGACAGCATGCCGATGTCCACGGTCTTGCCCACCTCGGAAAAGAGCAACTCGAGGATTTTCACCGTCGGCATTCCGCCCATGGCGTAAAAGCGGCCTTCAGGAAAGGGAATGCCGTGGGGGCGCAGAATCTCGACCCAAGCGCGGTAGTGCGCCGGCATGGTGTCGGCCAAGGTTCCGTCACAATCGAAGATAAGAGCGTTCACGTGGAGCCTTTCCTAACGGAAGTTGACGAACCTCACGCGCAGCCGGGGCCGCGCGTTCGGCGGATGAAAACGGTGCCGGCAAGGCTTCCGCCGCCCAGCAAGAGAAAGAACACGATCCAGCCTGCCGTCCTGTGCTGATGGGTTTCGTAAAGCCAGTGGTCCATCCTGGCCCGGGCGTAGGTTTCGTGAAGATCGACAGGCAAGCGGGTATGGCGACGCCACGGCGAATCCTGAGCGGCGACGCGCCAATCATCGTCAAACGGCACGTGCCGGATCAACCAAAGGTGACCGAGGATGGGCTGGAAGGGCCCTAGCCAGACCGTCGGGTAGACGTCCTCGAAACAACCCTCGCAGTAGCCGCCCTTGTCGGCGGTAAGGGCAGCGCTGCGGTTCGGCTGCCCCAGCCACTGGGTGCGAACGTCGAGCGCGATGCGAAGGAAATGGTCCCAGTAGAACGCATTGCCCAGCAACTGGACGGCAAAGCCGACCAGGAACACAGCTGTCACCAACGACCGGCCGGGCCAGCGCATGTCGGCCAAGAAGCCAATGGCGGGAAGAAGCAGGACCGGAACGGCAAACACCAGGTAGCGCGGTCCCCACGACCAGTCGCCCGGCCACGAGGGGAGACGAGCATAAAACAGCATCACGGGGACGATGGTGGCCAGCATGGCGAGCACGCTGAGGCGGTGGCTGCGCCAAAAACGGGGCAGCCCCAAAACGGCCAACACCAGCGGCGGCGCATAAAGGAAGATGCTCTTGCCCGGCGAGAACAGGAACCCCCAGGCCGCAACGAGGACGTTCTCGACCATGACGTCCCCCACCTTGGTATACCCGGTGCGAGTGACACCACCGAAGCGGATGGCGTTGTAGAGCAACACCATGAGGACACCGGGCAGAAGGCCAACCGCCGCAAGGCCAACAGCCCGAAGCATCGGCAGCAAGGTCTTGCGGTGGGCCAGCACGATCATCAGCAAGGCGCCGGGCAGGCAAAGGGCGTAGATGTACTTGGTGTTGAGCAACAAGCCTGCCCACACACCGACGGCCAAGGCCGTACGCGGGTCCAACCGCTTGAGCAGCTGCGAGAGCTCGAGGAAGAAACCGGTAAAGCACGCAATCTGCGCGATCTCGCTGAAGGGATAGCGCGCATAGACCCAGACGATGGTTCCCAGCGCCAGCAAGGCAGTCGCTCCACGGGCCACCCGCGGGGAAGCACCGTGCCTGCGGCACAGGCGGAAGAACAACCAGGCGATGAACCCGCCCAGCAAGCCGCCGGCCAAGTGCGCGGCCAGTATCTGGAGAAGATGCGCCACCTCGGGTCCGACGGCAAAAGAGGACAGAAGACCGCGCAGGCCGACCCCGGGAATATGGACCAAAGAGGGCAGCCACGGCGCGGCCGCATAGTATTTGCCGGCGCGCCCCGGCGGAGCATCGGAAGGCCAGCGCGTCTGCACGGAAACGCCGCGGCCCTGCACCATGGACTCGGCCACTTCGAAAACCGGCCGAGCATCGCCCCAGGGCACTTCCCGGCTCATGACGGCAAAGTAGACGCAAGCCACGGCAGCGAACAGGAAGAGACCGGGTCGGCCGCGCAGAACACGACCCAGTAAATCGCGTAAACCGGCCGTCATCGCGACGACACGCCTGCTGGGGTCAAGCGGCCAAAGGTGTCACTTCCATGCGGTGCGGGCGTGCAGGCGCCGTCGCGCCGAAAAAGCGAATACTGGCCAACCTGGGCAACCCGACGGTAACGCGTGTCGGTCAGTTTTTGGCCAACGCCGACCAGGGCGTAGTTCGCAGCAGCAAAATCCGCCGGCGCGCCCGTCCATAGCAGCGGTACGCGGCGGTGCAGGTAGCTGTAGCCACCGGTCCAATAGGCATTCATGGTTGGTGCAACCAAGCCACAAATATCCGCACGGATTCCTGCCTGGTTCAACAGCTGATTTCTCTCACCAAAGGCGCCCCAGACCAAGCTCGATGTGGGGCCGCCTTGCTCCTCGCGACTCATGGGCTGGCCTATATCCGCAAAGCTGACGTAACGCGATCGCAAGGCGAAGAGCACGAGCAGGCCCATGGCAAGGCCGCGCCCAACCAGGCGACGCTGGCTGCGGGGAAAAGGCAGCTTGGCGATGAGCGCCGCCAACCCGACGGCCCCGCACAGAAGGAAGAGCGGCAAGCTGGGGAAAAGAAAGCGCAGTTCCTTGTGGGGAACGGCAGAGTGAAGCACGAAGAAGAGCGACGCCAGCAAGGCCACGGGCCAAGTGCGGCGCAGACCAGCCAAGAAACCCAGCCCGACGAAGAGCAGCGCTGGGCCGTTGGTCGACCACATGGCTCGCACAAAAAAGTCCTTCGCTGCCACGCCCCACTGGTTGGCGCCATTTTCGACCAGGTTGAAACGCAAGTAGACGATGAGCGACTGAAACGGCTTGCCCCAGGTAAGCCAGTCCAGCGCACCACCGAGGAGTAGCACGAAGGCGGCCGCCCCGGCCACGAACGCGGCGGCCCGCACGCTCCGCCTGGCCGCGACGATCAGCACGACAGCGGGGAGCAAGACGCCGTTCTGGTAGCGCAGCAGCGCCGCCAGGCCAAGCAGGCTGCCCGCCAGGGCCGGCCGCTGCATCTTCTCCCACCACGACGCTGCCGAACCGTCGTAGCTGGTCGACCGCGTGGCCGGCCCTATCCCCCACGACCAAAGCAGCCACAGTCCCCAAGTCAGAACCGGAGCGCTGGCCACCTCGGCCATGGCCCGACTGCCATAGATCAGGTGGGCGGGCAAGGCGATGGCACAGAGGCCGAGCAGGACCGCCGCGCGCCGCCCGCCCCAGGCGTCGGCCATGCGAAGCACGGGATAGAAAGCCGCCGTCGACAAGAAGGCGAAAAGCAGCTTCACCGTCCCCACCAAACTGGCACCGTTGGTCATCCCAACCCCTGCCAGAACCTTCATCGCGCCCGCCAGCAACCCCGGCAACAACCACGACCGGGCACCGTCTCTGAATTCCCAAGGAACCAGGCCATAGCCAAAGGCCACCCGGTGACCTTGCTCTAGCGTTTGGAAGATCTCATCCGACCAGATGATCCCTTGATCCGACAGGGCCAGGTATGCCCGGGGCAAAAAGATGGCCAGCAGCAAGACCCGCCACCACGGGCTGCCGCCCGCGGGCTGCCTAGCGGGACGGGTCGGTATGGGGGGGCGATTCACGGTGGCAAGAATGCCTGGTCGCCCGGTCCTGGTCTACAGCGCAACCCTCGCTAGGCGTCGACGACCGCAGAAAGCACCGCCCCCGACGCCCCGACCCGGGTGAAAGAAGCCGCCAGGGATTGGTTGTCGCGCGTGCCGAGCAATTTCGGCAAATCCTCCGCTGGGGCGGGCAAGGGCACGCGCAGCCCGGCCTTGAACTGGGCCACGCGCGCCGCGCTTTCCTCGACACGGCTGCGAACGTCCGCCCTTGTCTCTGCTGCCCGGACCAGCGCCTCGAAGGCGCCCACTTGCTGGTCGAACGGTTCGCGTACCAGGAAGTGGTCGACCCCGGCCATGAGGCTTGCGACCACCAGGTCTTCGACCGAATAGCGATCGGCCACCGCCCGCATGCCCAAATCGTCGCTGACCAGCATGCCGGTAAAACCGAGCTCCTCGCGCAAGATTTCGTGGGAAATGCGGCGCGAGAGGGTGGCAGGAAGCTTGGCGTCCCAGGCGGGGTAAAGAACGTGCGCTGTCATCAAGGCCTCGATCCCGGCGCGCGCCGCAGCGGCAAAAGGGGCCAACTCGACAGCGCGCAGCCGGATGTCGCCATGAGAGACCGAGGGCATCTCGACGTGCGAATCGGCCTGGGTGTCGCCGTGACCGGGATAGTGCTTTCCACACCCCAGCAGGCCGGCGTCGTGCAAACCGCGCCAGAAGGCGAGCGCGTGGTCGGTGACGCGATCGACGCGCGAACCGAAGGCGCGGTTGCCGATCACGGGATTGGTCGGGTTGGTGTGCAGGTCGAGAACCGGGGCCAAGTTCCAACCGATGCCCAGCGCAGCCAGCTCGCCACCCAGGGCGCGCCCCACGGCGCGCGTACGTTGAACGTCCCCGGCCGCGGCCACCGAGAACATGTCGGGCCACTCGGTCAGGGGACTGCGTAGGCGCTGAACCAGTCCTCCTTCTTGGTCGACCGAGACCACCAACTGGGCCCCGTGCGGGCTGGCCTTGCGCAAGGCCAGCACCAGCGCAGCCACCTGGGCCGGACTTTCGATATTGGGACGAAAAAGCATCACCCCGCCGACCTCGGACTTGGCAATGCGATCGACGAGCTCGGCCGGGGCGAAGAGGCCGTCGAAACCGACCGAGAGGAGCTGTCCGCACGCGAGGCGAAGAGGGGATAAAGTCACCCGCCTATGGTACTCGACCTGACCATGGGATGACGGGAAGATTCGGACCGGCAAGCTCGGCAAATCCCCAGGAAGGCCCGGCGGATGGTTCTTTCGAACTCCTGGGTTCCCGCCGCGACAGGCTCTTGCTATAAGGTGCGCTGGTTACGCACCCTACGAACGACAGAGGTTAAAGAAATGTCCGAAAAGGCAGGCAAATTGGTCTCTTGGCTGGCGACAGGCCTGCCCTTCACGCTCGCCCTGGCCAGTGCGGCTCCCGCATGGGCCCAAATGGGGGGCATGAGCCCCGGGGGCATGGGCGGACCAGGCGGCGGCATGGGTCGTCCCGGCGCTGGCGGCGGCCCGCGCGGCGGCGAAGAAAAAGAAGAAGGACCGGCCGAAAATGCACCCGATGCGGACGAGAAGGTTCCAGCGGAGAAACAGAGCGAGGGCGGCTACCTCAACCAAGCACACCGCAAGACCAAAGTCGTCGAGTTCGACGGCTACTACCGCGTGCGCACCGACTACCTTTACGACATGAACCTGGGCCAGGGGTACAACACCGGTTCCGGGCCAACGGCGTTGCCCCCCTTCCCCACGCCCACCGAGTGCATGTCGTCGGCCAACAGCAACACCAGCTGCAGTGACAAGGGCCTTGGCAACGGCAACATGCGCCTGCGCATCGAGCCGACCCTCAACCTGTCCGACCAGGTTCGTGTGCGCACCCAATTCGACGTCTTCGACAACCTGATCCTGGGCTCGACGCCCGACTCGCTGGTGAATCCGTACGTGCCGAGCCAGCTTACCGACGCTGCCCACCCCGTCGGGCAAACCAGCGCGGCGGCCTCCACCGACGTTCTCTCCACCACGCAGAACAGCTACGCCTCGAGCATCCTTGCCAAGCGCGCCTGGGGTGAAATCGACACCGAGTTGGGGTCGCTGCGCTTCGGGCGCATGCCCTGGCACTTCGGCCGCGGCATGTACTTCAACCGTGGCGAGTGCGCTGACTGCGAAGGCGGCACCACCGTCGACCGCATCATGGCCCTGACCTCGATCTATGGGCATCAGCTGGCCCTGGCCATGGACTTCGGCGCCCAGGGCTATGACATCGGCTACACCGACCTGGGCCAGAAAAACGCAGGCGGCTTCCCGCTGG
>Ga0302323_100005878_pt1 | contig 10068 bp, 6 predicted proteins | sample Fen_T0_3_FD_201950 | JGI IMG/M metagenome (GOLD analysis project Ga0302323, IMG submission 201950) | Peat permafrost microbial communities from Stordalen Mire near Abisko, Sweden - Fen_T0_3 | ecosystem: Environmental > Terrestrial > Soil > Wetlands > Permafrost | place: Sweden: Abisko... | reverse complement strand
GGCCCGAGCCGTCTTCAACGAACTGGTCGACTGGCGGGGGCATGCCGAGTGGGTACCGCTCACGCGCGTCCAGATCCTCGCTGGCGACGGTGGCGCGGGAACCGTCTTCGTCGCCACGACCGGCCTAGGGCCCCTCGCCCTCCCGGACCGCATGCGCGTCGATGACCTAGATCCGGTGGCCCTGACCGTGCAGATCACCAAGATCGGTCCAGTGCTTTCCGGACTGGTCCATCTGGCGGTCACCGCAACGAGCGAGAGCACCTCGCGCCTCGACTGGGTGGAGGACATCCGCGTCCCCGGCGTTCCACAGTTCCTCGCCAAGCCGATCGCGGCGGCCACCCGCAGGGGGTTCCAGGCGTCGATCAGCCGCCTGGCCAAGGTCGTCGGCCGCCGCGAGCTCGAACGCTCATGAGCCGGGTGCGAGGGTGGCGGCGAAGATCTGCCACGCCAGCAGGGACTTCGCCACGAGGCTGAGCGTGATGTAGGTGCGCTCCCCGTTCAGGTAGCTCGACCATCTGCCGACTCGCTTGTACTGCAGGACCTGGACGACCGCGAAGCAGTTGAAGAGCACGAACAGCGAGAAGATGATCCCGTACACGAACGCGGGCGGCTCCACATTCGTCGCTGCGCCGGGAGCTATGACGTAGATCGCCACGGCGAGCCACGGCACGATGCCGGCGATGCAGCCGAAGATGAACGGCAGCCACCCACCGCTCCCCGGCGACTCGTACCGCTCCTGGATCCAGCCGAACAGGATCATCGAGGCGTTCACGCCGAAGATCGCGATCAGCGCAGCAACGTCCGAGATGCCGACGATCTGTGCGATGAGAACCATCATCACCGACGAGCTGACCGAGTACTCCACCCAGCGGAAGTAGTTGTGCTGGGCGGCAAGTCCCGCAACGTAGCGACTGGCGAACGGCGGAACGGCCACCATGAAGTGGAACAACGCGGAGAGGCCGAAGAACAGGGCGACCCCCCAGGCGATCCGCGTGTCGAACAGCACGACGGGTGCAGCCGCCGGCGTGCCCGGCGGACCGGCCATGTAGGTGGCCGTCACGGGGAGCGTAAAGGCGTTGGACAGCACGAGGATCGCGATGCACTGCGCCAAATGTGCGAAGCCGGCGATCAGGTTCCAGCGCTGGATCCCCCCGAGCTGGGTGCTCACAATGCTGTTCTGAGCGACGGTCGTGGGCGTGCTCATGTCGTGGTCCTCTCCGTGGCCGAGACTTCGGCTCAACGTCCACGGTATCTGCGAAACGGTCAGCACGCCGAAGGGCGGCGGGACGGACCTCTCCAGCAGCGCCGTCCCCTAGCGGCGGAGCAGCCGGCCGTGGCGATGCATGGAACGGGAGATCGACTGTTCGAGCACCCAGTGACGCAGTTCGATCGACGCGATCGACGTGGCTGGAGCGCGATCGACAGCGATCCCGGCTCCGAATGCTTCCCCGAACAGAATGTCCGACGCGGGCGCGAGCAGGCGCAGTCGGACCACGCCCACTCCCGCCAAACTGCGCAACCGCAAGGCCAACGCTTCATCGGACTCGTCGATGACGCAACTCACCGAGAGGTCCGCGCCGGCGATCTCCGCTGCCACCAGCACGATGCCGAGCTGGGGATCGTCACGATCCTCGACGCGCACCACGACGCGATCGAGGGGCCGATACCGAAGGATGTTCGCCTCCGAGCGGAGCGAACTGGGATCGTGGTCGACCTGGAAGTCGTCCCTCCACTCACGAGCAAAGTCCGCTCGCACGGAATCGGCCACGGTCGCGGACGGCACGGTCCAGGTCCCGTAGGAGTGCAGGTGACCTGGCCCGCCCGGCTTGCTGCCCGGTCCTATGGACGACTTCTTCCACCCGCCGAACGGCTGCCGACGCACGATCGCACCAGTGATGTGACGGTTCACGTAGGCGTTGCCGACCTCGACCCGTTCGAGCCAGTGCTCGATCTCTGCAGGGTCCAGGGACTCGATGCCACCGGTCAGCCCGTACTCCACCTGGTTCTGCCACGCGATCGCCGTGTCGAGGTCGGGCGCTCGCATCAACCCCAGGACCGGTCCGAAGCACTCGGTCAGATGGAACCATGAGCCCGCCTGAATGCCGGTGCGGACGCCCGGCGACCAGATGTTGCGGTCGTCATCGAGGCAGTGCGGTTCGACGAGCCAGGCCTCGCCCTGGTCGAGCTGGGTCAGGCCGCGGAGCAACTTGTCACCGGGCGCCTCGATCAGCGGGCCCATCATGGTGGCGGGGTCGACAGCGTCGCCCACGCGCAGGCTGGTGACCGCGTCGGCCAGCCTCGCGCGGAAGGACGGGTCGTCGTAGATCGGCGCCTCGATGATCGCGAGGCTGGCCGCCGAGCACTTCTGCCCGGCGTGGCCGAAGGCGGAGCGCACGAGGTCCTTGATGGCGAGGTCGATGTCGGCCGCCTGGGTGATGACCATGGAGTTCTTGCCGCTGGTCTCGGCCATCAGCCGAATGTCGGGCTTCCATCCACTGAAGAGCGCCGCAGTGTCGTAACTGCCGGTGAGCATCACCTGGTCGACATCCGGATGCGTGATGAGGTGCTGGCCCACGGCGTCGTCCGGCGTGCACGCCAGCTGCACCAGGCCCGCCGGCAAGCCGGCCTCTTGCAGGTGGGCGATCAGCGCTGCCGCGACAGCACGCGCCTGCGGTGCGGGCTTCAGGATGGCCGCCGATCCGGCGGCCACGGCATGCACCAGTCCACTGGCGGGGATGGCGTAGGGGAAGTTCCAGGGGCCGGCCACGAGGACGACCCGATGCGGCGCCCACACGGCACCGCTCGCCTCGAGTCGCTCGTGCTCCAGGGTGAGGTGCGACGCGTACGTGGCGAAGTCGATGGCCTCGGAGATCTCCGGGTCGCCTTCGCGCACCGTCTTGCCCGTGGTGCGGGCCAGGATCGCCAGGGTCTCACCCCTTGCTGCCTCCATGCTGTCAGCCACCAGCGCAAGGGCAGTGCGACGCTCCTTCCAGCTGGTGCGTGACCACTGCATTTGCGCGCGAAGTGCCCGGGCAACGATCTCGTCGACGGCGGCCACGTCGGTGATGAGGGCGGGAGTCGGAATCGGCGTGCATTCGAGGGCTTCGGCGACCCACGCGCGATTGGCGGGAATGGTGAAGTCCGTGTCTGCGCAGTTCATGAACGATCCGTCCTGCGGATGCCGCGGCGCCGATCGACGGCGGTCCTGCACACGCCGTGTCTGCGTCGAGACCGTGTGCCGGTCGCGGACGGCCGCGCGGAAGAGCCCAGCCTGCTCATTCCATACGGGCGAACCAGGCGTGATGTCGAACAACGCGCGAAGGAAGTTCTCCGGTGCGGCATTCTCATCGAGTCGACGCGACAGGTAGGCGATCGACGCCTCCCGATCGGACTTCGCCACCACCGGGGCGTACAGGAGCAGACTGCCCGCCGCCTCGCGGACGGCACGCGCCTGCGGAGGTGCCATGCCCTCGAGCATCTCTATCTCGATGCGGTCCTGGGCACCGCTGGCGTCCCGCAGGGCCAGCGCCCACCCGATCTCGAAGAGGTTGTGGCTGGCGATGCCGAGGCGGACGGCGTCCGCGTCTCCGAGCACCAGCGCGCGCTCCACCATGCGCTTGTACGACGCGTCGACGGCTGGCTTCGACGGGTAGGTCGCCAGCGGCCAGTCATGCACCTCGGCCTCGACGAGCTCGTTGGCGAGATTGGCGCCCTTGACGATGCGGATCTTGGTCGCGGCGCCGCCCTTGGCTCGCCGTGCGTTCGCCCAGGCGCACAGCGTCTCGAGGGCCGCATGGGAGTCGGGGATGTAGGCCTGAAGGACGATGCCCGCCGGCAGCCCGAGGAACTCGTCTCGACTGAGCACCCGCATGAAGGCCTCGACGCTCAGTTCGAGGTCGCGGTACTCCTCCATGTCGAGATTGACGAAGGTCCGGGGCGAGGCATCACGCGCGGCGCGGTACAGCCGGGTGAGCTGCGCATCAATCCGCCTCAGCGAGTCATCCCAGGCGAGGACATCCAGGTTCGCGCAGATCGCGGAGATCTTCACGCTGACGTAGTCCACGTCGGGGCGACTGATCAGTTCGGTGACGCGACGGGCGCGTTCGTCGGCCTCGTCGTCGCCCAGGATCGCCTCCCCGAGCACATTGACGTTCAGCCGGAATCCATCAGCCTTCCGACGCGCGAGGTACGAGGAGAACGCCGGGTCGTCAGCGGGCAGGATGACGCCGGACGTGTCCTTGTCGACCCGCCAGGACACGAGTCCCTGCGCTGTCTTCGGACCGAAGGGCGCCACGGCGCCGAGGGTTCGCAGGCCGAAGCGGTCGAAGCCGCCCAGCGACTCCGGAACTCCGGCGTCGGTGAGTTCATGCAGTCTGCGAGCCGACCGCTCGGGGTCGTGGATGCGCATGACCTGATCGGTGAGATCCAGCAGCAGGTCACGTCCGTCCTCATCGGCCAGCAGGCGGGCCAGCCGTCTGGATCGAGCCGACTCCTCACGCGTGGGCAGCGCATTCACGAGCACACGGGCCGCCCGTTGCTCGGCGTCCTCGATCAGCAGGTCGTCCGTCTCGATTGTGCGCATGCCCGAAGCCAACACCGCTGAGTGCTCTGGGGTCTTGTGCCATCATGCACGCGTGGGAGTCGAATTAGTACAAAGCGAAGCCGGCCGGATGTTCATCCAGCTCGTGGATGGGGTCCCCCAGCTCATGGCGTCGCTCAAGGGGCTGGATGGTCGATACCAGTACGTGAACTCGGGATTCGGGCAGCGCGTGGGCAGGGACCCCGCCGCCATCGTGGGCTCGAGCGTGCACGATCTCTTCACCGCGGATCTCGCGGACTCCTACGCCGATCAGGACGAGTCCGTACTAACGACGCATCGCCCGCTGACCTCGCACCTGGAACTCATCGTGCGGGCGGACCGTTCACTCGGCTGGTATGTCACCAGCAAGTCGACCGTGCGGGAGGACGGACGAGTGATCGGCCTTTCAGCGCTGTCCATCGATCTCAACTCCCAGTTGCCGAGCCCGCATGCGGGCCTCGCCGCCGCCATCTCCGCCATCCGCCGGGAGGTCAACCGGCCATGGCGAGTCTCCGAGCTGGCCGACATCGCGCAGCTCACGCCCGTCCAACTGGAGCGCAGGTGCCGCGGCACCCTCGGGCTGCCGCCCCGGCGGCTCATCCAGCGGCTGCGCCTGGAGCACGCCGTGCACCTCATCACCACGACGGACGCGACCCTCGGTGACATCGCGGCCGCCTGCGGCTTCTACGACCAGAGCTCCTTCACCCGACAGTTCCGGTTCGTGCTGGGCCTGACCCCTGGTGCCTACCGGTCGACGCGCTGAGAGTCGACGCAGGCACAACGACCCGCCTCCGTCGCGGGCCCGGGGTCAGCCGGCTCCCGAGGCCACGACGTCGTCCACCACCGCCGCTCCGTGGGATGAGGAACCCTTGCGACCGTCAACGCGGGCAGGCCACCAGAAGCGCTCGCCGAAGATGAAGGCCAGCGAGGGCACGAGCACGGTGCGCACGAGCAGGGTGTCGAGCAGCACGCCGATGCACACGATCAGACCCACTTGAGCGAGCGCAATGAGCGGTAGCACGCCGAGTACGGCGAACACGGCCGCGAGAAGGATGCCGGCGCTCGTGATCACGCCGCCCGTGGCCTTCAAAGCGGTGAGCATGCCGTCGCGCGTGTTCGACATCATCGCCTCCTCCCGTGCACGAGTGGCCAGGAAGATGTTGTAGTCGACGCCGAGTGCGACCAGGAACAGGAATGACAGGATCAGTACCCCGTTGTCCAACGCGGGGTAGTTGAGGACGTGCTGGAAGATCCACCACGAAGCACCGAGAGCAGCGAAGAACGTGCCGAGCACCGTCGCCACGAGTAGCACCGGCGCGAGGAACGATCGCAGGAGCAGGACCAGCACGCTGAAGACGAGCAGCAGGACGATCGGAATGATCACCTTCGCGTCCCGCGTTGCGGCTTCGTTGCTGTCGAGTCGCGTGGCGGTGTCTCCGCCCACGACGGCGTCAGCGCCTGGCACCGCACCGACCGAGTCCCGCAGGGCGCGAACCTCGTCGAATGACTGGGCAGTGCCCGGTTCCGCCGAGAGTACGACGTCGAGCTGCGCAACGTCACCGGCACTCGGCCCAGCGGTCACCGACACGACGCCTGGCGTCGCCTTGGCGGCGGCCGTCACGGCATCGATGGACGACGGCGTGGTCAGGACCGTCGCCGGGGCCGAGGAGCCGGCGGGGAAGGAGTTCGCCAGGGTCTCCTGGCCGAGCACAGCCTCCGGCTTCACGCGGAACTGCTCGTTCTGACTCAGTCCCACCTGGAGACCGACCGCGCCGACGGCGAGGATGACGAGCACCAAGGTCGCGCCGATGCCGACCAGGTGTGGTCGACGCCGCACGGACTCACCGATGCGCCCCCAGAACTTGCCCTCTCGCGGGGTGTCACCGACGCGGGGGACGAAGGGCCAGAAGAGACCCCGACCGAAGATCACCATCGCGGCTGGCAGGACGAACAGGCCGGCGAGCATCGCGACGACCACGCCGACGGCCGACGAGAAGCCGATCGCGCGCAGGCTCTCCTGCTGTGCCAGAAGAAGGGCGAGGAGTGCCAGTGTCACCGTGGCGGCCGACGCGAGGATGGGCTCACTCGTGCGTCGCAGCGCGGTCTGCATCGCATGGAAGCGAGAGTCCTCTTGTCGTAGTTGATCGCGGTAGCGGGCGATGAGGAGTAGCGCGTAGTCGGTGGCCGCGCCGAAGACCAGGACACTCGTGATCCCGGACGCGGCCGGGTCGACGAAGATGCCGACGTGCGGGGCCAGCAGTTCGACGAGCTTGGTCGTGGTCTGCTCGGCGATTCCGACGACGAACAGCGGCACGAGCCACAGCCACGGGCTGCGGTACGTGATGAGGAGAAGCAGGGCGACCACGCTCGCGGTCGCGATGAGCAGCGTGGTGTCCGCGCCGTCGAAGACCTTCGTGAGGTCCGCGGTGATGGCAGGACCACCGGTGACCTGGGCGCGCATCCCACTCGGGAGATCTGCTGCGGCAGTGGTGCGGATCTCGGCCACCTTCGGTGACACGGCGTCGTCGTTCGTGGTGTCGACCGGCACTGAGACGATGGCCACCTTCCCGTCCGGGGAGTAGACCGGCGGCGAGGCCTGACCTCCCACCCCGAGCGGCGCCAGTGCTGCGGCGCGGGCCGTCACGGCGTCCTGATCCTGCGGGTCGAGGGCCGTTCCGTCCTCGCGGCTGTAGACCACGATCGCCGGTGCCACCCCCTCGCTCGGCAGCGACTGCTGGCGCAGTTCCGCCTCCGCTGACTGGTAGCTCGTGGGCAGTCCGGAGGAGACGAGCGCCGCGACCGGGGTCGGTGCCGGGGCGGCGAAGATCGCGCCCACGAGCACGATCACCAGCCCGAGCAGGAAGTAGGCATTGCGGCGGCGGGCGACGTGCCCCGTCGGGAATCTCACGGCGGTTCTCCTCAGTCGTGGCCGCGCCTCGCGCGGATGGACGATTTTCGCTAGTCTCTCTAGTGATATCGACACTAGCCGAAGGTCACTAGATTGTCTAGTTACAAGCGCGGTACGACGGTTTCGGAGCACCCGCCACCGCAGGCACCTGAGGGTTGGCCGACATCGGACGTCGTCGACGCGCTCTATGCCGTGCTTCGGGCGATGCCCGAGTTGCGGGTCGCGATCGCGCACCGCCTCGGGCTCAATCCGAGCGAGGTCGACGCGATGGAGCACATCATGGGCGACCCCCTCGGCCCGGTCGAGCTCTCCCGGCGTCTGCACATGACGTCCGCATCCGCAACGGTGCTCGTCGACCGCCTCGAGGAGGCCGGACATGCTGTCCGCGAGCTCGATCCGGACGACGGACGACGACGCGTCCTACGCCCGACGACCCAAGGCGCGAACGCCGTCTTCGCCCAGATTGGACCGCTCGTAGCGGACCTCGTCGATTCCGAGGAGGGTCTCACAGCACGCGAGCGGGCCGTCATCGTGAAGTACCTGCGGCGCGTACTGGACGTGCTCGAGGAGCACACCGACCAAGCCTGAACGGCTCCCTCGGCAAGCACCGCCGAAATCCGCGCTACGCGGGTAGCGTGACGCGCGACGGGACGAGGGCGGGAGTCAGCCTTATGCACGACGACATCTGGGCACCGGGCCAGCCGGGCACACTCGCCGACAGGCGCACGCGAAGCATGTTCCCGGAGGGGTTCCTCTGGGGTACCGCCACCGCGTCGTACCAGATCGAGGGGTCTGCGGACGCCGACGGCAAGGGACCGTCCATCTGGGACACCTTCAGCCACGAAATCGGCCGCATCGCCGGCGGAGAGAACGGCGATGTCGCGTGCGACCACTACCGGCGCATGCCCGAGGACATTGCACTCATGTCCGAACTCGGAGTGAACGCCTATCGCTTCTCGGTGTCGTGGCCACGGCTGCAGCCCACCGGATCCGGTGCGGTCGAACCCCGAGGTCTCGACTTCTACGAGCGGCTCGTCGACGCACTTGTCGACAGGAACATCGCGCCGGTGCTCACCCTCTACCACTGGGACCTGCCCCAGGCGTTGGAGGATGCGGGAGGCTGGCTGAACCGGGACACCGCCTATCGGTTCGCCGACTACACCAGGATCGTCGCCGATCGACTCGGCGATCGCGTGCACACATGGATCACGATCAACGAGGCCGCGGTCGTGAGCCTCCTGGGATACGGACTCGGGATGGAGGCCCCCGGCAAGGCCCTGATGTTCGAGTCCTTCCCCGCGACTCATCACGTCCTGCTCGCCCACGGGCTTGCGGTGTCGACGTTGCGCGCATCGTTGCCAGGAGCGCGAGTCGCGATCACCCACAACATCTCCCCCGCGCGTCCCGCTAGCGACTCGGCAGCCGACACGCGGGCCGCAGAAGCACTGGACGCCCTGCAGAACCGATCGTTCGTGGACCCGTGCCTGCTCGGTACCTACCCGCCCATGGCCGAACTCGGATTCCCCATCGACTTCACGTGCGTGCACGACGGCGACATGGAGATCATCGCAGCGCCGCTCGACGCCCTGGGCATCAACTACTACTACCCGACGATGGTCGCTGCGCCGGCCGCGGACAACCCTCTGCCGTTCGACATGGTGCCCATCGAGGGCCCCGAGGTGACGGCGATGGGCTGGCCGGTGGTGCCGGACGGGCTTCGCGACCTCCTGCTCGACTTCCGGGACCGCTACGGAGATCGCCTGCCACCGGTGATGATCACCGAGAGCGGCGCGGCCTTCGAGGACGTCGTCGAGCAGGAGGCGGGCACAGGCAACGCCATCGTCGACGACCCGCGGCGAGTGCAGTACCTGCGGACGCATATCGCTGCGGTGGGCGAGGCGATTGACCGAGGGGTCGACGTGCGCGGCTACTTCGCCTGGTCGTTCATGGACAACTTCGAGTGGGCCGAGGGCTACGCCAAGCGCTTCGGCCTGGTCTATGTCGACTACCCGACGCAACGCCGGATTCCTAAGCTGTCCTTCCGCTGGTATCGGGAATTCCTCGACGGATCGCGATGACGATGCCGGACGCCCGAGGGTCCGTCGGCGAGGTCCCGTCAGCATTGAGTGACCCGACAGTCGACGTTCGACGCGGGTACATCAGCGTCGTCGTCCTCGCGAATCTCGGCATCATGCTGGCGTTCTTCACGCCGATCCAGGCTCTCCTCCCCCGCCTGGCCGAGCAGGTGGACCCCCTGGCAAAGGAGAGCGCCCTCGCGTGGATCACCGGCGTCGGCGCCTTCGTCGCGATCGTCGCGAACCCCGTGGCGGGGGCGTTGTCGGACCGCACTACCTCGCGACTGGGACGTCGCCGGCCGTGGGTGCTGTACGGCTCGATCCTCGGCGCCCTGGCGATGGCTGCCCTGACACTGCAGTCCACGGTGCTGGGCCTCGCGGTCGTGTGGGGCGTGAGCCAGGCCGCGATCAACAGCGCCTACGCCGGGACCACGGCCACGATTCCGGACCGCGTCCCGGTCCGCCAGCGTGGACTGGTCTCCGGATGGGTCGGACTTGCCCAGACC
>Ga0302323_100005875_pt1 | contig 10071 bp, 7 predicted proteins | sample Fen_T0_3_FD_201950 | JGI IMG/M metagenome (GOLD analysis project Ga0302323, IMG submission 201950) | Peat permafrost microbial communities from Stordalen Mire near Abisko, Sweden - Fen_T0_3 | ecosystem: Environmental > Terrestrial > Soil > Wetlands > Permafrost | place: Sweden: Abisko... | reverse complement strand
CGGTGCCTGACTGAAGCGGCAGCACGAAGCGATCGTCGACGTTGCCGTAGAGCACGAACTGGCTCGCGGCCTGGCTCTCGTACTGAGCCACCAGGTCAGCCGCCCAACTGGGCAGAGCAGATGTTGTCATGGCGCTGATTCTAGCAGCCGCTCGGGCGGTTGCGTCCGGCTGCATGTCGTCGGCGATCACTTCCCCCCGCCGCTGTGACACGCACAGAGGGCATCGAGCAACGCGTTTCGGTGAGCACCCACGCCGTTGAAGTTCAATCTGAGCAAGCGCTTGCGCACTTACGCTCGTCAGGCCGAGTAGCTCTACTGTACAATCTCGCACATGAAGCTCGAAGACGTCGCCCGCCAGGCGCGCGTCTCGCCGTCGACAGTCTCGCGGGTCCTGAGCAAGACTGGCCGGGTGAGCGAGAGGACGCGCGCCCGGGTGTTGAAGATCGCCGGGGAGCTGCGCTACCGACCCGACGTCCACGCGCAGGCCCTTGCCGGTGGGAAGAGCCGGACCCTCGGCCTGATCGTCTCGAACCTGCAGAACCCCTTCTTCCTGGACGTCTTCCAGGCCGCGGAGGCGGAGGCCCACCGCCAAGGCTACGAGGTCATCGTTGCCAACACCGACTACTACCCGCGTCGGTTGGTTTCCGCTGCTCACTGGATGCTGGGACGGCGCATCGCAGGCCTCGGACTCGTGGTGTCGGAGAAGGAGCCTGCCCTGTTGGCGGAGCTCCAAGAGGCCGGCATCCCAGTTGCCTTCTACGATATCGGATCCCCAGGCAGGCATGTGACGAAGATTCGCACCAATTACCACCGGGGCACCCAGAGAGTCGTGCGGTACCTGCACTCCTTAGGGCATCGGCGCATCGCTTTCATCGGGCACCACACTGGCTTGCAGCCGCTCAGCGACAGGAAGCGCTCTTTCATCAAGGCCGTGAGCAGCTTCTCGGACGAGGTGAGGTCGTTCGTCGGCGCGGGCAGTGACAGTCCCGACGGCGGCCGGCAGGCGACCCAGCAACTGCTGGCCTCGGGTTTCGGGCCGACCGCAATCATCTGCATCAACGACTTCATGGCCCTCGGGGTTCTGCGAGCCTTGCGCGAGCAGGATCTCGATGTGCCAAGGGACGTATCGGTCGTGGGCTACGACAACATCCGCCTTTCGGAGTTCACGTTCCCACCGTTGACAACGGTGAACGTGCCCCGCGACCAGATCGGTCGGGCCATCTGCACCGCGATTATTCCCGGCCAGGGCGTGGCGCTGGAGCCGCTTCGCGAGCGCGTCATTGAGCCGGAGCTGATCATCCGGGAGTCCACGGGTGCACTCTCTCGGGGCCGCGTCCGGCACAGGTCAACGCTGGGAGGCGACAAGAGGTAGGGAGACGTATCGACCATTTAAGTCTGGAGAAACCCAATGAAGAGCCTTGCGCGTGATCTCGAAGTCTGGTTCGTGACCGGCAGCCAACACCTCTACGGGCCCGCGGCCCTGAAGCAGGTGGCGGCCAATTCTCAGAAGCTCGTCGAAGGGCTGAACGCTTCCGGCAAGTTGCCGCTCAAGGTGGTGTTCCAGCCGGTTGTGACCACACCTGAAGAGATCCTCAACCTGCTGAGCTCCGCGAGCAACGACCGCAAGTGCGCCGGACTCGTGCTCTGGATGCACACCTTCTCTCCCTCAAAGATGTGGATCGGGGGTCTGTCGGCCGTGCGCAAGCCCATGCTTCACCTGCACACGCAGTTCAACCGCGATCTACCCTGGGCTTCGATCGACATGGATTTCATGAACCTGAACCAGGCCGCCCACGGCGACCGCGAGCACGGTTTCATCCACACGCGCATGCGCCTCGAGCGCAAGGTCGTGGTGGGGCACTGGCAGGATCCCGACGTGCTCGATCGCCTGGCTGTGTGGATGCGCGTCGCTCGCGCGTGGGCCGATTGGCAAGGAGCCCGCTTCGTGCGCTTTGGCGACAACATGCGCTTTGTGGCGGTCACCGAGGGCGACAAGGTCGCGGCCGAGATGCGCTTGGGCTACAGCGTCAACTACCACGGCATCGGCGACCTCGTTGCAGACGTCGACGCGGTCAGCGATGCCGATGCCGAGAAGCTATGCGCCGAGTACGACGAGCTCTACGCCGTCGCTGCCGATCTGCGCAAGGGCGGCAGTCGGCGCAAGGAGCTGCAGTACGCGGCCAAGATCGAGCTGGGTCTGAGTGTCTTTCTGGACCGAGGCGGTTTCAAGGGCTTCACCACGACTTTCGAGGATCTGCACGGCCTGAGGCAGCTCCCGGGCCTGGCCGTGCAGCGGCTCATGGCGCAGGGCTACGGCTTCGGCGCCGAGGGTGATTGGAAGACCTGCGCGCTCGTGCGCGCGATGAAGGCCATGGCTGCCGACCTGCCGGGTGGCGTGACCTTCATGGAGGACTACACCTACCATCTCGACCCGCAGCGACCCCTGGTGTTGGGCGCTCACATGCTCGAGGTGTGCCCGTCGATCGCGGGTGCAAGGCCGTCCCTGGAGATGCACCCGCTCGGCATCGGCGGCAAGGAGGCGCCCGCGCGCCTAGTTTTCACGGCCAAGCCCGGTCCGGCGCTCAATGCCTCGATGATCGACCTGGGCAACCGCTTTCGGCTCGTCGTCAACGAGCTGGACGTCGTCGATCCACCGCAGCCTTTGCCGAAGCTCCCTGTGGCCAGCGCAGTCTGGCAATGCAGGCCCGACTTCAAGACAGCGGCCGCCGCGTGGATCCTGGCCGGTGGCGCTCACCATTCGGGCTACAGCAATGCGCTCACGGCAGAGCATCTCGATGACTTCTCCGGCATCGCTGGCGTCGAGATGGTGACCATCGACCAGGCCACCCGCCTGAGCGAGCTCAAGAAGGAGCTGCGCTGGAACGAGGTCTACTACCACCTCGCCCAAGGCTTCGGCCGCTGAGCCCGGGCAGTACGACGTTCCATCACCCGGACAGGTAGGGGCACGGCATGCCGTGCCCCTACTCTGATTCGGCCGGCAACCCACGAGCCTGAATGAGACGCCGGCAGCATGTCGGCGATCGGGCGCCTCCTACCTTGTCGCGCCCTGCATTGCGGGTTACCATCAGCCGCCTTGACGAGCGAGGGAGTGTCGCTGCGGCCGGGCGTGAGCAGGGTGGCCGCCCTGCGCGACCTGGCTTCGACCTCCCGGTCTGTTTCGAGGCAAGGCAGGCAGAGCTGATGAAAGCCCCTCGCGGACACCGAGAGCGCCTGGTCCTGATGGATCGCGATCGCCTGACGCGCACGCTCAAACGCATGGCGAGCGAGATCGTCGAACGCAATCCGAACCAGAAGAATGTGGTGCTGGTGGGCGTGCGGTCGCGCGGCGTGCCGATGGCGCTGCGGCTGGCGCGTCTGATCGAGGAGACGGCCGGTTCGGCGCCACCGGTCGGCGCACTGGATATCACGCTCTATCGCGACGACCTGACGATGGTCGGCCCTCAGCCCGTGCTCAAGGGCACGGAGATCCCGGTTTCGATCGATGGCCGCACCGTAGTCGTGGTCGACGACGTGCTCTTCACCGGCCGCTCCGTGCGCGGCGCGCTGGACGAGCTGATCGACTTTGGCCGGCCGGCGCGCATCGAGCTGGCCGTGCTGGTCGACCGCGGCCACCGCGAGCTGCCCATCCGCGCCGACTATGTCGGGCGCACGGTGACGACGGCTCGCGACGAGATCGTGCAGGTCATGCTCAAAGAGCAGGACGGCGAGGATGGTGTCGTGCTCTTTGAGAAGGAGCCGCAACGCCGCAGCGCGACCAAACGCGCGCCGGCGAAGCGCAGCGCGCGAAGGTCCGTCCCCAAGCGCGCGCGTCGTCCCAGCCAGTCCAAGTCGCGGCCGGCGTCGCGCTCTAGCCGCGCAAGGAGGCGCAAGTGATACGCTTCCCCCACCGCCACCTGCTGGGCATCGAGCCCCTCGATGCGACTCACATCCAAACCATCCTCGATACGGCTGACACGCTGCGCGAGGTTCTGGAGCGGCCGATCAAGAAGGTCCCGACGCTGCGCGGCAAGACGATCGTCAACCTCTTCTACGAGGCCTCGACGCGCACGCGCTCCTCGTTCGAGATGGCTGAGAAGGCGCTGTCTGCGGACACGCTCTCGATCGCCACCGCGGCTTCGAGCGTGACCAAGGGCGAGACCCTGCTCGACACGGCGCGCAACCTCGAGGCCATGAACCCGGACATGATCGTCATGCGCCACGCCTGCGCTGGAGCGCCGAACTTCCTGGCCAAACACTGCAAGAGCGTGATCGTCAACGCGGGCGATGGTGCGCACGAGCATCCGACGCAGGCGCTCTTGGACGCCTTCACGCTGCGCCAAAAACGCGGCAAGCTCAAGGGTCTGCGCGTGGCCATCGTCGGCGACATCCTGCACAGCCGCGTGGCGCGCTCGAACCTGTGGCTGCTGCCCAAGATGGGCGCGCAGGTCGTGCTCTGCGGGCCTCCGACCCTGATGCCCCCAGGTCTCGAGCGCATGGCCAAAGTCACGCATCGCATCGAGGAGGCCATCGAAGGCGCGGATGCGATCATGATGCTGCGCATCCAACTCGAGCGCATGGGAGGTGGCTTCTTCCCCAGCTTGCGCGAGTACCACCTACGCTTTGGGCTGACGGTCGAGCGCTTGGCGCGGGCCAAGAAGGAGGTCGTGGTGATGCATCCCGGGCCGCTCAACCGCGGCGTCGAGATCGCCAGCGAAGTGGCGGACGGGCCCGCGTCGGTGATCCTGGACCAGGTGACCAACGGCGTGGCTGTGCGCATGGCGGTCCTGTATCTGCTGCTCGGCGGCGGAGAGGTGACGGCGTGAGCGAGGGATTGTTGCTAAAGGGCGGCCGGGTGATCGACCCGGCGCAGGGGCTCGACGCTACACGCGACGTCCTGATCAAAGGCAATCGCGTGGCGGAGGTCGGCGCGCGGCTGTCGGTTCGCGGGGTCGAGGTCGTGGATGTCGGCGGGCAGATCGTGTGTCCCGGCTTCATCGACACCCACGTGCACCTGCGCGAGCCCGGTTTCGAGCAGAAGGAAACCGTCGCCAGCGGCACCCGCGCCGCCGCGGCCGGCGGATTCACGGCGGTCTGCGCGATGCCGAACACCGCGCCGGTGAACGACAGCGCGTCCACTACGCGTTTCATCCTGGAGCAGGCCGAGGCCGAAGGCGTCGTGCGCGTGTATCCCATCGGCGCTATCACAAAGGGCCTGCGTGGCGAGGAGCTGGCCGAGTACGGCGACCTACGCGAGGCCGGCTGTGTGGCTGTCTCGGACGACGGCCAGCCGGTGGCAGCGGCGCGCGTCATGCGGCGCGCGCTCGAGTACGCGCAGGCGTTCGGCCTGACGGTCATCGACCACTGCGAGGAGCCGACACTCTCCGAAAAGGCGCCGATGCACGAAGGCGCGATCTCCACGCTCATGGGTTTGCGCGGCCAGCCAGCAGCGGCCGAAGCGATCATGGTCGAGCGCGATATCCAGTTGGCCGAGTTGACCGGGGCGCGACTGCACGTGGCTCACGTCAGCGCCCAGGCGTCCGTCGACGCCATAAGGCGCGCCAAGGCGCGTGGGCTGCGTGTCACGGCCGAAGCCACGCCACATCACCTGCTGCTCACGGATCAGGCGGTGAAGGACTCTGACTACGACACGTCGACCAAGATGAATCCGCCTCTGCGCAGCGAGACCGATCGGCTGGCGCTCATTGACGGCTTGCGCGACGGGACGATCGACAACGTCGCCACCGATCACGCCCCTCACACTATCGACGACAAGCGCGTCGAGTACGATCACGCTGCGTTCGGCATCGTCGGTCTGGAGACCGCAGTGGCGTTGATGCTCGACCGCCTGGTGCGGCCCGGGATCATCGATCTGCCGCGGCTGGTAGCCCTTCTGTCCACGAACCCCGCGCGGCTGTTCGGATTGCCGGGCGGCACGCTGGCGCCAGGAGCACCGGCGGACGTCACGGTGCTCGACCTGGATGCCAACATCAAGGTCGATCCGGCGCGCTTTGCCAGCAAAGGGCGCAGCACGCCGTTTGTGGGTTGGTCGCTCAGAGGCGCGGCCGCGATGACGATCGTCGGTGGCACGGTCGTCTGGCGGCACAGTCGCGGAAAATAGCCAGCGCGACGGACCACGCGCACCCCAGCCAGCGGCATGTCCGCGTCAAACGCAGCCTGGCATGGGTGTCCGCGACTCAGGCGCGAGTCCCCCGCGGCAAGTGGATGGCGGTCGCGGAATGGCATATCTTTCCAGACGCGACGGGCCGCAAAGAGAAGCCCGCGGACGTGCAGGATGCGCTGGACGGCCTCTCACCGGTCAGGGAAAGCGCTGGGCGATCACGGGCACTGACCGCTGGGCGCGCAACCAGCCCGGCGCTCCGCGTCAGGTGGACATTCGGGGCGCCGCTGTAGCGCGTGCAGAGCAGATCGAGGTGGCGCCGCTCAGCGTGACGCTGCTCTCGCTCGCTTTGCGCTGAGGCCAAGGGCAGGAGGTTGTCGGCTCAAGGGAGACAAGGTCACATGCAGAGATCGCGGTTGGCCGTTTCATCATCGCTGTTGCTCGCAACGATCCTGGCGAGCACTGTCGTTGCCCAGGACGCATCGAGGGGTAACCGCACTGGCGCGGCGGCTGCTGCGCCACCCAGCTTCGAAGCGCAGGTCGAGGTGGTGACCGTCGACGTCGTGGCCGCGAGTAAGGACGGCGCGGCGATCGTTGGCCTGAAGAAGGACGATTTTCTGATCACGGAAGACGGCCGGCCTCAGGCCATCACGAGCTTTGAGGCAGTGGAGTTGCCGGCTGCTCCCGCCGTGCGGAGCGGATCGGCTTTGCTGCCTCCGCAGGCGCCACCGGTCTCGGCCAACACCACGAACGAGGTGCGCACCGCGCGCAGCTTCGCCCTGCTCTTCGACGACGTCGAGATGACTGCGGCACAAGCCCAGCGCGCGCGCGAGGTGGTGGACTCGTTCATCAAGCGCAGCACGCGCGAGAGCGACCGCGTGCTCCTGGCGGCCACGAGTGGCCGGGCGTGGTGGAGCGCGCGCATGGAGTCCGGCCGGGACGATCTGCTGACGCAACTCGGCCGACTGGACGGCCTGCGCCGGCCCGAGGGTTCTCCAAAGGAGAGCATGAGCGACTACGAAGCGATGCAGATCGCCCAGTACCAGGACTATCAGATCTGTGAACGTGTCCGGCGGCGCTTTCTCATGGAGAAGGTGATGCCAGAGGGGAACCCCGATCTGAAGAAGATGGATTTTCTCACCTCGTGCGACCCGCTCGTCGATGCGCGCGCTCGCGAGCTCTACACCGGCGTGGCCGACCGCACCCGCACGACGCTGGCCACCTTGGAGCGCATCATGGACGGGATGGCCCTGGCGCGTGGTCGCAAGACGGTCATCCTGGTGTCGTCTGGTTTTGTCTTTGACAAGGAGATCGAGGAGGCCCGGCGCGTCATCAGCGCCTCCCGGCGCGCGAATGCGGCGGTCTATTTCGTGGACGTGCGCGGGTTGGGCGTCGGAAACGAGCAGTTGTTTCAAGCGCACTATGAGAACCAGGACTTCTGGGGGACCACGGGAGAGACGCGGGCCCCCGCCACTAGCATGCAACTCAGCGAAGACTGGTACGAGGCCGCGGGAGCTGTGGGCATCGCGGCGGACACAGGCGGATTCTCGGTTCACAATACGAACGATTTCGGGGCCGGCCTGGCGCGCATCGCCGACGAGTCGCGCGCCTACTACCTGCTGGGATACACGCCCAAGAACTCGAGCTGGGACGGCAAGTACCGCAAGATCGAGGTCAAGGTCAGCCGCAAGGGCATCAACGTCCGGGCCCGGCGGGGCTACTTTGCGACGAATCAGGCAACACCGGGCGTGCAGCCGGGAGAGACGCCGGTGGACGTGCGCAGGGCCGCGAACGCGCCGTTCGAGGTGGATGGGATCGGCCTCCGAGCGGCAGCCTACTCTTTCGCGAACACGAAGCCCGGGCAAGCGCGTGTCGATTTCGTTGCCGACATCGAGTTGCGCAAGCTCGCCTTCGAGAAGATCGACGAACGCTACGTCGGCGCGCTCGACATTCTGTTGAACGTCGTGCGTCGCGAGGGTGGCAAGCCGACCTACGTCTCGGAGACCATCAACTTGAAGCTCAGACCCGAGACGCACGGACAGGCCGGCTACTATCCCTATCGCAAGGTGCTGGACCTCGATCCGGGCCACTATCAGGCGCGACTGGTCGTCCGGGACCACCAGGGAGGCCGCGTGGGGAGCGTCATGCACGACTTCGAGGTGCCGGCGCTGGACGGATGGCGCGTGGCTTCGACCGTGCTGACAGACGTGGCGCCGATTGATCCGCAGACAGGGCAGCCGCAACTAGTTCTGGTGCCGCGTCGTGAGTTCCCGAATGCCGGAACACTGGTCTGTTCCGTGCAGGTCTACGGCGCACGCCTCGACGAGGGGAGTGGCGCGCCACGCGTGGCCCAGGGCTATACGTTGCTGCGCGACGGGGCGGAGGTGAAGCGCAGCGAGACGGCGCTCATCCCGCCAGGTCCGGCCGGACAGGTCGGGCGCGTGTTTGGCTGGTCGCTGGCGAGCTTGGCGCCCGGCAGTTACGATCTGATCTTGTCATTCGTCGACGAGGTGGCTGGCCAGCGCAAGGAGGTTCGCGAGTCGTTCACGGTCGTGGACGCTGCCCGGGTAGGCACATCCGGTCAGTGACGCGCGTCCCGCGATCTTCATTGCGGTCGTCCGAGGAGCGCTGCGCGTAGACCGTTGCTGGCCGGCCGCTCGCCCAGCCAACAGCGCAGCAGTGCGCGGTAGAAGTCCTCTCCAGGAATCGGCGGGCCTTGTGGCTGGCCATTCACACCGACCACCGTGCCGGCATCGGGGAGCCAGTCGAAGGTGATGACGTCGCCACGCGTTCCCCGTCTTAGGCCCAGCAGCAGCGTCGTCAGCGTCTGGACGCGGTCGCTCAGGGCCCCTCGCTCACCCTCCTGCGAGCAGTTGTCGTGGATGGCCTCGGTGAGCGCGTCAACGAGCCTGTCCGCCGCCACGTCGCGCAGCAGCACGATGCGGATGCGCTTGGGGCCAGGTAGGGCGTACACGGTGGCCGGCGAGGACTTCCTCTCGACCAGGTAGAGCGCTACGAGGTAGACCTTGCGGAAGAACGTCCGGCGCACTCCGGCGCCGTTGAGTACGAGCTCTGCGCCGCCGACGCTCACGCGCTCGTCGAGCTTGGCCCCGGTTATGTCACCCGCTCGGGCCGAAAGCGCAGCCCCGGCGAGCAGTAGTGCGCAAGCGCAGCCACGCCAGACTGTCCGCGCCCCGTGTTCCACGAGCATTCCCATTCCCTGCACCCACTACGCACGGCCGGGCGCGGCCGGTTCTGCCCCTGTGCCAGCGCCGCGCGCCTACTCGAAGGTGACGACGCTCTGGCCTGGGTGAAGCGCGCACAGGAAGAGCGTCATGTAGTCGCGCGCGTGGCGGGTGATCAGGAAGTTGGTGCGCACGTGCTCCCGTCCGTTCTTCGCCAGCGCCGCCGCCTCCGCGGGATTGTCGAGCACGCGTTTGATCGCTGAGGCTGTGCCGTCGATGGTGTGTACGAGGTAGCCCGTCTTTCCGGAGATCACCTGGAGCGGGATGCCCCCGACAGCCGTGGCGACCACTGGGCGCTCCTTCCACAGGGCCTCCGTCACCGTCAAGGCAAACCCCTCCTTGAGGGACTTCTGCACGACCACCGCGCTGGCTCGCTGGAGCGCATTGATCTCGAGGTCGGAAAAGGGCGGCAGATCGAGCACGTGGACGTCTGGGTCTTTGCCTGCGGCCTGCTGGATCGCTGGCAAGATGTGGGCCGACTCAGGGTCGTCTGAGGCAGCGCCGCCAGCCAAGACGAGCTGCACGGATGGCCGCGAGCGTTTGACCTTGCGGTACGCCTGGATCACGCCCACCGGGTCCTTGAGCTTGTCGAAGCGGGAGACCTGGGTGACGATCGGCCGGCTTGGGTCGAGACCGTAACGCTCCAGCGTGCGCCGGATGAACTCAGGCGGCAGGGGTTTGTTCTTGTCTGCCAGAGGGTCAATCGAC
>Ga0302323_100005873_pt1 | contig 10072 bp, 5 predicted proteins | sample Fen_T0_3_FD_201950 | JGI IMG/M metagenome (GOLD analysis project Ga0302323, IMG submission 201950) | Peat permafrost microbial communities from Stordalen Mire near Abisko, Sweden - Fen_T0_3 | ecosystem: Environmental > Terrestrial > Soil > Wetlands > Permafrost | place: Sweden: Abisko... | reverse complement strand
AGTTAGTTTAAGGTTTCTAGCAAGCTCCGTAATATTCGGATTATGAAGCAAATTGATAGTTTCAAGATAATGCATCTGAGTATGAGTAAGGCTTTGAAGATGGAACTGTTCTTTAGCAGCTTCGTCAGATTGTCCAAACAGGTTTGACAACTTTGATACTATGTCGACTAAATTTTTCATGTCACAAATATAGTTAGTTTATACTAACTAATAGAATAAATTTATGACTTCGATTTACATTCTCATGCAGGCAAGGCAGTGCCTGGGCTTGATGTGCTTTCAAATATGTGCAATTCAAACCGGGAATAGATAACACAATAAATCAAAACACTAATTATCAATCAGTTAATTCCTACAAAACTAAAACTACAATAATATCCATGACATTAGTCATCGTAGGACCAGTAATAATATGTCCGCCGGCCTTTTTAAAAAAATGGAATGAATCGAAGTCATTGAGATATTTTTCGGGATCAATTCCTTTTAAAAGTGCCGAAGCAATAGTATCCGAATCGACAACAGCTCCTGCTGCCTCTGTGGGGCCGTCATTACCATCTGTACCGGAAGTAAGAATAGTAATCCCGGGTTTGTTCTGAAGCAGAAGAGCCGATAACAACGCCAGATGCTGGTTTCTTCCTCCCTTCCCTCTACCATTGACTTTTACAACCGTTTCGCCACCGAATAAAAGACATACAGGCTTTACTTCATCTTCGTCATTTTTAAATTTTAAAGCGGTCTCTACGAGATACTCTGCAACAGTCGATACATCACCCTGCAACTTATCATCAATAATGATTGCATTAATATTGAATTCCAAAGCTCTGTATTTCGCTGCTTCAAGTGACAGCCTGTTTGAGCCAACCAGTATATTGTGTGTTATCCCGAAAACCGGATCACCTATTTTTGGAGTTTCAGGTCTTTTTCCCATCTCACCGTCTTTTAAAATTGTCAGGACTCCATTGGGAATAAGGGTCGTTAATCCATAAATATCCAGTACTGTTAATGCCTGAAAATAGGTAGTTGGATCGGGAACTGTAGGCCCTGAAGCTATTACATCTAATTGATCTCCCGGGACATCTGACAGAATAAGATTTACCAGAGCAGCCGGATAAACAATACGGGCAAGGTGCCCTCCTTTGATATCTGACAAATGCTTACGAACTGCGTTTATCTCACTTATCGATGCTCCGCTGGTTACCAGGAGTTCATTAACTTTTGACATATCCTGGGGCGAACATCCCTCTGGAGCATCAGATAGAAGGGATGATCCCCCACCTGACAACAGACATATTACCAGGTCATTGCATCCGGCTGTTCCTGCAATTTTGATTATCTCCCGGGTAGCTCTGAATCCGTTTGAATCCGGGACCGGATGGCCGGCTTCTGTAACATCGATATATTTTAATTTACAGGAATATCCGTATTTAACAACAATATGGCCTTCGGTAATACAGTCTCCAAGTATCTTTTCCACCTCCTCTCCCATCATGGCGCTCGCTTTCCCTGCCCCTATCACATAAATGTTTTCAATTTCTCCCAAAGAAAAATTCATGCTTCCTATTTTCAGATTGTTATCTCTCAAACTCATTACATTAGCAATTAACCTTTCTGGCAGAACACTTTCAACACCAGCCAGAAAGATCTGCTCCGCGATTTTTCTGTAATTGATTAACTCTTTATTCATTTGTAATAGCGGTAAGATATGATCAGGATAAACTACAAAATTATTATTGACGTAATCCATATGCATGCAAAGACAACGATTCCCATTATTAAAGTTGAAGAGGAATAGACTTTCAAGGTTGTTGAAGAATCAACTTCAGAAAAATTCGAGACTACCCAAAAATAAGAATCGTTAGCATGTGAAATGATCATCGAACCGGCGCCCATTGAAAGAACTGCAAGCAATCTTCCCCATTCAGAATCAAGACCCAGGACAGATAACATTGGAGTTACAAAGGAGGCGGTTGTAATTATTGCCACAGTCGACGAACCCTGGGCAGTTTTCATGATTACTGCGATGAGAAATGGGACAACAATTCCAATATTCGTACCGGCCAACAACCTGCCCACTGCATCTCCCGCACCTGTCGCTTTAATTACCATACCAAACATTCCTCCTGCAGCAGTAACAATCAGTATTGGACCTGACTTTTCTATAGATTCCCGGAAAATTGAATTCATCGAAGCAATTGTCTTATCCTTAATTAAAAACATTGCCAGGATAACGCCAACCGATAAAGCGAATACAGGTTCCCCCGGTAAGAAAAGTATTCTTGTAATCACATTCAGCCCGCCTTTGTCAAGCATATTTGATAATGATTTTAATGCTATAAGAAACAGAGGAACAACAATAGGTAGAAATGAGAGGAATGGAGAGGGGAGATTGTCCTGAGTTTTATTTGTTTCACTCTCAATCTCTTTTGCCGGATTATAGTTATGGCCTTTACAAATCCATTTGCTCCAGAAATAAGCTGCCAGTGTTCCGGGGATAGCAAAGAGTGTTCCGATGATTATAAGATAACCAAGATTAACTTTAAGTAACCCTGCTGCAGCCAGCGCTCCCGGATGTGGTGGTATAAGACAGTGCACTGAATATAAAGAGCATGCGAGAACTGCTGCAAGAAATGGCATGGGTAGTTTGGATTTAGAACTTAATGACTTTGAAAGTCCGCTCAAAATAATAAAGCCAGAATTACAAAAGATAGGTAACCCGGTTAAAAAGCCGATGATGCCTAAGGCCCTGGCGCTTCTTTTTTCTCCTGTTTTGGATAGTATAAATCTGGCAATACTTAATGTTCCACCTGTTTTGTCAAGGGTAATACCTATAATTGCTCCAAGAATAATCAGGAAACCAATTGTTCCCATTGTATTTCCAAATCCTTCCTGGATTGTGCTAACGATAGTTTTTACAGGAAGGACAGCAAAGGCCAGAAAGATTGAAACCAGGAACAGGGCAATAAACGCTTCAAGTTTAAGACGGGAAGTAAGCAGAATGATGGCAATAATGCTAATCCCTACAATAATTGAAGTCAGCAGGATATTCATGATTTAAATTTATGTGAAAAAGAGATATGCAACAAATATAGCAGTGGTAAAACCGGCAAGATCGGCCAGTAATCCACAACCAATTGAATAACGAGCATTTTTGATACCTACCGAGCCAAAATATACCGCGACTATATAGAATGTTGTATCTGTTGTCCCCTGCATAGTGCAAGCCAATCTGCCAATAAATGAATCTGCTCCATTCGTCCTCATTGCATCGATCATCATTCCGCGAGCTCCATTTCCGGAAAGAGGCTTCATTAATGCAACTGGTAAAGCACCCGTGAATTTAGTATCGACCCCTATCCATGCAAAAAACTTTGTTATACCCATGATCATGAAATCCATTGCACCTGATGCTCTGAAAATTCCGATTGCAACAAGGATTGCTATCAGGAATGGAATTATCCTGATTGCGGTATTAAAGCCCTCTTTCGCGCCTTCAATAAAAGCATCATAAACATTCACTTTTTTAATAAATGCCATAACAATAAAAAGTACAATTATTGAAAGAAGTATAAAGTTTGCGCTAAATGTCGAAAGAGCTGAAATCTTATCTTTTGGAAGCTGTCCAAAATAGATTATAATACCTGTAATTATCAGCGTAAGACCACCGAGATAGGCAAGTATCACTTTATCCAGTAAATTTATTTTCTGAATAATCGCTACACTTATTATCCCTGTGAGAGAAGCAGCAAATGTTGATATAAGTATAGGAATAAAGATATCTGCCGGGTTAACTGCACCGAGCTGAGTTCTGTACACAATTATGCTCACCGGAATTATTGTCAGTCCTGCTGCATTCAAAACAAGAAACATGATCTGAGCATTGGAAGCAGTCTCCTTATCAGGATTGACCTCCTGCATTTCCTTCATTGCCTTTAATCCTACCGGTGTAGCTGCATTATCCAAACCAAGCATATTAGCAGAAATATTAAGCATTATAGAACCATAGGCTTTGTGTCCTTTAGGCAATTCCGGAAACAGCTTTTCAAAGAGAGGACCTATTAATCTGCCAAGAAGAGCCACGACTCCTCCTTTTTCACCAACTTTGAGCAGGCCCATCCAAAGTGTGATCGCTCCTGTTAATCCAAGTGAAATTTCAAAACCGGTTTTGGCATTTGAGAAAACAGAATTTACCAGTTCATTGAATATTTGCGTGTTACCAGAGAAGATCAACTGACCAAGAGCCACAACAAATCCTATTAAGAAGAATGCAATCCAGATATAGTTTAAGGCCATGTTAGCTGTTTGAGTTGCTAAGATAATTATTAGCAGAGACAAAAAATATAAAAGAATTGTTTAAAAAGGAAGATACTGGTTACCGGGTGCTGGTTGCTAGGTAGTTCGTTTAAATGGATCATAAATCCAAGTACCTAGAACCCAGTACCAAGTACCCAGAACCTATAAAAATAAGTAGAAGTGAAATAAGCAACAGGATTTTTAGATACATTTGTCTGTACTAACATTATAGACCATGGCACGATATACAAGAATTGACGTAATACTCAATATGCGGGCAGCAGGTATTGTTCCTATTTTCTATCATAAAGATCCGGGAATATGCCGGAACGTAATTAAAGCCTGCTTTGATGGCGGCATTAAAGTATTTGAATTCACAAATCGCGGCGACTATGCACACGAATTATTCAGTGATCTTAATAAATGGGCTGAAAAAGAGACGCCAGGGCTTATAATCGGAGCTGGATCAATAGTTGACAGCGGAACTGCTGCACTCTATATGCAACTCGGAGCAAATTTTATTGTATCGCCAATTCTTAACTCTGAAATGGCAAAAGTCTGCAACCGGAGAAAAGTGCTCTGGATTCCCGGCTGTGGCACACTTTCTGAGATCAATTATGCTGAAGAGCTGGGCGCCGAACTTGTAAAGATATTCCCCGGATCATCAGTCGGGGGGCCAGATTTTGTCAGGGCAATCAAAGGGCCATGTCCCTGGACCAGCATAATGCCAACAGGAGGTGTTGAACCAACCCTCGAAAATCTGACCGAATGGTTTAATGCCGGAGTTACCTGTGTCGGCATAGGTTCAAATCTTATAACAAAAGAACATATCCTTAAGAAAAACTGGTCAGGACTTACTAAACGAGTTACTGCAGCTGTTAAGGTGGCACGAATGTTCCATGTAGAATGATTTCAATTCCCCGGGGATCTGTAGAGTTCAATATTGGAGATAAGCGGACAGGCTTTTGATTTGCTGAATGTTACTTTAATTCTGGAGGTTTTCACTAGGGGAAATTTCCTGATAATCTTATATCCGATTGTAGTTCCGTCAATCAGATTTTTCCATTCCCCTCCGATAAATGCTGAAACCTGAAATTCCTGAACTCTCTGCCCCAGTTTAATGTATTCCTGGATCAGGATTCTGTTCACCTCGGTTGTATCTCCAAGATCTATTATTATATCACCGTAGGTTTGATTATCATTGGTGGCCCAGAATGTTTCAGGATTTCCATCGTTAATATTTGAAGCTTCATAACCTTTTCCCCTTATCGATGTGGCAGATACCTTCATTCCTTTTGCAAGATCTTTGTCAAATTCCTTTTTCAGCAATTCCCTGAAAGCCAGAAGGGATTTTACATCATTTTCATTCAGAATTCCTCTCCGATCGGGGGGCACGTTCAAAAGCAGATTACTGTTTCTTCCCACTGATGAGTAATAAAGTTCCATCAGGTTTTCAGGTGATCTTACCAGAGAATCCTGGTTCTGATGATAGAACCATCCCGGACGTATTGATACGTCAACTTCTGCAGGAACCCAATAATTCCCATTTTCATGACCTTCGCCAAGTATTTTGGCGAAGTCTCCGCCCGGATACATTTCATCCTTTCTAAGAAGAGACCAGTTAGTCTGGCTTCCCATACCGCTTTCATTACCGACCCAGCGGATGTCAGGGCCTGCATCGCTGAACATAACTGCGGATGGTTGCAACTTTCTCACTATCTCGTGTGTAACAGGCCAATTATAATAAGTTTTGTTGTCAATTTTTCTTATTTCCCTGGTTCCGCCATAGTATCCGTCACCTCCATTGGCTCCATCGAACCAGACTTCAAAAATGTCGCCATAGTTTGTAAGCAGTTCCCTGAGCTGATTCCGGTAATAGGTGAGATACTCAGGTGTGCCGTAAATTGAACTGTTCCTGTCCCAGGGGGAGAGATATACCCCCATTTTCAAACCATATTCGTCACACGCCGAACGGAGTTCCCTTAAGACATCTCCTTTCCCATCATCCCATGTTGAACTCTTTACGGAATGATCAGTGAATTTTGAAGGCCATAGACAAAATCCATCATGATGTTTAGCGGTTATAATGATTCCCTTCATACCTGCATCGCGTGCAACTCTGGCCCATTGTCTGCAATCAAGAGCAGTTGGATTGAAAACTGATTCCTTTTCATCTCCATATCCCCACTCCTTATCCGTAAATGTATTGACCGTAAAGTGGACAAACATATAATACTCCATTTCATGCCATGCAAGCTGCCGTTCCGAAGGTACCGGGCCAAATGGCTCAGGTGGTTTGACCTGCGAAAATGCTGAAAGCGAGATTATTGAAATTATTAAACAAAAAGTTTTTTTCATTTTCCTGTTATATGTGTCCTATTGAAAAATAATCCATTAACTGCAAAGTTCACAAAGATTTTGTCTGCCCCCCTTCCCCCTAAATGGGGGTTCGTTTTCGAAATTTAAGAATAATTTGTTCATGTTACAGAATTATTCCCCCTTTAGGGGGATCCCGCGAAGCGGGAGGGGGTCATATCAATTATTGTCCAAGTTCTTTAATTCTTATGTTTCTGAATTTCACCAGCGATCCATGACCAAGGAACCCGATATGACCTGTCTTATTTTTTAATCCAGGGTGATCCTTATGATCCATAGTTCCATTGTCTCGTGGTCCTGTAATATCTCCATCCACGATTGTAGTTCCATTGAGAACAATTTTAATATTAGTACCGCTGGCAGTGACTTCTTCGTAATTCCATTCTCCCAATGGTTTAAGGAATCCTCTTCTGGAGGGAATAACTCCATAAACTGAACCGTGATACTGGTATGGCTGCAGGTTTGCATACACCGGGTCAGTATCATCAAGAATCTGAAGTTCCATACCTACATAGGCTGCATCACCTGTGAGAGGAGCCCTGATTCCCAGACCGTTATTTGCCGCAGGAGTAAGCTGAAATTCAAAACGAAATACAAAATCTTCATACTCTTTTTCAGTATACAGATTGCCACCTGAATCATCAACAGGTTTGATGACAATCATTCCATCCTCTGCAGCGTAGGATTTTTTATTACCGATCCAGTTATCTAAATTCCTCCCATTAAAAAGAGAAATGTAACCTTCTGATCTCTCTTCGGAAGTCAGATTAAATTCCTTTTCACTTATTTCTCTTACATATATATCCCTGAATGCGAGATCAGTACCATGTGCCTGAAGTTCAATTGATCCGACAGGAAATATAGGTATCTTCCGATCCCAGTAATTCTCCATTGTTACATTATCAACCACAAGTTCACCATTCAGCCACACTGAAACCTTTTCGCCGTTCATAATAATCCTGAAACTATTCCAGTCTCCAATAGGATTATCGGCAACTTTAAGCGGTTTGGAGGGGTTAACCTGATTATTATACAATCCACCGGAACCGACCTGGGCACCGACATCTACTCTGGAAGTATCCCATATCTGCACCTGCGGTGATCCTCTCAGGTAAATCCCGCTATCACCTTTTTTTGTGATTTTCCAGTCAACCAGCATTTCAAAATCACCATACTGTTTAATTGAACAAAGATTATCACCTGCTCCGTTAAACCATATATAACCATCCTTTACGCTCCAGTTTCCGGAAACCTTTTTATTTGCTTCAATCTGTTTTTTGGCCAGCTCGGCTGGTTTCATCTTTGCCCTTAACACGGGATTTTCAACAAGACCCTGCCACCCTGAAAGGTCCTTGCCGTTAAACATTGGTTTAAAACCCTCATCCGCCGGCATTACTGCTAAATATTTTTTAACCTTTTCTTTTTCATAATTGCTCTCCTGTCCTGTAAGCTTTTCAACAGCCTTTGAGAGACCTTCCTTTACCAGATCTCCATATAACCCGGCTTTTGAATTTTCCGAAGGAAGAGCAATAAGCATTGCTGCTCTCGCGGCAACTGCGGAGGTGGAAGCATCATCAAGATAGTTTGATACAAAATAGAAAGCCTGATAAGTTTTCAGGTCCCCAAGTTCTGTAAGGATTTCATTCTTGCGATCAGGGCTAAGAGCAAACGGCATGATCTTTCTGAAAAGGAGCAGCCTCTGTTCATCAGTCAGATCAGTTGATTTTATCTGGCTGACGTATCCCTCAAATGCGGGACTTTCAAAGGTTTTATTCCCAGATGCACAAATATCATATAATGCCGATGATGCTGAATAATCTTTCCAGTTTGTAAGAGTCCTAAAACAAACCTCCCTCAGATCTGAATTTCCATTCTCGAATTCTTTAAGAACAGTTTTCAATGCCTGCTGTCCACCCGTTTTAGCCAGAACAGGAATAATCTTTATTTTTAAACCTTTTATTGCAGGCGTTTTTTGTGTCTCGTCGTTTCCAATGGATTTAATTAATAATTCGGACCTCCTCTCCGGCTCAGCTATTTTATTAGCCGCAGCAGCAAGTGCGGTCTGAATCTCATGAATCTGGTCCTTGTTCTCTGTAACAGAAAGAAGTTCAATTAATTTCGTAATATCCCCCGGTCCAGCCAGATCCGAAAGAGCAGTCATAGCTGCCATTTTCAAAGTATCGTCAGCAGATGAAGTAAAATAAAAAACCTCCGGGAAAAATTCATGCCCTTTATTCCAGGCCAGAAGTTCTATTGTTGTTTTCCTCGCTGCAGTAGTTCCGCTTTTCAGTATTGGTACCAACTGCGTCAGGTTATCGCTGCCACAAACTGATTTAAGTGCTGATTTTGCAGCTACCTGATCCTCGTTGCTGCTGAATTTCATCAAATAATCCATCAAAGAAGGAACTGATTTGCTTCCTGTAAGCTTAACAACCGCTGCAGCTGCCTCTCTTCTGACATTCATATCCTGATCGGATAATGCACTTGTTATGAGAGGAACAGCAATTTGGTCGGATCTGATTCCGAGCATATTAATAATTTCAGGTTTAGCAGCAGGAATAGCCTTTGGAAAATAGGCGATCCATTTTTTGGTTACTTCTTCCCCTGGAATAGCCAATGACATTCTGATAGCTGCATTTCTGTATTTTTTATTTGAATGTGAAGCTGCTTTAAAGAGTTCATTCATCGCTTTCATACCATGAAAGCTTACATATTCATCAAGAGCTGCCGTTTTATTCTGAATTGACATATCATCATCACAATTAGAGATGATCAGTTTGCAGATCTTATCCATAGTTTTAATATCGCCATTCTGGCCTGCCACCCTGGCAAAGTTTAACAAGGATGCAGTTGCTCCTGAAGCCTCCCATTTCCAGGAAACATCTTTTGCTGCCTTCATCAGGACCGGCAAGGCTAACTGGCTTCCGCTCATAGCAAGTGCATTAAAGGCAGATGCTTTGATATTTACATCACCTGAGCCAGCCCATCCAATATATTCATTCACTGCCACAGCTGATCTCATTGAAGCAAGTGCATTCATTGCTGCAGTGGCACATGGCAATTCTCTGTTTTTCAGCGCTTCTGCAAGAATTGTTTCAGCTGTTTTTCCCCCAACAGCAGTAACGACAGCCACTGCCGTATTACAAACTTCTTTTTTCATAAGGTACATCTTCACCGCCTCTGCAGATTCTATTCCTCCAAAAAGCTGAAGCTGTTTCATAAAGAAGTCTTTAACACCGACGTCAGTTTGTCCGACAGCATAACTGATACAAATCTTTTCCCAGAGAGGTTTATTACTTGCATAATTTTTCCCGGAGAGGAAACGGGACAGACTTTCTGTAGCGAACCTGGCTCTGGTATCATCACCTGTTCCGGCCGGGATTATCTGGTCACAAATCTGTTTCAA
>Ga0302323_100005872_pt1 | contig 10072 bp, 6 predicted proteins | sample Fen_T0_3_FD_201950 | JGI IMG/M metagenome (GOLD analysis project Ga0302323, IMG submission 201950) | Peat permafrost microbial communities from Stordalen Mire near Abisko, Sweden - Fen_T0_3 | ecosystem: Environmental > Terrestrial > Soil > Wetlands > Permafrost | place: Sweden: Abisko... | reverse complement strand
GAGCTCCTGCGCTTGCCCGAGGACGCGGCGCTGGCAAAGGGACGGGCTCGCCTCACGGTCACGCTGCCATGAGACGCCGATGTGGCGACCGATCTCTTGCAGATGCCGAGCCCCCTGCGGCTGCAACCCATGTGAACGGGTTCATCCAGGGAACCGTCCACAGCCAAGCACACGGAGGCGAGAGGATAGGATGCAGAGTCTTGCACTGACGGGGCTGACATTTCCGCCCCGATCGCGTCTTCCTCGCCAACGCCAAGGGCGCGAATCTACGTCTGTCCTGCGTTGGCGCCACCCTTGCAGGCAACAGGCGACCGTGAAAAAGGCATCCGCAGTTCTTCATCACCTTACGTCACCATGAAACGCGCAGCCTTGCTGGTGTTGTCACTCGGGCTGGCCTCGCCGCAGGCCCAGGCTGCCACGGCGCTGTTCTCCCTGGCCATCGGCCACAACGGGCTTCCCCCTGACACGCGCGCCTCGGGCGTCGGCGTGCTTAGCTTCGCGGATGACGACGCCCTGGCGGTGCACGAGTTGGCCCGCACGGTCGCGCGGCGCTCGGTGGTTCTGGCGCTTCCGGATCGCGCAACCCAGGCCCGCTATCCGTCGAGCAGCGAAGCCCGGCCGCCGTCCGTGGCCGAACTGCGCCGCGTTCTGGCCGAGTTGGGCGCCGACATCACGCGCGCCACACGCGCCGGCGACGAGGTGACGGTGTGGTTTTTCTACAGTGGCCACGGCTGGCTGGACGACGAAGGCCGCGCCAATCTGACCCTTGCTGACGGCGCGCTGTCGCAGGACATGCTCTACAACGAGGTGCTGCCCGCGCTGCCCGGCCGCACGGTGCATTTGATGATCGACGCCTGCCATGCCGAAGCCCTGATCCGTCCGCGCGACGTCACCGCCGAGACCGTGGAGATCTCCGCGTTGGAAGTGGCTTCCGCGTCGCTGCGCAAACGACTGGCCCAGCTTCCCAATGTTGGCGCCATCATGGCCAGCGCCAGCAATACCCAGGCCCATGAATGGGACGACTACCAGACCGGCGTGTTCACGCACGAATTGCTGTCCGGTTTGCGGGGCGGCGCGGATGTCAATGGTGATGGCCGGGTGGAGTACAGCGAAATCGCCGCCTTTCTAGCTGCCGCCAACCGTGAAGTCACCGACCCGCGCGCGCGCCTGACCACCCTGGTCGCTGCGCCCAAGCTCTATCCGCGGGTTGCCATTGTGGACACGCGCAGTGCCCGCAACATCGCTCGCCTGCAAGGCCAGGCCCATCAACTGGGCCGCTTTCAGATCGATGATCAACGTGGCAATCGCCTGCTCGACCTGCGGGCCGAATCCGGCTTTGTTGTCGATGTCGTCGTGCCCGCCGGCGAGCCCATCCTGCTCAGCAACGAGAGCGGCGAAGCCACGATTGTGGCCAGCGCCGACAGCCCGACCAACCTCGAGGAGGTGGTGCTGGAAAAAGGGCGCGCGCGGCCCCGCGGCGTCGTGGCCGAATCCATGCGCCGTGGCCTTTTCGCGGCGGAGTTCGGGCCCTCGTACTACGGAGGCTTCGTTGACAGGGCCGACTCGCAGATGGTCCCGGTGGAGCTGTCTCCCGCAGGGGTTCGCGTCGTGGCCGGGCACCCGTCGCGGAGCGGAAATCACCAGGCCGCTTGGTCCGCTTTTGCCGTCGCCAGCGCCTCGGTGGCGGTGTCCGGCTTCTTCGGGGTTTTGGCTGGCCGGGCCTATGCCGATTTCCAAGACACGAACCTGGAACGACCATCGATGGCCGCCCGCGATCGCTACGAACGCTACGGAATCCTGGCGCTCAGCGTGGCCGCAGCAGGCGTCCTGTCCGGAGCCTTGGGCTATTGGCTGTGGAATCACGACAACACCGGCCGTGCCAGCCGGCGGTGAAAGAAGACCCTCATGATGCGCCCCATCTGCCTAGTCGCCCTGTTGCCGGCGCTCTTCTTTGGTGCTTGTTTGCTCGAGCCCAAGACCGGCTGCCGCATCACAGATGATTGCGCCCCAGGCCGGGTGTGCGTGGCCGGGACCTGCCAGCGCCCGGGCCACGACGCCGGCCTGGACGCGAGATCCGACAGACAATCTTCGACCGATGGGGCGATCAATCCTTCGGAAACGCAGAGCCCCGACCTTGCTGGTGGTCCTGATGGTGCACAGGTAGTCGACGCGGCACCGGATGCCCCTGCCATGATCGATGCGCCCAACGGCCCGGCTGGCCTGGACGCGAGCCCTGAAAAGCAATCTTCGGGGGATGTGGCGAGTCCCGATCCTGCCGCTGCGCCTGATATGGCTCCACAGGTAGCCGACGCGGCGCCTGACGCCCCGACCGCTGTTGCGATCGATGCGCCCGACAGCCAGGCTGGCCTCGACGCGAGTTCCGACGGACAACCCACGCAGCATGTGGCGATTGATTCGAGCTCCGACCTCCCCAGTGGTCCGGACACGGTACCCGATTCGGCTGCGCTACCGACCGACGCAGCGTCGGATGCCCCGAGTGCGCCCACGATCGATGCGCCGCTATCTTCGGATGTGCCACAGAGTGGCATCGATGCCAGCGCCGCGGGCTGCGATGGGATCAGCCTCCCGCCAAACGCGGTGTCTTGGGAAGACTTCCGCGCCCAATCTCCGCGCGAACCCTGGATCGGTGGCCGATACATTGTAGACGGCGACCTCGCCCTCGACGAGGCTGGCTTGCGGCGCTACTACGACGCGTGGTTTGCGGCCGTGGGCGTAGCCCCCGAGAACTTGGCTCCCATGGGAGCCACCGCGGTCTGGTTGTCCCCTGATTCCTTCTTCCTTTCCTATTGCATCAGCACCGCTTTCGGCGCCAATTTCGTCGCGGTTGAAGCCGCGATGCTGGCCGCTACGGCTTCGTGGAGCGACCGAGTCGGGGTTGAGTACACCTATGTGCCCGAGGAAAACGCCAACTGCAACGCCGACAACACGAACGTCACCTTCGACATTCGCCCCGTCTCTGGGGCCGGCTACGCGGCTGTTTCGTTCTTCCCCGACAGCCCACGACCGGCGCGGTCGCTGCTGGTTGACACCACCGCGTTCGCCGCCGATGCCGGCAGCGTTGATCTGGAAGCCACTCTTCGCCACCAACTTGGGCACACGTTGGGATTCCAGCACGAACGCCTGTGGCTCAATCCCGCCTGCACCTCGGAAGACAGCCGCCTGGCCGTCAAGATAGCCAATTACGACATCGATTCTGTCATGCACCTGCCCGCCTGCCGCCCGAGCGAACTCGGCGGCACAATCCAAACCGAAGGTGATCTCGTCGGGGCCATAGCTATATACGGCCTGTCCCCGGCCTTGATCGTCGTGAACGCACTGTGAAGAAACTGCCAACCAGGATTCCGCCAAGGCCCGCAATCACTCAGACAAGGAGACGTCATCATGAGAAAGGTTATTGCCCGTTCCCTCGCCGCTGCCGCACTCGCAGTGGTTGTCACGATAGCTACCCCAGCCTCGGCCACCACGGGGGCTATTTCGGGCAAAGTCCTCCGCATTATGCTGCAGAATACCGCCGGCGGCAGCTCGTTCTTCGTACTTTCAGGCACCAACACCGTCGGCAACTGTATTAGCGACAATTCCCATACCTTGGCGCTCTTTCCCGACAACGACCGCGGCAAGCAGATGCTGTCCCTTGTCCAGGCCGCGTGGCTATCGGGCAAGTCGCTGACGGTCACCCTCGACGATACCGTCGCAACCTCTAACTACTGCTTCGCCATGTCGCTGGACTTCCCCTGAACCAACGCGTGGTGCGGGGCAAGGCTAAGCTTACCTATCGCCCCTCCGGCTTCGCGACCGAGGTTGGCGCTAGTTCAGGCCCTTGTCGGCAAGTTCCTTGGTCACTTGGGCCATGCGCGCGGCGGTGAGCGGGTAGAGCATCATGAAGAACGCGCCGATGAAGCAGGTGATCGTGGGAGCCCAGCTCATCATGAAGCGCATGATCTGCCTGACCTCCTCGGATTGTGGCTGGTTCGCGACGTAGCCGGCAAGACCTAGGAGGATGCTAGTGAGCGAGCCGCCAATCGCCCACCCGAACTTCTGCGCGAACGAGCCGGCCGACATGACCAGGCCGTTCGAGGCAGAAGCACCCTGGTTGCGAATGTAGGCCGCGATGTCCGTGTACATGGCAAAAAGAATGGCCGCAGTCGGTCCGGTCAGGAATGAGAACACCATCTGCGTCGCGATGATGGTCGTGATGTTCTCTTTCGGGATGTAGTAGAAGTAGATCGATACCAGGCCCGACGAGAGGATGAGCACGTAGTACATCTTCTTCCTGTCGATGGTCTTGGCGAAGAAGGTGAAGACGATGACGCCCAGCAGGGCGGAAATCGTGCCCAGAGTGAAGAACGCGCTCACGGCGCCGCCCTGAAACAGCCCCCAGCTCTTTACGGCCTCGGGGTCGGCGTAGTACTTGAAGTAGTAGGCGGCGACGCCAAAGCGCAGGGTGAAGGCCGCGATTGTGAAAAAGGACACCAGGAACAAGAGCCACCACGCCCCGCAGCCGATGATGTTCCTCAGGTCCTTGGAGATGTCTCCCTTCTCTTTGAGATCCGGCGTGATTCTTTCACGCGTCAACTTGCCCGCGAGCAAGAAGCACACCATGGCGAGGAGTGCGAACAGGGTCATGACAATGAAGAAACCCCTCTGTTGCTGGCTCTGTTCGTTCCCGCCACCGATCTTCGCCACGAAGAACATGAGCCCACTCGAAATGATGAGACCCGCAACCTGTGCGCCTATCATGCGGAAGAAGCTGGTGCTGCTGCGCTCGCCGGGCTCGCGCGACATTACGCTCATCAGCGCCGAGTAGGGCACGTTAATCAGGGAGTAGACTATGCAGAACCCGGTGTACGTGACCCACGCGTACACGACCTTGCCCATGGGCCCAAGGTTGGGAGAAAAGAACGCAATACTGCAGACGACCGCAAAGGGCAGTGCGAACCAGTAGAGGTACGGGCGGTACCGGCCCAGCCCGGGCCGCGGGCGGGTGCGGTCCGCGATCAGCCCGACCACCGGATCAATCACCGTGTCCCAGATGCGCGTGACCAGCAGCATGTAGCCGACGGCAGTCGCCGAGATGCCGAATACGTCGGTGTAGAAGAAGTTGCCGAACAGAATGAAGGGCATCCAGAACAGGTTGGACGCGAAGTCTCCCAGGGCGTAGCCGAACTTCTCGACGAATGGAATCACCTGCGACGGATCGACGGTTCGTTGTTGCGACATGGCGACCTTGTCTTCGACTCGCGGAGGTCGTTGAAGTGGCACCGGGGTGAGGCGGACCTCCTGCAGTCCCCGGATTGCGGGCGACCCTACCATCGACCGGCAGCGGATTCTAGCCCGAAGCGCGCCCAAGCCCTCGATCATCTTGCGCCATAAACGGAAGACGGAAGTAGGCGTGGCTCTGCGGTCGCTTTGACTTCGAGAGGACGGGAGAGTTAGATCAGCGGCCGATGCGTTTGCCGACGCGGCCGCTGTCCCGAGGAACGTCGAGATGAAGGGATCGCCATGACCACCAAGACCAAGGCTCTCTCCAACCCCTACGGCTATTTCGACGCCGAGGCGCGTGAATATGTCATCACCCGGCCTGACACGCCCACGCCCTGGTTCAACTATATTGGCGAGGGGCGCTACGGCGGCATCATCTCGAACACAGGGGGCGGATTTTCCTTTGATCGCGATCCCAAGAACCGCCGGGTCTCGCGCTACCGCTACAACGCCATCCCCATGGATCAGCCGGGGCGTTACGTCTACATCCGTGACATGGAGAGCGGGAAGTTCTGGAGCCCGACCTGGCAGCCCACGCCGGGGGTGAAGCTGGCCTCCTACGAATGCCGCCACGGCGCCGGCTACACCTGCATCGCCAGCACTCACAATGGAATTGCGGCCACCCTGCTCTATTTCGTTCCACCTGCGCCGCAGGACGAATCCTGTCCCTGCGAAGTGTGGGTTCTCAACATCAAGAACACCGGCAAGAAGACGCGGAAGCTACGGACATTTTCCTACGTTGAATTCAGCTTCCGCGATGCGCTCAACGATCAGCTCAACCTCGACTGGTGCCAGCACATCCTCGAAGCGAGGGTCAAAGACGGCATCATCACCTCGAAGACGCGCTTCGCGCCGACCACCAACTTCTTTGGATCCAGCGTCAAGCCGGCCGGCTTCGATACCGATCGGGAGGTTTTCGTCGGTCGCTGGCGGGATCTGTCGAACCCCGAGGTGGTCGAGCGGGGCAAGCCCAGCAACAGCGAGGCCCCGCGGGGCAACAACATCGGATCGCTGTGCCACAACCTGACCCTGGGCCCCGGACAAGAAAAGGAAATCGTCTTTGTCATGGGCGTGACCGACGAGCCGGCGCGCATCCCTGCGCAGGTGGCGCGCTTTCGCGATGCCGAGAATGTGGTCGCAGCGTTCGCGGACCTGCGCAGGGACTGGGACGACTATCTGGGCCGCTTCACCGTCGACACGCCTGATCCGGTCGTCAATGCCATGTTGAACGTGTGGAATCCCATCCAGTGTCGCACCACGCTTTTCTGGTCGCGCTTCGTTTCGGCCTACGAGACGGGAACCGGTCGGGGCATGGGTACGCGCGATTCGGCGCAAGACACCCTGGGCACCGTACACAACGCCGCTGACCGCGCACGGGCCACGCTGACTATGTTGTGGCGTTTGCAGTACAAGGACGGACACACCTGGCACCAGGTGCTGCCGCTCACCGGCGAGGGCGGCCCCGGTCTGGCCGCTGAATTCCCGGCGTGGCCGCAATGGTTCTGCGACGACCACCTTTGGTTGATCCTCGGGGTGTGCGCCTATTTGCGCGAGACCGGGGATCTCGCCTATCTCGACCAGAAGATCGACTACACGGATGGCGGCAGCGACAGCGTGTGGAACCACATGCTGCGGGCTATCGAGTTCACCCTGCAACACCGCGGTCCCCAGGGACTGCCCCGCATCGGCTTTGCTGACTGGGACGACACCATGAACGTGGACCATGGCAGTGGCAAGGCCGAGAGCGTGTGGTGCGGCCAGCAGTTCTGTCGCGCCCTGCTCGATCTGGCCGAGCTGTCCGAGCACATGCACAAGAGCGATGAGGCGAAGCGCTTCCGTACCTTGCATGCCGAGATGGCGGCCATCATCAACCAGGTGGCCTGGGACGGCGACTGGTATGCGCGCGCCTTTGATGACGAAGGCAAGCCCATCGGCGTGAAGAGTGAGACCTTTCAGCGAATCGCGCTCAACACGCAAACCTGGGCGGTGATCGGCGAGGCGGCCCCAGCCGAGCGCGCCCAGCACGCGATGGAGCAGGCGCACGAGAAGCTCAACAGCAAGTTCGGACTGGCACTGTTGTGGCCCGCCTACACCGAGGGCGACGAGCGGGTGCGCGGAACTACAACCTATCCACCCGGGGCCAAAGAGAACGGCGGCATCTTCTGTCACGCCAACACCTGGGCCATTGTGGCCGCAGCCAAGCTCGGCATGGCAGAACGGGCCATGCAGTACTATTTGCAGATCACGCCTTTCATGCGACGGGATGTCGACGTCATGAAGGTCGAGCCCTACGTCTATTGCGGCAACGTCACCGGTCCCGAGCACAAACAATACGGCTATGCCCGTAATGCGTGGCTATCCGGTACGGCTTCATGGACCTACGTGGCCGGGACACAGTGGATTCTCGGCATTCGGCCCACCCACGCCGGCTTGATGATTGCTCCGGCCATTCCTGAAAAGTGGAAGGGCTTCAAGGCGACGCGTCTCTATCGAGGCGTGCGCTATTTCATCGAGGTCAAGCGCGCCGGCAAGAACTCGACTGTGCAGTTGACCGTCGACGGCCAAGCCATCGCCGGCAACGTGGTCCCCTTGCCCGCCGCAGGGACCAAAGAGGTCAAGGTCGAGGTGCGGCTGGGATGATGGCTGCGACCCTACCGAGCGAAGCACTCGTAGGTATAGGTTGTCCGGCTGACGACGGGCTGGTCGCAGGAATTCCAGGAGTCGTAGGTCAGCACGTTCCCGCATTGGTCATAGGTGTTGGTGGAGCAAAACTCGTCCGTGCCGACCGAGACGCCCGTCAGGTACTTGGTCCGCTCGGTCAGCTGGTTGCCGGCTGAGTCGTAGGTTCGGATGATTCGATAGCTATCGGCGAGGCTGCCCGCTGCCATCCGATGTTCCTCGACCAAGGGCAATCCAGCGGCGTTGCGGGTGTAGGTCACGACCTCGTCTTGCTTCGCACCACGGACTTCGGACACAAGCAAGCCCGCGGCGTCGTACTGGTAGGTGGTGGTATCGCCCGGCGTGCCGTTGTACTCCCAAGCTTTCGAAATGAGGCGCCAAGCCGAGTCGTACGTGTAGATGGCGACATCTTGCACGGTTCCGCTGCAGCGTCCGCTGAACTCGGTCTTCAGGAGATGCCCGCTCGAATCGTAGGTGTACGCGGTACAGCCGTCGATGCGGCCCGAATAGAAGCTGCGGTCGTTCTCGGTCAGGACGTTTCCCTGCGCATCGTAGGTGTATGACAGCCACCTGCAACTCGTCACCGACCCATCGCTGCCGCAACCGTCACTCTTGACTTCGAGCAGCCAGCCGTGTTCGTCGTAGGAGTAGCGGATGACATACTCCGGAGCGCCATCCCCATTGGAGTCGAGTTCCTCTCGAATCAACCGGTTGTTCGCATCGTAGAAGAAGCTGGTCTTGTTGACCGAGACGGAGTCGCCATAGGTGTAAGTGACCGTGCGGGTGCAAGGTCCGACGAACGCGCACCCTCTCGCTCCTGACTGCCCACCCGTGCTTGCGGTTCCCGCCGACGTAGCTCCGCCGGCGAAAGATCCTCCCGCGCCACCCGTTGCGCTGACACCACCAAGGCCGCCCGCGTCCGTGTCACCGCTTCCAACGGCTCGGCTTCCTCCATTGCCGGTTGCGGGCTCTCCACCAGTGCCAGAAACAGCGCCATCCGTCGCAGTCGCACCGCCAGTGACAACGGCGCCGCCAGCGCCGCCAAGGACAATTCCACTAGTTGCAGTCGCCCCGCCAGTGACGACGGCGCCGCCGACACCGCCAAGCCCAACGCCACCAGTAGCAATCGCACCGCCAGTGACAACGGCGCCGCCAGCGCCGCCAAGAACAACGCCACCAGTAGCAGTCGCACCGCCAGTGACAACGGCGCCGCCAGCGCCGCCAAGTCCAGCGCCACCAGTAGCAATCGCGCCGCCAGTGACAACGGCGCCGCCGACACCGCCAAGTCCGGAGTCGTTCGACTGCAACTTGGCGGCTTGGGTCCTGCAACCAGCAGCGAACACAATCAGTAACACCACCCAATTTCGCATGATTTCCTCGCGTTCTGGTAGGTTCTCGCTGCGTCCGAAGATGAGCACCCGCTCATCGGGTTGGTTCGATTGGCTCCGCAGTGCAGAGTCAGTATTACGGCACAGTATCACGGGTCGGGTTGTCTGAGGATGGAGACGACGGCCAGGGCGGCACGACGGCGCCGCCGGAGACTATGAGTTTCATGCCATCGCCCACGCTCATCTCCAACTCGACGATCTCGTGCTTCGGGATGAGCAAGAGATAGCCGCTGGTGGGGTTGGGCGTGGTGGGAACGAACACCGTCCATAGTTCCCCGCCGACGCTGGCCTGGGCCTCGCCCTGCGCCTTGCTGGTGAGAAATCCAATCGTGTGGACGCCTTTGCGGGGGAATTCCACCAGCACGACCTTGGTGTAGAGGTTTCGGTTTTGCGTGCCGAAGGTGGTGACCATCTGCTTCACGGTGTTGTACACGCCGTTCACGCCTGGGATGGTCTGGATGAAACGCTCGGCCAGTCCGCCGAAGTACCTGCCGAGCACGTAGCGCGACACGTAGCCGAAGACGGTGATCAGCACGACGACGATGGCGGTGGCGAGGATGTTCCAGACGACGCTCAGGCTCGACTGTTCACGCAGCGACCTGGGCAAAAAGAAGAACAGGTAATCGCGGAAGCCGCCGCCGATTACTTTGAACACCAGGAAGAACACCCAGCAGGTCACCAGGAACGGCGCCAGTAGCATGAAGCCGGAAAGAAAGGCGGTGCGC
>Ga0302323_100005871_pt1 | contig 10072 bp, 9 predicted proteins | sample Fen_T0_3_FD_201950 | JGI IMG/M metagenome (GOLD analysis project Ga0302323, IMG submission 201950) | Peat permafrost microbial communities from Stordalen Mire near Abisko, Sweden - Fen_T0_3 | ecosystem: Environmental > Terrestrial > Soil > Wetlands > Permafrost | place: Sweden: Abisko... | reverse complement strand
CGCAGTACGAAGCCGTGCGCACGGTGCTGGGCGTGACTGCCGTCGCGGCCGCCATGTGCAACGTGGTCGGTGGTTTCCTCATCACCGAGCGCATGCTGAAGATGTTCAAAGGTGGTAACGCTGCCGGCAAAGGTGCCGGCAAGGACGCCGACAAAGGCAGGGCGTGACGATGGGGCAGCGACAGCTCATCGAGCTTGCATACTACGCCGCCGCGGTCCTGTTCATCCTGGGGCTGAAGCTGCTCTCATCGCCGACCACCGCGCGCCGGGGCATGCACCTGGCCGAGCTGGGCATGACCATCGCCATCGCCGGAACCTTGCTGGACCATCACATCATCACGTACACCTGGATCGTGGTCGGCGCCGCGATCGGGACGGCGGCTGGCCTGGTCATCGCGGTGTGGACGCCGATGACTGCGATGCCGCAACGGACGGCACTGTCGCACGCGTTCGGGGCCGCAGCCGCGGCGCTGGTGGGCATATCGCACTATTACGGCGAGGGGGCCCACTTGCCCAGCGGCTCGATGGTGGCTCTCGGCATCGAGGTCATGCTGGGTAGCCTGACCTTCACCGGCAGCATGGTCGCCTTTGCGAAGCTGCAGGGGTGGCTGCCGGGTGCGCCCATGACTTACCGGGGGCAAAACGTCTTCAACCTGCTCCTACTCGCCGGCATCGCGACGGCAACCGTGTGGGTGATCATCCACCCGCAGGCCAGCACCCTCTTTTACCTGATGGTTGCGCTTGCGCTGGTGTTCGGCGTGATGTTCGTGATCCCCATTGGCGCGGCGGACATGCCGGTGGTGATCGCGCTGCTCAATTCCTACGCAGGCCTGGCGGGCGCCGCCACCGGCTTCGCCCTGGACAACAAGATCCTGGTCATCGCGGGCACCCTCGACGGCGCCTCGGGTCTGATCCTGTCCATCGTCATGTGCAAGGCCATGAACCGGTCGATCACCAACGTGCTGTTCGGCGCATTCGGCAAACCGCCCGAGGCCAGCAGCGCAGGCACCACTGCGAAGGGAACGGTGCGCTCGCTGTCCTCGGATCAAGCTGCCGAGCTGCTGGCGCGCAGCGAGAGCATCGTGGTGATTCCCGGCTACGGCATGGCCGTGTCCCAGGCCCAACACGCCGTCAAAGAGCTGGCCGACGTGCTCGGGGAGCGCGGCATCGACGTGCGGTACGCCGTCCATCCGGTCGCAGGCCGAATGCCCGGCCACATGAACGTGCTTCTGGCCGAGGCCGGCGTGCCCTACGACAAGCTCTTCGACATGGACCAGATCAACGACGACTTTCCCCGCGTCGACGTGGCCATCGTGATAGGCGCCAACGACGTGGTGAACCCCGCCGCTCGCAACGACAAGTCGAGCCCCATCTACGGCATGCCGATCCTCAACGCCGACAAGGCGCGGTCGGTGCTGGTGCTCAAGCGGTCGATGGCCGCGGGGTTTGCCGGCATCGAGAACGAGCTGTTCTACATGCCCAATTGCATGATGGTGTTCGGCGACGCCCGCAAGACCGTCGGCGAATTCTCTGCTGCGCTTAAGCAGCGAGCGCAAGCGGCGTAGGGTCAGGGGGAGCTGGGCCAGCGGAGATCGGGCCGGCGGTAGCGTGAGCGTGAGCGACCGGCGTGTCGCGGCTTGCGTGAGCGGCCCGCGAGCCGGCGCCTGGCCACGGGCTGCCGGCGATTTCCTAACACACTCTCACTACCGAAGGGCGAGCAGCTGCACTTCGAACAGCAGGGTGGCGTTGGGCGGGATCACGCCACCGGCGCCGCGCGCGCCATAGCCCAGGGCCGGAGGGATGATGAGGGTTCGCTTGCCACCGACCTTGACGCCGGCCACGCCTTCGTCCCAGCCCTGGATCACCTCGCCCGCGCCCAATCTGAACGAGAACGGCGAGCCATGGTCGAGGGAGCTGTCGAACTTCGTGCCCTTGGCGTCTTTGACCCACAACCAACCGGTGTAGTGCATCTCGCATGTCTTGCCGGCAACGGCCTCGGCGCCGGTGCCGACGGTGGTGTCTTCGAATTGCAGTCCGCTCTTCGTGGTGGTCATGGCCATGGGGCTCTTCTCCTGAAAAATTGGTTCAGCCTTTTACCATGGGGGCACCGACGCTGCCCGCTTCGGTTGCTACACCGGCAGGACTGGCCGTTTGCGCGGATAGCCGCTGTCGATCTTCTCGGTCAAGGTGGCGTAGCGACGGACAAGCTCGCCGCGCAAGTCGTCCCCGCTGACGATGCCATCGATGTGCAGGTCGGACGCGAGCCTAACGATGTCGACGTCCTCGCGGTACGCGCGGCGCAGCTCCTCGACGTAGGCGGCACGCTCGGCCTCGGGCACAGCGGCGATCTTGTTGGCGTAGACGGCGTTGACGGCGGCCTCGGCGCCCATGACCGCGATGCTGGCCTGAGGCAGGGCCAAGGTTGCATCGGCGTCGAAGGCCGGCCCACACATGGCGTAAAGGCCCGCCCCATAGGCCTTGCGCAGGATCACGGAAATCTTGGGCACGCTGGCGTCGGAGATGGCGGAGATCATCTTGGCGCCATGGCGAATGATGCCTGTGCGCTCGACCGCGCTGCCAATCATGAAGCCGGGGACATCGGTGAGGAAGAGCAGCGGAAGGTCGAAGGCGTCGCACAGCCACACGAAGCGCGCGGCCTTGTCGGCGGAATCCACGAACAGTACGCCGCCCTTCCACTTCGGTTGGTTGGCTACGATGCCGATGGCCCGGCCGGCCAGACGCGCGAAACCGGTGACGATCTCGCGGGCGAACCGCTTCTTGATCTCGAAGAAGCTGCCTTCGTCCACCACGCTGTCGATGAGCGCCAGCATGTCGAAGGCCTGGTTTTGATTCTCCGGCATGAGGTCGTCGATGCGCTTGCTGCTGGCCGGCTCGCGCGCGGGCAGGTCGGCCACACGGACACCGGCGTGCTGGGGCATGGTGGCCAAGTAGTCGCGCGCAGCCGCCAGGCAGGCCGGTTCGTCCTTGGCCAACAGGTCAGCGCAGCCCGAGACCTCGCAGTGCATGCGGGCGCCGCCCATGTCTTCGAGTGTGGTCTTCTCGCCGATCACCATCTCGGCCATGCGGGGGGAGCCGAGGTACATGGACGCGTTCTTGTCGACCATGAACACCACGTCGCAAAACGCGGGAATGTACGCACCGCCGGCCGCCGACGGGCCGAACAGCAGGCAGATCTGCGGTACTGAGCCCGACAGCCGCACCTGGTTGCGGAAGATCCGGCCGGCGTGGCGGCGGCCAGGGAACATGTCGAGCTGGTCGGTGATGCGCGCCCCGGCCGAATCCACCAGGTAGACGAGAGGCATACGCTGGCGGCCGGCGACCTCCTGGATGCGTAGGATCTTCTCGACGGTGCGCGCGCCCCAAGACCCGGCCTTCACGGTCTGGTCGTTGGCCATGATGGCCACCGGGCGCCCGTGGACGCGGCCAATGCCGGTCACCACGCCGTCGGCCGGAAGATCCTTGGCCACGGCGTTGGCGAAAAGGCCGTCCTCGATGAAGTCCTTGCCGCCGTCGTCGCACAGAAGCGCGATGCGCTCGCGGCAGAAGAGTTTGCCCGCAGCCTTGTTCGCGTCGTGGTATTTCGGCGCGCCACCCTTGCGGATCTTTTCCACCAGCGCGCGCAGGTCGTCTGTCTTGCCCATCGCGCGCAGTTTACACGAGGTCTTGCTGCTAACGCGCGTGGCTTTCGTCGATTGCTTCGGCCACCGCTTTGCGCAGAGATTCCTGGATCTTGGCGGGCACCGACGGGCTAGGCAATGAACTGCACACGGCGAGGGTCTTCTTGAGCGAATCGCACAGGCTCTTGCAGCGCGGACAGTCGTCCAGGTGGGCTTCCATCTTCGCGCAGATGTCGGGGCTGATCTCGTCCTCCAGCTTCTTCGACAGCATGGTCAGCACGTCCGGGCAGGCCGCTGGCACGGGCACCCCCGGCTCGCCACCCACCAGGCCCAGCAGATTCTCACGCAAGGCGGTCCGTGCGCGGTGCAGGCGGCTTTTCACTGCGGCCACGCTCACTCCCGTGACTTCGGCGACCTCGGCGGCGCTGAGCCCCTCGATGTCGCGCAATACGATCACCTCGCGCCAATCCGGATCCAGCTTGTCCAAGGCCGCGGCGACCGTTTCGCGGGCCTCGCGGCCGAGCAGCATCTGCTCGGGCGTCGAGCTTTCGGCGGCTGCGTCGGGCGCGCTTTCTTGCGTTACCTTGTCCAGAGACTCGTGGTGGGCCGGGGCGCCCTTGGTCCGGCGGCGCTTCTTGATGCAGAAGCTGCGAGCGACGGTGTATAGCCAGGTCGAGATGGACGCTTCGCCGCGAAAGTCATGCATCGTTCGGGCGAGCGTGAGCAGCGTGTCCTGCGCGACATCTTTGGCGTCTTCCACGTCCCCGCACATCTTCACGCCGAAGCCGAATACCCGTTGTTGGTGCGCTTCCAGCAGGCGGGAAAGGGCGTCGCGATCGCCGCGACGGGCGGCGTCGATGAGGGAGGACTCGGTGCGGTCGGACATGCGGCAAGTGTAGCAGCACGCTGAATCCTTTTTTGCGATTGCGGCTCTCAAGCTTTGAAAGGACACCTTCCATGGCAACCACAGCTCTCACGCAAGAGACTTTCGAAAAGGCCGTCGGGCAGGGCATCGTTTTGGTGGACTTCTGGGCCTCCTGGTGTGGCCCCTGTCGGGCGTTCGGCCCCATCTTCGAGAAGGCCTCGGGGTCCAACCCCGACGTCGCGTTCGCCAAGGTCGACACCGAGGATCAGCCGGGAATCAGCGCGGCCTTCGGCATCCAGGCCATCCCGACCCTGATGGCTTTCCGTGATGGCGTGCTGCTTTACCAACAGCCGGGGGCGTTGCCCGGATCGGCGCTGCAGCGGTTGATCGACGAGGTCAAGGCGCTCGACATGCAAAAGGTCGTGGCCGAAGCCAAGGCCGAGGCCGAGGCAAACAAGGCGAAAGAAAATGCAGCCTGAAGCCTTGGCAGCCCCGTCCACCGGCGTGGCCCAGAAAGGAAGAGCCAAGATGATTCTTCACATCCTTGCCTACGTCGGCGGCGGTGCCGCGCTCGGTTTCGCCTATCACAAGCTAATCGGCTGCAGCAGCGGCGCCTGCCCGATCACGGCGAACCCATACATTTCCACCCTCTATGGTGCAGTGATGGGCTTCCTCGTCGGTGGCGGTCTTGGCCGCTAGGGCTACGCGGCTACAGTCCCGAAATCGTGCCGACGATCTTCATCGTCATGTTTTGCGCGGTTGTATAGGTGCCGCGCATCCAAAGAAGCGCGGTGTGGTCCGCGTCCCACTTGGGCACGATGGGGCGTAGGTTGTCCACGGTCGATCCCTTGGTCACCGGAGTCCACTTCCAGGTCGCACCGTTGTCGCACGTCACGCCCTGGTAGATCTCGTGTTTCGACGTGGTGGTCTTGTCGTCGCTGGGATTGACGGTGGAGGACATGTAGATGATGTGCGGGTTGTCGGGGTGTAGCGCGCCGAGGCCAGTGTAGTCCTGCTCGTCCGAGTACAATTTCGGCCCAAGCTTTCCGATGTAGGTCAGCTTCCACGAGGTCCCGTCGAAGCGCCCGTAGATCATGCGTTTGTCTGGATCGTCCGACCCAGTTCCGTTGACGCGTGCCTGGCCGAGGAAGGCGACGGTGCCATCGTCGTAGCGGACGATGTCGTGGTTCCACGCGTGCTCGAGCTTCACGCCCCCGAGGGTCGAGCCGGTCTTGAACACCTGGGTGAAGGCGGTGATGTCCTTGCCGGTGGTGTCCGTCAGCGACGAATCGACCGCGGTACCGGTCGAGTTGTACATCTTTCCGTCCTGGAGATAGCCGTGGTACAGGCTGTTGTCGTTGTCGCGCGGGTGGGCCTCGGTGCCGAGGAAGTCGATGCGGTCGGTGTTGTTGCCCCAGTACTTGTAGTAGCCGGCCACGTAGCCCACCGTTTGGGTGTAGGTCATGCGGCCAAGGAAGCTCCAGCTAGAGCCGTCGTCGGATGAAGAAAGAATCGCCTGGCTGGTGCTGACCGACCGAACGATGTCGAACATCTGCGTTGGCGACGCATACCAGACGTTCGAGTACGTGATCATGTGCGTGCTGTCGCTGTCCCAGGGGCAGCCCTTGGTGGCCCAGTCGAAGTTCTTGGCCGCCGACCAGGCCGAGCCATCGTAGACGTTGTAGTAGCTCTTGCAGTCGACTCGGTGGCCGGCCCAAACCGCCACGTATTTTCCGTCCCTGCGCACGTTGAGCGCCGGGGCAGAGTGATCGTCGACGCTGATGTTGCCCAGCTTGGCCGGCGCGCTGGCCTTGCCGGTCGCCATATCGTAGACGACCGCCTCGATGTTGCCGCTGCGCGATCCCTTGAAGCCCACCGAACCGATGACCAGTTTCTTGCCCTTGGCATCGACGACCGCGCGCTCGTCCTGGTACCAGCACCAGCCGCCGTCGTCGTTGTACTGAATCAGGGTGCCGGCCACGGCGTCGGACGTCCCTGTCGGCGCCGCGGGCAATTCGGGGCATCCGCCCGGCCCACCCGCGCCGCCCGTGGCCGTCGGATTGCCGCCGGTCCCCACCGAAGTCCCGGTGCTCGCGCCTCCGTTGCCAGTGGCGCCTCCGTTGCCGGTGGCACCGCCTTGGGCGGTCGAGCCACCCGTGCTGGGCCCGCCGTCGATGACGACGCCACCTGAACCCATGGCTCCACCTGAAGACACCGTTCCGGTCGAGCCGCCGTTCATGGTTCCACCACCGGCTGCGCCGCCAGTGCCGGGCACACCGCCCGAGCCAGCCCCACCGGCGGCAACCGACCCGCCAGCGCTGGTCGCTCCACCTGAGCCCGACGCTCCGCCGTTACTCGCTGAACCGCCCAAACCCGGTGCTCCAGCGGTGCCTTTGCCGCCCGAGCCCACGGCGCCGCCGTTCAGGGCGGCATCGACGTTCGAGGCGGATGGACCCGACTGCGAGCACCCGGCCGCTAGCGGCGACAAGAGAAGCGCGACCCCAAGCCAAGCGCAAAGGCGGGATGACTTCTCAATTCTCATGAATGCTCTCCTCCGTCGGCGGCGTCACACGGGCTTTCTGTACCTGGTTCGGGCCCGGACCGAGACGCCTAGGTCAATCGTGCGGAACGCCAGGAGAGTCTGTGCGATCCGCGATGGGCAGCCAATAGTTAACTCGTGCGTACAGCGACACGAAAACCGCTGACCTACGCCAGCATCGAAGCCGCCGTGTGCGACGAGCGAAGCCCCTTCTAGAAGGGTTCGTTATCCGGCGCTGACTTGCTGCAGCGCCCGCACCTGCTTCTCATCCAGCTTGTAGACACAGTCGAAGAGTTGTTGCTTGAACGAGGTCGGCCCCTCGGACTTCTTCACCGCCTGCTCGGCCGCGATCTCGTAGCAGGCGAGCCCGGCGGCGGCGGCCTCGGGCAACTGGTCTGGCGTAGCACCGACGAAGGTTCCAATCACCGAGGTGGCCATGCAGCCGGTGCCGACCAGGCTGGTCATCATGGGATGGCCGTTGCGGACCAGGAACAGTTTTCCGTTCCCAGCCACGAGATCCTCCGCCCCGGTGAGCACCACCGTGCACGAGTATTTGGCCGACAACCCGCTCACCACCTCGCGAAGGTCGCCCGACACTTGTCCGGCATCCACGCCTTTGGTTTCCACCGCCTGACCTGCGATGCGCGCGATCTCGGAGCCGTTGCCTTTGATGACGTCGATGTGGGTCCCGTTGATGAGCTCCATCGCCTTTTCGTCGCGGAAGGCGGTGGCTCCGGCGCCGCAGACGTCCAGTACTACGGGAATTCCCTTCCGATTGGCCGCAGCGGCCGAAATCTTCATGCTCTCGACCAGCTTTGAGGTCAGCGTTCCGATGTTGAGCACCAGCGCCGAAGCGATGCCCGTCATGGCCGCCGCTTCTTCCGGGGCGTGCGCCATCACCGGCGAGGCACCGAAGGATTTCACGATCTGCGCGCAGTCGAAAATGGTGACCCAGTTGGTGATGTGGTGGACCAGCGGCCTTTTCTCACGCACTGCCTGGAGGAACGAGTAGACGTGCATCGTGGTTTTCCTTTCGACGTCGCTAACATGAACAGCCGCGGGCGCAAAAGCGACTGAAAAGCGCAGTGCACGTTCTTGGCACGGTAACTTGGCACGGTAACGCTTGAGCGCGGGGCGCCGAATGATTACCCTTCGGGGCTGGAGGCGTCCATGGCTGACCGATCGCGCGCAGGCATCGAAATGAATTTCGCTTTTGGCGAGGGCAGCAAGCCCAGCAAGCCCAACCTGCCCCCTGCCGAGGAAGCGCCCTTTCGCATGCTGGTGATAGGGGACTTCGGCGGACACGCCAGTCGCAGCGAAGTGCGCAGCTTGGCCGGGCTGCGTCCCCAACGTGTGGACCTGGATAGCTTTCCTGGGCTTTTCGCCAAGCTTGGGCCCAAACTGCAGATTCGACTGGGTGAGCAGCCTCCCTTCACCTTGGCCTTGAAGGATCTGGACGCTTTTCACCCTGACCAGTTGTTCGCGTCGTCGGAATTCTTCGCGCCCATGCGCGAGCTACGCCGCCAGCTTCAAAATCCCGAGACCTTCGCGGTGGCTGCGGTCATGGTGGGCAGCGTGCGGCCGCCGGCGCCGGCCCCCTCGCAGCAGCAGGTGGCGGAGCACACGGAAGATCTGCAGCGGCTGCTGGGCCGGGCCCCCAGCACGCCGGTGGTCGTGCCAGCCACGCCAACCTCGATTGTCGACAATCTCATGCGACAGGCGGTCGCTCCCAACCTAGTTGCCAAGGCCGATCCGCGCCAGGCCGACATGGTGGCCTCGGTTGACGGCATGACGGGCGAGCTCATGCGCGCGGTCCTTCACGATGTCGGCTTCCAGCAGCTCGAGGCCCTCTGGCGTGGGCTCGACGGTCTGGTCCGCACCCTCGAGCTCGACGAGAATCTACAGGTCTTCGTCCTGGACGTCGGGCGCGACGAGCTGGCGGCGGACTTCGCTTCGGCCGGCGATCTGATCGACTCGGCCATGTATCGCTTGGTCGTCGATCAGGCCGGCGAGAAGCCCTGGTCTTTGCTCGTTCTCGGCGGCCAGATCCGCCGTGGCAAGGACGATGCAGCCCTGCTCGCTCGCCTGGGAACCCTCGCCCAGTCGGTGCAAGCTGCAGTCGTGGCAGGAATGGACTTTTCCACCTGGAAGACGGGGTTTTCATCGGTGGAGGACCAGGGCGCCTGGTCGGCTTTGCGCAACAGCCCGGCCGCCGGTGCCATCGCCTTGGCTGCCCCCAGTGTGCTCGTCCGCTTGCCCTACGGAAAAGACACCGATGCGGTCGAACGGTTTGCTTTTACAGAGCAGACCCTTCCGCCGATGGGCGAGCGGTACCTTTGGGGCTCGGCTGCCATTTCGGTCGCCCAGCTTATTGCCCAATCGTATGCGGCCGCAGGCGGTTGGGACTTCACGCCCGGCGATGAGCACGTCGTGGGCGATTTGCCTTTGCACATCACAAAGCAAGATGGCGAATCGGTCCAGACTCCCTGCGCGCAGGCCTGGTTGCCCGAATCGGCCATCGATGCTCTCATCAAGGACGGCATTGTGCCCATGGTGTCCGCGCAGGGCAGGGGAGAGGTTCGCATGCCTCGCCTGCAAAGCCTGGCCTCGCCCCCGGCGGCGCTGACCGGACGCTGGCAGACCGGTTAGTCTGTGGTTAGAACCAGCGATTCAGACAACCGGCATGCTTCGCGACATTCCTGCCCCGGGTCTGTCGCCCCTTGGGCCCGGGTCCCCTGGAGTTCCGGGTCCTTGGGATTGGAACACCCCTTGCTATCTGCTTATTCAGAATGGGCAAGGTGCTTTCGAACCAGGCATTTGTGATAGCTTTCCCGCCGTGGGCAGGTGGCACCAGCTCTTCCTCGTCTTCGCCGCAGCGCTCGGATTGGCCGGGTGTCTGTTGTTTTCCGATCCCGTCAACAGGGCGCCCACGGTGACTGTCTCGGCTCCAGACCTGCCGGTCTACCGAAAGAAGGACGTGAAGTTCACGGCCGCGGTGAAGGACGATCGGGACAATCCCTCGTCCCTCGAG
>Ga0302323_100005870_pt1 | contig 10073 bp, 10 predicted proteins | sample Fen_T0_3_FD_201950 | JGI IMG/M metagenome (GOLD analysis project Ga0302323, IMG submission 201950) | Peat permafrost microbial communities from Stordalen Mire near Abisko, Sweden - Fen_T0_3 | ecosystem: Environmental > Terrestrial > Soil > Wetlands > Permafrost | place: Sweden: Abisko... | reverse complement strand
TGTCCGTCGTACACGCCGGTCGCGGCACCCCGGTCGCCGTGCTATAATTTTGAATTCATTCGCTTTTATCCATTTTTCCTTGTCGGAGCCTTTAAATGGCAGTTGAACGCACGCTTTCCATCATCAAGCCTGACGCAGTTGCACAAAATGCGATCGGCGAAATCCTTGCCCGTTTCGAGAAATCCGGCCTCAGGATCATAGCCGCACGGATGGCCTGGCTGTCCCGCGCCGAAGCCGAGGGCTTCTATGCCGTTCACCGCGAACGCCCGTTTTTTAAGGCGCTCGTCGATTTCATGGTCTCGGGCCCGGTGATGATCCAGGTTCTACAGGGCGAAAACGCCATCGCGAGGAATCGCGAGCTGATGGGCGCCACCGATCCGAAGAAGGCGGCTGCGGGAACCATCCGCGCCGATTTCGCGCAGTCGATCGACGCGAATGCCGTGCACGGCTCGGACGCACCCGAGACGGCCGCCGTGGAAATCGCCTATTTCTTCCCCGCACTGGCGGTATACAGCCGCTGAACGTCGCCATGACCAACCTGCTCGACCTGGACGCCGCCGGACTCGCGACGCTGTTCGCCGAACATGGCGAGAAGCCGTTTCGTGCAAAGCAGGTCGCGCACTGGATCCACCAGCGCTTTGTCGACGATGTCGGCGCCATGACCGACCTGGCGAAGCCGCTGCGCGAATGGCTGGCGGCGGAGTCAGCGATTCGCGGCCCGACGGTCATCAAGGATTCGACCGCGCCTGACGGCACACGCAAGTGGCTGCTCGACGCCGGCAGTGGCAATGCCGTGGAGTCGGTGTACATCCCCGAGGACGATCGCGGCACGCTTTGCATTTCGTCGCAGGCGGGCTGCGCGCTCGACTGCGCGTTCTGCTCGACCGGTAAGCAGGGATTCAACCGCAACCTCACCACCGGCGAGATCATCGGCCAGCTGTGGCACGCCAACCGCACGCTGCTCGCCGACGGCGTCATGGCGCCATGGATCGAGCACGGTCGGCCGCCGATCACCAACGTCGTGATGATGGGTATGGGCGAGCCGCTCGCCAACTTCGACAACGTCGTGCCGGCGCTGCGGCTCATGCTGGACGACAACGCCTATGGCCTATCGCGGCGACGCGTGACGCTGTCGACGTCGGGCATCGTGCCGATGATCGACCGGCTGCGCGACGAATGCCCGGTGGCGCTCGCGGTTTCGCTGCACGCGCCCGACAACGCGCTCCGCGACAGCCTGGTGCCGATCAACCGCACGCACCCGCTCGCCGACCTGATGGCCGCGTGCGTCCGGTATCTCGAGCGCGCGCCCCGCGATTTCGTCACGTTCGAGTACGTGATGCTGGACGAGGTCAACGACGCGCCCGCGCAGGCGAAGGCGCTGGTCGACCTCGTGCGCGACGTGCCCTGCAAGCTCAACTTGATTCCGTTCAATCCTTTCCCCGGCACGGAGTTCCGCCGCAGCCCGCGCGAGCGGATCACCGCGTTCCAGTCCATCCTGGTCGACGCCGGCATCGTGACCACGATCCGGCGGACACGCGGCGAAGGCATCGACGCGGCCTGCGGGCAGCTGGCGGGCCAAGTGCAGGACCGCACCAAGCGCCGGCTCGGGACGCGTATCGTCTCCTCGCCGACCCCCTGAATGCCACTCCGAGGGACAGGAACCACAATGCGGACCTCCATGCGCCTCCAGGTTCCCTGGCTGATACCGCTGCTTGCCGCGTTCGCGTTGGCCGCAGGCTGTTCATCGACGAGCACCACGTCGCCGCCCGCTGCCATACCGCCCGTGCCGCCGCCCCCGCCGGCGATCAAGGAGGCGCCGCTCCCGGTGCGCGCAAACCTTCGCGCCGAGCTCGCGGCCGGCTACTACGAGCGAGGTCAGATGGACATCGCGCTGCAGGAGTTGGCCGAGGCGGTAAAGCTCGACCCCACCAACCCGAAGATCTACAACGTCTACGGGCTGGTCTACGCCACACTCGGCCAGGACGCCGATGCGGCGAAGAACTTCCGCAAAGCGCTGGAACTGTCGCCCAACGACTCGGAGTTCCGGCAGAACTGGGGCTGGTACCTTTGCACGCATGCGCAGGCGCGCGAGTCGATCCCCGAATTCGAGCGGGCGGTGAACAATCCGCTGTACAAGACGCCGGAGATCGCGCTGATCAATGCCGGCCGCTGTGCGGGTTCGCTGGGCGAGAACCGGCAGGCCGAGCAGTTTTTCAAGCGCGCGCTGGCCGCGTCGCCCAACAATCCCGAGGCCGCGTTCAGCCTGGCGCAGCTCAACTACAAGGAAGGACGCCTGCCGGAAGCGCGCGCGCTGATGAAGCCTGTGATGCTGCAGACCAATCCGCCTCCCGACGCGCTCGCGCTCGGCGCCTGCATTGAGCGCAAGATGGGCGACCGCAGCGCCGAGGCCTCGTACATCTCGCAATTGCGCAACCGGTATCCGGATTCGGCCGAGGCCAAGAGCATCGCGACGGGGGTCTGCGAGTGACCGACGGCACGGACTCGCTGGCCCAGGACGCCGCGCCGGAGAGCGCCTTGTCCGCGGGTGCGATGCTGCGCGCCGGCCGCGAGGCCGCCGGGCTCACGATCGCCGCCGTCGCACAGCAGCTGAAGCTCGCTCCACGCCAGGTGACCGCGCTCGAGGACGGCGACTTCGCCGGTCTTCCCGGACGCACGTTCGTCCGCGGATTCATCCGCAATTACGCGCGACTGCTGCGCCTCGATGCCGATGAGGTGCTGGCCGCATTGCCCGACGCCGCCGCGCCGGCCGCGAACGAGCACCCGTCGCTGGCACCGACGCCGCGCCCGATGGGCGAGCTGCCCGCCGACGCGAATCGCCGCCCCAGTCCGGCCCGTTGGGCCATACCGCTTGCGCTGGTCGCCGTGGTCACGGTGGGGGCCATCTACGAAATGGCCCGCCCGCCCGCAGAGCCGACCCGGCCCGCCGTCATCGACAAGCCGGCGCCGGCGTCCGCTCCAGTCGCACCCGTCGTCGAGACCGCGCCCGCCGCCATCCCGGGAAGCGCGACGTCAGTGCTACCCAATCCGCTGGCCGCCAACGATGGCAAGGCAGGCACCGTGCCCGACAACGCCTCGTCCAGACCGGACGCGGCTTCCGCATCGATTGCCGGCGCATTGCCGACGGACGCCGCCAGCGCCCCGCTCGTCCTGACGTTCCAGGGGACGTCCTGGGCCGAAGTGCGCGATGCCACGGGCACGCCCGTACTGTCGGTCACCGGCAGCGCCGGCGATGTCTACGCCGTCGGCGGACGGCCTCCCTTCGAGGTCGTGCTGGGCAGCGCGGCCGCGGTCGGCGTAACGTGGCTCGGCACGACCTTCGATACGGCGCCGTTCACGAAACAGAACGTTGCCAAGTTCACGTTGAGGCTGGCCCCATGACTCGATCCCACATCGCGCGCCGGACTTCGCGCCAGGTCGACATCGCAGGCGTTCGCGTCGGCGGCGGCGCGCCCATCGTCATCCAGTCGATGACGAACACGGACACCGCCAACGCGGCGGCGACGGTCGCGCAGGTCATCGCGCTCGCCGACGCGGGCTCGGAACTCGTGCGGATCACCGTCAACTCGGCCGAGGCGGCGGCAGCCGTCGGGCAGATCCGCGCGGAACTCGACGCCAAGGGCTGCACAGTGCCGCTGGTCGGCGACTTTCACTTCAACGGCCACAAGCTGCTCACCGACTATCCCGATTGCGCACGAGCGCTGGCCAAGTACCGGATCAACCCGGGCAACGTCGGCAAAGGCAGCAAACGCGACCCGCAGTTCGTCGTGATGATCGAAAAGGCCATCGAGTACGGCAAGCCGGTCCGCATCGGCGTCAACTGGGGCAGCCTCGACGCCGACCTGCTCGCGCGGATGATGGACGAGAACGGAAAGCTGCCGGAGCCGCTGGCTGCGGATGCAGTGATGCGCGAGGCGCTCATCACGTCGGCCATCGACAGCGCCGTGCGCGCGGAAGCGCTGGGACTGCCGGGCGATCGCATCATCTTGTCCTGCAAGGTCTCCGACGTACAGGACCTGGTCGCCGTGTATTCCGAACTCGCGCGCCGCTGCGACTATCCGCTGCACTTAGGGCTAACCGAGGCCGGCATGGGCAGCAAGGGCATCGTCGCGTCGACGGCGGCAATGGCCGTGCTGCTGCAGCAGGGCATCGGCGACACGATCCGCGTTTCGCTCACACCCGAGCCGGACGGCGACCGCACCCGCGAGGTCATCGTCGCGCAGGAGATCCTGCAGACGATGGGCCTGCGCTCGTTCACGCCGATGGTCATCGCCTGTCCCGGATGCGGCCGCACGACCAGCACCTATTTCCAGTCGCTCGCCGAGCAGATCCAGTCGTACCTGCGCGCGTCGATGCCCGCGTGGCGCGTGCGGTATCCGGGCGTCGAGAACATGCAGGTGGCCGTCATGGGCTGCGTCGTCAACGGCCCCGGCGAGTCGAAGATGGCGAATGTCGGCATCTCGCTGCCCGGCACGGGCGAAACGCCGGTCGCGCCGGTGTTCGTCGACGGCGTGAAGACGGTGACGTTGAAGGGCGACCACATCGCGCAGGAGTTCCAGGCCCTCGTCCACGACTACGTCCGCGCGACCTACGGAGGCGAGGAACCCGCCGCGCATCTCAAGCCCGAACGCAAGACAATCGCCGTCAAGGCGGTCGCGTAGGTTCCGTGATGGCGAACGCATTGCAAGCCGTGCGCGGCATGAACGACGTACTGCCCGACGCGGCCCCGCTGTGGGCGTACTTCGAGGAGACCGTGCGCGACGTATTCCGCCAGTACGGCTACCGAAACATCCGCACGCCCATCGTCGAGAAGACCGAACTGTTCGTCCGCGGCGTGGGCGAGGTGACCGACATCGTCGAGAAGGAGATGTACACGTTCGACGACAACGGCGAGAGCCTGTCGCTGCGACCGGAAGGTACGGCGCCGACGGTGCGCGCGGCGCTCGAGCACAACCTGCTCTACGACGGACCGAAGAGGCTCTGGTACAGCGGTCCGCTGTTTCGCCACGAGCGCCCGCAGAAGGGCCGCTATCGTCAATACGACACGTTCGGCGCCGAGGCGCTCGGGTTCGCGGGGCCGGACATCGACATCGAACTGCTCGTCATGGCGCAGCGGCTGTGGCAGCGGCTCGGCCTCTCCGACATCACGCTCGAACTCAACACGATCGGCTCGGCCGCCGAGCGGCGCGCATTCCGCGAGCAGCTCGTCGCGCACTTCCAGAAGACGCCCGACCTGCTCGATGCCGATGCACAACGGCGGCTCCACACCAATCCGCTGCGCATCCTGGACAGCAAAAACCCGGCGATGCAGGAAATGATCGAAGCGGCGCCGAAGCTTATGGACACGCTTGGCGCCGAATCGCGCGCGCTGTTCGAGGTGGTCCAGCAAGGCGTGCGGGAGGCCGGCATCACGTATCGCGTCAATCCGCGGCTGGTACGCGGTCTCGACTATTACAATGCCACGGTGTTCGAGTGGGTTACCACCCGGCTCGGAGCGCAAAGTGCCGTATGTTCCGGCGGGCGCTATGACGGCCTGTTCGAGCAACTGGGTGGCAAGCCCACGCCGGGATGCGGATTCGGCATCGGCGCGGACCGCATCATTCTTCTGCTGCAGGACGCGGAACGCAGGATCGACGCCTGCCCGCTGGCCTATGTCGTGCACGTGGGCGACGCGGCCAGCCCGCTGGCGCGCAGGGTGGCGGAGACGTTGCGTGGCGACGGGCACGCCGTCATCGTGCATGCGGGCGGCGGCAGCTTCAAGTCGCAGATGAAGAAGGCTGACACCAGCGGTGCGCGCTTCGCGTTGCTGATCGGCGACGACGAGGCGGCAGCCGGAACGGTTGCCATCAAGCCGCTGCGGACCGAGGGCGAACAGGTCGCCGTGCCCGCGACTGCGCTTGCCGCGCACTTTCACCCATTGGCAAATCACTGCTGAACCAACATTCACTTCAGGACGAAGGACGAAACATGGCAGTTTATGATCTCGAAGAACAGGACCAGCTGGATGACCTCAAGGCATGGTGGGCCCGTTGGGGCAACACCGTCGCGACGGTGCTCCTCCTGGCGTGCCTCGCCGCCGCCGCCGTGCAGGGCTGGCGCTGGTGGTCGCTCAAGAAGGCCGAGGAAGCGGCCGTCCTGTTCAATGCCGTGACGATGGCGGCACGCGCCAACGATGTCGCGAAGGCCAGGGACGCAGCGGCCCAACTCGCCGACAGGTTCGCCGGCAGCGGATATTCGCCGCGTGCCGCATTCATCGTCGCGAAATTGCAATTCGACACCGGCGACGCCGCGGCATCGCGCGCCCAGCTGCAATGGGTCGTCGACCATGCCGACGAACAGGAACTGAAGGAGATCGCACGCTATCGCCTGGCCGAGTTGATGCTCAACGACAAGCAATACGACGAGGCGCTGAAGATGCTGGACGCCAAGCAGAGCGCGCCGTTTGCCGGCCTCTACGCCGACCTCCGCGGCGACGCACTCGCAGCGGCGGGCCGCAAGGCCGACGCACGCGCGGCGTACCAGGAAGCGCTGACAAAATTCGACGCGAAGTCGCCGTACCGGAACTACGTGCAGGTGAAGTTCGAATCCGTCGGCGGCGCGGCGCCGGAACCGGCACAGCCCGCGCCGGCCGGGAAGCAATGACCGGGCGCCGCCGCGCTTTACCGCGGGGAGGGTGCTTCTCCGATTCGCGCCGCGACCGCGCGTTGCCGGCGAGGATGTCGGCGCGTCGTGCGCTCGCGATTTCTCTCGCCCTGGCCTTTGTCGCGTTGTCCGGCTGCGCCACAATCAAGGAGTACATTCCGACGATTCCCGCGCCATCGCTGCGCTGGATCTACGACACCAAGAAGCCCGGTCCGCTGCCCGAGTTGAAGGCGTCGGCCACGGCCTCGATCAGCTGGCAGGCCCAGGTGGGAGTCGCGGGTCCGGGATTCTCGCCGGCAGTTCTATCCGATGCGATCTACGCGGCCGCGCAGGACGGCGCGATCTACCGCCTTGACCCGGCCAACGGTCGCAGCATCTGGCGCATTTCCGCCGAGCAGAAGCTGTCCGGCGGCGTCGGTGCGGACGCGACGCTGGTCGTCGTCGGCACGGACAAGGGCGACGTGCTCGCGTTCTTCCCGGACGGCAAACCGGCGTGGAAGGCGCGGGTCTCCACCGAGGTCGTCGCGCCTCCGCGTGTCGCGGACGGCGTCGTCGTCGTTTTCACCGGCGACGGCAAGATCCACACGCTCAATGCGGTCGACGGCACTCGCAAATGGATCAACCAGCGGGCCACGCCCGCGCTTATCGTGCGCAACTACGCCGGTGGCGTCGTCAGCCGCGGTGGCCTCTTCGCGGGCACGGCCGGCGGCCACCTCCTCGCACTGGACGTTGCCACGGGAATCGTCGGCTGGGATGGGACGGTCGCGAATCCGAAAGGCGCGACGGAACTGGAACGCATCGCCGACGTGACCGGCCTGCCGCTGGTCCTCGAGCGCGACGTGTGCGCGGTCGCCTATCAGGGCCGCGTCGCGTGCTTCGACCTGGCCCGCGGCACGCTCACCTGGTCGCGCGACATTTCCAGCCTCAGCAGCATGACGGCCGACGTCAAGAACATCTACCTCACCGACGACAAGGGATCGGTGCACGCGCTGGACCGCTCCACCGGCGCATCGGTATGGAAGCAGGACCTGCTCGCGCTGCGCAAGATCGGCGGTCCGCAGATGGTCGGTGACTTTGTCGGCGTCGTCGATGTCGAGGGCTACCTGCACCTGCTGTCGCCCATCAATGGCGCCTACGTCGGGCGGCTCGCCACCGACGGCAAGCCGGCCACCGCGCAGCCCGAGTTGCTGTTGACCGGCGCACTGTGGCAGTCGACGTCGGGCACGCTCTTCGCCGTGTCGGCGAAGTAGCACCCGCGCCTTCGAGCCGGCGCGTACACCTGCCCCGCCCAACATGCTTCCCACCGTCGCCATCGTAGGCCGACCCAACGTCGGCAAGTCGACGCTGTTCAACCGGCTGACCAAGACCCGCGACGCCCTCGTCGCGGACTTTCCTGGCCTGACGCGGGACCGCCACTACGGAAAGGCGTTCGCAGGCGACCAGCCGTACTTCGTCGTCGACACCGGCGGCTTCGAGCCGGTCGCTACGAGCGGCATCCTGCACGAGATGGCGAAGCAAACGCGGCAAGCGATCGCCGAGTCGGACGTCGTCATCTTCTTGGTCGACGGCCGCAACGGCCTGGCGCCCCAGGACCGCGAGATCGCCGACCTGCTGCGCAAGTCCGGGCGACCCGTCGTGCTCGCCGTGAACAAGGCCGAGGGCCTGCAGCCGGACCGCGCCGTCGCGGAGTTCCACGAACTGGGTCTGGGCGACCCGATCGCGATATCGTCAGCCCATGGCGAGAACGTGCGCGCGATGATCGAGACCGCGCTCGCCGCGATTCCGGACATGGCGCGCTTCACCGACGACGCGAAGCGCAACACGTCGCTCGACCCGGAGCGCCCGGACACGATCAAGGTCGCGATCGTCGGTCGCCCCAACGTCGGCAAGTCCACGCTCGTCAACGCGATCTTCGGCGAGGAGCGCGTGATCGCGTTCGACGAACCCGGCACGACGCGGGACGCGATCTACCTCGACTTCGAGCGCGAAGGCCAGAAATATACGCTGATCGACACCGCGGGCGTGCGCCGCCGCGGCAAGGTGTTCGAAGCTATCGAGAAGTTCTCGGTCATCAAGACGCTGCAGGCGATCGAGGACGCCCATGTCGTCGTGCTGCTGCTCGACGCCGAGCACGCAATCACCGAGCAAGACGCGCACCTCGCCGGCCATGTGCTGGAAGCCGGCCGTGCCGTGGTCGTCGGCGTGAACAAGTGGGACGCCGTCGCGAAGGAACAGCGGGACCAGGTCAAGCGCGACCTTGACCGCAAGATGGGCTTCCTGGCCTTCGCGCAGTTCCACTTCATGTCGGCGCTGGAGGGCAAGGGCGTCGGACCGCTGCTCAAGTCGGTGGACAAGGCCTTTGCCGCGGCGATGGCCAAGCTGCCGACGCCGCGGCTCACGCGGACACTGCAGCAGGCGGTGGAGCGGCAGCAGCCGCCGCGCGCCGGTTTGGTGCGCCCGAAATTGCGCTACGCGCACCAGGGCGGCGTGAACCCCCCGCTCATCATCGTCCACGGCACCGCGCTGCATCACGTCCCCGATGCCTACCGCCGGTACCTGGAACATTTCTTCAGCGACGCGTTCCAACTGCGCGGCACACCCCTTACGCGGACGCCCCCCGCCGCTGATGCACCGGGTGCCCGTCTCCGCTACCCGCGCGGCGGCGGATGCGATGCGAACAGGCGCGGGCAACAACAATAGCGGAGCTCGACCATGAGCAACAAAGGGCAAATGCTGCAGGACCCATTCCTCAACACGCTGCGCAAGGAACACGTGCAGGTGTCGATCTATCTCGTCAACGGCATCAAGCTGCAGGGACAGATCGAGTCGTTCGACCAGTACGTCGTGCTCCTCAAGAACACCGTCACGCAGATGGTGTACAAGCATGCGATCTCGACGGTCGTTCCCGCCCGTCCGGTCGTCATGCCGCACCACGCGCCCAACGGCGACACGGAAGCCTGACCGCCCTCCCCATCGATGTTTGAACGACCGTCCGGCGGCGAGCGCGTGCTGATCGTCGCCCTGGACATGGGCGAGCCCGACCGCGCGTTCCGGCTTTCCGAAATCGATGCGCTGGCCGCTTCCGCGGGCGCGACCGTCGTTGGCACCGTCGCGGGCCGCCGGCAGCGTCCCGATCCCGCGTTCTTCGCCGGCAAGGGCAAGGTCGACGAGATCCTGGCGCGACGCACGGAAGAAGAAGCCGACGTCATCCTGTTCGACCACACGCTCTCCGGCGTGCAGCAGCGCAACCTCGAGGAGAAGCTGGGCTGCCGCGTCGTCGACCGCCCGAGCCTCATCCTCGACATCTTCGCGCTGCGCGCGCGCAGCGCCGAAGGCAAGCTGCAGGTGGAACTCGCCCAGCTGAAGCACATGTCCACGCGGCTGGTCGGCGGCTGGACCCACCTCGAGCGCCA
>Ga0302323_100005869_pt1 | contig 10074 bp, 5 predicted proteins | sample Fen_T0_3_FD_201950 | JGI IMG/M metagenome (GOLD analysis project Ga0302323, IMG submission 201950) | Peat permafrost microbial communities from Stordalen Mire near Abisko, Sweden - Fen_T0_3 | ecosystem: Environmental > Terrestrial > Soil > Wetlands > Permafrost | place: Sweden: Abisko... | reverse complement strand
GTCCAGATCATGTGCAGCCGGGTGCCGCCGTCTTCCGGGGCTTCCGGGAACTGGTAGTCGATGAACTGGTCCTCGGTCTCGGCGTTCTGGGCGCCGGTGCCGGCGAAGTGGATGGTCTCGCTGCTCAGGATGGCCTCCTGGATCAGCGTCTTGGGGATGTTCTGCGTGCCCCAGGCGTCGACGCTGCTCTGCACGGGGATGCGCAGGCCCTCGCTCAGCGACGGGTTGAAGTAGCGGAAGTTCTCCAGGGCCTCCGCGCGAGGCATGCCGAAGTACGAGAACTGCCACTGGTGCACTCCGGGGCCGCCGAGGCCCTGCATGCCGAGCAGGATGCACTCGAGGCGGCCCGGCTCGTGCGCGTAGGGGCCGCGGATCATCGAGCCTCCGAAGTAGTGCAGGATCGAGGTGCACTGCTTGGCGAACTCGCGCGCCAGCGCCTTGATCGTCCACTCGGGGATGGTGGTCTTCTTCGAGGCCCACTCCGGGGTCTTGGGGACGCCGTCTTCCTCACCGAGGACATACGCGGCGACCTTGTCCATGCCGACGGCGTGGGTGGCGACGTACTCCTTGTCCCACAGGTCTTCCTTGAGCCACACATGGATGATGGCGAGCTGCAGCGCGGCGTCGGTGTTGGGGAGGATCGGGATCCACTTGTCGGCGTGCACAGCGGCGCCGAAGTTGAGCTCGGGGCAGATGTACACTTGCTTGATGCCGGCCTTGGTGAAGAAGTAGCTGATGTTGGTGGCGTTCTGCCCGGTGAAGCCCCACGGGGTGGTCTCGTCGTCGCAGCCCCACTTGAGGACCATCTCGGAGTGCTCGACGACGTCCTTCAGGACGTTCATCTGGGGCCCCATCATGCCCTGGAAGCCCTGCCCCCACACGTGCTTTGAACCCCAGTACCAGCCCTCCCAGCTGTCGGGCTGGCGGACCTGCAGGGTGAAGCCGCCCATCTCGTCGAGCAGGCGGGCGCTGTGGCCGTGCGGCGTGTGGATGGTCTTGCTCTCGCCGTGACCGTCGCCCTGGACGAGGATCGCCCCTGGGCCGTACTGCTTGTGGATCCGCGCGATTTCCTTGGCGATGATGTCCGTGGCCTCGTCCCATGAGATGCGCACGTACTTGCTCTTGCCGCGGTTCTGCGGGTTCCGCTCGCCGTCGGGATCCCAGTCGATGCGCTTGAGGGGGTACTTGACGCGGTTCGGGGAGTACGTGCGCTTCTTGTAGGCGGTCATGTAGGGCGCCGGGCGCGATCGCATGCCCGGCTCCAGGGTCTGGCCGTTGCGCTCGAGCTTCCAGGGGCGGAAGCTCTCGCCGTCGTACTTCCAGTCGAACTGGAACGGCCGGATGCGCACGATCTTGCCGGCCTTGACGTCGACCATGACTTCGCCGGTGCCGCCGAGGAGGCCGCCCTGGGACAGGGCCCTGAGCACGGTCTTGTCGGGGCTCACGTCCACTCTCTTCCGCGAGTCGCCACTCATATCGATCGCTGTCCTTTCGCCATAGGTGAAGTGCTCTCCGCATGGGCGTCAGTCTGTTGAACGGGACGATTGGGGGCCGGGTTCCAGCCAAGATAGGCGGACAAGGAGGCCGCCACCTCTTTGACCACGCGCGTACAGAGGTCCCGCTGTTGCGGGCCGAACCGGCCGGCCGGCATGACGACGCTCATCGCCGCCACGACGTTGCCGAGCTGGTCGCGGACCGGGGAGCCGACGGAGCAGACGCTGACGTACAGCCCCTCTTCGTCGTAGGCTACGCCTTGCTCTGCCACGCGCGCGAGCTCGCGCGCGAGCTCGGCGGGGTCGGTGACGGTGCGCGGCGTGTGCTGGCGGCGTTCCTGGGCCAGCACTTCGGCGCGCTCCTCCGGGGAGGCGAACGCGGTGAAGATCTTGCCGTGTACGGAGGCCAGGTCGCCGATGATACGGCCCGGCGCCAGCTGGCGCTGGAACGGGCGCGACGAATTCAGGATGCTCACGCACACGGGGACGCCGTCCACGGGGGCCGCGAGCGTGACCGACTCGCCGGTGAGGTCGCGCAGCCGCTCGAGGAACGGGCGCGCGTGTTCGACGAACTCGGAGTGGTCGCTGGCGACGTAGGCCATGGTGATGGCCGCGGGGCCGAGGTGGTATTGGTTCGTCGTCGTGTCGCGGACGAGGAACTCCACCGCCTCGAGCGTGCGCACCATACGGTACGCGGTCATGCGCAGCAGGCCGGTGCGCGCGGCGATCTCGTCGATGGTCCACTCGCGGTGGTCGACATCGTACAGCGAGAGTACAGCAAGGCCGCGGGCGAGCGCGCGCACGGCAAGCGGGTCGGAGTCCACGCGCGCCTGTCTCGTGCCGGTCTGACCGTTCGCGGCCGGAGCCTGCGTGGCCGTCATGCCGTCCCCCTCCTCTATCGCGCGCATCCAGAGTCTACGATATCGACGTTGCTATCAGACGATATCAGCGTTTTTATGAGATGCAAGGGATTGCCCAGTCTGATTGAATGCCACTACTGGTGCAAGTGTTGCGTCGTGACGGCGTGGCGGAGCAGGTGGGAGGTCGCCCAATGAGCGAGCAGGTCTTCACCAACCTGACGAACTGCGGACCGGTGTCCGTATACGTCAACGACGGGGTCGTGACCCGGATCCTGCCTCTGGTCGCCGCCGAGGGCGAGTTCCGGCCTTGGGTGATCGAGGCCGGCGGCAAGAAGTACTCTCCGCCGAAGAAGTTCAATCTCGCGCCGATGGTCCACGCGGAGCGGCGGCGCCTCTACTCCGACGAGCGCATCAAGTATCCGATGAAGCGCGTCGACTTCGACCCCAACGGAGAACGCAACCCGCAGAACCGCGGCAAGTCGGCCTACGAGCGCATCTCGTGGGACGAAGCGCTCGACATCGTCTCGGGCGAGATCGCGCGCGTGAAGAAGACCTACGGCAACTCGGCCATCAGCGGCATGACCTCGTCCCACCACAACTGGGGCATCGTCGGCTACAAGATGGGTCCGTTCATGCGCTTCATGAACTGCCTCGAGGCCACACCCGTCTTCGACAACCCCGACAGTTGGGAGGGGTGGCACTGGGGCGCCACGCACACCTACGGCTTCTACTGGCGCCTCGGCATGCCCGAGCCGTTCGACAATCTGCAGGACGTCATGCAGAACTCGGAGATGATCGTCTTCTGGTCGAACGACCCCGACACCACGCGCGGGACCTACTCGGGCCAGGAGTCGGCCATCTGGCGCACGTGGCTCAAGGAGAAGGGCGTCCAGGCCGTCTTCATCGACCCGTTCCACAACTACACCAACGCGATCTTCGACGATGCCAAGTGGATCGCGCCGCGCATGGGCACGGACGCGGCGCTCGCGATGGCGATCGCCTACGTCTGGATCACCGAGGACACCTACGACAAGCAGTACGTCGCCGACCGCACCATCGGCTTCGACGAGTTCAAGCCTTACGTGCTCGGCGAGACGGACGGCGTGCCCAAGACGCCCGAGTGGGCGGCCGACGAGAGCGGCGTCGAGGCGCGGGTCATCCGCACGCTGGCGCGGGAATGGGCGAGCAAGCGCACCGCCCTCGCCGCCGGCGCGCGGGGCGGTGAAGGCAGCGCTTGCCGCACGGCCTACGGTACGGAGTGGGCGCGGATGATGGTGCTCCTGCAGGCCATGCAAGGTCTGGGCAAGCCGGGCGTCACCATCGGCGGGATCTCGATGGGCGCCCCGGCGGACTTCAAGACATGGTTCCCGGGCTACGCCGAACCGCAGGGCCGCATGTCGCACTCGACCAAGGCGGCGAACTACATCCCGCAGAACTCCACCAAGCAGCGGCTCTACCGGCTCACCGTGCCGGACGCCATCCTGAGCCCGCCGGTGGAGTGGGACGGCGCCGGATTCTGCGGCCAGTCGCTCGAGCAGCAGTTCGAGCACTTCGTGTATCCGGCTGAGGGCTGCTCCGAGATCAAGCTCTGGTACCGGTACGGGGGCTCCTTCATGGGCACCATGTCCGACACCACCAAGTGGGTGCGCATGTACCAGAGCCCCAAGCTCGAGTTCGTCGTCAATCAGGACGTCTGGTACAACAGCGAGACCCGCATGGCCGACGTGATCCTGCCGGCCTGCACCAACTTCGAGCGCGAGGACATCGGCGAGTTCGCTGCCTGCAACGGCTACACCACGAACTCGCACACGGGCAACAACTACCGCGTGATCGTCCGTGAGCAGAAGTGCATCGAGCCCCTCGGCGAGTCCAAGTCCGACTACCAGATCCTCGCCGACCTGTCCGAGCGACTCGGCATCTTCGACGAGTTCACGGACGGCGGCAAGACCGAGATCGACTGGGCCAAGGCGTTCTTCGACTGCTCGGACCTGGCCAAGCTCGTCGACTGGGAGACCTTCGACAAGAAGGGCTACTACATCATCAACGCGCCCGAGCCCTACGAGTCGAAGCCGTGCCTGCGCTGGTTCGCGGAGGGCCGCGCCTGCGACACTCCGGACACCGGCAACCCGAAGCGCGGCACCGACAAGGCGCACGAGCTCGGCACGTACAGCGGCAAGATCGAGTTCGCGTCCGAGAGCCTCAGGGCGCACTTCCCGGACGACCCGGAGCGGCCGGTCTCTCCCCGGTACATCGAGAGCTGGGAGGGCCATCACACGACGGAACTCTTCGAGAAGTACCCGCTGCAGCTCATGTCGCCGCATCCACGCTTCTCGTTCCACTGCCACTACGACAAGCACACCGACTGGCTGGACGACATCCCGGTCCACCGCATCAAGAAGGACGGGTACGCGTGGTGGCCGGCGCGCCTGAACCCGGCGGACGCCGGCGCGCGCAACATCCAGAGCGGCGACATCGTGCGGCTGCACAACGACCGCGGGTCCGTGCTCTGCTGCGCGGTCGTCACCGAGCGGGTCCGCCCCGGCATCGTGCACAGCTACGCCTCTTCGGCCAAGTACGATCCGCTGGAGCCGGGCAAGGCCGACTCGTTCGACAAGGGCGGCTGCGTGAACATGCTCACCTCGTCGAGGATGACGAGCAAGCACGCTCCCGGCATGACGCCCAACTCGTGCCTCATCGATGTCGAGAAGTGGGAGGGCTGATCCGATGACGCGCCTCGGTCTGCTCATCGACGTCACCAGGTGCAGCGGCTGCTACAACTGCTTCCTCGCCTGCCGTGACGAGCACTACGGTAACGACTACCCTGGCTACTCGGCGGCCCAGCCGCTGGACGGCCAGTTCTGGATGCAGATCAAAGAGGTCGAGGGCGGCAAGTACCCGCGGCCTCGGCTGAACTACATCGCCGTCCCCTGCCAGCACTGCCAGAACGCGCCGTGCATCGACGCCGCCAGGGATGACGCCGTGTATCGCCGTGACGACGGGATCGTCATGATCGACCCCGAGAAGGCCAAGGGCCAGGACCAGATCGTCGCCTCCTGTCCGTACCGGGTCATCTACTGGAACGCCGATCTGCAGCTTCCGCAGAAGTGCGGGCTCTGCGCCCACCGTCTGGACGCCGGCGACAAGCGGCCCCGCTGTGCGCAGTCCTGCCCCACCGGCGCCATGGTGTTCGGCGACGTGGATGACCCCGCGTCGGAAATCTCGCAGCGTCTGAACGAGCTCTCGGCCGAGGTCTTCCACCCGGAGTACGGCACCGACCCGCTCGTGCTGTACGCGGGCCTGCCCGGCCGGATGGTCGCCGGCGAGGTCGTGCTCGACGGCTCCGACGCCTGCGCCGCGGGGGTCACGGTCAAGCTCGAGGGCGACGGGGTCTCCCTGCAGACGACGACGGCTGTGTTCGGGGATTTCGCCTTCCGGCGCCTGCCCAAGGGCAAGGCGTTCAGGCTCACGGTCGCCGCCGACGGGTTCGCGCCGCGAGTGTTCGACGTGAAGACGCACACCGACGTCGATCTCGGCGAGGTCGTGCTCACCAAGTAGCCCCGGCAAGAGGCTCGCGCAGGAGGGCGTGGGCGCGGCGGGCGGCCCGCAGGCTCGCACGCCGCGCCCACGTGGCGCTTCAGGGGTCGTCGGGGACGACGCGGCAGGGCCGGCGCTTCAGGAGAGTCGCGCGGCGAGCCCCGAGGCGTCGAGGGCGCGCGCCATGAGGTCGCGCACGCGCTGCACGTGCGCTTCGGCCGCCGCCGCCGCGCGATCCAGGTCCCGGTCGCGGACGGCGGAGACGATCTCCTCGTGGCCGGAGAACACCTCGTCCTCCGTGCTGTCCAGGAGTTCCTCGTCCACCGGCAGGAAGAGGTCGGCGCGGACGGCGTTCATCGCCAGCGCCAGGCGCGGGCTGTGCGCCGCCGCGGCGATGCTCCGATGGATGCTCGCGTCGGCCTGGAACAGCGACGCCCGGTGCCGGTTGTCGCGTTCCTCGGCGAGCGCCGACTCCATGGCCTCGAGGTCGGCGGCCGTCCGGCGTTCGGCCGCCAGCTCGGCGAGTCGCCGCTCGATGGTGACGCGGAACTCGAAGATGTCGCCGAGCTCGTCGCGGTGTTCCGTCATCCACTGGACCCAGCACTTCTGCAGGGTCTGCAGGTCGCTCACGCGCGATCCGCCGTAGGCGCCGCGGGTGGTCACCAGGTAGCCGGTGCTCTCGAGCGAGCGGAGGGCGATGCGGAGGGTGACGCGCGAGATGCCGAGCTCCGCGGCGAGCTCCGTGGCAGGCGGCAGCCGGTCGCCCGGCCCCAGCTCGCCCCAGAAGATGAGTGCGCGAACGTAGCGTTCCGCGCTCTCGCTTGCGGTCCCCGGCGTGAGGGACATGTCGTCGAACCCGTGGTGGTCCATCCCGCGCTTCCCCGTCGGATGATGCGCAGACTATAGCAAGTCTTGACATGGAAAGCTAAATGGCTACCATCTATACAATTGAAGGTGAGCCGCCCGCAGAGGCGTTGGAACTGGAGAGGAGCCGTGATGCAAGCCGAGGTCCACGACGCGCTCGCCGCGACGCGCGAGATCGTCGAGAAGGCGCTCGCGGCTGAGCGTCCTGCTCTCGATGAAGCCGCGGCCAAGCAGGTCCTCGCCGCCTACGGAGTGCCTGTCCCGGCAGGCGGCCTGGTCCACTCGGCGCCTGATGCCGCCGACCTCGCCGGCTCTCTGGGCGTGCCGGTCGCCATGAAGGCGGTGGGCGCGCTCATCCAGCACAAGACCGAGGCCAAGCTCGTCATCCTCGACCTGCGCACGCCCGAGGAGGCGGCCGAGGCCTATGCGACCCTGGCCGAGCGCGCCGGCGACGCCCTCGAGGCGGTGCTCGTCGAGGAGATGGTCGCCGGCAGCCGCGAACTCATGGTCGGCATGAAGCGCGACGCCGCCTTCGGCCCTGTCGTGGCGTTCGGCCTCGGCGGGACCATGACCGAGGTGTTCCGCGACATCGTCCTCGCCGTCTCCCCCGGCTCCGATGGCGATGTCGCAGAGCTCCTCGATCTGATCCGGGGCAAGGCGCTGCTCGGCGCGTTCCGCGGCCAGCCTGCCGTCGATCGCGCCGCGCTGGTCGCCGTCATGGAGGCCGTTGCGCGGATCGCGGCCGACCATCCGCAGATCGCCGAGATCGATGTCAATCCGCTGCTGATCCGGGGCGCCGATCCGGTGGCCGCCGACGCCCTGATGGTCCTGTCGGCGGCTCCACATTCGGCGCCACGGCGGCGCGCTTTCGCGCCCGACCTCGACGCCGTGCTGGCGCCGAAGTCCATCGCCATCGTCGGCGCCTCCGGAGACGTGGGCCGCTGGGGCGGTTCCGCACTGCAGAACATCCTCGCCGGCGGCTATGAGGGCGCCATCTACCCCGTCAACCCCAAGGGCGGCGAGTTCTTCGGCCTGCCCGTGTCGACGAGCATCGAGGAAGTGCCCGCGCCGCCGGACCTGGCGCTCCTCGCCGTCGGCGCGGCCCAGCTCGGCGGGGTGGTGGCCCAGTGCGGCCGCGCCGGCGTGCGCGCCGCCGTGGCGATCGCCGCGGGTTTCTCGGAGACCGGGTCCGAGGGCGAAGAGGCCGAACGCGTGCTGGCGCAGGCTGCCGCCGGCGCCGGCGTCACGCTGATCGGGCCCAACTGCATGGGGATCATCGCCAACGCGACCCGTCTCCACGCGACCGGCTTCATCGCGCTGCACCCGCGTCCCGGCAAGATCGCCATCGTGTCCCAGTCTGGCAACCTCGGCGTGCAACTCTCCGCACTCGCCGACCGTCGCGACCTGGGCGTGCGTTGCTTCATCGGTGTCGGCAACGAGGCGCAGGTGAGCGCCGTCGACGTCCTCGAGTATCTGGCTGATGACGACGGCACCTCCTGCGTGCTGGCCTATCTCGAGGGCATCGACGACGGCCGCCATCTGTTCGACGTCGCCCGGGCGACGAGCCTTGAGAAGCCGGTCGTGGTCCTGCGCGGCGGGCTCACAGACAGCGGCGGCAAGGCCGCCGCGTCGCACACCGGCGCGATGGCCGGCTCCGCGGCGGTGTACGAAGCCGCCGCCCGCCAGGCCGGCCTGGTCACCTGCACGTCCGTCCAGGAGGCGCTCGACCTGACGACCGCGCTCGCGAACCTGCCGCTCCCCAAGGGCCGCCGTGTGGCGGTCGTCACCAACGGCGGCGGCGCCGGCGTGCTCGCCGCCGATGAGATGGCCCGGCAGGGCCTGACGCTCGCCGATCCGTCCGCGGAGCTGCTCGCCGAGCTGGACGAGATCCTGCCGCCGTTCTGGAGCCGCCGGAACCCGTTCGACATGGTGGCCACGGCCGGCGGCGACGTCGGACCGAGGGTCGTCGCCGCCGTCACGCGCTGCCCGGAGGTTGACGCAGTCGTCGTCTTGTCGGTGCTCGGTGTCCCCAACACCGGCGACGAAGTCCGCGCCCAGTCGGCTACGGGCGACTACGACGACTTCAGCCCGTGGGAGAAGAGCTACCTCGACGGGGTGGCCGCGCTCATGGCCGAGACCGGCAAACCTATCATCAACGTCCCCGACCTTCCGATCCGCCGCGCGCTCCACGCCGGCGACGACCCGTACGCCCCCATCGTCCTCGCCACTCCGAGGGCCGCGGCGCTGGTGGTCGAGCGGATGGCCGGCTACAGCGCCTGGCGCACCAGGCATTCAGCCCAATCACGACCGAAGGACGACGCATGACACCTCCCGACGTGGCAGCCGCCGACGCCGGCGCCAAGGCCGACGCCCCGCAGCTTGAGATCCTTTCCGGCAACGAGGCGATCGCCCGTGGCGCCTGGGAGGCGGGGGTGCGCTTCGCCTCCGCCTATCCCGGCACGCCCAGCACCGAGATCATGGAGGCGCTCGCCAAGTACGACGACGTCTACGCCGAATGGGCGCCGAACGAGAAGGTGGCCGTTGAGGCGGCGACCGGCGCCGCGCTCGCCGGCGCCCGGGCGATCTCCACGATGAAGCACGTGGGCCTCAACGTCGCCGCCGATCCGTTCTTCTCGTCGTCCATGATCCACATGGCCGGCGGCCTCGTGATCGTGTCCGCCGACGACCCCGCGATGCACAGTTCGCAGGACGAGCAGGACAACCGCAACTACGCCAAGTTCGCGAAGATGGCGATGATCGAGCCGGCCGACGCCGACGAGGCGCTGCGGTTCGTCAAGGCCGCGTACGAACTGAGCGAGCGCTTCGGCACGGCGGTGCTGTACCGGACGACCACGCGCACCTCGCACGCGCAGGGCGTGGCGCGGCTCGGCGAGCGCGTGACGCCGGCGGGGCCGCTGCTCCAGCTCAACCGCGACCCGTCGCAGCAGCTGATGATGCCGCACAACGCCATCCCGCGCCACGTCGCCGTGGAGCAGCGCCTTCTCGAGCTCGCGGAGTTCGCGGAGACCACGGAGCTGAACCGGGTCGAGATGGGCGACATGCGCGTGGGCATCGTCACCTCCGGCGCCGCCTTCGGCTCGGCCAAGGAGGCGTTCCCGAAGGCAAGCTTCCTGAAGCTAGGCATGAGCTGGCCTTTGCCGAAGAGGCTCATCGCCGACTTCCGCTCCAAGGTCGACGAGCTGTACGTGGTCGAGGAGCTCGACCCGTTCCTCGAGGAGAACATCCGCCTGCAGGGCGTGCAGGTCGACGGCGGCAAGGACATCCTGCCGCTGTGCGGCGAGTTCAATCCGGGCCTCGTGGCG
>Ga0302323_100005868_pt1 | contig 10074 bp, 6 predicted proteins | sample Fen_T0_3_FD_201950 | JGI IMG/M metagenome (GOLD analysis project Ga0302323, IMG submission 201950) | Peat permafrost microbial communities from Stordalen Mire near Abisko, Sweden - Fen_T0_3 | ecosystem: Environmental > Terrestrial > Soil > Wetlands > Permafrost | place: Sweden: Abisko... | reverse complement strand
GAGTAGATAGCCGCTCACATAGCGCGCCGGCACGCCGCGCGCCCGGCAGGCGGCGAGAAACACGTGGGCCATGTCCTGGCACACGCCAGCCCCCTTGGCCAATGCTTCGGCGGCAGTCGCGTGCACATCGGTGGTGCCCAGAACATAGGCCATGCGTTGGTGCACCTCATGCATGAGTTCGGCCAGGCTTTCGCGGATCGAGGAAGAGCCGCCTTGGGCAGGCTGGATCAGCGCCGCCAGTTCACCGATGGCCGCATCGCCGGCAGTCAGCGGGGTGGGCAGTGCGAAGGCCAGCGGCGGGACCGCCGAATCGTGCGGCAGCACCATGCCGCGCTCGTCGGTGGTCTCCACCTGGCCATGAGCCACCACCCGGACCTCGCTGTGCGGCTCGGTCAGCGAAATCACCAGCACGCTGTTGCCGTAGGCGTCGATCTGCCGCCAGCGCCGGCCCGGGCTCTCGATGTGCCAGGAAAGGATGCGCTGCCCGCCTTCGGAGCGCGGCGTCTGGCGCACATACTGGATGCTGTAATTGGCCGGCGTCGAGTAGCGGTAGACGGTTTCGTGGCGTATTTCCAGGCGCATTGCGGACTCCGGGCAGCGGGGTGGGGCAAATCAGGACATGGGAACCAGAAAATCCTGCGCGATTCGATTGCCAAGGTCGGCGGTATCGTCGAGAAACTCGGTCAGGTAACGGTGCAGGCCGAGTTCGAGGATGTCTTCGATGCGGCCATACTGCAGGCGCGAATAGGCGCCACCGGCGCGGCGCCGGGTTTCGTCGGAACGGGCGTTGGCGACCAGGGCCAGAATCTGGTGGACCTCCTTGAGACAGGAGTGCAGCGAGCGCGGCATGTCGTCGCGCAGGATCAGCAGTTCGGCGACCCGGCGCGGGGTGATGACGTCGCGATAGACCTTGCGGTAGATCTCGAAGGCCGATACCGAGCGCAGCAGCGCGCCCCACTCGTAATATTCGTTGCCCTCGCCTTCCTTGGGTGCCAGTTCGTCGAACTTGACGTCGAGCAGACGCGCGGTATTGTCGGCGCGCTCCAGGAAGGTGCCCAGGCGGATGAAGTGGAACGACTCGTCCTGCAGCATGGTGCCCACCGTCACGCCGCGCGACAGGTGGGAGCGGAACTTGACCCACTCCAGATATTCGACCAGGGCGCTTTCCGGCCCGCCCGCCTGCAGCTTGGCCGATACGGAGTCGCGCGCCTCCAGCCATGTCGTGTTGATGGTCTCCCATACCTCGGAAGTCACGGTGCCGCGCACCGCGTGGCAGTTCTCGCGCGCCGAGCGCAGGGACGAGAGGATGGAGGACGAGTTGTCCAGGTCCACCGCCATGAAGCGCAGCACGTTGGCGCCGGTGATCGGGCCATACTTGGCGGTGTACACAGGCTCCAGGCCGGTGATGCCCAATGCCGCACCCCAGTAGCCGATCTCGGCGCCGGGCAGTTGCAGGGACATGCGGTGGCTGACGTCGAGCAGCCGCGACATGTTCTCGGCGCGCTCGGTGTAGCGCGCCATCCAGTAGAGGTGATCCGCGGTTCTAGAGAGCATCTTGTTTCCCGCTCATTTTTGCCTCATTTTTCCAACACCCAGGTGTCCTTGGTGCCGCCGCCCTGGGAGGAGTTCACCACTAGCGAACCGGCCTTGAGCGCCACCCGGGTCAGGCCGCCGGGCGCCATCCGCACCTCCTTGCCGGACAACACGAAGGGGCGCAGGTCGATATGGCGCGGGGCGATGCCGGACTCCACGAAGGTCGGACAGGCCGAGAGGGCCAGGGTGGGCTGGGCGATGTATTTTTCCGGCGCGGCCTTGACCCGGGTACGAAAGTCATCCACCTCCGCCTGGGTCGACGCCGGGCCGACCAGCATGCCGTAGCCGCCGGCGCCGTGGGTTTCCTTGACCACCAGCTTTTCCATGTTGGCCATCACGTAGGACAACTCGTCCTTCTTGCGGCACTGGTAGGTCGGCACGTTGAGCAACAGCGGTTCCTCCGACAGGTAGAAGCGGATCATGTCGGGCACATAAGGGTAGATCGACTTGTCGTCGGCCACCCCGGTGCCGATGGCGTTGGCCAGGGTGACGCGGCCGGCGCGGTACACGCTCATCAGGCCGGCCACGCCGAGGGCCGAATCGCTGCGGAAAGTCAGCGGGTCCAGAAAGTCGTCGTCGATGCGCCGGTAGATCACGTCGACCCGCTTCGGGCCCTGGGTGGTGCGCATGAACAGGGTCTCGTCATGGACGAACATGTCCTTGCCTTCGACCAGCTCGATGCCCATCTGCTGGGCCAGGAAAGCATGCTCGAAGTAAGCGCTGTTGAACGCGCCCGGAGTCAGCAGCACCACCGCAGGATCGTCCACCCCGGCCGGCGCCACCTGGCGCAGGGTGTCGAGCAACAGGTCGGGGTAATGCTCGACCGGGGCCACGTTATAGCGGCCGAATAGTTCGGGGAACAGGCGCATCATCATGCGCCGGTCTTCCAGCATGTACGACACTCCGGAAGGCACGCGCAGGTTGTCCTCCAGCACGTAGTAGTCGGCCTGCCCGTCCGGCAGGGCGGCACGCACGATGTCGACCCCGGCAATGTGGGCGTAGATGCTGTTGCGCACGTCGATGCCCTGCATCTCGGGGCGGTACTGGGCGTTGCAGAACACCTGCTCGGCCGGGATCAGCCCGTCCTTGACGATGCGCTGGGTGGAATAGATATCGTGCAGGAAGGCATTGAGCGCATTGACCCGCTGGGTCAGCCCGGCCTCGAGCTTGACCCACTCGTCGGCGGGAATGATGCGCGGAATGACGTCGAAGGGAATCAGCCGCTCGCGCCCGGCATCTTCGCCATACACCGCGAAGGTGATGCCATAGCGGTGAAAGGCCGAATCGGCCTCGGCGCGCTTGTGCGCGATCTGCTCGGGCGGCATCTGCGCCAGCCACTCCTGAAAGCGCGAATAGTGCGGCCGCACCGCCCCGTCCGGGGCGTTCATCTCGTTGAATATATTGTTCATTGGGGCGTCTGCATTAGCACTGCACTTTAAGGCAAAACAAAGCAAACGCCGTGCCCGAAATTCGATTGGCAGCGCCTCCGGGAGGAGACTCTTGGTCAGAACGCGGGGCAACATTCCCGTGAGCCGATTCAAACCGCGACGCCCGACCCTGCCGCACGCAACGCTCCCATCACGTCACGTCGCCGGCAACCTGTCGCGCGTGCTCCAGTCGCCCTGCCACCAATTGAAAATTGCGCTTTTTACGCCCGCTCGCGTGTATTAGAGCCCGAGCACGTCCTGCATGTCAAACAAGCCCGTCTTCCGGCTGCGCAGAAAGCGGCAGGCACGCAAGGCGCCCTGGGCATAGGTCATGCGCGAGGAGGCCTTGTGCGCGATCTCGATACGCTCGCCCTGGCCGAGGAACATGACGGTGTGGTCCCCCACCACGTCTCCCCCGCGCACCACGGCGTAGCCGATGGTCTGGTCTTTGCGCGGCCCGGTGATGCCTTCGCGGCCGTAGACCGCCACCGCGTCATGGTCGCGCCCCATCGCTTTGGCCACCACTTCGCCCATGCGCAGCGCCGTACCGGAGGGGGCGTCGATTTTCATGCGGTGGTGCGCTTCGACGATTTCCACGTCGTAGCCCTCCTGCAACACCTTGCCGGCCAGCTCGAGGAGTTTGAGCGTGACATTGACCCCGACACTCATGTTCGGCGCGAACACGATGGCGGTGCGCTCTGCCGCGGCCTCGATGGCCTGCTTGCCGGCGGCATCAAAACCGGTCGTACCGATCACCATCTTGACGCCGTGTTTGACGCAGGCGGCAACATGCCGCAAGGTCCCTTCGGGGCGGGTGAAGTCGATCAGCATGTCGGCCCCGGCGAGCGCGGCCTCGATGTCGTCGGCGATCAGCACGCCGCTCGCGCGGCCCATGAATTCGGCAGCCTCGCGTCCGAGCGCCGGTGAACCGGGCACGTCGAGGGCGGCCGCCAGAGCGGCATCGGCACTGCCGACAATCGCCTCGATCAGGGTCTTGCCCATGCGGCCGGATGCCCCGACGATGACGATACGCATTTTCTCCATGGCGGGCGGTTCCGGTATTGGATTGTTGAGAATTGCAAGAAAAGCGACCAGAACATGGCTCTGGCGAGCCTGTCATGTTTTGGGAATGATCAATAGTTCGAGGCTTCTTCGCGGATCAGCCATTCATTTCCGTACAGGCCCATTTTCAAGGTCTTGCGGCCGCTTTCCTTGAGCGCGTTGGACTCGTATTCCTGTACGAAGACAGCGACGGCCACGTCGTCCTTGCCCAGCGTCACCTGGGGATCGCTCACCTTGACGACTATGAAGGTCGGCTTGGTCAGGCGCTCACGGCGCTGGGCTTCCCAGCGCGCGCGCGACAGGTTCCCGGCCGGGCGGAAGTCCGGCGCGTAAGCGGCCAGGTAGCTCCTGACGTCTTTCAGTTGCCAGGCGGCGCGCCATTTTTCGATCGCGGCAAGCACGCCTTCAGGCGAGGCGGCCGGCCGGGCGGCAGGCGCCGGCGTCGCGGCCACCGGGGCCGGTGCAGCCTGGGCCACCAGTGGTTCGGGCGCGGGCGACGCCGCAACAGTACCAGCCGCCACGGGCGAAGCCACCAGCGGCGCCAGCACCGGAGGCGCCGCCGCCGGCGGGTTGGCGACGACCGAGGCGCTGGCGGTCGGTGGGGCCACGGCCACGACGCTGGCCGGCGGGGAAGCGGGCGGCGCGGCCGGGACAGTAACTGGCGTTTCCGGAACAGCCGACGCAGTCGCGCCCGGGGGGGCCAGTTGCGCACCCGGCTGTGCCGCGGGCGCCGGTTCATTCGCGGGTACGCGAGGCGGCTCGGCAATCGACGGCTTGGGTATGGGTTGTGGATCGGGCGAAGCAGCACGACTGGCGCCGGCGGCCGCCTCGGCGGTGCCGGTGCCGCGCATCCAGCCAAACATCCGGGTCATCAGGCCCGGCTTCTTGTCTCCCGGCGCCTCGGCGGGTGCGGCGCTCACGGTATCGGAGGCTGCAGGCGCCGAGGGCGCCATTTCAGCGCTCGCCGGGCTCACATTGGCGGTCCCGGCCACCACAGCCCCCGGCGGCGCGGGCGGCGCCGGCGCTGCCACGGGCGCGCCGGGCGCGGGCCCGGGGGTCACCGGAACAGCAGGGCTGGTGCCGCCGCCCCGATTGAACAGGTTGCCAAAGAATCCGCGCTTTTCCTCGGCGATCTGCGCCTCGGACTTGGGCGGCGGCACGTCGGACTCCCAGCGCGCCAGTTTCTCGCTCTTGTCGAAAAACAGGGTCAGATGGTGCTTTTCAGGCTCGCTCCACCCCTTGGAAAAGCGGAATATGTAGTCCCAGCGGTCCGGGTGGAACACGTCCACCAGGAGCGGCGTACCCAGGATGAAACGCACCTGGTCGCGGGATTGGCCGGCCTGCAGTTTGTCTACCATGTCCTGGGTGACAAAGTTGCCTTGCTGGATGTCCATGCGGTAAGGCGTGACGATCTTCGGTACGTAGTTCCGGACCGTCGATTCGGAGGCGCAGCCGGCAAGCAGCAGGAGCGCGCACACGACGGCGCTGCGGGTCAGGGCTGCGGACACAGGGACGGGATAGGACAATGAGATCACCAGATTAGGAGCTGCGGCTGCAGCCATGGGGACTGACAGGAATAGACAGGGACGGGAACAAGGGAGTCAGAACAAGAGGTAACATGCCCGGCACCAACACCAGGGTGGCAGGCCGCAAGCACCGGCCAACCTGCCACCGCCCAACATACCACCGGAGCTCACCGGAACCGCGGGCAGTTCCAGCGGGCCTGCGCTGCAAGGCCCGGCCTGGGCCCGCCGTAGCGTCGCGATTTGCCCGCCGTTAACGCCACCCGAAATGCCGGGCCGGATTGGCTTGTCGCCTCCAAACCCGTTATGATACTTGAAACCCTCTTTCGGTTCCCCGTCATGCCCCGTTCCGCTCCCGCTGCCAAGCCGTCCCCACCCGCGCCCGGTGCCCACGGCGCTCCCGGCGCCGACCACAATCAGGACGATTTGCGCAATATCGGCCTGAAAGCCACCGGGCCGCGCCTGCGCATCCTCGAACTGTTCCAGACCAGCGGCACCCGCCACCTGAGCGCCGAGGACGTGTACCGGCAACTGCTGGCGGAAAACATCGAAGTCGGCCTGGCCACGGTTTACCGGGTCCTGACCCAGTTCGAGCAGGCCGGCCTGCTGCAGCGCCATCATTTTGAATCCGGCAAGGCGGTGTTCGAACTCAATGAAGGCGCTCATCACGATCACCTCGTCTGCCTGCAGTGCGGCCGGGTTGAGGAGTTCTACGACCCGGAAATCGAGCGCCGCCAGACCAAGGTGGCCAAGGACCGCGGATTCGCCCTGCACGACCATTCCCTGGCCCTGTACGCCGACTGCATCAAGACCGACTGCCCGCACCGCACCAGCGCGTCCTTGCCCAAAGGGCACGAATAGGCTGGGCACAGAAGCAAAGCCAGTGCACGAACCAGCCAGTGCACGAATAAACCTTGGCCTGGCAACTGTATGATCTGCTACACCGGTGCGCGTCCTGACGCGCCGGGCAGTCCTACTTTTTTGAAGAGGCCCGAGTGGAATCCTGGATTACGGCCTTCGGCACGTCCACCGTGCTGGTGGCGGTCGCCGAGATCGGCGACAAGACGCAACTGCTTTCCTTTGTCCTGGCCGCGCGCTACCGCTCGCATTGGCCGATCATCTGGGCGATCCTGGTCGCCACGCTGGTCAATCACGCGCTGGCCGGCACCCTGGGGGTGCTGCTGGCCCAGTGGATGAGTCCATCGATCACCCGCTGGGTGGTGGGCCTGGGATTCATCGGTTTCGGCATCTGGGCGCTATTCCCCGACCGACTCGACGAGGAGCCCCGTAGCCACGGCAGTGTATTCATGACCACCTTGATCGCCTTTTTCCTGGCCGAGATGGGCGACAAGACGCAACTGGCGACCATCGGCCTGGGGGCGCGCTTCGGCATGCCTGTCCCGGTCACCCTGGGCACCACCCTGGGCATGATGCTGGCCAATGTGCCCGCGGTGTTGATCGGCAGCAAGCTGGCCGCCAAGCTGCCCCTGGACAAGATGCGTTTTGTTGCCGCCGCCCTGTTCCTGCTCACCGGCGTGGCCACCCTGATATTCGGCTAGGGCCTGTTCACACTAAATCGTAGGCGCGTGCCCCCCAGAAAGGTCGCAGGCAAGGCGCGGCAAGGAGGGCGGGGTTATTCCCCGCCGACGAGCCGCAACGCCGCATGCGGGCTTTCTGGGGGATCACCCTTCGGGGCGAGAGACCTGGGGGCGTATAGCGGTGTTACAGGCTCCTTGCGTAGAATAACTACGCGGCGTCGCCTGTGCCTTGCTCTACGCCCCCAGCCCTCTCGCCGCGCGTACGATTTAGTGTGAACAGGCCCTAGGAGCCTGGCGAAAAACAAAATGGCCGCAAAGCCTTGATGTCTTTGCGGCCTTGACGGCTTGCTACCCGCTTATGCCTTGGTGAACACGAAGGCGCCGTTCTTGACGTCCACCTTGATGACATCCTTCGGACCGAAACTGCCGTCCAGCAGCCGCTTGGAGAGCGGATTTTCGATCTGTTGCTGGATCGCGCGCTTGAGCGGCCGGGCGCCATAGACCGGGTCGAACCCCGCCTTGGCAAGTTCGGCCAGCGCGCTATCGCTGATCTTCAGGTCCATGTCCATCTTCACCAGGCGCTCTTCCAGGCGCTTGAGCTGGATCTTGGCGATCGCCGCGATGTTCTTCTCGTCCAAGGCGTGGAACACCACGATTTCGTCGACCCGGTTGATGAACTCCGGCCGGAAATGCGATTTCACCTCGGCCATCACCGAAATCTTGATCACCTCGGGGTCGCCGCCCGACATGCTCTGGATCATGTGCGAGCCCAGATTGGAGGTCATGACGATGATGGTGTTCTTGAAGTCCACCGTGCGTCCTTGCCCGTCGGTCATCCGGCCGTCATCTAACACCTGCAGCAGCACGTTGAACACGTCCGGGTGCGCCTTCTCGACCTCATCGAGCAGGATCACGCTGTAGGGCTTGCGCCTCACGGCTTCGGTGAGATACCCGCCTTCGTCGTAGCCCACATAGCCCGGAGGCGCGCCGATCAGCCGGGCCACCGAGTGCTTTTCCATGAACTCGCTCATGTCGATGCGGATCAGCCGGTCCTCCGAGTCGAACATGAAATTGGCCAGGGCCTTGCACAGTTCGGTCTTGCCCACGCCGGTGGGCCCGAGGAACAGGAAGGAGCCATAAGGGCGGTTCTCGTCCGACAGCCCGGCGCGCGAGCGGCGGATCGCGTCCGCCACCAGGCGCACGGCCTCGTCCTGCCCGACCACGCGTTCGTGCAGCTTGTCCTCGATATGCAGCAGCTTTTCGCGCTCGCCCTGCATCAGCTTGGAGACCGGGATGCCGGTGGCGCGCGCCACCACCTCGGCGATCTCCTCGGTGCCGACCTGGGTGCGCAGCAGCTTCATCGGGCCGTGCTGCACGGTGTCGGCCTTTTTCAGTTGCGCCTCGAGCTGCGGCAGCTTGCCGTATTGCAATTCGGCGAGCTTGTCGAACTGGCCCTTGCGCTGCAGGTCCGCCATCTGGCCGCGTACCTTCTCGATCTCTTCCTTGACGTGCTGCGAGCCCTGCACCTGCGCCTTCTCGGCCTTCCACACCTCTTCCAGGTCCGCGTAGTCACGTGACAGCTTGCCGATCTCGTCCTCGATCAGGCCCAGGCGCCGCTGCGAGGCTTCGTCCTTTTCCTTTTTCACCGCCTCGCGCTCGATCTTGAGCTGGATCAGGCGGCGGTCGAGCTTGTCCATCGATTCCGGCTTGGAGTCGATTTCCAGCTTGATCCGCGCCGCCGCCTCGTCGATCAGGTCGATCGCCTTGTCGGGCAGGAAGCGGTCGGTGATGTAGCGGTGCGAAAGCTCGGCGGCCGAGACGATCGCCGGGTCGGTGATGGTGACGCCGTGATGCAGCTCGTACTTTTCCTTCAGTCCGCGCAGGATGGCGATGGTCGATTCGACGCTGGGCTCGTCGACCAGCACTTTCTGGAAGCGGCGCTCCAGGGCGGCGTCCTTTTCCACGTACTTGCGGTATTCGTCCAGGGTGGTGGCGCCCACGCAATGCAACTCCCCGCGGGCCAGCGCGGGCTTGAGCATGTTGCCGGCGTCCATCGCGCCCTCGGCCTTGCCAGCGCCCACCATGGTATGCAATTCGTCGATGAACACAATGGTCTGGCCCTCGTCCTTGGCCAGGTCGTTGAGCACGGATTTGAGGCGCTCCTCGAATTCGCCGCGGTACTTGGCGCCGGCCAGCAGCGAAGCCATGTCGAGCGAGAGCACGCGCTTGTTCTTCAGGCTGTCGGGCACTTCGCCGTTGACGATGCGCTGCGCCAGGCCTTCGACGATGGCGGTCTTGCCCACGCCGGGCTCGCCGATCAGCACCGGGTTGTTCTTGGTGCGCCGCTGCAACACCTGGATGGTGCGGCGGATCTCGTCGTCGCGGCCGATCACCGGGTCGAGCTTGCCGGCGCGGGCGCGCTCGGTCAGGTCGACGGTGTACTTCTTCAGCGATTCGCGCTGCCCTTCGGCTTCCTGGCTGTCCACCCCGGCGCCGCCGCGCATCGCCTCGATGGCGGTCAGCAGGTCCTTGGTGGTGACCCCGGCTTCCCTGAGCATGCGCCCGGTCTCGCCCTTTTCTTCGGCGGCGGCGAGCAGAAAGATTTCCGAGGCGATGTATTCATCGTTGCGCTTTTGCGCCAGCTTGTCGGTGACGTTGAGCAACTGGGTCAGGCTGCGCGAGATCTGCACATCCCCCTCATGCCCTTCCACCTTGGGCAGGCGCTCGATGGCGCGCGTCAACTCCTGCTTCAGGCGCGGCACCTGGGCGCCGGCGCGACCGAGCAGGGAGGCGGTAGATCCGTCTTCCTGGTTGATCAGCGCCAGCAGCACGTGCTGCGGCTCGATGAACTGCTGGTCGCCGCCATTGGCCAGGCTTTGCGCGTCGGCCAGGGCTTGCTGAAATTTCGTGGTGAGTTTGTCCATGCGCATG
>Ga0302323_100005865_pt1 | contig 10075 bp, 8 predicted proteins | sample Fen_T0_3_FD_201950 | JGI IMG/M metagenome (GOLD analysis project Ga0302323, IMG submission 201950) | Peat permafrost microbial communities from Stordalen Mire near Abisko, Sweden - Fen_T0_3 | ecosystem: Environmental > Terrestrial > Soil > Wetlands > Permafrost | place: Sweden: Abisko... | reverse complement strand
CAGAGCCAAAATTATCCAGGAGCAGGAAAGGGTCTGTAAGTTTCGTATTATCATTAGCGAAAACTCTAAACAACTTAACACCTGCTCCATCAATAGTTGAATGTCCTGTCAGAATTATTTTTTCCATTTTTATCCCCTTCTATTAAACTTCATACAGATATTTTACATTATTGATTCTTACACTCTGGTTCTGTTAAGTTTCAAAATGAGCTCCAGAACAAATAGGAGTGCACAAAGCATTTAAATATAATGCAATTCTTTTCCGCTGGACGCTTCGTCGTTTTATTGGTAATAAGATGTAATGTTTGTTCTCCCGATTTTTGCCGGACGGCAGGGCCTCCTGGAATTCTTTTAATAAAAAGATGAAGAATCAACTTACCGTACTTTCAGTCTGATTAACCAGATAATTCTCCATACCCATTTGCTCAATCTGTGCCTGCTGTATTTCTGCCCAATCAACATGACCTTCTTCCATTTTAAGTATCTTGGTCAGCAGGTCAACAGAGCCCTGATCATCAACTTCCCGGGCGAGCTTTATTGCCTCATTATAAGCGCGAACAGCTTCAAGTTCATCCTTATCGTCATTACTGATCATTTCAGAAACAGTTTTACCAATCTTAATAGGATTAAGTTTTGATACCGTTGGTGCACCTTCAAAAAAAATGATACGCTCAATAAGCCACTCTGCATGATGCATTTCATCCATTGCCTGTTTCCTTATTGCCGTATGAAGTTTATTGTAACCCCAGTTTTCACACATTTCAGAATGAACCATATACTGGTTTACAGCAGTGAGTTCGTCTGCCAGAAGCGAATTCAAGACTAATAGTAACTTTTTACTCCCTTTCATAGTATTCCTTTTTAATTTATGTTTTTATGAAATTTAAACTTTAAAGTTGTGGAACTTTAATCTAATAGATGTTACACTACTTCTGAAAAAAGTTACAAGATTCACACATTTTCTGCAAATCTTTTAAGATCATGTTAATTCATTAGTCACCAACTTTTTTATAAATTATTTTACCCCATTTTATTCTATCCCAAATTCTCTCATGAATAAAATAGCCAAGTGTAGTATAGATATTGCTCACAATCATAAAACCCAAAGCTATCTTTATTTTCCCGGTAAATAGATAGATTGCGGTAAAGTCGAGGATTAAGATAACAACCCTGTAACTGACGGTTTTTACAATAGACCTGTGGAGTGTTTCTACTGCATGATGTTTATCGGGATGAAGTTTTTCTATCATGTTTGGTAAGTATATTGGATTTATCGAAAGCAATAAACTATTTTCATTGTTAGCGGTTGGCTTTTCTGGTATTGCCGCTCGAACAACGCCAAATCCCGCATTGCTTCTTAATTGATATTCACGGCAGTAATACTTCTCCATGCATGTCTGAAAGTATTGTCCTACTCTGACTGAAATGTTTTCAAGCCCTTTTCGAAAGATGGAAAAATGAACTCAAAGCCAGCTAATTTCAATTTAGTATTAGAATACTTTGAATCGGTCTCCATATAGCTTCTTATAATTTGACCTGCGAATAGCCCAAGTAAAAAGCCCGGAATAGTTTTTATTTTCAAAGGTTTATTCAATATTGTTGCTATACCTTTGGCAATATCTTTGTAAGTTATCGGTTTATCATCTACCAGGAAAAAACGTTCATTAGTTAATCCGGCTTTAACCCGAAGAGCCAAATGAACCAGTGCCCTGCCGCAATCATCGACATGGATTGGTGAAATCCAATGAGATGGCCCTGGCAACTGCATAACTGGTTTTCCTAATGAAATCGGATCCAGGAAATACTGCTTTAACCATGATCCCTGACCGTATACCGAGCCGGGAAATGCAACGATTACCTCTTTGTTGAACCCATGGAGGCTTTCAGCATTACTAACCGCTTTAGTAATATAGGGACCAAAACCTGTTGGACAGGGCTTCATATTCTCGTCTTTTGGTTCCCCAATTCCTGTCTCGCCATAATAAGAGTTTCCAGCTACATAGACCAGTTTCGTTTTACGCTCTTTGGAAAGGGCTTCGAAAAGATTTTGATCCATTGCAAGTCGGGTCGCCTCATACTTTTTCGCAATTGCTTTAGTAATCCTTACTCCAAAGGTCTCAGGTTGTGCGATGTGAATTACAATGTCTGCATCAGATACTTTTTTTTGCCATTCCCCTGGTTCCAGCATGTCACCGGGTATGGGTGTTGCTCCTGATACTTTTATTTTCCTGGCAGATTTCTCAGATCTCGCAAGAGCCAATACTTCTATATCATTTTCAGATTGAAGATGATGCAGTGTCTGTTCTCCTATAAAACCTGTTCCTCCCAGTAAAAATATTGTTTTCTTCATAAAAATCACATTTTAATTTTAAAATGAGTGGAATTTATAAACGCAAATTTAAGCTTTTAAAGTTTGCTAAAGATGTGAGTTGCCGGGAGTCTGCCCTGACGAAGGAAGGGTGTCAGAGCTCTTGTCGTTTTTGCTTCCCCTCCCAGTAGCTATTGGATCCATAAAAACTAAAATCCATATTTAAATGTCATAGATGGAAGCTTATATTTCTTCTCTGCCTGGGTAAGTGCATTTTGTAAATTGAAGATGTATTTACAATGAAGAGTTTTGGCTTTTTATTTAACTGGATTGCTTTCTCCTTTTTATCGTATTTTGCCGGTAATATTTTAAATGTAACATGTAATCCATTATGAATTTTGCTTTTTATTACATCGGTTGGATTCAGTTTAAAGTAAATGGTTTTGTTCCCTTTGTATAAAATGAAACCATCAACACCTTATCCATCATTATGCAGTATTTTATTAATCCTGATATCCAGCATTCAGCAATATAAAAAACATCAAGTTTATGTACACTAAAAACAGGTATCTAACTTCCCTTTTTTAGAATATGGTCAACACTGAATATTCCGGAACCCTTAGCGGAAATAAACAAAAAAATGAAACAATAAATTATTGCCCACTCACCGCCGTTATGCAGAGGTAGTAAAGAATGCGTACCATGTATAAACCAGTAAGCATAAGCCATTTCTCCGCTACAAATAAATGCTGTCCAGCGAGTCCAAAGACCTATCATGACCAGAATGCCTCCAAAGAACTCTATTGGGCCTGCGATAAATACTATGTAGGGAGGTATCACTTGTCCTGCAGGCGGGAATGAGAAAAGCTTTTGTGAACCGTGCCACAGAAAAAGAAATCCAACAACAATACGGAGGATAGTATAAACTTGTTCTTCGTACTTTGAAATAAACATTTTTGTACTCATTTTATTTAATTTTTTAGTAGATACTTTTTTGTACAATTTTTTTAAATGTTTTATTAGCGATATTATTATACAAATCAAAATAAGGTTGGTAATTCCGGTAAAATATTCAATTTAATATTTCTTATTCGTCTTATCTCATAATATCTGGTAATCAGAATCCATTGGGTAGAGGTATGTTTTATTAACAAGTTTACTTATAGTAATAAGGGAAGAACATAATCCTATCTAAGTTACAATGTAATCATAATACAAGTCAAATTTAATTTTAAATAGTTTGAACCTGCAATAGTTTGATATTCGAAGTATTGCTAAAGGATGACTCACAACAACTTAATAAAAATAACTGGTTGATCGTTTATTTGATCCTTTGTAAAAACTATGCAAAATATAAACATCCTGATAAACACTAAGATTATCAATTTATTTATGCTTTTCATCGGATTAAGGTTGTTTGTGAATAGAATCTATTAAGACGAAGTGTTTTTCCACCAAAATCTGGCTTAAACCTGGCGTAAAAAAAAGACACTCACAATTTAGAACTGTAAGTGTCTGATATTCTTGGTGGGCCAGCTGGGCTCGAACTTACATTTTCCGTTTCTTCCAATTTCATTTAAGTGCTTGTAAACTACATATTATGAATAATATGTAAAGCAGTTCATTTCCTGCCTCATCCCGAACTTTCTTCAGGATGCTCTATTAATCAATTATTTACAACTATAATAATCTAATGTACCACTATTTGTTCACCTGTTTAAAAAGCAAATAATTCTATACTACAAGTTTCTTATTCAACATTTTAAAAATTATAATCAGTACTCATTAATATAAAATCAGGTAACAAAACAATTGGTATTACTATTAAACTTATTATTGATCCTAATTTGAGAATCCTATGAGTCCGACTAACATTTAAACTTGATTTGTTTTGTAGCTGCCTCTTTTTTTGTTTTAGTTGATATAATTGGTAATATCTGATTTAGAAGATGAAACCTGAACTAAATCAAGCAAAAACAAAACAGCAAATTTCCAATGAATATGGAATTTGTACAAAGACCTTGACCAAATGGCTCAAAGAAGAAAAAATCATTTTAAAGAGGGGTTTGATTAGTCCAAAAAACCAGGAGATTATTTATCAAAGATTTGGGATTCCCAAAAACTCCTGATAATTCCTTAAAAGGGATATTTATTCCCAATAAATTCAATCCTATTTATATAGTATTTAAGAACTTGCATAAGATTTATTTGTAATTTACAAGTCGTTTGAATATGAAGGGAAATACTATTGGTTCCAAGAATATTTTTCAATAATTGTCAATAAAAACTAAAAAAAAACTTAACGCCTATTCTATTTCTCTCTTAATATTAATTAAGTCATTGTTAATAAGATATTTTTGTCGATAAGCGAATTTAATTGATCTGAGGATCCATCGATTATCATATTATTTTTTCAACAAAAACTCAAAAGCGGAAAAATGCTCAGTGAATTTATAAACAAAGATAAGATAGAATCTAAAGAAGCAATATTTGTGAATGAATTATCAAGCAATAATTGTCAAAAAAAGGTATTTATAAGAGACAGTTAATCGTCATAGTATCAATTTTAAAAAAGGAGGATGAAATGGAAAAAGCAATGCAGAATTTGAAATGGAAGTCTCCGAAAAATGTTTTTCGGACAAAATGGTCCACAAATTTAGATGCTAAAGTCGCTGTTACTCTTGGTAAGCCAATTGAAGTTAGGCCGTTAAGAGTGCTTCAAAGGTTTGATCAAGGAATGGTGTATGAGACTGCTGGTAAAAACTATTTATTAACGGAGAGAGTTTTTGGTACATATCCGTTTTTATTAGTATTTGAGCTTTCAAATAAAGTAATTCCCGCAGAGTCAACAAATATTCCTTCTGTACCAGAAAATCTACTCAAAGCTTTTTCCCCAGCCTGTGAAAAATTGGCACTTACTGTCAAACTTCCGGAATCTCTTCACAATGTCGAGGTGGACATTACACAATCATTAAATCATGTTACAAAACTACCAAATGGAATTGAATTAACTAAAGCTATTATAAAACTTAGTAGGGGGAGCGAAGTTGCATGTGACTGTGACGTAGATGGCCCATGTGGTTATTGCTGTGACACATGTGACTGCAATACATGCAATATTGAGGATGTAGACATAAATCCACTGGAATTTGTAATAATGGGGCGATAATGGAAAAATCCTCTTTGACAGCTTCGGTAGTAAACAAGCTAACGGTTATATTGACACATAGGTGCAATCAACGATGTGAGTTCTGTTTTGACGCTTCAAACGTAATGTCTGCTGCAAGAGAGGTATTTATGTCGGTTGAGACATTGCAACATATTGTTAGTCTGTTACGCAGCTCTATTCCCGGCAACGAACCATTTAATATTACCTTTTCAGGAGGAGAGCCCACTTTACATCCTGATTTCATAAGAATGGTTGAAATCGTATCAAAAGCAGGATTTCCATTAACGATTTTAACAAATGGTCAACGTTTTTCGGATATTTCCTTTATGAAGAAAGTGACGCAATTCAATCTCTGGAACTTCCAATTTTCAATTGAAGGTGCATCAGCAGCAATTCATGATCGCCGAGTTGGCTGTAGGGGAGCATTCAACCGAACAGTTAAAGCCATTAAAAATGCACAGGATTTAGGTGTGCGATTTATAACGAACACTACGATGACTAAGGATTATGAGAACGAAATGTATTCTCTTATCGATTTTTTAGATCAACTTGGTGTTCCAAAAATGAACATCGGTAATACTCTTCCCGAATGTGCTGGCCATAATTGGTCTTATATGATGCAATATCCTACAGTTGTCAATATTGCCGAGCATCTCACCTTGTATGCCCTTACGAAACGAATTAATTTTTCTTTCATAACACCACTCCCACTATGCTTAAAGGAAAATCGGGTGATAAGCAATCCATCAGTTTGTTCTGCTGGGAGAGTTTCCATTGTCGTAGATTTTGATGGCAGCCTTCTGCCTTGTTCAGTTTGTACAACTTTGAAAGATGATAAATTTCATATTCAGGATGTCACTAATCTTAAAGAAATTTATAATAAAATGGATTCAGTGGTTGCAAAACACGTAAAAGATGATATTCCTCATGAATGTCACCAATGTGATCTAATAAACACTTGCCGTGCAGCATGCCCTCTTTATTGGAAGGCTAATGGCGTAGCTCATCCATTACAATGGCATCAAAGTAAGCAAGTTTCAGTTAGTAATGGATTTAAATAGACGCTTTAATAGTGAAGTAAAAGATAATTCAGTACACTCTTTTAAGAGACTCAGAAAAAATTAATAAGATAACGGTAATTGGTTGTAATTCACTGACGTATATTACAAGGATACTCGTTACCATTGGTGCCTCTATAGTCAGTGAAGATAATATAGTACTTATTCAAAATGGCGCTCCCAAGCGGAAGTTGTTAAAAGTCTGCAATTTAATTTTGATCTAACGAAATAAGTCGAAAATCCAACAAAGAGCATGCAAACAACTAAATCTAATTATAGCCATGAAAAATAAAACCGATAAACTCAATCAGGACATTAATAAGATGCTCCTTGCTGATCCCCAATTACAAATAAGACTTCACCCTTTTAGAAATACCGTTTCAAACTTAAGAGGCAACCTCCTAAAACTTAAAACCAACAATTTGCATGATTTTGAAAAAGGTTGTCTGGATTTTCTAAATCAGCACAAAGGACTGTTTGGAGAAATAAATACGGCAAATTTAATGAAGTTGGTGCAAGACACCGATATAAATGGAGGCAAAACTGTTGTTTGGCAACAATATCATAATAAATGCAGTGTAGAAGGAGGAAGTATCCATTTTCATGTCAACAAGAATGGTGTAATAGATTCTATTACTAACACTCTGTTTCCTGATTTGCAGTCATTTCCTTCCATAAGTAAAATAAAATTGGTGAATGCTGTGCTAACAGTTCAAAAAATTACCTCATGCTATAACGAACCATTTGTCAAACCAGTACTTCTTGTCTTTGAACATGATTCAAAAATTTACCTGGCCTGGAAAATTGAACTTCGCGAAACTAAAACAGATAAAAATTACTTGCAAAGAAAGCCGGCTATGAGCAGCCTTCATGATCATGGTGCACCGCATATCTGGGTATCATATGTTGATGCATTAACAGGTAAATTAGTATTTTATTATGACAATGTTCAGACAGCTGGTCCTGTTTTGGGTAATGGGACAGGATATTACTCAGGAGCCGGCACATTAAATACATATTTTAATGATATTACTTACCAACTGAGAGATCTCACCCGCGTAGGCACAGGAGGTCCCGAAATAAGAACCGATGATGAAGATGGCGCTTCCCCTTCTGAAGATAGTAACAACAATTGGGATACTCTATCTACTTCACCCAGAGATGCAAATCAGGGCGCAGAAGTGGATGCACATCGTTATGCAGGTAATGTAATAGATTATTACAGGATAGTTCATGGGAGAAATAGTTTTGATGGTGCCGGTGGCACCTTAAGAAGCGTAATCCATTTAGGCACTGACTATAATAACGGTTATTGGGATGGATCAATAATAAATCTTGGTGATGGTACAGGAGTAGCAGCAACAGGTGATGATTACGAATGTTCAGATGACTGGTTGGGCCATGAAATGACTCATGGCTATACTCAGTTTACCTGTGGTTTAATTTACAACTCAGAATCAGGTGCATTAAATGAAGCTTTCTCAGATATTATGGCAGCTTTTATTACAGGAGACTGGTTGGTTTTTGAAGATACCTGGTTAAAAGCATCCGCCCCTGCGTGGCGCAATATGATTGACCCTACCAACGGAGGATTATGGAATCTTGCCGACCCGATTAATAGTGTATTGGCTGGTCATCAACCCAGCCATTATAGTGTAAGATATACAGGTGCATCTGATAACGGAGGAGTTCATATCAACAGCGGCATCATTAATAATTTATTTTATTTATTAACTGTTGGAGGCACTCATACCGTTAGTGCAATAACAGTGACAGGAATTGGACAATCTCCGGCTGAACACATGCTCTGGCGATGCATGTCAGTTAATTTAGTAGGTAATCCAAATGCCACCTTTCTTGACTTTAGAGCTGCCATGCTTGATGCTTGTCTTGATTTATTCCCTGGAGATTTGTTCAAACTAAGTCAGGTCAAAAATGCCTTCAATGCCGTAGGTATAGGACCAGATTTATATGTAAGAGACAATGTTGCAGATACCGGTATAGAACCTTTCTCCGGATCGTATCTCTGGGCAAGTCCTGATATAATTAACAAACAAAACCTGGTGGCAAATCCAACAGTTGCACTAGCTAATCTTGCTGATGACACCTTATGGGAAAATGTGGAATTCGGACAGGATAATTTTATTTATATAAGAGTACAAAATAGAGGCACAGTTAATGGTGATGCAACTGTTAATGTTTATTTTTCAGCTGCCACTACATTTGGAACACCTGCTTCCTGGATTCATATTGGAGCAGCTGCCGTTACAGGTATTGCTCAGGGCATGATGAAAATTGCAGGACCGATTACCTTTCCATCTGCGTTGATCCCTTCACCTGGTCACTATTGTATGATTGCTGTAATTAATGATGCCCTGGATCCGGTTCCCGATTTTACACTGATTTCATCAGTCGGAGATTATCTGAATTATGTACGAAACACTAATAACATCGCATATCGAAACATGGATGTGATAGATGTGGTTCATGGGGTAATCAGTTCTTATAGCACTTGGATAAGAAGCATTAAAGGCCTTCGTGAATACTATGATATAAAGATGGACCTTGGAAAGTTTATCCCTGGAGCTAAGATAATTATAAAAGGAGATGAAAAAGTTCTAAATGGAGCTTTAACAAAAGGATTAAAACTAATAGCAAGAGAGAAAGGAGTCAATGTTTATGAAATCCTTGTTGGTAAGAACTACATTCTTCAACGTCAATTTATTACAAGAAATGCGGAAATGTACATAATGGAATATGGTTTTGAAAAAGTTTTGGTAGAAAAGGACTTTCAGATAGAAATAATATTCCAGGTGCCTGAAGAAAAGCATATGCCCTTACGTTCTGTGCCTCTCGCCGGATACTACTTTATTGTCTATCAGATTTGGAACGGTCAGGCAGTAGGTGGATCTGGAATCAAAATTCAAGCGGTATTAAAAAAGAAACTGGTTGATTCAAAATGATTATAGAAGACTAGCGGGTTGCATATATTTTCGTTGGTTTTAATAAAAATGAAAAAATATTGCCCAATGATCTTGTCAGCCAAATCTTAAAAGAAAGCTGCAATCTCAGGCGTCCAATAATTGATTATTCTATTTCGGGGAGAGCAATGCAGCTAAAATAGAAGGATAATATAGGTTAAAATCATTTTGGGGCGGTTTATATTAGATCGATAAAAACAGCTTGATTATACCGGACTAAACTGAGCCCCGTTCCTGCTCAGTTTGATCCTGAATACTCAACTCTCTCCTACTCCATCATAAAAAGCCCATGAGTAAAAGTTATCAGGCTCATAATGACTCCCTCCCGAACCTATTTTTCAATGCTCAAATAATAAATTCTTTACAAGCTTCAAAAAATTAAGTACTCCTTTTGGTTCACCTGCTTGGCTCATTTTTGAACCCTTTAAAAAAGAAAACCTCCGCAAATAATCCAAATGAGGAGGTTCTTAATTATGATTTGTAGGATCAATTCAAATAAACATGTATGTCTAGTTTAGGAAGGCAACCTCATTGGCTTTGTCTTGAAAAGAAGTTGTCA
>Ga0302323_100005864_pt1 | contig 10079 bp, 12 predicted proteins | sample Fen_T0_3_FD_201950 | JGI IMG/M metagenome (GOLD analysis project Ga0302323, IMG submission 201950) | Peat permafrost microbial communities from Stordalen Mire near Abisko, Sweden - Fen_T0_3 | ecosystem: Environmental > Terrestrial > Soil > Wetlands > Permafrost | place: Sweden: Abisko... | reverse complement strand
GAGCAGGGCGAACGCCGTCCGACGGCGTTCCGGATCACGACCTGAGTGCCGAGCGGGACCCCTTGACGGCCGCGGTGGGGCATCCGATAGACAGTGATCCCACTCTCGGAAGGGTTCTCGGATGTCCTCACCCACCCCCACACGTCGCGGCGTCCTCACCGGTGCCGCCGCTCTCGCCGCGGCCGGCTACGCCGCGCCGGCCTCCGCCCACGGTCATCACGGACCGCACGGGCACGGCGGCCACAGCACGCGACTCACGATCCTCGGCACGACCGACCTGCACGGCAACGTCTTCAACTGGGACTACTACAAGAACGCCGAGTACGACGACGCCGCGCACAACGACATCGGCATCGCCAAGGTGCAGACGCTGATCAAGGCCCAGCGCGCCCGGCTGGCGGGCCAGCCGCTGCTGATGCTCGACGCCGGCGACACGATCCAGGGCACCCCGCTGGCGTACTACTACGCGAAGGTCGAGCCGATCACCTCCGGCGGCATCCACCCGATGGCGAAGGCGATGAACCTGGTCGGGTACGACGCGGCAGCGCTCGGCAACCACGAGTTCAACTACGGCATCCCGCTGCTCCGGAAGTACGAGTCGCAGCTGAACTTCCCGCTGCTGGGCGCCAACGCCGTCGACCCGGCCAGCGGGCTGCCGGTGTTCCCGCCGTACGTCGTCAAGAGGATCCGGCTGCCCGAGGGACCCGACCTGAAGGTCGGCATCCTCGGCCTCACCAACCCCGGCATCGCGATCTGGGACCGCGACAACGTCTCGGGCCGGATCGCCTTCCCCGGCCTGGTGGAGCAGGCGAAGATCTTCGTCCCGAAGCTGAAGCGGCTCGGGTGCGACGTCGTCGTCGTGGCCGCCCACTCGGGCGCCACCACCAGCTCGTCGTACGGCGACGCGCTGCCCTATCCCGAGAACGCCTCGTCCCTGGTGGCCGAGCAGGTGCCCGACGTCGACGCGATCCTGGTCGGCCACGCCCACGTCGATATCCCGCAGAAGCTCGTCACCAACACCGTGACCGGGCGCGACGTCCTGCTCTGCGAGCCGGACTACTGGGGCATGCGCCTGGCCGTGATGGAGCTCGACCTGGTGCGTCACGGGCACCGCTGGTCGGTGGTCTCGGCCAGCTCCCAGACGCTGAACTCCAACGTCGCCGCCGAGGACCCCCAGGTGGCCGCCGCGGTGCGCAGTCAGCACGACAAGGTCGTGGCCTACGTCAACACCGTGATCGGCACCTCCACACAGGCGATGTCGGCCGCGCGGGCACCTGTCGAGGACGTCCCGATCATCGACTTCGTCAACTACGTGCAGGCCGACGCCGTGAAGCAGGGACTCACCGGCGCCGACGCGTCGTTGCCCGTGCTGTCGATCGCCGCGCCGTTCAACCGCAGCGCGTCGTTCCCGGCCGGCGACGTGAGCCGACGTGACGTCGCCGGGCTCTACATCTACGACAACTTCCTCTTCGGCGTGAGGGTCAGTGGTCAGGACGTCACGAACTACCTCGAGTACTCCATGCGGTACTTCAAGCAGGTCCCCGGCCCCGGCACCTACGCGATGGCCGACGTGACGAACGCGGTCACGCCGACGGCGCCGAACGGCACGCCGGACTACAACTTCGACTCGATCGCCGGCCTCGACGCGCGGCTCACCTACGACGTCGACATCGCGCAGCCGACCGGGTCGCGCATCAAGAACCTGTCGTACGGCGGCGGCTCGGTGCAGGCGGGCGACCAGTTCGTGCTGGCCGTCAACAACTACCGTCAGAGCGGTGGAGGCGGGTTCCCGGCGGTCAACACGGCACCGGTCGTCTACAGCAACTCCACCGACATCCGGCAGCTGCTCATCGACTGGGTCGGCGCGCACCACACGATCGACCCCACCCAGTTCGCCTCCGTGGACTGGCGACTGGTCGCGAACGGTCAGCCGATCACAGCCACCTGAGAGGTCGTGTTGCAGTGGACCCGCGCGGGCGCGGGCGCAGGCACACGCCCCCGGACACGGTGTCGGGGACGACGGCCCCGGGCCCCCCCCCCCCCCCCCACCCCCCCCCCCTGCGGGGGGGGGCCCCCCCCCCCGGGGGGGGGCGCCCCCCCCCCCCCACGACCCGTCACAGGTTCTCGGTCACGACGTCCCGGAGCAGGGCCACGGCTGCCGCGACCTCGTCGGTGAGACGGACGACCGACCGGCGGCCGTCGGCGGGGTCGCGCGCGGGCGACCAGCCCCTGCTCCTCCAGCTGGTGCACGGCACCGGAGACGGTCGGCTGCGAGGATCGGTCCACGGACGCCAGCTCGGTCACGCCGAGCGGGCCGCGCTCGTCGAGGATGGCCAGGATCCGGATGCCGGCCGGGTGCCCGACCCGGCGCCGGATCGCGCGTACCAGCCGCGCGGCGTGCACGACGAGCTCGCTGCTCTGCTCCTCGCCGGACACGTTCGGCACACTACCGAGCACCCTCGATGGACCGACCCTGGTCGGGACGGCAGGATGAGCCCGTGCCGACGTACATCGCCTTCCTGCGCGCCATCAACGTCGGCAAGCGGATGTTCGCCAAGGCAGCGATCGTCCAAGCGTGCGAGGACGCCGGTTTCACCGACGTCGAGACCTACATCAACACCGGGAACGTGCGCGTCAGCACGAGCCTGCGCAGCCGGGCGAAGGTGGAGGCGGCCCTCGAGAAGGCGTTCGCGGCGTCGGCCGGCTTCGACGTACCGACGATCGTGTTCACCCCGCAGGAGCTGACCGCCGTGGCCGCCGACGCCGAGGAACTGGCCGCCGAGCACAGCGGGCTGCTCTACGTCTCCTTGCTGAAGGACGCCCCGACCGCGGCCAGCGCGACGCTCGACGGCGCCGGCAAGGACGGCGAGCGTGCCGAGGTGAGGGGCCGTGCCGCCCATCTGCTGCTGGGGCCGGACTACCACTCGGCGAAGCTGAGCAACGCCGTCGTCGAGAAGCACCTGGGGGTCGCGACGAACCGCAACGTGAAGGTGATCCGCACCCTGGCCGAGAAGTGGGGGGACGGCGCGTGAGCGGCCTCGACGTCGCACGGTCGGGAGCGGTCCTGACCCTGACCCTCGACCGGCCCGACGAGCTGAACGCTCTCACTGACGCGCTGTCCGACGCGCTGGCCTCAGAGCTCGAGGCGGCAGCGTCGTACGACGACGTGCGGGTCGTCGTGCTGCGGGGCGCGGGTCGCGCGTTCTGCGCAGGAGCCGACATCTCCGGTGCGGACGCGCCTCTGGAGCTCGACGTCCGGGCGCTCGACCGGGCGAACCGGATCGTGCGGGCGATCACCCGTCTCGACAAGCCCGTGGTGGCCGCCGTGCAGGGCCCGGCCGCTGGCGTCGGCTGCTCGATCGCGTTGGCCTGCGACCTGGCGGTCGCGGCGGAGTCCGCGTCGTTCCTGCTGGCCTTCGCCCGGATCGGGCTGATGCCCGACGGCGGCTCCAGCGCCTCGGTGGCGGCGTCGATCGGACGCGCGCGGGCGATGCGGATGGCGTTGCTCGCCGAGCCGCTCTCGGGGCGCGCGGCGTACGACGCCGGGCTGGTCAGCCACCTCGCCGATGCCGACGCCTTCGAGACCGTCGTGGCCGACGTCGTGGGTCGGCTGGCCTCGGGAGCGCCCCTCGCGCAGGCAGCCACCAAACGTGCGGTGAACGCCGCGACGTACGCCGGACTGGACGACGCGCTCGAGCGGGAGCGGACCGGTCAGACGATCCTGCTGCGCACGCGCGACGCGGCGGAGGGGATGCGGGCGTTCGCCGAACGGCGTACGCCGGACTTCGAGGGGGAGTGATGGAACAGCTACGCAAGGCTCTGGAGACGAGGGATTCCGCAGCGGTCGAGGCGCTGCTGGCCGAGGACGTGGTGTTCCGCAGCCCGGCGCTGTTCAAGCCGTACGCCGGACGCGCCGCGACGATGGTCTTCCTCCGGGCGGCGATGGAGACCTTCGAGGAGTTCCGTTACGTGCGCACCTACAGCGAGGACGACGGCCGCGGGCACGTACTGATGTTCACCGCCTCGGTCGGCGGGCGCGAGCTCGAGGGCGCGGACTTCATCAGTGTCGACGAGGCGGGGCTGGTCAGCGAGTTCCGGGTGATGATCCGGCCGATGACCGGCCTGATCTCGCTGGCCGAGGCGATGGCGCCCCGGGTCGAGGCCGGGCTGACCGCGCTCAGCTGACAGCGACCCCGGCGGCCCGCATCTCGTCGAGGGCGGCCGCGCTGGTCTCGGGCGCGACGCCGGCACACATCTCGGTCAGGACGCGGGTTTCGAAGCCCTCGGACCGTGCGTCGAGAGCCGTGGCTCGGACGCAGTAGTCGGTGGCGAGCCCGCAGATGTCGACCTGCTCGACCCCCCGCGCGCGGAGCCAGTCCGCCATCGCCTCGCCGCCCGTCGTACGACCCTCGAAGCCGGAGTACGCCGCCGCATGCTCGCCCTTCAGGAAGATCGCGTCGAACGGCTGGGGGTCGAGGTTCGGGTGGAACGCCTCGCCGTCGGTGCCGACCCGGCAGTGCACCGGCCAGCTGTCGACGAAGTCGGGCTCGCGCGCCCAGTGATGTCCCGGGTCGACGTGGTGGTCCTTGGTGGCCACGACGACGTCGTAGTCCGGCGCGTGGTCGTCCTTCCGGGACCAGTGGTGGAGGAGCTGACCGATCTCGCCCGCGACCCGGGCGCCGCCCGCCACGGGCAGCGAGCCGCCCTCGCAGAAGTCGTTCTGGACGTCCACGACGATCAGCGCACGCGTCATACGCCGAGATTATCGCCGCGCCTGTGGCGCCGACCGCGCGGGCACAGACTGCACGCGTGACGCCAGTCCGGCTGCTCGTCGCTCTGGTGCTCGGGCCCCCGCCCTGGCCTGGGGCGACCCCCGCGCGGAAAACGCGGAACAAATCGGTCGCCGAGCGCCGAAACCGCCGATCCGTTCCGCGTTTTCCCACGACGCGGTGCCCGCAGTGACGCCCGGCTCCAGCGGCTGTCCACAGGCTCTCGGTCCGCGACAGCCGGAGCCTTCGGAGAACGACAGGCTGACCGGATGGCAGAGGACGAGATCCGATGGGGTCCTTGGCCCGGTGCCGGGTGGACGCCGGTGACGTACGGCGCCCACGTGCGGGCCGACCTCGCGGACGACCTCGCGGCCAGGCTCCGGGCCTGGCAGCTCGTCCTGCCGTTCTGGTCGTCGTTCACCGGCCTGACTGCCGCGATGCTGCGTGGTTGGTGGGTTCCTCCGTTGCCCGATCACCTGCGCCGCGCCGGCCGGATCTCCGACGCCGGCTTCGAGCGTCGTGGCTACACCAGGGAGGTCGTGGCTACACCAGGGAGGACGTGCTGTACGCGGCCTCTTCGATCCTGCGCGACGCCGATCGGGCGCTCGGGCGACCGCACGCTCCGGAGCGGATCGAGGCCTGGTTTGACGCACTCCGCCCCTCGCTCTTCTCGGCATCGGGCCGACACCGGCTGATGCGACGGCTGGGGCTCGAGGAGGAAAACGCGGAACAACCAGGGCTCTGAGCTCCAGATCAGGTGGTTTGTTCCGCGTTTTCCGCAGCCGGACGCCCCGCCGCCCCCGGCAGCGGGAGCCAGTCGATCACGTCCGCGATCATCGCGTCCCAGAGCGACCACTCGTGGGTGCCGGGGCGCAGGTCGACGGTGACGTCGACGCCGGCAGCGGTCGCCTCCTCGGCGAAGCGCCGGGTGCCGGGGAGGAGCGGGTCCTCGGTGCCGCACCCCAGATACAGCGGGGGTACGCCGGAGGCCTGCGGCAGGAGCGTGAAGACGTCGTTCGCGTCGGTGACGACGCCCCCGAAGACCCGGTCGAGCAGCTCGGCCCGGTCGGTCTTGGTCAGCACCGTGCGCAGGTCGAGGCCGCCCGACAACGACGCGACCGCGGCGTACCGCTCGGGGTGGGTGAGGGCGAGCTTGAGCGCCCCGTAACCGCCCATCGACAGGCCAGCCACGAAGGTCTCCTCGGGCCGGTCGGTGACACGGAGGAACTCGTGGACGATGCCGGGCAGCTCCTCGGAGACGAAGTCCCAGTAGCGGTGGCCCTGCGCCTCGTTGGTGTAGAAGCTGCGGTGTACCGCCGGCATCACGATCGCGAGGCCGGCCTTCTCGGCGTAGCGGCCGATGGCGGTGTAGCGACTCCACGCGGTGTGGTCGTCCGACAGGCCGTGCAGCAGGTAGAGCAACGGCGGCGGCCCGTCCGAGCCGCCGCCCGTGACGCCGATCTGCTCCTCGGTCCGCTGAGGGAGCACCACCGTCATCGAGGTGCCCACCTGCAGGGCGTCCGAGAAGAAGTCACAGGTCAGCAGGGCCATGGCGTCCTCAAACGTGGATGGTCGGGATCACGGGCTCGCCGCGCGACATCTGCTGGGCGGCCTGCGGGAGCTCGGCACGGGCCGCCAGGTGGCGCGCCCGGGCCTGGTCGAGCGTCTCGCGGCCGACGATCTCGCCGCTGCTCACCAGCGGCACCATCAGCGACCGGTCGTCGCCGTCGTCGACGGGAGACTCGCCGATCCCGACCACCTCGGCCTCGGCCACCCCGGCCGCGGAGCGGCGCCGCAGCGCGTACTTGCGGCCCCCGATCGAGATCTTGTCGGGACTCCTCTTCGCCACCGAGACCATGGCGCCGGTGTCTTCCTCGCGGGACACCAGCTTGTAGACGAAGCCGCACGTGGGATGGCCCGAGCCGGTCACCAGCTGGGTCCCCACGCCGTACGCGTCGACCGGCGCCGAGGCCAGCGCGGCGATGGCGTACTCGTCGAGGTCGCTGGTCACCACGATCCGGGTGTGCGTCGCCCCGAGGTCGTCGAGCTGGGCGCGCACCTCCCGGGCGAGCACGCCGAGGTCGCCCGAGTCGAGGCGGACCGCCCCGAGCTCCGGCCCGGCGATCTCGACCCCGGCCCGCACGGCCTCACGGAGGTCGTAGGTGTCGACCAGCAGCGTGGTCCCGGCGCCGAGGGAGGAGACCTGGGCCCGGAACGCCTCGGACTCCGAGTCGTACAGCAGGGTGAAGCTGTGGGCGCTCGTACCGGCGGTCGGTACGCCGTACCGCTGACGGGCCGCGAGGTTGGAGCTCGTCGCGAAGCCGGCGACGTACGCCGCCCGGGCGGCCGCCACGGCGGCCTGCTCATGGGTACGCCGCGACCCCATCTCGATGCAGGGGCGGTCGCCGGCGACCGAGGTCATCCGGGAGGCGGCCGAAGCGATCGCGGAGTCGTGGTTGTAGATCGACAGCAGCACGGTCTCGAGCAGCACTGCCTCGGCGAAGGTCCCTTCGACCACCAGCAGGGGCGAGTAGGGGAGGTAGACCTCACCCTCGGGGTAGCCCCACATGTCGCCGGTGAACCGGTGGGTGGCCAGCCACTCCCGGGTCCGGTCGTCGACCACGTCGCGCAGGGCCTCGAGGGTCTCGTCGTCGAAGCGGAAGTCCTCGAGCGCGTCGAGCGCGCGCCCGACACCGGCCACCACGCCGTACCGCCGCCCCTCGGGAAGCCGACGCGGGAAGAGCTCGAACACCGAGCGCCGCTGGGCGGTGCCGGAGCCCAGCGCCGCCTGCAGCATGGTGAGCTCGTAGTGGTCGGTCAGCAGGGCGGTCGACGAGCTCACGGGCCCAGCGTAGGGGCCCTGCGTCGGGGCCCGTGGGGTAGCGGGGCCTGTGCCACGATGGGCGCATGGCGACCACGAGTCCGGTCGAGGTCGAGCCGGACCTCACCCCCGACGAGATCACCCTCACGGCCAAGCCGTGGGTGACCATCGTCTGGAACGACCCGGTGAACCTGATGAGCTACGTGACGTATGTCTTCCGTACCTACTTCGGCTACGACAAGAAGAAGGCGGAGAAGCTGATGCTCGAGGTCCACCACGACGGTAGGTCGATGGTCAGCAGCGGGTCGCGCGAGGAGATGGAGCGAGACGTCCAGGCCATGCACGAGTACGGCCTGTGGGCCACTCTCGAGAAGCAGTGAGCGTGCGATGAGCGGCTTCACCCGGCACCGCCGCAGCGGACGGGTCATTGCGACGTTCTCCGGCTTCGAGGCCGACCTGCTGCGGTCCCTCGCCTCCCAGCTCGTCGAGCTGCTGCGCAACGAGGCCGCCGTGCCCCACGAGCACGCCGACCCGCTGGAGGCGATGCTGAGCTTCGACGGGCCGACGACCGAGCCGGACGACCCGGTGCTCGCCCGCCTGTTCCCGTCGGCGTACGCCGAGGACGAGGAGGCGGCGTCCGAGTTCCGTCGCTTCACCGAGGGAGCGCTGCGCGACGGCAAGGCGGTCGGCGCCGCGACGATCATCGACACCCTCGAGGAGGCGGGACTCCCGCCCCAGCTCGGCGAGCAGCGGCTCGTGATCGACGTCGAGCTCGACCAGGAGACGGCGCTGGTCTGGCTCAAGTCGTTCACCGACCTGCGGCTTGCGCTGGCCACCCGGCTCGAGGTCGAGCAGGACGACGACGCCTACTGGGCGTCACTGCCCGACGACGACCCGCGTGCCCAGGCCCACGACATCTACGACTGGATCGGACTGCTCCAGGAGACGCTGGTCGACGCCCTGGGCTGACCCACCTTGTGGTCGCGGGCGCACGCGTGTTTGGGTGACTCTCGACACACCCACCCGACTCGGAGGATCACCTGTGAAGCACCTTCCCACGCTCAAGCGGCCGGCACGCACGGCCACCGTCGCCCTGGCCTCGGCCGCGGCCACCGCGGCCCTCACCCTGCCCGGTCTCGCTCTCGCCCACGGCGGCCACCACGACGGCGGCGCGGTCCCACCGCCCCCCACGTCGCCGACCAGTGACAGCCAGATCCAGAACATCGACCAGGTCAAGACCGCCATCAAGGGCTACTACGGCGACACGACCACCTCCACGCCCGACCCCGTCAGCGGGACGACGACGCTCCACCAGTTCTCCCCGACCGGGGCCTATGCCCAGCAGACCGAGGGCATCGCCGCCAAGGCCGAGGACTACCTCGCCCGCAAGGCGCACCACCACTCCGAGCGCGGTCACGACCACGGTCCGTCCGGCACGCCGGCGATCGTCTTCGACATCGACGACACGACGCTGAACACCTACAGCTACGAGATCTACAGCAGCTTCGTGTACAACCCGACCACGAACGCCGCGTTCGTCAACGCAGGATCCAAGAGCGTGTTCCCGGCAGTGCCGGGCATGACCGACCTCGAGGCGCAGGCCGTCGCCGACGGCTACACGGTGTTCTTCCTGACCGGCCGTCCGGCCAGCCAGCTGACCGGCTCCGAGGCGAACCTGACCGACGCCGGCTACACCTTCGACCCGGCCAACATCTACCTCAAGGACCAGACCAAGCCGTGGCTGTCGACGTGCGCGCCGACCTGCACCACGACCCAGTACAAGTCGCTCACCCGCAAGTACATCGAGTCGCAGGGCTACGACATCGTCGCCAACTTCGGTGACCAGTTCAGCGACCTGAACGGCGGCTACGCCGACAAGACGTTCAAGATGCCGAACCCGATGTACTACCTGCCCTGAGACCCGGCTCCCCGCTGGGACGTCATACGAACGGTGGCATAGAAGCCTCGGATCGTATGACGTCCCACGGGGGCTCCCGGATGTCGCCGGCCGTGGGTAGCGTTCATGGGCATGCGCCGCCCGCACGTGAACGTCGCGACCGTCCTGGTCGACCCGGGCGTGCTGCGCGACCTCGAGCTCGACCTCGCGGCCCTCGACCTGTGGGTCTGGCCGATCGCCACCACCCCGGGGTGTCCGGACGGGCCGCGGATGGCCTTCCAGGTACGCCGTCGCCTGGTCGAGGCCCGGGGCGGTGACTGGGACGACGCGGCCGACTGGGCCGCGGTCTGGATCTCCTTCGGCGACAGCTGGTACCACGGGGCCGACCCGCTCCCGTGGGCCGCGCACGCCGCGCTGTGGGACAAGCTCGCCGCCTACGCCGACCACACCCGCTACCGCCTCGGTCTCGGTGGGGTCCCGGTCGAGATGGTGCGGCGCCGTACCGAGGTCTGAGTCCCGGCACCGCTCGACCACCGGACCCCGCGTCCCTCTACCCTGAGCGGGTGCTCACCATCGACCGGGCGACGTACGA
>Ga0302323_100005863_pt1 | contig 10079 bp, 11 predicted proteins | sample Fen_T0_3_FD_201950 | JGI IMG/M metagenome (GOLD analysis project Ga0302323, IMG submission 201950) | Peat permafrost microbial communities from Stordalen Mire near Abisko, Sweden - Fen_T0_3 | ecosystem: Environmental > Terrestrial > Soil > Wetlands > Permafrost | place: Sweden: Abisko... | reverse complement strand
GATCTGTTCCGAGCCGCAGTGCGGGACCAGACTCCTCTCGGTCTGACGGCCAAGGGCTACATGGACCGTGGTGAACTCGTGCCCGACGCGGTGACAATCGACATGCTGCTCGAGCGCCTGGCCAAGCCGGACGCCCAAGCCGGCATTCTGCTCGACGGCTTCCCGCGCAACACCGCCCAGGCAGAGGTCCTCAGCACGGCCCTCGCCGAAAAGGGAGGCCGCGTTGATGTGGCCCCGTACATCGAAGTTCCGGAGGCCGATCTGGTGGCCCGCCTCGGTGGCCGCTGGGTTTGCCGGGCCGGGGGTCACCCCTACCACGAACTCACCAAGCCACCGGCTAAGGCCGGCATATGCGATGTCGACGGCTCGGAGCTGTATCAGCGAACCGACGACCAGCCGGCGACGGTTCAGGCTCGACTGAGCCAGCAGCTCGGCGCCTTGGACTTGGTCGTCGGCTACTACCGCGATCGGGCCGTTCTGACGTCCGTCGACGGCCGCCAGGACATCGACGCCGTCACGGCAGATCTGCTCGCTGCCATCGTCCCGGCCATCGGTAGTACGGACCGGGGCAGGTAGATGGTAATTCCGCGCAGGACACGTCAGGAGATCGAGCTCATGCGCCGTGCTGGGCGTGTCGTCGCCGACGTGCTGGCGCTGATGGAGGAGACGCTGGCGCCTGGAAGGACCACGGCCCAGCTGGACGCCATCGCTGAGGACTACATACGGAAGTCGGGCGCCCGGCCGTCCTTCAAGGGATACAAGGGCTTTCCGGCAAGCATTTGCGTGTCGATCGACGACGAGGTCGTCCATGGCATCCCCGGCAGTCGAGTCATCGAAGAAGGACAGGTCGTGTCCGTCGACGCGGGTGCGATCTGGCAGGGCTACCACGGCGATGCCGCCCGTACCTTCTATGTCGGGCGCCCGCCAGCCGACGTGGCCCGGCTGCTGGAAACCACGAGCCTGGCCTTGATGGCCGGAATCGCGGCCGCAGTGCCGGGCTCAACGGTCGAGGACGTTTCAGGGGCAGTCGAGGATGTGGCGGTTGATGGCCGCTGCGACATCGTCCGGCCTTTCGTCGGCCATGGCATTGGCACCAAGATGCACGAGGATCTGCAAGTTCCCAATTATCGGACGGGTCGCCCCAGTGCGAGCCTGGACATCGGGGTCTGCATCGCCATCGAGCCGATGCTTGCGCTCGGCAGTGCCGACGTCCAGACCCTCGATGACGGCTGGACAGTCGTTACCAAAGACCATTCATTGGCCGCCCACTTCGAGCACACGATTGCTGTGACCGAGAACGGCCCCGTGGTACTGACGACGGCATGAGCAACGTGAGTGGCGTCGGCCCGGCGTTTTCCGGGCCTGAGACTGGTTCCGGGTCGGCTGCCCGGACGGCATCTTGCCGGGGTGGCTGTTCTTTGGTAATCTATTCGTTCGTGTGTCGGCCGCAGACGGCCGACATTCGTGCGAGAAAGGGACGACACACAGAACGTGGCTAAGAAGGACGCTATAGAGGTCGAGGGAACCGTGTTGGAGCCTCTGCCCAACACTATGTTCGCCGTCGAACTCGAGAACGGCCACCGCGTTCTGGCACACATTTCCGGCAAGCTGCGCATGAACTTCATCCGCATCCTGCCCGGCGATCGAGTCAGGGTGGAGTTGTCTCCGTACGACCTGACTCGTGGTCGCATTACGTATCGGCTCAAGTAGAGCCGCTGAGGATATCGAGGATCCCTTGAAAGTCAGAGCATCCGTCAAGGCCCGTTGCGACAACTGCAAAGTCATCCGCCGGCACGGGACCGTGATGGTCATCTGCGCCAATCCCAAGCACAAGCAACGGCAGGGGTAGGGCATGGCACGCATTGCAGGTATAGACATTCCCCGCGAGAAGCGGGTGGAGATCGCCCTCACCTACATATACGGCATCGGTCTCCCCACCAGCCAGAAGATCCTCGTCCAGGCGAACGTCAATCCGGACACGCGTGTTCGTGATTTGACAGAAGAGCAAGTCAACCGCCTTCGCGAGATCATCGACCGACGACACAAGGTCGAAGGTGACCTTCGCCGCGAGGTTGCTCTCAACATCAAGCGGTTAATTGAGATAGGTTCCTACCGGGGGACGCGCCATCGGCGCAACCTGCCGGCCAGGGGCCAGCGCACCAAGACCAACGCACGGCAGCGCCGCGGACCTAAGAAGACGGTCGGCGTCCGACGCAAGGCGACAAAGTAAGAGGAGCCGCACGCAGGAATGGCCGAACGGAAGCGGGCTACCAAACAGCGCCGCCGGGAGCGAAAGAACGTGCCTCAGGGGCATGTTCACGTCCAGGCGAGTTTCAATAACACGATCATCACGATCACAGACCCCAATGGGAATGTGATCAGTTGGGGCTCGGCCGGCGTCGCCGGCTTCAAGGGCTCTCGCAAGAGTTCGCCTTATGCCGCCGCGCTCTCTGCCGAACAGGCAGCGAAGAAGGCAATGGAGCACGGCATGCGTCAGGTGGAGGTCTACGTCAAGGGTCCGGGTGCAGGTCGGGAGCAAGCGATCCGGTCTCTCCAGGCAGCTGGCCTGGAGGTCAACGCTATCACCGATGTCACCCCTGTCCCCCATAACGGATGCCGCCCGCCCAAGCGGCGCCGCGTCTAGGAGGACGATAGATGGCCCGATACACCGATCCAGTTTGCCGGCTTTGCCGCCGGGAGGGTGCCAAGCTCTTCCTCAAGGGCGCCCGATGCTACAGCAAGAAATGCTCCTTTGAGCGCCGTCAGGCGCCCCCCGGCCAGCATGGTGTTCGCCGCCGCAAAGTCGGCGACTACGGCATGCAGCTGCGCGAGAAGCAGAAGATCCGCCGCGTTTACAGCGTTCTCGAACGCCAGTTCCAGGGCTACTTCGAGGAGGCGAGTTCCAGTCCGGGTGTCACCGGCGAGAACCTCCTCCGCAAGCTGGAGCTTCGTTTCGACAACGTCGTCTACCGGATGGGCTTCGCCGTCTCTAGGGCAGAAGCCCGCCAGATGGTTGGCCACGCTCACTTCTCGGTGAACGGCCGGGTTGCCAGCATTTCGTCCATGCAGCTCAAAGCCGGCGACAAAATCGAGGTTCGCGAGACTCATCGTAGCCGCGAGCCCTTCAAGGAGGCCGTCGAGGCCATGAAGTCGCGCCAGGTGCCGGAATGGCTCAGCGTCGACGCGGCGAAGCTCGCCGGGTCCGTGTTGAGCGCACCACGTCGCGACCAAATGCCGCTTGACCTCAATGAACAGCTCGTCGTCGAGTACTACTCGAGGTAACGCACCCAGATGATCGAACTCGAGAGCCCGCAGATCGCGCCGGTCGAAGAACTCGGCTCGTACGCCAAGTACGAGGCGAGCCCGCTGCCGGCCGGCTTCGGCGTCACTCTGGGTAACGCCCTTCGACGGGTCATGCTGTCCTCCCTGGAGGGCGCAGCCGTCACGGCGATCCAGATCCGCGACGTCTATCACGAATTCACCAGCATCCCGGGCGTAAAGGAGGACGTGACCCAGATCGTCCTCAACGTCAAGAAGCTTCGTCTCAAGAGCTTCGCGACGCACCCGGTACAGCTGAAACTCATCAAGAGCGGCGCCGGCACAGTCACCGCCGGCGACATCCAGGAGTCGGCCGATGTCGAGGTCGTGAACACCGACTTGGTGCTCATGACCCTCGACTCCGACGACGTGACCCTTGAGATGGATCTGACGGTCGAGAAGGGCGTCGGGTACATCGCCGCCGAGCGCGTCGAGTCGAACCCGATCGGCGTGATCCCGGTTGACGCGATCTTCACGCCCGTCAAGAAGGTCAACTACTCGATCGAGAACACTCGCGTCGGGCAGATGACCAACTACGACAAGCTCACGATCGAGCTCGAGACCGATGGCACGATCTCGCCTGAAGAGGCGCTGGGTCGGGCCGCGGACATCCTGGTTCGCCAGTTCTCGTTGTTCGCCAACATCGGCCTCGTCGCAGCCGGGACAGACCGCGCAGTTACGAGCGTGCCGCAGCTCCCACCGAACATGCTGGATATGCCGATCGAGGAACTGGACCTGCCGATGCGGGCCTACAACTCGCTCAAGCGCAACAACATTGTCAAGGTCGGGCAGCTGCTGCAGCTTTCCGACGACGACCTGCTGCGAATGCGCAACTTCGGTAAGAAGTCGCTCGACGAGATGAAAGAGCGACTGCGCATGCGTGGCTTCATTCTTCCGGACACCGAAGAGTCGTCGCTCGGCGACGACCTCGAAGATGTCGACGAGGAAGAGCAGTTCGACGATCTGCCCCCCGAGGAGGCCTGAGCCATGGCCCACCGAATCGACGGCCGCAAGCTGTCCCGCAAGATGGGTCCGCGCTTGGCCCTCTACAAGAACCTGACCGTGTCGGTCTTGCGCTACGAGCGCATCCAGACCACCGAGGCCAAGGCCAAGGAGATCCGGGGCAGGGTTGAGCGCATGATTACACTAGCCAAGCGCGGCGACCTTGCCGCTCGACGGACTGTTATCGCGGAGTTCCCGAACGAGCCGCTGGTAGTCACCAAGCTATTCAATGAGATCGCGCCCAAATACGCTGATCGGACATCGGGTTTTACCCGAATCGTCCATCTGGGTCAGCGCTACGGCGACGCAGCTCATATCGTGCAAATCGAGTTGGTCTAGACAAACAAGTCATGAATCGCCACTCGGCTGATGCATCGCTGCACCAGCCCGGTGGCGACGAACGAAGTGCTCGAGAGGGCACGCCGGTGCGCTATCGCGCACGGGTTGAATACGACGGCACGGACTTCGCCGGGTTCCAGGTCCAACCTGGAGCGCGGACGGTCCAGGGAGAACTCGAAGCTGCACTGGCGACGATTTCCGGTGGAAACCGGATCGTAGTCGTCGCGGCAGGTCGAACCGACGCGGGGGTTCATGCCACAGGGCAGGTGATCGCATTCACCGACCCGAATGGCAGGCCGGCGACGGAGTTGGCCAGGGCGCTTGACGCTCTGCTACCAGCGGACGTATCAATCCGAGAGGTGCGGCGCGTCTCGCCCGAGTTCAACCCACGCTATGCGGCGCGGTATCGGGAGTATCGCTACACCGTCTGGAACGGGCCGCGAAGCCCGCTTCGTGAGCGTTTCGCGCTCGGGGTGCGGGACCCGCTGGACATTGCCGCGATGGAGCGGGCCGGGTCGGTCCTGGTGGGCCGCCACGACTTCAGTTCCTTCGGGGTGGCACACCGGCAGCCGGTACGGACAGTTCATTCGGTCCGGATCCGGCGGGAAGGTTCGCTCGTGACGATCGACGTCGCGGCCGACGCCTTCCTGCGCCGAATGGTGCGACGGATCGTGGCCGTCCTCCTCGAGGTCGGGCACGGGAAAATGAACGACGAGGCAGTTGCCGAGGCGCTAACGTCACGGCAACCGGCGTTCAACGGGGTTACGGCCCCGGCGAAGGGCCTCTGCCTCCGGCGAGTCGTACTCGGTCCAATGAGGGCCAAGGCGACGCCGGCAAGCACTACCGCCAGATCGAACGGAGAACGATGACCGCGAAGACTTATACGGTCCGTGAGAGCGAGATCGAGCGACGCTGGTACGTCGTGGACGCGACGGACGAGACGCTCGGCCGTCTCGCGTCGCGCATCGCTCGGGTGCTCGAAGGCAAGAACAAGCCGGCCTACAGCCCCACGCTCGACTGCGGCGATCATGTCGTGGTCCTGAACGCGGGCAAGATCGCCGTAACGTCGGACAAGCGCGAAACCAAGCTCTACATGAGACACAGCGGCTATCCGCACGGGCTCAAGGAAGAGACTCTTGGCCACCTGCTCGAGCGCCGACCCGAGGAAGTGATCCGGCGCGCGGTGAAGGGGATGCTTCCCCACAATCGCCTCGGAGCCCAGCAACTCACCAAGCTCAAGGTCTACGCCGGCCCGGAGCACCCGCACCAGGCTCAGCGGCCTGAGCCGTTCGCCTGACGAGGAGCGCCATGACCACCCCTGCGTTCTACTACGGGACGGGTCGCCGCAAGACCGCGGTGGCTCGTGTCCGGCTCATCCCCGGTTCGGGCGAGATAGTCGTCAACGATCGCACCCTCGAAGCGCACTTCGGGAACGCGATCGATGAGGCGAACGTGCGTCTGCCGTTCCGGGTCACCGGCACGGAAGGCACGTTCAACGCCCAGATCAAGGTCGAGGGCGGCGGCGTCACCGGACAAGCCGGCGCCATTCGCCACGGCATCGCCCGAGCTCTCCTTCAGTTGGACCCGGAGGGCAACCGCCTTCCGCTCCGGCAGGCTGGCCTGCTTACCCGCGACCCGAGGATGAAGGAGCGGAAGAAGTACGGTCTCAAGCGAGCTCGTAAGGCTCCTCAGTACACGAAGCGCTAAGCACCTCGCCGACGGCCCATGCCGCCGTTGGGCGCTGTGCTCCTCGCTCACGCACATCTGAGTGCGTTCGCGTAAAGCCAAGCTTGCTTGGCCCGTGTTCGCGCCCGCCTAGGCCTGAGCCGTCGGCTCGGCGCCTCGGACACAACTCAAGACCAATCGCACGCGTCGGGTTCGCCTGACGCGTGCTTTGATTTGGGGGAGGGGAGTCGCCCGGGCCGGATGGGCAACGCGATGGGCCCGTACCGGTAACATAGCGGCTTCGTCGCGACAGCCCGTGCATGAGACGCGGGGCGATGACAGAGGACTGGCAAGATGAGCGCACCACTCCAGGGCCGAGATCTCCTCAGCTCGGCCGACCTGACCCGGACCGAGTACGAGCGCGTCTTCGCGACTGCGGTGGAGTTGAAGTCCGAGTTCCGTGAGACCAGACGGCATGCGTCGCACCCCCTTGCGGGACGCAACGTCGTTCTCATTTTCGAGAAGCAGAGCCTGCGGACGCGGGTGACATTCGAGGCCGGGCTCAATCAGTTGGGCGGGCACGCCCTGCACCTCGGGGAAGGGATCGGATTCGGGGTGCGCGAGAGCGTCTCGGACATCGCTCACAACCTCGAGCGCTGGGTGGACGGCATCGTCATACGCACCTTCGACCACTCCGTCGTTGCGGAACTTGCGTCGGAGTCCGCCTTGCCGGTGTTCAACGCCCTGACTGACGACGAACACCCATTCCAGGCGCTCGCCGACTTGCTGGCGCTACGAGAGCACTGCGGCACTCTGGCCGGCAGGGTGCTGACGTTCGTCGGAGACGGCAACAACGTGTATCACTCGCTCGTGCTGGCCGGTGCCACCCTGGGCATGGAGATACGGCTGGCTCATCCGGAGGGATACGGTCCCAACCAGGCCGTCATCGCGCATGCCCAAGAGCTTGCCGTCGGAAGTGGCGGTAAGGTCGTCATTGGTCGAGATCCTCGTGAACTGGCTCCTGGATCCGACGCTCTGTACACCGATGTCTGGGTCTCGATGGGACAGGAGGAGCAGGCGCACGCGAGGCTTGGCGCGTTCGAGGGCTACTGCGTCGATGCCGGGTTGCTAGACATCGCCGGACCGGACGCTGTTGCCATGCATTGCCTGCCGGCACATCGCGGTCAGGAGATTGCGGGGGATGTCCTCGACGGCGCCCGAAGCCTGGCGCTCGAGCAGGCGGAGAACCGGCTCCACGTCCAGAAGGCATTCATGGTGGAGTCGCTCGGTCGTTGATGCCGCCACGCGACCGCGGGTGGCGGCGACCATTGGTGGCGGTCGAGTTGGGCAACTGGCGTAGGACCAAGCGCAGCCGCGGTTCGACGCATGTACCTGTGACGTCGCGCCGCCGGCAAGGCATGATGTACGCATGACGGACGATCTCTACGAGCGCTACAAAGAAGCTCTGCGGGTCGGGCACGTGGCCGTCTTGCGGGGGGCCCTCGATGAAGCGAGCGGCGCCTACCGGACGGCCGCCTTGATCGCTCCATCACGTGCCCTGCCGCACACGAGCCTCGGCGGGGTCCTGCTGCGATTGGGCCATCTCGACCAGGCTCTTGTCGAGTTTGCGGCCGCCGTGGCCCGCGCTCCGCGCGATGAAGGCGCCTTACTCGGCCAGGCAGAAGCTTTGAACCTGGCGGGACAGCCTATCGATGCGGCCCTGGCCCTCGACCATGTTTCGGAGGTCCAGGAGGCAGCCGGTCGGTTGCCGGAGGCCTCCGACACGCTCCGACGGGCGATGGAGCTTGAGGACTCGGCTGAACGCAGTCGCCGTCAGAGGGGGCTGCTGCGCCAGATCCGGCTATCGGCGGGCGACCAGGTCGCCGAGCAGCTGCTGGCCCGGGCGCTACGCCTTCGCGACGAGCCGGCTCCTGGGTTGGTCGAGCCAGCCGGGACTGTGGTTCCGGTGGAACCGAGCCTGGATCCTGATCCCCTTCCGAAGATAGTGGCGGATTCAGCGCCCGCCTGGCCGCCCGCCCCAATCTTGAGTCCAGTTCGGCTTAGGCCGGTGGATGAGCCGGTCATGACCTCGGTGTCCGATTGGCCGGCCGCCGCCGGCGTCGGAGATGAGATAGACACCGCCGGCCACTCCGGCGACGTCGCCGACGCCACCGAAGTCGATGTGGAGGCTGCCGAGCCTACTGGAGGATGGCCCGAGGAATCGGGACCCGCTCGGGCGCCAGACGAGGCCCCGATCCACGTCGAGCCCTTGCTACCTGACAGCGCCCCGGCATCAGTTGGAGTCATGAATGGCAGACTCGACACACCCAACGCGGTCGTGGCGGAAGGCCCGCACGAGCCCGCCGGAGATGAACTGCTCGACGCTGCCGAGGCCGCCGAGTTGGCGGGCGACGTGGTCTCGTTGCGGTCGCTCCTGTTGGGGACGGCGCGCGCCTACGCGCGAGAGGGCCGCTTCGAGGCCGGTCTCGACGCCACCCACCGGCTGCTTCAACTGGCGCCGAGCGATGTCGACGCTCACCTGGTGCTCGTGGACCTCTATGTGGCCCGGGATTGGAACGTCCTCGCAGTCGAGAAACTCATCTTGCTGGGCCGGCTGGCCGACTTGAACAACGACAAGGAGACTCGAGCGCGCTTGCGCGCGGTGGTCAGCAAGGATTTCCCGAGGGATGAACGCCTGATAGCGCTCCGCGCCTGAGCTTCGCCGCAACGGGCGGGCTTGTTGCTAGCAGGCGACTCGACGGCTGCCCACGATCGAGCGGCCGCCTACCACCTACCTCGGCCGACCGTGCGATCGATACCGAGCCGTGCTCTTGTCGGACCGCGTCGCCCTCGCCTCTGGGGCCGGAGTGATATTCCCGCCGGTATAGACTAACGATCCGATGTCACTCATCCAATCGGCGCTTGAACAAGTCAGCCCGAACGTCGTGGCCGATGTTGCGATTACGGCCCTGCTGATTTACTGGCTCTTCAGCTTGATCAGGGGCACACGTGCGGTCCGGCTCGTCGTCGGCGTGTGCTTGCTTCTAGTGGTCTACGGAGCCGCCGTCACATTCGATCTCAAGCTCCTAAGGGTGATATTGCAGACGAGTGCATATGTGGGTCTATTTGCCCTGGTAGTCGTCTTTCAGCCGGAGCTGAGGCGAGCCCTCGATCGGATCGGCCGCTTGGGGTCACTCGGCTGGCTCATCTCCCCGGCCGAGCAGTCGACGGCCGCGCATGTCGCGATCGCGGTCGCGAATGCCGCCGAGCGCTTGTCTCGCGAGGGGCATGGCGCCCTCATGGTCATCGAGCGTGAGACGGGGCTGCAGGAGATAGCCGAGAACGGCATCATGCTCCACGCCGATCTCTCGGCCGACCTGCTGGTGACCCTCTTCTGGCCGAAGACTCCGCTCCACGATGGAGCGGTCATCATCAGAGGTGACCGCATTCTGGCCGCCGGCGCAGTGCTGCCTTCCGCCGAAACCACCATCCCGCTGGAGCGCTTCGGGACGCGCCATAAGGCCGCACTGGGCATGACCGAGCAGACCGACGCAATAGTGGTGGTCGTGTCCGAAGAAAGCGGCCAGATCAGCCTCGTCGAGCGGGCCCGTATTGTGCGCAACCTCGATGAGGCCAAGCTTGCGCGGGCGATTGCCGCCCTGCTCCATCCCACGACCGCGAGCGGCATCCTGGGCCACGACCGGACGCCTCCGCGTGGTTCGTCCGTTCGGGACCTGGCCAGACGCGCCCGCTTC
>Ga0302323_100005859_pt1 | contig 10083 bp, 10 predicted proteins | sample Fen_T0_3_FD_201950 | JGI IMG/M metagenome (GOLD analysis project Ga0302323, IMG submission 201950) | Peat permafrost microbial communities from Stordalen Mire near Abisko, Sweden - Fen_T0_3 | ecosystem: Environmental > Terrestrial > Soil > Wetlands > Permafrost | place: Sweden: Abisko... | reverse complement strand
CGTAGGTCGAGCAGTCCTCCCGCCTGACGTTCTGCGCAGGCGACGCGATGCTCATGCTTGGTAGCGTCTGCTCACGGCACCTCACCGCGACGTACGTAGCCCAATCCGGGGGGCACGATGCCAACCATGCTGATCAGCGTTGCCACCACCAGCGAACCGACGACGCGGCAACTGGAGGCCAACTCGCGGTCTCCCTCATCACCTTGATCCTGCTCGCGACCCTGCTCGTGGTGGACATCAAGTTCCTCCGCGACAGCCGGCGCATTGCCAAGTCACTGGACCTGCCCAAGGGCCAATGGCTGCGACAGATCAAGTCGCTCGCTTTCGACCCCGCCATCGAACTGCTCGTGGTCGGCGTCCTGCTCGCGCAGGACCTGGTGCAGAACTGGGAGCACGTGGTGGCTGGCCTCGCCGGCGCCGCAGTGGGTGTGCTCGCGGGCCACTACCGCTTCCGCATCCAGTACGTTCGGGCCGTCCCTGAGCACAAGGCCATCATCTTTGTGCGCAGCAGGGAGGAGTACGTGGCGCTGATCATCCTCGTGCTCGTGCGCATGGCCGCCGAGCAGCACCGCATCCCCGTGGTCGGTGCGCTGACCCTGCTCGTCACCTTCCTGCTCGCCGTCGTGGTCTTCGAGTCCATCGGCCGAGCGTGGTTCTCCTATCGCGCGTACAAGCACGACACGAGCGGCCTGAGCGTTGGGGCAGAGGCCTCAACTCGAGGCTAGCTCCCGCTTCAGCGCCGGGCGGTACTCAAGCCAGAACCAGGCGACCGAGTATGCGGCGGTCGCGACGACGATGCCATACAGCGCATCCATCAGCACGTGGTCATGCAGGACCTGCGTCGACACGATGACGAGTGCGGCGAAGGCGATCATCAGCGCGGACCAGACCGCGTTGCGGCGCCGGTAGCAGGCGATCGCAAACACCACCGCGTAGGCACAGTGCATGCTCGGGAAGGCAGAGAAGCCGTTTCCCTCGTAGTACGACAGGTTCACGTACTTCAGCATGTGCCCAAAGATCCCGTCATAGCTTCCCGCGTCGAGGCCGACGATGTCGACGTCGGTCTGGAACAGCACGAACGTGAACTCTGCCGTGATCATGGAGATCGCGAAGGCCGCTGCCATGGTGCGCAGCTGACGGTTCAGTTGGCGATACGCGAAGTAGCCCAGCGACGCGAACAGCACCACGTACATCGCCTGGTACGGGATGACGAAGATCGGGAGCGTCGGGACGTACTGGTCCCAGTGCCCGACCATCGAATGCGAACCGTTGAGGGGATCGTTCATCGGGGCGTACGCCGCGGCCGTGACGAGGTAGACCACGATCGCGACGATCGCGCTCCACACGCCCCGCGGCAGTCCCGCCGTCGTCGGCGCACCGGATGCTCGCGCGGCGCGACGTGTGATGATCACATAGCCCACGAGAAGGAGGACCGCTGCGAGTCGCATCGCCAGGTTCTGCACGCTGGCGTTGTCGAGCAACGCAGCCCCGTAGGCGCCGATCAGGAGGACGACGAGCAGCACCCACGACCACGCGCGTGCCGACCGCGTGACGACCGCGGCCTCGAAGCCGCTCTCGATAGATGCACTCACTGCGGCTCCACCTTCCACCTCGGGCCCAGACCGAACCTTGCCACCTGCCCACGCCGCACGGGCGGCATTCGGCGCGTGCCGGGGGCGGGCGCCGTCGCCTCCCAGTAGGTTGACGCGATGACCGAGGCACTCCCCCAGGGACCCCTTCAGATCCTCGTCGCCGGACCACTGCGCGGGGGCACCGGCGACCAGTCGGATCTCATCCAGGCCAATCTCGATCGGATGGAGGAGGCCGCGCTGGCCCTCTTCGAGCGCGGACACCTGCCGATCGTCGGAGAGTGGCTGTCGCTTCCACTGATCGAGCGGGCCGGCTCCACCCGCATCGGAGACGAGGTCTACGACCGCATCCAGCACCCGCTCGGCGCCCTGCTCGTCACCAAGTGCGATGCCGTCCTGCGGATCCCCGGTTCGTCATCGGGTGCGGACCTCATGGTGGAGACCGCGCGGAACCACGGCATCCCCGTGATCCATTCCGCGGACGAGGCTCCCATCGTCGCGACCGCCTGACGAGCGCGGACCTGTTCAGGTGCGCGGCTCACGGCTAGGGTCGCGAGGGTGAGCGAGCACCTGCACATCTGCCCCCTGTGCGAGGCCACGTGCGGGCTGCGCATCACCGTGGAGGCCGATGTCGTCGTGTCCGTCGTCGGCGATGACGCCGACGTGTTCAGCGGGGGCTTCATCTGCCCCAAGGGCACCGCGATCGGCGAGCTGCACGCCGACCCGGATCGGCTCCGCACCCCCATGGTGCGCAATGAGGGCACTGGCGAACTCGAGCCCTCAACGTGGGACACCGCGTTCGACCTGATCCGCTCGCGACTTCGCCGCGTGATCTCTGAGTCCGGCGCCGACGCCACCGCGGTGTATCTCGGAAATCCGAATGTCCACAACCTCTCCAGCGCCTTCCACCTGCCCGCCTTCGTCCGCGCCCTGGGAACGGTCAACCGATTCTCGGCGAGCACCGTCGACCAGTTCCCGAAGCAGGCGGCGTCCGCACTCATGTTCGGCACCGGGCTGTCGGTCCTCGTGCCCGACATCGACCGCACCGACTACCTGCTGGTTCTCGGCGCCAATCCGCTGGTCTCCAACGGCTCGATGATGACCGTGCCCGATGTTCCAGGCCGCCTCCGGGCGCTGCGGTCGCGGGGTGGGCGCCTCGTCGTCGTCGATCCCGTGCGGACGCGGACCGCGCGAGCCGCCGACGAGCACCTCACCATCCGTCCGGGGTCCGACGCCTTCCTGCTGGCGGCCATCGCACAGGAGCTGATCGCCACCGGCGCCGTCTCCGTCGGCCGCGCGGGCGATCACCTGCAGGACGGGTCGCTCGACGTCATCGCCTCAGCGGTGGCCCCGTTCTCCCCCGACCGGGTCAGTGCGATCACGGACATCCCCGCTGAGACCATCCGCAAAGTTGCCGGCGAACTGGCCGCCGCCCCACACGCAGCGGTCTACGGACGCATGGGCACCACGACCACGGGACTCACCCTCGGCCGAACCGTCCACCTCGGCACGGTCGCGTCCTGGCTCATCGATGTCGTCAACCTGCTCATCGGAGCAGTCGATGAGCCCGGCGGCGTCATGTGGCCGCTGCCGGCCGCGGGCGGCCCGACCACGGAGGGAACGCCCGGCCGCGGACGCGGGGCGCTCATCCCCGGGCGGAAGCGGTCAAGGGTGCGGGGGCTGCCGAGCCTGTTCGGCGAGTTCCCGGCCGCGGCGCTCGCCGAGGAGATCGACACGCCCGCGACCGACGGCGCGCACGTTCGCGCCCTGTTCGTCATCGCCGGGAATCCGGTGGTCTCGACCCCTGACGGCGGCCGGCTCGCCGCAGCCATCCGATCGCTGGACCTCATGGTGAGCATCGACCCGTACATCACCGAGACATCGAGGCTCGCGGACGTGATCCTGCCCGTGCCCTCGCCGCTGGCGCGGTGGCACTTCGACATGGTCTTCAGCAACCTGGCGGTCCGCAACACCGCCCGCATCTCACCGCCCGCCTTCGCCGCCGAGACGACCGAGATGGACGAGAGCGACATCCTCCTGCGGCTGACGGCGATCGCGTTCGCCGCGTCCTCCGGAGGTGAAGAGCCCGAGCCCAGCGACGTCGACGACCTCATCGCGCTCGCCGTCGCGCAGCAGGCGTGCGACGACGTCGCATCGCGTGCTCACGGCCGCGACGTCACGGAAGTGCTCGGAGCCGTGGCTGATCGCAGCGGCGTTCCCCGGCTCCTCGACCTGCGCATCCGCTCGGGACCGTACGGGGACGGCTTCGGGAGCGATCCCGAAGGACTCACGCTGGCCGCCGTCGAGGCGGCGGCGCACGGCATCGACCTGGGCCCCCTGCAGCCGCGCCTACCGGAGGTGCTGCGCACGCAGTCCGGCAGCATCGAACTCGCGCCCGCACCGCTGGTGGACGCACTGGCCGAGGCGGCCGCCCTGCTCGATGGTCCCGTCGAGCCCCCTGCGCTGGTCCTTGTCGGACGTCGGCAGCTGCGCAGCAACAACTCGTGGCTGCACAACCTGCCCACCTTGGCCGGTGGCTCGAACCAGTGCACGCTGCTCATCCATCCCGAGGACGCAGCCCGGGTGGGGCTTGCGGACGGCCAGCGGGCGCGCATCTCGACCGCCACCGGCTCCGCCGTCGTGCCGGCGCAGGTCACTGAGGACATCCGGCCCGGCGTCGTCTGCCTTCCGCATGGCTGGGGCCATAGCGACGAGGGCACGTGGGGCGCCGTCGCCCATCGCAACCCGGGGGCCAACGTCAACGCGATCGTCGGCTCCGACGTCATCGATCCGCTCGGCGGGACTTCAGCTCTCGCCGGGCTCGCAGTCGAGGTCGTGCCCGCGTGACCGCCTAGGGTCGCCGACCGGACAGGTCGAGCACTCGGTGCTGGAGCGTCGCATCGTCGGGCAGGGCATCGCTCGGGCCATCGCCGAACATCCCGGTGGCAGGCAGGATCGAGGCCATCGGCTCGAGCAATGTGAGCAGTGCGGTGAGCACCTCATGATCGATGCTGTCGTCGGCGCCGACCGCGCGCGCCAGGTCCCAGCCGTGCAGGCCGTACTCAGTGATGCGGAAGCCCAGGAGCTGCGCGCCCGGCATGTCCATCGCGGGGTGCTCGACCACGGACTCCAGAACACCGGCCACGGCGAAGGCTTCGGCGAGTTCACGACGGCTCTGCTCGAAGGCGGCCACCGGATCCGTGTCGTCCTTCGATCGGGCGAACTGCGCGAGGCCGTCGGCCCGCGAGCCACCCTGCAGGATCGCGACGGCCATGCGATTGCCCCCGGTGACGTGCTCGACCAGCCCGCGGACGGTCCACCCCTCGTTGCCGGTCGGCACCTGCCACTGCTCGGAGCGCACCTGGGCGAGGGTGTTCGAGAACCCGGCGCCGGCCCGTTCGAGGATCTCAAGATCGGTCATGGATGGACCCTAGTCAGTGGGTCTCACCTGCGGAGTGGTGTCGCAGATAGTGCCGTCCTTCGCGGAATCGGATCACCTCGTACACGACGAGAACGACCATGACCGCGGTCGCGATGCCGATCGTCGCCAGCGACTCGACGCGGACCGCGACGGGGATGAGCAGCACCAGCACCACGGCGGCCACGAGCCGTTGCCTGTTCAGGGTCCTCATGTTGCGCAGCCGGAAGGCGACGTGCGCGAGCAGGTACACGGCCAGTCCGCCGAGCAGGGCAACGGCCGGCACCGCCGAGAGCGGCTCCGTGAGATCGGACAGGGACTCCTTGAGGCCGAGGGCCACGAGGACGATCCCCCACACCATGAACAGGTGCAGGTACGAGTACGAGTCGCGGGCCATGGCTGCAAGGTCGCGACCAGTGAGCGAATGCAGCTTGCGCTCCGCGGCAAGTGCCACGACATCGAAGTAGAGCCACCACATCGATGCCACGATCGCGACGCTCAGCGTGGCCGCGGCGACCACACCGGCCGTGAGCGGCTCGCCGGCGGCCGTGACGCCAACCGCCACCACCGACTCGCCGAGGGCGATGATGATCACCAGCCCGTGCCGCTCGGTGAAGTGCCCCGCGTCGACCTTCCAGCCGGTCGTGCCGGCCACGAGCGGGCTGCCGAAGTCGACGAGGAGGGCCAACGCCCACAGCACGCCGCGAGCCGGTCCGGCGGGAAGGAATCCGGCCCCGAGAATCAGCAGCGGGGCGATCACGATCCCCGTGGCCAGTCGGCGCACGGCACCGAGCACGTCCGCGTCGTGACGCGACACGACCGCGTAGAGCGTCACGTGCAGAAGTCTCACCACCAGGTAGGCGACACCGAACAGGATCGAGTAGTCACCGAAGGCGGCGGGTGCGGCGAGGCCCACGACGAGCATGGCCGCCATCGCCACCATCATGACGAGCCGCGAGAGGAGGTCGTCGTCGATGTTGACCGTGTTCGTCAGCCACGCGTAGCCCGCCCAGGCCCACCAGATGGCGGCGAGCACCGCGAAGCCGCGCAGCAGGCCCAGCCATGCGAGGTCGTCGGCCATGAGCGTCGTCACCTGGGTGAGGGCGAAGACGAAGACGAGGTCGAAGAAGAGCTCCAGCGGCGTCACGGCGTGACGGGCCGCCATGACCCGCCCGTGGTCGTGAGCCTCGCTCATGCTGCCCCCAACCCCGCGAACCACCGACCCATTCCCGTCACGACGTGATCGCCTCCTCGCGACGCACGACCGCCTCCCAACTGATCCGACGGGTGCGCATCGTGAAGATCGCCAGCTTGGCGGCCTCCTCGATCACGCGCGCGAGGAAGAGACCGACAACGCCGAGCGGGGTCGCGAGCGCGAGCACCAGCGCCAACGGGAGCCCGACGAGGAAGGCGCTCACACCGTCGCCGATCACCACTCCACGGACGTCGCCGCCGCTGGGCATGACGCCGGCGCCGAGGATCATGTTGCGCACCTTGATCACCTGGCTGAGCCCGTTGATCACGATCCCGATGATGGCGAGCACCTGCACCTCGCGACCGGCGTTGGCGAAGAGCAGCGGGACGCTGAAGGCGCTGAGGATGAGAAGGATGCCGAACACCACCCCCGTGTACACGCCCGCACGGGCCAGGACCCCGGCCCAGCGCCGCGCTTCCGAGGCTTCATGCAGGCCGACGCTCTGCCCGACCAACGCGGTCGTCGCGCTCATGAGTCCGACGCTGCCGACGATGAAGATCGCCTCGAGCGTGGACGCGATCTGGATCGCCGCCAGGGGCGCATCGCCGAGCTGCTGCGCGATGACGTTGTACAGGAAGGTCCCTGTCGACCACAGCAGCTCGGTCAGCCCGAGGGGGATGGCGAGCACGAACATGGGGACGAGGATCGATCGCCACTCGGCGACGCCGACGGGCAACTGCCACGACACGATGCGGTGCACCCCGTACGTCAGCGCAGCGAGGATGACGAGCTTGACCGAGGCCGTGATGAGCAGCGCCCAGCCCGCACCGGCGACCCCGAGGTTCGGGAAGGGCCCGACGCCCAGCACGAGGCAGTACGCGAGCGCCGTGTTCAGCGGAACGGTGACGAACGTGGCGAGCATCGGACTGCGCGCCTTCCCGGTGGAGCGCATCGCGCCGCTGAAGACGGCCACCATGACCGTCGGCACCAGCGCGACAGCACTCAGCCGGAGGTAGTCGGCCCCTGCCGCCGCGACGGTCGCAGAGGCGCCGAGGACGGAGAGCAGCTGCTCGGGCCACAGGATCGGGATGATCGCGCCGAGTGCCGCGAGCACTCCGGCACCGACGAGCGCGGCGCTCACGGTGTGACTCATCTCGTCACCCCGACCGCCGCCGAAGGCACGGGCGACGAGGATGCTCACCGAGACCCCGAGGGCACCGAGCGTGATGGCCAGGATGAAGATCAGGCTGTTCGCGAAGCCGACCGCCGCGATCGCCGTCGCACCGAGCACGCCGACGATGACCTGGTTGACGAAGGTCAGGATCAGCGTGACCACCATCTCCAGGCTCACCGGGACGGCGATGCTCGCGATGAGCCGACGGTCGGTGGTGCGGGTGGTCACGGTCACCCACGCTAGGCGACCGGTGATCGCGGACAAAACGCCGCCGTGCCCAGCTGGCCACGAAAGAATCGGCAGGTGCTCGCGATCCGCCTCACGCCCCTCGTCGCAGCGGACGCGCGCCTCGCCCTCGAGGGACGTCGCCGCGACGACTGGGCCGACGGCTACCCGACATCCGGCGACGTCGACGTGGCCGCCTGGATCAGCGAGGGGTCACGGCCGGTGGTCACAGCCGACCACCCGTGGGGGCCCTGGCAGGTGCGCGTCGCCGACACCGGGCTCGTCGTCGGTGGCGCGGGCTTCCACGGCGAGCCGGACGTGGACGGCAGCGTGGAGGTCGGCTACGGCATCGCCCCGGAGTGGCAGGGGCAGGGCATTGCCACCGGGGCCGTCACGCAGTTGCTCGGGATCGCCCGGGACGCGGGGGCACGCCGGGCACTGGCGGCCACGGACCCGGACAACGTCCCCAGTCAGCGCGTGCTGGAGAAGGCCGGCTTCACACGGGTCGCCGACGCCGATGGTGAGTTCCGCTGGTCGATCGACCTGACGGACGGATCCGTCGACCTGACGCGCTAGCGGCTGGTGGCGCGCGTGTAGCGCCGAACCGCAAGCGTGGCGAACAGCGCGATCAGCACGGTGCAGGACAGCAGGGTGTACAGCTCGGAGTGATGCAGCGGCCAGTAGTCCGGCTGGATGCCGGTCGGATTGCCGAACAGCTCGCGACAGGACAGCACCAGCGCCGATATCGGATTCCAGGCGGCGAAGGTCTGCAGCACGCCCGGCAGCGAGTTGATCGGCACGAAGCAGTTCGACAGGAAGGTGAGGGGGAACAACCAGATCAGGCCAGCAGTGTTGGCCGTCTCCGGATTGGGCATGTACAGCCCGACCCACGCGCCGACCCACGCCACCGTGTACGCGAAGAGCAGCAGCAGGGCATACGCCCAGATCGCGTTGAACAGGCCGTTGTTGATGCGCCATCCGACGAGGTAGCCGGTGATGCTCAGCACGACGAGAACGAGGATCTGGCGGGTTGCGTCGGCGAAGGTGCGGCCGAGCAGCACGGCAGGGGGCGACATCGGCAGCGCACGGAACCGGTCGATGATGCCCTTGTGCAGATCCTCGGCCAGGCCGACGGTGCTCGACGCGGCTGCGAAGGCGACGGTCTGCCCGAAGATGCCCGGCATCAGGTACTGGCGATAGGCGTCGGCGGCGGCCTCCCCTGGGATCGGGATCGCGCCGCCGAACACGTACGCGAAGAGCAGGACGAAGATCACCGGCTGCACCAAGGAGAAGAACAGCAGCTCCGGCACGCGCACGGTCTGGATGAGATTGCGGCGGGCCACGATGAATCCGTCGTTCAGGGTCCAGCCCCACAGCGGTCGGCTGCGCAGCTGCGGCCGGCTGACGGCGAGAGTGCTCATGCCTTCGGCTCCTTCCGTCCACGGCCGCGACCCTTCGCCGGGGCAGCGACCTCCTCCTCGGCCACGTGGCCGGTCAGCGACAAGAACACGTCGTCGAGCGTCGGTCGGCGCAGGACGATGTCGGACACCTCGATCCCCTCGGAATCGAGCACCCGCACGGCGTCGACCAGGACGGTCGAGCCGCCGGACACGGGCATGAGGATCCGAGTCTCGTCGATGACGGCCTCGCCCGTTCCGATGGGCCGCAGGAGTTCGACGGCACGGGCGAGCCGGCTCACGTCAGTGACCGCGATCTCGATGCGATCGCCGCCGATCTGGTCCTTCAGCACGTCGGCTGTGCCGTGCGCGATGACGTGTCCGTGGTCGATGACGACGATGTCCTGGGCCAGCTGATCGGCCTCCTCGAGGTACTGCGTCGTGAGCAGGACCGTCGTGCCCTCGTCGACGAGGGACTGGATGACCCCCCACATGCCCAGGCGCGAGCGAGGATCGAGCCCGGTGGTCGGCTCGTCGAGGAAGAGGATCGACGGCTTGGCGATGAGGCTGGCAGCGAGGTCAAGCCGGCGACGCATGCCGCCGGAGTAGGTGCGGGCGGGGCGATCGGCGGCATCGGTGAGGTCGAACCAGTCGAGCAGCTCGACGCTGCGCTCCTTCACGTACTTCGGCGACAGGTGGTAGAGCTCCCCGAACATCCGCAGGTTCTCGCGACCGGTGAGGTACTCGTCGACGGCGGCGTACTGGCCGGTGAGCCCGATCGCGTGCCGCACGTCGTCCGGCTGCTTGACCACGTCGTGCCCGGCCACGTAGGCCACGCCCGCCGTGGGCTTGAGGAGCGTCGACAGGATGCGCACCGTGGTGGTCTTGCCGGCACCGTTGGGTCCGAGGAGCCCCACGACCTGCCCGCGCTCCACGGTGAGGTCGATGCCGTCGAGTGCCTTGACATCGCCGAAGTGCTTCACCAGGCCCTCGGCATGGACCGCTGAATCCCTGCTCATGCGGGCACCTTATGGGCAGTATGTGACACGCACGAGCAGGTTCAGCAGTCCGCGAACGGGACGCCG
>Ga0302323_100005858_pt1 | contig 10083 bp, 9 predicted proteins | sample Fen_T0_3_FD_201950 | JGI IMG/M metagenome (GOLD analysis project Ga0302323, IMG submission 201950) | Peat permafrost microbial communities from Stordalen Mire near Abisko, Sweden - Fen_T0_3 | ecosystem: Environmental > Terrestrial > Soil > Wetlands > Permafrost | place: Sweden: Abisko... | reverse complement strand
GATATTGTTACAAAAAGACGATATGAATGTCCATGAACGTTTCTGCAAGGTCCGTCATAATTCCAAAGTACATGGGCCATTTCAAATGAGAATTCCTTAGTTACCCTGATTACTGTAGCCATAATATTTGAATTGAAAAAATAATTTACAAAATTAACCTTTCCTTCTGATAAAGGTCAATTGTTTTGCCTTGCTTTTGCACTATTCCGCTATTATCTCACTGTTATTAGCCTTCAAAACCAATAATTACTTACCTTTGCGGATTAGAATTACCTTAATTTTAAGGATAATGGAAGAAAATAATATTCGCTTGACTTTCCCTTCAATGTTCAATGAAACATTGAGAAAATTCGGTAAGTATAATGCTTATGGGTTTGTAGGGGAAGAACCCAAAACCTGGGAAACTGTCGATAAGGAGATCCAATCCATAATTGCTTTTCTTGAGAAGAATGGGATTTGTCCCGGAGACAAAGTAGCTATACTTAGTACCAATATGCCAAACTGGGGTGCAACTTTCTTTTCAATTACTTTTATGGGCGCAGTTGTCGTGCCAATTCTTCCTGATTTTTCAAATACTGAAGTTAGTAATGTTCTGGAGCACTCCGGTGCCAAAGCAATCTTTATTTCAGCCTCATTAATTCAGCGAATTGAGGGATTTAAATCCGAATATCTTAAAACAACTATCCTTATTGAGGACTTTTCCCTTATCATTTCTGAACCTGGTTCTTCTGAATATGATCCTTCTGCTCTTCCTTTGAAAAAATATGAAGTAGAAGAAGACGATCTTGCTTCTATAATATACACATCGGGAACAACAGGTCGTTCAAAAGGTGTCATGCTGACTCATAAAAATATTACTTTTAATGCATTGAAAGGCCAAGTAATACAGCCAATGGATGAAAATGATCGGTTTTTGTCAGTCCTCCCTCTATCGCACACTTATGAAAATACTCTTGGGTTAATTTTGCCTATGCTCTGCGGATGTTGCGTTTATTATCTCCGGAAGCCTCCTACTCCGGCAGTTCTTATTCCTGCTTTAGCCGAGATAAAACCTACTGTGATGCTTACTGTTCCCTTGATTATTGAGAAAATATATTTCAATAAAATTATGCCAACATTCAGGGAATCTCTTATTCTTAAACTTCTTTATAAAATAGTGTTTTTCAGAAAAATTTTTAATAAGGCAGCCGGGAAAAAACTTTTTGCTACTTTCGGCGGTAATCTGAAGTTTTATGGTATCGGTGGAGCCAAATTAAATAAGTCGGTTGAAAAATTCTTAATCGAGGCAAAATTCCCATATGCAATCGGCTACGGGCTTACAGAAACAGCCCCTCTTCTTGCTGGCGCAAATCCTTCAAAATCGGTGTATGAGTCAACCGGTCCCAAAATAGAAGGCATTGAACTTATTATAAACAACCCTGATAAAAAGACCGGGGAAGGTGAAATCTGGGCCAGGGGACCGAATATTATGAAAGGTTATTATAAAGAACCCGAAATGACCAAAGAGGTTCTTACTCCTGACGGTTGGTTCAAAACCGGTGATCTTGGAACACTCGACAACAATAACAACCTATTCATAAAAGGAAGATTGAAAAATATGATCCTGAGTTCAAGTGGAGAGAATATATATCCGGAAGAGATTGAGTCAATTATAAACAACTTCCGTTTCGTTGTGGAATCTCTTGTTGTCCAGCAAAAGGGAAAACTGGTTGCCCTGGTTCACATTAATATGGAAGAACTGGAAAAGAAATATCAGGATCTTAAACAGGATATGTCCAAACAGTTTGATGAAAAAGTTGAGGAAGTCCTCAATGAATTGCAGCTCTACGTTAATACGCATGTTAATAAATTCAGCCAGATACAAAAAGTTGTGCTTCAGCCTGTTCCATTTCAAAAAACCGCTACTCTAAAGATAAAAAGATTTTTATATACCTGAGACCAGGTACTTAGAAAAAGGAGGCTGCCAGATCTGACTGCCTCCTTTATTTTATTCAGGCTTTAAGTGCCTGTTGATATCTACGTCCAACTTCTTCCCAGTTAACTACATTCCAGAATGCGTCAATATAATCTGCTCTCTTATTCTGATATTTAAGATAGTAGGCATGTTCCCATACATCAAGGGTTAATAAAGGGGTTCCTTTAATGAGAGAAATATCCATTAGTGGATTATCCTGATTTGGAGTGCTCCCTATTGCCAGATTTTTATCAGAATTCAGATACAACCATGCCCACCCGCTTCCGAATCTTGTTTTTGCAGCTGCGTTGAATGTCTCCCGAAATTTATCAAAAGATCCGAACGTTTTTGTTATTGCAGCGGATACTTCAGAGTTGGGACCAGCTGATCCCGCAACAAGATTTTTCCAGAAAAATAAATGATTATAATAGCCGCCACCATTATTCCTTATTGCATCGGACTGTTTTGACATTGATTCAAAAATGGATGTCATTGTTGCTCCCTCAAGAGGCGTCCCTTTAATTGCACCTTTAAAATTTGTAAAATACGCCCTGTGGTGTTTATCATAGTGAATTTCCATTGTCCTGGCATCAATATGCGGCTCAAGGGCATTGTATGCAAAGGGTAAGGCAGGAAACTCAGCTGCAGGAACCCCTTCAATTCCTGAAGATTTAACAGTTACCTGGTTACGGCCAAGTACTTTGGGACTTATATAAGCAGCGGCTGCTGCCAGTCCAACCGATTTAACAAATTTTCTCCGTTCCATGATTAATGTTTTTCTTCAATAACATATTTAAACTGTCTTTGTTCACGCACTGGTTATAAAAATCAAACATCAAAATGATTTTTAACACAATTAAAGAGAGTCCCAAAAAAATTCTTACTTTTATGCATAAAGGATTTCAGTACACCTATTAATTTTAAAATTATTGAAAAGAGAACAATTAATGTCATCTTGTTAAATTAAAACATGAAAAACATAACCTCATTAGGAAGAATTCTCTTTGCAATACCCTTTGCCCTTTTCGGGATTAACCATTTCCTAATGACCGATTATTATGTAGGAATGCTCACATCATTTATTCCTTTTGGGGCTTATACAATAATACTTACAGGGATAATGCTTATCGTTACAAGCATTAGTATAATTACGAAAAAATTTGTGAAATTATCCACACTTCTGCTGGCAGGTCTGCTATTTCTCTTTATAATCACAATTCATATTCCTCATCTCATAAGCGACATTGACAAAAGTGCTACAATAATTGCTTTGCTAAAAGACATCTCACTTATGGGAGGTTCATTAATGATATCCGGCATATACACTGAAGAAGATAAACCAGTGAATAAATAGAAAAGATTTTACCTTTATAACAAATATTTTGCAATGAGTCAATTTAAACTGCTTCTCACACTATTTTTAATCCTGATAAGTTTTAAATCATTTTCTCAATCATCTCTTTTTAATCAGCAGATGCAGGTGGGGTTCGAGGAAAAACAAGGAAAGTATGCCGATCTGTCTGTTAAATTGGTTAATGAGGCGGGGGATACCGTGCTATTAAAAGATGTTATCAACAAACCTGCAATTTTAAATCTGGTCTATTATCAATGTCCGGGAACTTGTAGTCCCCTGATGTGGGGAGTGTCCAAATTTATTGATGACATGGATCTCCAGCTTGGGAAGGACTATGAAGTTATTACAATAAGTTTCGATCCTTCAGAAAAAATTGATTTAGGCATTAAGAAGAAAGCCAGTTATATCAGTACAATGAAGAAAAAGGATTCAGCAAAGGGCTGGTTATTTTTTGTCAGCGACAGTTTAAATATTGCGAAATTAACTCAATCTGTTGGTTTCAATTATAAGATAATAAACAAGCAGTTTGTTCATCCGACCGGACTGATTGCCCTTGCTTCAGATGGTAAGATTGTAAGGTACCTGCGTGGAATTGATTTTCTGCCATTTGATATAAAGATCACAATGGTAGAAGCAGCCAAAGGGAAAATTGGCCCCAGTATCAATCGTCTTCTTGCAATCTGTTATTCCTATGATGATCAGGGTAATAAATTTGTATTTAATGTTACAAGAGTTTCGGCAATTGTTATTTTGTTTTTTGTAATTCTAATATTTTTAGTCCTGGCATTTTCAAAGGTAATATTTAAAAAGACTGTTAGTAAATGAGTAATCAGAAAGAAATTACGGAGCCCAGCTATCTTGAATATAAAGGAAAATATAAAGGCGTCTTTTCGTGGATTTTATCCACTGATCATAAGAGAATAGCCTTACTTTACCTGTTTTCCATTCTTTCATTCTTCGTAATAGGGGCTACTCTGGGGTTATTAATGAAGTTTGAGCTTATTGCTCCGGGCAAAACCATAATGGATGCCCAGACTTATAATGCATTCTTCACTCTTCACGGAATAATAATGATCTTTGCTGTTGTTATTCCAGGATTACCTGCTGTGTTTGGCAATTTTCTCTTACCAATTATGATAGGAGCAAAAGATGTGGCATTTCCAAGGCTAAACCTCTTTTCCTGGTACCTTTATGTTGCAGGGGTATCTCTGGTTATAGTTTCTCAATTTGCCGGAGACGGACCTCCTGATACCGGATGGACATTTTATGCCCCATATAGTTTCAGAACAGCGGGTACAATGCTTCCCGCAGTATTCGGTGCATTTGTTCTGGGATTTTCATCTATTCTTACAGGATTGAACTTCCTTGTTACCATGCATAGGATGCGTGCTCCGGGAATGACCTGGTTAAAAATGCCATTATTCCCCTGGACACTTTATGCCACAGGATGGGTACAGTTGCTTGCTACTCCGATTATTGGGATTACTTTATTAATGATTGTTGCTGAAAGGACATTGCATATAGGATTCTTTGACCCATCACTGGGTGGCGACCCTCTTCTGTATCAACATCTGTTCTGGACTTACAGTCATCCTGCAGTTTATATTATGATTTTGCCAGCCATGGGAGCAATTTCTGAGATAATTACAACTTTCTCCCATAAAACAATATTCGGATATAAATTTATGGTTGCCTCTGTTTTAGCAATTGCTTTTGTAGGCTATTTTGTGTGGGGCCATCATATGTTTACCTCAGGAATGAGTGGGACAGCTCTTTACACATTTTCTCTTCTGACATTTCTCGTAGCCGTTCCCAGTTCAATAAAAGTATTTAACTGGATTTCCACAATGCATCAGGGATCAATTGATCTTCAAACGCCATTCTACTGGGCAATGGCTTTCATTTTCGTTTTCATGATCGGAGGATTCTCCGGACTGGTTCTTGGCTCTCTTGCAGCTAATGTGCATCTTCATAATACCCATTATGTAGTTGCACATTTCCATTTTATAGTATTCGGAGGAACCGGATTCGCTTTTTTTGGAGCAGTGCACTACTGGTATCCTAAAATCACCGGTAAAATGTATGATACAAAATGGGCTAATATTGGGCTTGTTCTTTTTTTTGTAGGATTTATCACTCTTTATGGTCCGATGTTTTATCTGGGATTTAAAGGCATGCCAAGAAGGTATTTCGATTATGATGAGGTATTTCACGCGGGGAATATTATTTCGACAATGGGGTCTTGGATCCTTTACTCAGGACTGGGTATAATTATTATTAATTTGTTTTCCTCATTAAAAGGTGGTGTTAAAGCTCCGGCTGATCCCTGGGGTGGAAAGACATTAGAATGGACGATTCCCTCTCCCCCTCCGGTGGAAAATTTTGACGAAATTCCTTTAATTACCAAAGGTCCATACGATTATAAATAATTATGGCAGCAGAAACACATCGCGACGATTTGGCTTCAAAAACTGGAATGTGGCTGTTCCTGTTTACAGAAATGCTTTTTTTTGCAGGGCTCTTTGTAGTCTATTCTGTTTACAGATTCAGAAATCCTGAAGCATTTCATCTTGCTGCGAAGGAATTGAGCGTACCAATCGGTACAATTAATACTATTATTCTATTAATCAGCAGCACAACAATTGCAATGTCCATTACAGCTCTACAGAAGAAAAATAAAAAATTTGCTCTTCTTCTGATTGGCATTACGATCTTTCTTGGAATAGCTTTTCTTGTAAATAAATACTTTGAATGGGGAGAACACATTAAGGAACATATTTACCCGGGTTCCCCGGTACTCGCTCTGCGCGGCCAGGGAGATGTTCTTTTCTATGGTTTATACTTTTTTATGACAGGGCTACATGCATTACATATAATTATCGGCTTGGTCTTTATTGGGTTTATTGCAGCAAAGATTGTGAAAAATAAAATTGACTCGGAAAATTTTGTTTTACTTGAAAACAGTGGCCTGTACTGGCATCTGGTTGACCTAATCTGGATTTTTCTGTTTCCTCTCTTTTACCTTATCACATAAAATTTCAGACAACAATGGAGAATGAAAAAAATCATATAATCCCTTACAGGACATTTCTTCTTGTTCTGATATGTTTAATAAGCTTAACCCTGATTTCGGTTTCTGTAACACAAATTTCACTTGGCACACTCACGGTTGCCATTGCTCTTTTAATAGCAGTCATCAAGTCCTCCTTTGTTTTAAGGGTCTTTATGCATCTTAAGTTTGAAAATAAAATATTTTCTTTTGCAGTTATTGCTGTTTTTCTGATCATTGCACTGGTTATTTTTATTACTCTTCTTGACTACCTTTATAGATAAAAAATTATGTATTCAACTACTGCAACCGATGCTTCAAATTTTGTATCTACTTTCAATACATCATATTACTTTATAACTGGTATAGCACTTATTCTCATTTTAGGTCTCACGGTAGTAATGCTTTATTTTGTATTCAGATATAATAAGAAAAAGAACTTGGTAGCTATCCAGAATGAAGGAAATACCCGATTGGAAATTATTTGGACCGTCGTTCCTGTTCTGCTTGCGCTCGCAATGTTCTACTTTGGCTGGGCAGGTTGGAAACCCATGACAAAGGCGCCCAAAGATGCGATTAATATAACAAGTACTGCCCGGATGTGGAGTTTTTCATTTAAGTACGCAAACGGAAAACAGAGCCCTGATCTTATTATACCGGTAAATACTCCGGTTAAAATTAAGCTTATTTCTTTGGATGTAATTCACAGTATATTCATACCGGCATTCAGAATTAAATCTGATATTGTACCAGGAAGAGAAAAAATGATGTGGTTTCTCCCCCAGACCGTGGGTGTATTTAGTCTTTATTGTGCAGAATATTGCGGTTTACGACATTCATATATGAATTCAAATGTAAAAGTCCTCTCAAAGGAAGACTACTTAACCTGGTATGCAGATTCCTCAAAAGTTATAACTGAATCCAAAGGGGCAGCTCCAGGTTCGGAAGGACTTAAAATAATGATTAATCAGGGTTGTAATGCGTGTCATTCTTCAGACGGTACAAAAATCGTTGGCCCATCCTATTTGAATCTGTTTGGTGGAAAACAGGTGGTTATAAGAGATGGAAAAGAGGTAACGGTAACTGTCGATGAAGAATATATCAAAAGAGCTATATATGAGCCTAATGCAGAGATCGTTAAGGGGTATCCTAAAGATTTAATGCAAAGCTATAAAGATGTAGTGAGTGCTGACGATTTGTTAAAAATAATAGAATATCTGAAAACTCTTAATGACAAATAATTCAGGAAATAATCTAAAGTATTACCTGGAACTAAGTAAACTAAAGATTATGATTCCGGTAAGTCTCACGGGATTCACCGGATATTTTATTTTTGATCCCCATTTCTCATTTAAAATAGTATTAATAACTATTGGTATTCTGTTTCTGGCGGTTTCATCCTCTGTTCTAAACCAGATACAGGAGGTAGAGTTAGACGGTATGATGAACAGGACACAAAATCGTCCCATACCAGCAGGAAAAATAAATCTGCAGAGAGCAGTCCTTTTCTTCTTAATAAATTTTATTACCGGGACAGTTATTATTTATTGTGCCGGAAACCCTAAAGCTGCAATTATTGCTTTAATTACTGTTTTCTGGTACAACGTAATATATACTTATTCAAAACGAATGACTGCCTTTGCTGTTGTTCCCGGAGCAGTAACCGGAGCATTACCACCACTTATAGGTTGGGTGGCTGCCGGCGGCGGGATATGGGATAAGCCAGTTGTATTCCTGGAATTTCTGTTTTTCACCGGACAAATTCCACATTTCTGGTTACTGATTATTAAGTATGGAGAGGAATATAAAAACGCAGGGATTCCCTCCCTGACAAATATTTTTACCATAACTCAGATTAACCGTCTCACTTTTACCTGGGTTATTTTCTCTGTAGTAGCTGCGCTATTCCTGTGTTATTTTGAAATTATTCTAACCCTGCCTTTTATTTTAATTCTCCTTTTAGCTTCTGTAATTATAATCTGGCAGTTTACTAATCTGCTGAAAACTATGGATAATAAAGCTGATAATAAAAAATATTCAATACTCCTTGATTCGTACTTTTTATTAGTTTTGATTCTCCTAATATCTGACAGGATATTTGCCTAAATTGCTTTGTTATGAACTGTTTCCCCTAATAAATCTCATTCTATGACTAAAAGCGGTGCTCTAAGCTCTCTTCCAGGTAGGGATGGTTAACCGGTATGATATTCGCTTTGCTGAGCGCATTTGCCACAATTAAGGCAAATAAGCCAGCGTATCCTAAAAATAATCCTGCTTCAACCCATCCAAATTTTGAAAGTCCGGTAATTCCGGGAATAACCTGCACAAAAAGGTCAATATATTGTCCGATAATCAGAAAAACAATAACAACCAAAATCACTGGCTTGCTTCTGCTGGTTTTCACAGGAAGTAGTAACATGAAAGGCAGAGCCCAATTTAGACCTATCTCACAGAAAAACAATACTTTCCATCCTATCTGCCAGCGTAAATAATAATATCCTGTTTCTTCAGGTATGTTTCCATACCATATTATCATAAACTGAGCAAACCAGAAATAACCCCAGACAATCGAAAGCATAAAGATATATCTCGCGAAATCGTGCATATGATATTTATTCAGAAAAGGGAAATATCCTCTTTTATAAAGAATAAATATAATAAGTGCCAAAACAGAAACCCCATGTAAAAATGCTGCCACGATGTTTTTCAACGCAAAGATGGCACTATACCAATGAGCATCTATTGACATAATCCACTCAAATGCAGAAAGTGAAAATGTAATTGCCAGAATGAAAATGAAAACTTTTGAATACATTTCGGTTTTCCTGAATAACTTCATTATTCCGCTTGCATCAGAGGAATCCATCAGATCACTTTTTAATGATATATTTCTTAATTTCACAACAAAAACAATCCAGAGACTAAAGTAAATAATCATCCTTATCATAAAAAATGGGGTATTCAAAAAGACTGATTTATGCTGTAATAGCGGGTCAATGTCAACAAGATCCTTATGTGCCCAGCTGTAAATATCCTTAAGTCCGAAGAAGAGAAGAAGAAAAAAAACAGCTGCGAAAGGAATGTATGACATCATTGCTTCAGAAATTCGCTGGAAACCTGACGCCCAGCCTGACTGCGAAATATTCTGAATGACAAAAAAGAACAAGCCTCCCATTGCCAGAGATAAGAAGTAGTAGTTAACAATCAGGTAATTTGCCCAGGTTAACTGTGGTTGTATAATCAAGCCAAAGATGAATGCAAATACTCCAATACAAATTAGTATTACGGTTACTATTTTGAAATTTCTGGAAACAGTTAATTGCTCCTTCATTAATATTACTTTTTTATCTCTGAATCTAAATTCGCTTCTTTCTGTAACATTCTGATGTACAATATTACTTTCCATCTGTCCTCAGGTCTTATCTGGGATCCATGTGCCCCCATGGAACCAAACCCAAGTGTAATAGAATGAAATATCTCACCATCACGTAATTTAACTGCATTTTCTGCAACAAGAGATCGTGGTTTTAAAGGATAAAGTTTGCTGGTAAATAAATGACCATCTCCCTTACCACTAATTCCATGACACCCAAAGCAAAAGGTGGTATAAACCTCTTTCCCTCTCAAAAGAAGATCCGGGTCAGATGAATACGGATTAAGGCAGGAAAAGTTGTTGTTAATACGGATTAATCTGACCCGGATCTTGTTTTGAGTGGGAAAGAGGTT
>Ga0302323_100005857_pt1 | contig 10083 bp, 8 predicted proteins | sample Fen_T0_3_FD_201950 | JGI IMG/M metagenome (GOLD analysis project Ga0302323, IMG submission 201950) | Peat permafrost microbial communities from Stordalen Mire near Abisko, Sweden - Fen_T0_3 | ecosystem: Environmental > Terrestrial > Soil > Wetlands > Permafrost | place: Sweden: Abisko... | reverse complement strand
AGGGGGGCATCTCGCCTCGATAGGGCACAAGCTGCAATTCCGGGGCGTGCTCCCCAATTCTGGCTGCCTGCTGCTTCACCGCGCTACCTATTGCATCGCGCGCTGCCAGGTTCTTCAATTGCAGCAGATCCTCACTCAAGGACGGGAGGGCGGGGCCGGGCGGCACCCATTGGGTGCCCGGCAATTTCAATTCCAGGCTCTCGCAGTCGAGCAGTTTCTGCATGCTCGCCCGTTGCGTGGGAAGGTCGGCAAGGAAGCGCTCGCCCACGATCGCATCAAGCACGACCTTGATGCGAGCAATCGCCGCCATGCGAACTTGCATTCGGAAGGTCAGGCGCGCAAGGGCATCTCGGTCTAGCTTCACCGGGGGTACCCGCCGGCCAGCGTAGGTGGCCAGGTCGTATAGAAAGGACTTGGCCAATCGGACGCTGCGCTCCAGATCCATGGCTTTCAGGGCCGCGGGGTCGAGGGCGCTCTTCAAGTCCGAACGCATGTCCAGAAATTGGCGGAGCGTCTCCCGGTTGGTTTCGGCCAAGCTCTTGCCGAGAGCCACCGACAGCGGCATGAGTTGAGCCAACGCCTCTTGGATGGCAGCTGCTGTCGTGGCCAGCTCGGCTCGACTACGGATCGTGGGCAGGCCAAACCTGTCGGTCAAACGATCCAGTCGCTGCGCCTGCAGGTTGAGTGACCGAGTGTTTGCCCAGGTGGCTTGCAGCAAACTATCCACGAAGCTCGCGAGACGAAGCTTCCGGGTGCGGGCAGCTTCGGCCAGTATGTCTCCGAGATAGAGCTCCGAGGTGCTGAGGGGGATATCAGGCGTGTCGTCGAATTCTTGGGCCAGCTCGTGAGCAACGGACAGCCGCCCCGCCGCCGCAGGCAGGGCCTGGAGGAACGCGAACGAATGCCCGACCTTGGGGTTGTCTCGGGTCTCAGGGTAGCACCCGTAAGCTTTCTGTTGCGCGGTGGTCGAGAAGAAGCCGCAGAACCTTCCGGTCGGCTCACCGGACCCGACCAGGCTGGCCAGCTGAGCGAATCCGCCGGAGTAGCACTGGGACATCAGGGCCACGACCCGCACGCCCGGATCGATCGTCTCGAGGCTGTCGCGCAGCTGTCGCACTGACAACGATGCATCGGGCCCCCAGAGCACGATGCGGTTGCCCTCGGGTTCTGTCCCCAAGCTGCCGTGGTCGGTGACGTAGAGGAGCAGGGTGTCCCCCGCACGCAGCTGCTGACCGACGGTCAGCAGCCAAATCGACAGCGCTCCCTCAGTGGCTGGATACAAGCGGGCGCCTGTGACCGCGGAGTTACCCAGGAATGCCGCGTGCGAGAAGAAGTCCTCCCAACCAGTTCCATAGAGCCGCCAGTCGTCGGGGCCCAGGTCTGCGGTCCGTTCGACCAGGTCGGGGGCCGGATCTGCGCCGTCACCGGACAGCACGGTGATTCGTTCCTCGGATATCCCGACGGTATGCAGCAGGTCCACCATCCCTTGCAGATGCATGAGATGGGATTTGAAGTTCTGGCCGGGGGAGCCGCCGCCGTTGATGGCAAGCACGAACAAGCGAGAGGTCTCTTCCGCCGCCCCTGTCTCGGCGTCCAGGATTCGCGAGTCCGACGTGGCTTCGAGTTCATCCGACGGGGCCACCTTCGGAGGCGAGCCCTGGCGCATCCAGAGCCGTGCCCCCGCCAGCATGGCAAGCCCAAGAAGGAGAATCAATGATCCGTAACGCCAGTGCTGCATTCGTTGCTTCGCCTACTCTGCCAAGGCAAGCCTGCAGGCTTGGGCCAGCACTGTCCACTCGTTAGACGAGCCGAAGGCGGGGCCAGGTCACAGGCGGGGGCTGCGGTCGTGCACCTGACTCAGCTCAGCGATCCTGGCCTCGGCGAGCCCCCTGGCCAACTTGGCAATCACGTCGCCAAGGTCGGCGCGATCAAAGCTTCGGGCCGACGATTCCGCGGACGACCCCGTTGACCGTGAGGTTGCGCCCATGGCCGGAGACGTCCGAAGGGTCGCCGTCGATGAGCGGCCAGTCGGCCCAGGCGGTCGGGTCGGGTGTCGCTGCGTCGGCGTAGATGGCTCTCAGCTGCTGATCGGTCGGCGGCACGTCCATCGAATAGACCCTGGCGTACATGATGTACATCGTGGTGTCGGCATAGCGGCTCGGGTCTGCGCCCACGATCAAGCTGGTTGGTGACCAGGTGCCCGGGACCAATTCGGTGACCTGGCTGTCCACGAGATTCGCAGAGCCGATGAACTTGACGTACTGGGTGACCGAGGTCTGGCTGCCCGAGCGCCGGAGGTGCCAGGCGACATACGCCCAATCCACGTCGGTGGCGTAGGAGGAGTCGACGAACACCAGCGTGTAGTCATTGATATACGCGCCGGCGGCGTCGAACAACATGATGTTGGCATTGTAAGCCCACTCCGCTGGCCCGATGTTGCCGCTGACGAAGCTGACCTCACCCTCGCGGCACAACACGGCGAAAGGGTAGTCGTTTCCCTTGCGGCTACTTCCGGGAGGCACGACGTGCGTCCAAGCTCCGAGGAAGTAGTTGTCGGGCAGGGCGGAATTGAAGCCGAAGTTGACGCTGCCGTGGTCTTGGCCGGTGTGCGCGGCGTATTGCACAGCGACGTTTGGCGCCGATCCGCTGCCGCCACAGGCCGGGGTGCCGGCGGCCAGCGCCAGCAGGCAAATGCGGCCCGCTCCAATGCTTGTCCACCGCGCGCGTCTCGTCTCTCGCTCACGGCGAAGACCCTTCGGCGGCACCAACCCATCCATCCTCGATCTCATCTGCAAGCGCTAGCGCAGACATCTGTGATCGTCAAGTGTGACGACGGCATGCGGTCGTCGCGCCGACGGTCCTATTCGAGCACGCTCGCAGTCGCGTGTTACGCTAACCGCCCATGAAGCGGTCTGTTTCGCCACTCCTCCTATGGTTGGTCTGCGCAGGTGCGTGCGCGGGCACGCCCATGCCGGCGTTTCGGGCGGGGGCGGTGCCGCATGGAAAGTTAGGGCCGGTGGACGGGGTGTGGGTCATGGAGCTGGACGGCACGGCAGAGGAGCGGGGTCGGGCGGCGGGGACCTTGGTGGGCGAGCAGGTTCGGTGGCTTCTGCCACGCTTTCTCAAGCAGGTCGCTTCGGTTGAGCGATTGTCGCCCTACCAGAAGGAAATGGTGGCGGGTATAGCCTCGGAGGTACCGTCGGCGCATTTCAACCAATTGAATGCGCTGGCTGAGACAGCGGGGGTGGATCGCACCGCCTTATTCGCCGCGAATCTGGCGCCCGAGGCCTTTGCGGCGATGGCCTGTTCGTGTTTGGCCACGCTGCCGGCGCGCGCTGGCGACGGCAAGACACTCTTGGCACGCAATCTGGATTGGCAGGGTGGCGGTTTGTTGGCGGCGGCGGGACTGCTGGTCATTGAGTCGGGGCATGGCCATCGCTTCGCCAGCTTCACTTGGCCGGGAATGGTCAGTGTTGCCACCGGCATGAACGATGCGGGATTGACAGTTGCCGATTTGATGGCCTTGGGGGCCGAGGCGGGGAGGCCGCGACCGGGCGTACCTGTGCTGTTTCTGGTGCGCGCCCTGTTGGAAGAAACTGACAGCGCGGAAGCGGCGCTGGCCTATCTGGCGGGGGCGCGGCGGACTATTCCGCAGAACTACACCTTGGTGGACCCCACCTCAGCCACGTTCGTCGAGGCCGGTACGCGCTCACTCCGGGTCCGCCACAACAGCAATGGCTTGGCCGCGATGACCAATTTCTGGCATGAGGAAGGTGGCGGGGCGCAGGACCGGCGTTACGGTCAAATGCTGAAGATGGCAGGCCAGGACAAGTTGGGCGTGTCGCAGCTCCAGGCCATCTTGGCCGAGGCCGCGCTGGGGGATATGAACGTGCAGGCGGTGGTGCTGGAGCCCGAGGCCCGACGGGCCCATGTGGCGCAGGGCAAACCGCCGGTGGCCGCGGGCACCTGGCACACGCTCGACTTGCGACCATGGCTGTCGACGCCCGAGAAACCACCCGCCGTCGAGAACCCGGCTGGCGCCGGCCACCGTCCACTCGGCCCGTAGTCGCTGAGAGAATTTCTGCGCATCGCAGAGTTTCGTGGCACCGATGGCTGACCAATAGTAACGTTGCCGTGCATGTCTCGTTTTCGCCTTGTCGTGGCCGTTGCCTTGCTCGCCTGGGCCGGCTCGATAGGGTGTGGTAGCGGTCGCGGGATGCAACCCGAGGCGGGCAGCGCCGATCTGGCCACCCACGACATAGCGGTGCCCGATACGAGAGATTTCGACGCACCCCCGTCTGATGCCTTCTCGTCCGCCGCGGACGCAATCGATTCCTCCCAGCGTGACCAGAGCCCTACCGACGTGAGCGGTTTCGATGCTCCCGCCATCGAGGTCCCGCGTCCGGACGTGGGCAGCTTCGATGCTCCCGATCGCGAGGCCTCGGGCCCGGACGTAGGCAGGTTCGATGCGTCCCCTCGCGACGATGCGCTGGCCGATGCGGGAAACTACTGCTTTTCTTGCGAGGGCTACTTGATTTGCGGGGGCGAGGTCAACGGGCAGATCGACCTGATGCCCGCCGACGATGGCTGCTATCTAAGTGGCCTGCCCGGTCGAAGGCTGCTCGCGGCCGACGGCACGATTACCGAGGGCGGAGCAGTCGTAGGGAAGGCGATCTCGCGAGGCGCGGGCGTCGATATTTCATACCCGGACGGTGGTTCGTGGCTCGTCTGCAGGAGACCACTGTCCTGCAATAGCCCCTAGCATGAATCATCGGCGATCAACGGGCACAGTCGCTCTCGTGGTCCTGGCCTGCGCCACGTCGGGTTGTGGTGGCTCCGCCGCGAAAACGGCGGCCGGGTGTGATGGCGGCGCGTGTGGCGGCTCGGCCTCGAACGGGGGCTGCGACAGTCGTTGCTGGCAACCCACCCCGGACGATGAAGCGTTTGCGCAGCAGGTGTGCTCCCTGACCGCGGACTGCTGCGTCGAGCTGCGCGGGAATTCTCTGCCCGTGGTTACCGCGACCGAGCACGCGAAATCGTGCGCCACTTCGTTGCTCGAAGTGGGTTTCTCGCGCGATGGCCAGTTGCGCGCTGGGTGTCTTACGGAAGTGACGCAAGCCAAAGGCTCCGCCGCCTGCATGCCGGAATTTTGGCCGCCGAACCCAAACTCGGCCTGCGCGCGCCTCCTGGCGGAAAACACCGGGCCCGTGGCGACCGGGCAGCGCTGTAAGGGGCAGGGCGACTGCAAGAGCAAGCCCGGCTCCGCAGCCGAGTGTGCGCTGGGACCCGACAATCTCGCCTACTGCAGCCTGGTTTCACCAGGCAAGGAAGGCGACCCCTGTATCGCCTCCGTTAACGAGTTCATTTACGATCCCGTGTTGACCACGGATCGGACCGGGCGGTACTGCTCCGCCGTCGACGGCCTCATCTGCCGTCCTCGCGAAAGCTCGTCCAGCGTGAATGTCTGCGTGCCGTTGTTCGCCGACGGAGCCGATTGCTATCGGAGCTACGAGTGTGCCTCGCGCGATTGCCTACCGCCGCCTTCAGGCTCGGGTCTGCCCACGGGGACGTGCGCCACACGGGCGGACCCACTCAACCTGCCGGATGGCGCGAGCTGCATGAACGACAAGAGTTGCAAGAGTACGCACTGCACGAATGGACAATGCCAATCGATCGCGCAATACTCGGGATACCACACCTTCTGTAGCTGGCAGTAGCCTACGCCGTGCTCGAGACCGAGGTGAGGAGGGTCACGGGTTTCTGCGGCCTCAGCGCATCATCAGCTGGGCTCTCTGGATGTTCGCCTTTGCGCTCTGGTTGGCGGGATCGGCACCCAGGGCCTTCTGCCAGTTGCCGATCGCCTGCTGCAAATCGCCCCGCTGGGCGTACATGACGCCGAGCTGATTGTAGGCGTTGCTCGAATCGAGCGGTGCGACCTGCGTGATGGTCTGGTATTGCGCCATCGCCTCTTCCGCGCGGTCCGAACCAAGGTACAGCGCCGCGAGGATATATCGCGCGGAAACCTTCGCGGGCTCATGGAAGAGGGCGAGCATCGCCTCCGTCTCCACCAGGTCGTTTCTGCCTTGCTTCAGGTAGGCGTATGCCAGATCGCTGTGCGCACCGGCATGCTCGGGCGCCAGCTCCAGCACGTGCTTGAGCTTGGCGATCGCCTGGTCGATCTGGTCGGTGTCGAGGTCGAGGAGCGCGAAGTTATGCAGACTGACGACGTCCGAGGGATTGATCTCGAGCGCTTTGCTGAACATCGCGATGGCAAGATCGTTCTGCTTTTGTTTGCCGTAGAGCGTGCCGAGATAGGAATACGCGGGCACCGAGGTTGGATAAAGAGCGAGGGCGCGTTCGAAGCCCGTGCGAGCCTCCGGCAGGTTGCTTTCCGTCATGTGCACGTTGCCGATTCGGGCGTGGATTTCGGACTCGGTCTGCGAGTCGCGCGGCTCCTGCTTCTCGAGGAGACCGAGCGCCATCCTGTACTCCTCCAGGGCTTGCCCGTACTTTGTCTGCGTTTCGTAAATGAAGCCGAGATTGAAGTGGGGCCGATAGTCGGGATTTTTGACAACGAAGAGATTCAGATTGGACACCACGCCGAGGCTGGCAGCGAGCGCGAGTCCCGGAACGGCGGAACGCCAGGCCCTGGTCCTAACGGCGTTCGCCATGAACGTCGCGAAGAAGCCCGCGAAGAGCGCCCATGGGGCCATGGAGGGAAGCCGATATCGGTCGGTGACGAAGAAGACGATGCACGGCAAGGCCGTCAGAGCACCGAAAGCCGCGAGCCCGCCGGCCTTGCCGCGATGGAGCGCCAAGAGCAGCCCAACCACGCCCGCAGCCAACAGCAGGGAGGCCGGCACGAACGGGACGCCTCGGTAGATCGAGTGCGCCTTGGCATAGCCGAGGTCGGTGTTTCGGTAGATCTCATAGTTCGCGAAATAGAGGGCCAGCTTCCTAAGCAACAGCGAAGCTTCCTCGGCTGGATGCTTCAGGATGAAATCGAAGGCCTTGCGATACCAGTAGCGGTCCCGATCCGAAAAGGAGCTCGCGCCCGCGACCCGTCTTGGCTCGTCGTAGAAGTCCTCGAAGGCGTAGCCGGGCTGTAGATACACGGTCTGGTCGTAGCGCTCGTTGTTGCCGATGTAGAGGTTGATGCCCCCGTTGGCGGAGATCAGCGTCAGTCGATGGCCCGCGACCAGATTGCGTACCGAACAAGGAACGACGGTCGCGCACGCGATGGCTGCGAAGAGCAGGGCTCTTCGGGCTGGTTGCTTGGATGCGCCGGTTCGCGTGTATGCCAGGAAGGCATAGAGTGGCAACAAGAGAAGATTGCTCGGCAGGGCTAACAGAGACAGTCCGAACACCGTCGCGGCGGCGACCAGCGAGGCGGCCCCACGGCCTTCCAGAAGGAGATAGTAGGCCAGAAGGGTCAGGAAGATGGCGAGCGCAGGGATTTCCATCTCCGCGCCGAAGTAGATCGACGGAAAATAGAAGCCGTAGAGCATCGCACCAACAAGCGCGGCCCACCGGCCGAAGTACGTCCTTCCGATCAGAAACAGCAGAAGGCAACTCGTCGCGCTCATTCCCACCTGAAGAAACATCGCGAAGAAGCTGCTCTTGCCCGAAACCCAATAGCTCGCCGCCAAGAAGTACGGATAGAGCGGAGCCTTGTAAAGCACCCCCGGCATCCTGAGGCTGTAGAGGTCGCCGCCGAGGATGCGCTCGGCCCACTGTTCGTGGAAAAGCGCGTCCGCGATGTGTGTCTGGAAGAACGGCGAGCGCGCGTAGACAAGCAGATAGGCAAAGCGGACCAGAAAGGCCACCGCGAGCACGGCGACGGGAAGCCTGTTCTCGTTCAGATACGCGAAGACCCGACGGCCGTTCATGCGGCGAAGACTCTACAACACCCCTCACGCAAGATGCGGCCGAAAGCCCCTGTCAGTCCGGAAACGACACAGCGCGGCAGTGACGCCCTGGGCGCCAAGGCCTCACTATTGGCACGCGCATCGGACTTCGAGCGAATAGGAGCCTTCGGCGCCATTGTACCCGTCCACGACGACATAGACGGTTCCCGCATGGTTGGTCCAACTGACACTCTCGACGAACTGGATATCAAGCGGCGTCGACGACGCAGCGAAGTTCCCCGACGTCGGGTCGCAGGCAGAGAGTGCGAAGAGGTCGAGATCTACGGTCATGGCGCTAAGATTCACGGCCACCGCGCAATCGTTGGAGGATTGGAAGGCATAGACGACCTCCCGTCCGGTGTCGCTGCGTGCGGAGCGACTGTAGCCACCCCATGCGCTTGGCCGACCTGACAGCGCCGTGCTGTCGCTCAGGAAGTCACCGCACTTGAGCGGCTGGGCTGCCGCGCACAGATCGCCCCCGCCGTCGGCGTTTCCCGTCTGTCCGCCGCTGCCGAGTCCACCCGCGCCACCTGTTCCGCTGCTTCCGCCAGCTCCGACGCCACCACGTCCCCCGGCTCCACCCATTCCACCACCGCCGCCGGCACCTCCGTAGCGCGTTCCCCCGGTGGGGCCGCCCCCTGCGCCGCCGCCATAACCGCCGTCGGCGCTTGCTGGGCACGCCGGCACCACGGTTACGGAGTCACACACGCGCTTCCGTTCACCGACGTCGCTGCCACCAAAGACCGTGATCGAGCCGCAGGTGGAAAATAGAGGATCGCCACAATCGGCGCTGGTCACGCACGTCTGGTAGCAGAGCCCATCACCATTCGAGTTACAAGCTGGGGGGTTGGTCCCGTAGGGAGGCGAGCACGCCCGGTCGCTGTATTGGTACCATCCCGAAGGGCAGGGGGGCCCCGGGCGGCAAGTCGTCGCGGCGTCAGGAACCGGCGACGCGTCGGCCCCGCCCGCGCCGCCCTTGCCACCGCCACCACCACGGCCGCCCATAACGACCGAGCCCAGACCGCCGCTCCCACCCGTGGCAGCAGCGTTTCCACTACCCCCTGCGGCAGGGGCGCCGCCAGTCGCGCTCATCTTGTACGGCGTGCCACCACAGGACCCGACCGCAACGGCTACCAGGATAACCGTCAACTTGAGTCTACGCACACCACCTCCTTGGCTCGTCACTCGATGCTAGGTCAGGATACCAGAATTGAAGACCACAACTTTGCAGCGTGTCTCAGGAGAGGCGCAGAAGTGGCCGCTGGCCGTGCCGGGAATCACATGGGGGCCGCCTCCGCTGCGGAGACGGCCTCGATTCGATGGCATGCTAGCTTTGAGAATGCGCGTGGCTTGGGTCATCGTCGTGCTCGCTGTTCTCGGTTGTCAGACCGCTTCGAAATGGGACGATCGTGATGGCAGTGGGACTTTCGATGGACGTCTTGCCATCGCCGACGACCTAACCCAATTCGTCCAGCCTTACATCGGCACAGGCGGCAGCGGGTGGTTACAGGGCGACACCTTTGCCGGCGCTGTGTTTCCTCTGGGAATGGTGCAGCTGAGCCCCGATACTTTGTCCAACCCGGCCGGTGGCTACGACTACGCCGACTCGATCATCAAGGACTTCAGCCTGACCCATTTCAGCGGGCGGGGCTGCCAGGTCTATGAGGACCTTCCCTTGATGCCCTTCGTTGGCAAAGTGACGACGTCTCCTGCGACGAGCGGTGCGACCTACCGGTCGACCTTCTCGCACGCGAATGAGGTGGCCACGGCTGGGTATTACAAGGTGCTTCTCGACGGGCCGAAGGTCACCGCCGAGTTGACCGTGACCGCACGCACGGGGTTCGCGCGGTTCACCTATCCCGCCTCTACTGACGCCACGCTGTTTATGGACGCGGGAGGCAGCATCAACGGGACGTCGGCGTCGAGCATCAGCCTTTCCGCCGATAGGCACCACGTGCTCGGGTCTGCGGCCAGCGTGATCGGCTGCGGTAGCCAGCCCTACACCATCTTGGGCTTGCCCCGGTTTGGTGGACACCCGCCCTCAGGTGATAGGGCGTAGAAAGGTGCCACATGTCCAAGGAAGAGAAGAAACGAGCCCGGCGTGTCCACACGCGTGAGTTCAAGGCCGACGCGGTCAAGCTGGTGCGAAGTGGGAGCCGAAATGCCAGCCAAGTCG
>Ga0302323_100005855_pt1 | contig 10085 bp, 9 predicted proteins | sample Fen_T0_3_FD_201950 | JGI IMG/M metagenome (GOLD analysis project Ga0302323, IMG submission 201950) | Peat permafrost microbial communities from Stordalen Mire near Abisko, Sweden - Fen_T0_3 | ecosystem: Environmental > Terrestrial > Soil > Wetlands > Permafrost | place: Sweden: Abisko... | reverse complement strand
CGGCTCGGCCTGATTGAGGTCTTCGTGGCGCAGCCGCTCGATCGTGTAGTTCGGCGTTTCGAGATGGCGATTGGGAACGAGGAGGACATTGACCTTGAAGCGAGTCTCGATGTTCAGCACGTCCGTGCGTTTTTCGTTGAGCAGGAACGTCGCGACGTCCACCGGCATTTGCGCGACGACCTGTGCGGTGTTCTCCTTCATCGCCTCCTCCTGGATGATGCGGAGGATGTGCAGCGCAGTCGATTCCGCGCCGCGAATGTGGCCGATGCCGTGGCAACGGGGGCAGGCGATGTGCGCTGATTCGGCGAGCGCCGGACGCAGCCGCTGGCGCGACAATTCCATGAGGCCGAAGCGAGAGATCTTGCCCAGCTGCACGCGGGCGCGGTCGTACTTCAGCGCGTCGCGCAGGCGGTTCTCGACGTCCCGCTGGTTCTTGGTGCTCTCCATGTCGATGAAGTCGATAACGATGAGGCCGCCCAGGTCGCGCAGCCGCAACTGTCGGGCGATTTCGTCGGCGGCCTCGCAGTTCGTGTTGAACGCCGTGGTCTCGATGTCGCCGCCCTTGGTCGCGCGCGCCGAGTTGACGTCGACGGCAACGAGCGCCTCGGTATGGTCGATGACGATGGCGCCGCCGGCGGGCAGCGGCACCTGCCTTGCGTACGCGGTCTCGATCTGGTGCTCGATCTGGAAGCGGGAAAACAGCGGAACGTCGTCCTTGTAGAGCTTGACGCGGTTCACGTTGGCCGGCATCACGTGGCCCATGAACTGCTGCGCCTGCTCGAAGATCGCTTCGGTGTCGATCAGCAGCTCACCGATGTCCGGATGGAAATAGTCGCGGATCGCGCGAATGACGAGGCTGGATTCCTGGTAGATCAGGTATGCGCCCGACTGCATCTTGGCGGCATCCTCGACAGCGCGCCACAGCTGCATCAGGTAGTTCAGGTCCCACTGCAGCTCTTCGGTGTTGCGGCCGATGCCCGCCGTGCGCGCGATGACGCTCATGCCCTGCGGCACGTCGAGGCCGTTGATGGCGTCGCGCAGTTCGTTGCGCTCTTCACCCTCGATGCGGCGCGAGACGCCGCCGCCGCGCGGGTTGTTCGGCATCAGGACCAGATAGCGTCCGGCCAGCGAGATGTACGTCGTGAGGGCCGCGCCTTTGCTGCCGCGTTCGTCCTTGTCCACCTGGACGATCAGCTCCTGGCCTTCCTTGATCTGATCCTGGATGCGAGCCTTGCCCGGATCGGCATCCCGCTCGCGGAAATACTGACGGGAGATTTCCTTGAAGGGCAGGAATCCGTGCCGCTCGGTTCCGTAATCTACGAAACAGGCTTCGAGGGACGGCTCGACGCGGGTGACGACCGCTTTGTATATGTTGCTCTTGCGTTGTTCCTTGGCGGCGGATTCGATATCGAGGTCGACCAGCTTCTGACCGTCGACAATCGCCACCCGGAGTTCCTCCGCCTGGGTGGCATTGAACAGCATGCGTTTCATGGGCTTTCCTAAGGCGCAACACGCCTCGGGCAAGCGGGAGGAACGAAGCATGGGCGCCGCGAACTTCTCGCGTTGCCGGCGTTCTGCTAACGGCGGTTGCGGGTGAAGTCCGTGATGCCGGCAGCGTGAGCTGCCGGCCTGGCGAGAGCGGTGCGCGATGGATTGGTTGCGGTCGGCATCTTGATGGGCCCCGTGGATGACAGGGCGTAGCGGCTCTCGTGGTTCCGTCGTGGTCTTCTGTTCGCAAACAAGCGGTGCTTTCGGTCGCCCGGTCCGGCATCGCTTGCGCGAGGGAGGGGGGCGGCCGGGAGCAGGGAAATCTCGCTTCGGGCGCCGCGCAAATAGCCGCTTCGAACCGGCCACTGCCGGGTGCGGAGACTGCGCTCTTCCTTTACCATCGCTACTTCTCCGGGGAGAAACCCCGACCGGTGAGCGACTTAGCCGGATTGTTCCCGCCACCCGATTTTGTCAAATGAGTGTTGCGGCGGGCCCACACGGTGCGCTTGGGTTGTCCATGGCGGCAGGCCCATCAGGGGCCGCTCGGGACTTGGGGCGCAAAACGCGCGGTACGGCCACAATTATAGATGAATGAATGAGTTAAGCAAGGATGCTGTCAGCTGGCTTACGGTTGGCGAGGACTCGGCTGGCCAGCGGGTGGACAATTTTCTGAGCAAGGTGCTGAAGGGCGTCCCGAAAAGCCACATCTACCGGATCCTGCGCAGCGGCGAAGTCCGCGTCAACAAAGGGCGGGTCGGTCCGGATGTCCGCCTGACGCTGGGAGACATGGTACGGGTCCCGCCCGTCCGTACCGCCGAACTGCAACGTCCGGCGGTTGCGGGTGGCGGCTTCGTCCGCACGGGGCCGGAACTGCCGATCCTGTTCGAGGACGATGCGCTCATCGCGCTGGACAAGCCGTCAGGATTGGCTGTCCACGGCGGAAGCGGCATTGCTTTAGGGCTGATCGAACAGTTGCGCGGGGCCCGGCCCGAGGCGAAATTCCTGGAACTGGTTCATCGGCTCGATCGCGAAACGTCAGGGGTTCTGCTGATCGCCAAGAAGCGCGCGGCGCTCGTCGGGCTGCACGAGCAGCTGCGCGAGGGTGGATTCGACAAGCGCTATCTGGTACTGGTGCGCGGGCGCTGGCGCGACGAAAAGCGCCGGGTCAGACTGTCGCTGCACAAATTTTCCACGCAGGAGGGCGAGCGCCGCGTGCGCGTCGAAGAGGACGGGCAGGATGCGGAAACCATCTTCTATCGTCGCCGCACATGGTTCGACCGTGACCCGCCGCTGGCGCTGCTCGAAGCGGAACTCTTGACGGGACGCACGCACCAGATCCGGGTGCACCTGACCCACCTCGGCTTTCCGCTGGCCGGAGACGACAAGTACGGCGACTTCGCATGGAACAAGGTGCTGGCAAAACAAGGCCTGAAGCGGATGTTTCTGCACTCGTTTTCATTGGGTTTTGTGCATCCGTTGACCGGTGAAGCCATGACGTTCGAGTCGCCGCTGCCTGACGATCTCTCACGTTTCGTCGCGGGACTCGACGCTCAGGCGGCAGCGGCAGCGCCGACGTCGCGCGATGCGTGACGCACCATCGCGCCGCTTCGATCTCATCGTTTTCGATTGGGATGGGACGCTAGTCGATTCGACGACGCTCATCAGCGAGGCGCTGCAGCAGGCATGTCGCGACCTCAGGCAACCGGTTCCGGACGGAGCGGCAGCGCGCTACGTAATCGGTCTCGGATTGTCGGACGCAATGAAGACCGTCGCGCCGCAACTGCCGCAGCACCGGTATCCGGAGCTGGGGGCGCGCTACCGCGAACACTACCTGGCGCGCGAAACCGAGATACCGTTGTTTGCCGGCGCGCGCGAATTGCTCACCGACCTTGGTGAGGCGGGCTACCTGCTTGCCGTCGCGACGGGCAAGACGCGTGCGGGCCTCGCTCGATCCATGGCAAGAATCGGACTCGACGGCGTATTCCATGCGACGCGCTGCGCCGACGAAGGGCTCCCGAAGCCGCACCCGGACATGTTGCTGCACCTTATGGACCGGCTAGCGGTGGAGCCGCATGTGACATTGATGATCGGCGACACCACGCACGACCTCGACCTGGCGCAAGGCGCTGGTGCTTCATGCGTCGCGGTCGCTTATGGCGCCCACCCGCCCGAAGAACTCGCACGGCGGGTGCCGCTCGCCACCGTGCATTCGGTACCGGAATTGCGTGATTGGCTTGAGCGCCATGCATGAGCGCCGCAGGGCCGTTCCGAGGACGCCTGCACGAGCGGGGCGAAGCCAAGGCTCGAAGAGCGCGTCCGCGAGTGCGGGCGGCGGCCGACATGGGATTGCGTGGGAGATGCCGCGAACGCAAGGAGCCGCACGGAATTGCTCCCCCTTTGGGGACAGCGAACGCAGTGAGCGTGGGGGTCCATCAGCGCCGCAGGCTGCCCGTCAATCAAGCGTGACGAAGCCCAGGGAAAGTCCCTTGGCGATCGCCTCGGCCCGGTTCAGTGCGCCCAACTTCCGGCGCAATCTGCCGAAATGGAAATTGACCGTGCGTTCGCTTACGGACAGCTTGTTCCCGATGTCGGCGCTGGTCATGCCACGCGCGGCGAACTTGAGGCATTCGCATTCGCGCTGGGTCAGGCGGGGACCGGCATGCTTGCGCACCGCTGCTTTCGCAACGCGCGACAAAAGCATGCCCTCGTGCAGCGCCATTGCAATCAACATCAGGTCACCGAGGGATGCAAGCACGGCGTCACGGCGGGCAACGCTGATTGGACTCAATGCGGAATCGAAAGTAAGCGCGACGTGTCCCGAAACCCCGTTGTGCAGTGAAATGACGACGCCGCTGCGGATACCGAAGCGCGCAGCGTCCCCGAGAAACCGCTGCGCGCGTCCCTCGCCGACGGAATCCGCCGCATCCCACAGATAAGGTGTTACGCGATGGCGCGTCCTGGCCAGACGGGAATCGACGGCCGCATAGGTGGCCTGCCGATAGAGCGCGGGCCAGCGAGGCGGGTAGGTGGACCACGCGATTTCGCCGGTCGTTGCACCGCCTTCGGTCCTCGCAACGATATAACTCAGCCCGTCGAATCCGAAACGCGCGAGAAGTGGCCGGATGACCGTCGGCGGATAGGGTGCGCGCGATGCCGTCGCCAGCGAACGCGCCAGATGGACCGGCAACGCAAACCCATTGCCTGGCAGGCTGTCGATCTGTGCGTGAACGCCCATGGCATGTACCCCCCAGGACCTGGTCATGAACAACTTGTAGCGCACATACACCCGACGGATTGTTGCGTCGATGAGCTGGCCAACTCGGTTCGCGCCCGGACGGCATGGCAAGGGAATGCGCCGACGTTCGCGAAAGCGTGTTCAGACATTTTCGGGCCAGCACGCCCTACAACAGCGACGAGGCATCCCGTACTGCGTCAATCTGCGCGGTCGTTGCATCGCATCGCCGACCTACTTGATTGACGAAGGAAGTGTGGTCGTGATGTCGCCGACTAGCTACTGACGATTCGTGCAGTCGGGGAGCGAAGTGCTCGCGCCGCCCGGCAACGATCGAGACGCGTGCGGCTGGAATACCTGTCGCGTTGCCGCAAGGAGTTCGCCGGCCACTACCTGTCACTTCCTGCAGGACGCGCGAAGCGGTGCGCGCGACACTTGTTCACACGATCCTTATCGAACTCCGCTGGCGGCAGGCAGTCCCTTGACCGAGGCGCCGGCGACTATTCCTCTTTCCGCAAACCAGCCTTTCTTCATCTCCAGCGCATACAGCGCCGCCCCTTTCGACCAGTGCGCGTCATCGGTTTGCGGCTGCATGTCCTCGATGTTCACAATTTGGCCATCGGCGTTGATGAAGGCGATGGACAGCGCCACGTACGTGTTGCGCATCCAGAAGGAGAGAGGTCCGGGGCGCTCGAAGACGAACAGCATGCCGTGATCTGGCTTCAGGCTGAAGCGATTCATCAGCCCGGTCTCCCGCTGCGCGGGCGACTTAGCCACTTCCGCGGTCACCTTGTGCGTGCCAATGGTCAGCGTAGTGGTCGCGAGTTCCGCGGCCAGAATGGGTGCCGGTGCCGCGATCAACAGCGCCACGAGTGCGGACGTCAGAAAATATTTCACGGTTGCCAGTCCTTCAAGGTTGCGCGCGCACGGCGCTGATATATGAGCCAAGCCATAAAGCCCGCCAACGAGAAACCGGCCATGCCCCAGGCCAACGCCGTCAACGATCGTGCGAGCAAGGGCGCTACCGTGCCGGCCACCATGCCGGCAACTGAAAATTGCACGAAACCCTGCAATGACGACGCGAGGCCGCGCATGGTTGGAAACAGGTCGAGCAGGGAGAGCATGACGCTAGGGGCGACCAGGCTGCTGCCGGTCACGAAAACCAGGATCGGCGCAACGTTCCACGCCACGAACGCGGGTGCCAACTGACAGATCAGGACGTTCGCTGCGGCACCCACGGCAATGAACGAATAGCCCAGGCGAATGGTTCGCTGCGGGGATATTCGTCCCGCCATGCGCCCGGACAGCGTGGACCCAATGATGATGCCCGTGATCATCGGCACGAACAGCCATGCGAAACCCCATGTCGAAATGCCGAGGAGGTCGACCAGAAAGATCGGCGCCACTGCGATGTACAGGAAAAAGGCCGCGAAATTCAGGGTGGGAATAAGGGACAGCATCGTGAATTCGGGTTTGGCGAGAACGCTCGCGTAGTTGCGCCAGAGCACACGTGGGCGCAGCGCGTGGCGATGTGACGGATGCAACGTTTCCGGAAGGTAGCGGGTTGACCAGACCAGCACAATCAGCACCCAAAGCAGGAGCACCCAGAAAATCGATCGCCATCCCAGCGTGTTGAGCAACGCGCCGCCGACGATCGGCGCGACGGCGGGCGCGATGCTGAATACCAGCGTGACCTGCGCCATCAGCCGTTGCGCCTCCGCACCCTGAAAACGGTCACGGATGATGGCGCGGCCGACCACCATGCCGGTGCCCGCCGAGATGCCCTGCGCGGCGCGAAACAGCCACAGCGTTTCGATGTTGCCGGCAATCGCGCAACCCAGCGTAGCGAAGGCATATATGGCCAATCCGGAGATGATTATCGGCCGGCGGCCCAGCGCATCGGACAACGCACCGTGCCACAGCATCATGAACGCATAGGCGAACAGGTACGCCGACAGAGTCTGTTGCATGGCTATCGGCGAAGCGGAGAATTCACTTGCGATGGCGGAAAAGGCCGGCAGGTAAAGGTCGATCGAGAACGGACCGATCATCGACAGCGCTGCGATCAGGCTCGCCAATCCCCATGAACGCCGTTGCATGCGCGGTGCCTTCGCCGCCGCCGGGCCACGCGGAACGCTCATCGTCCGCTGCGATTTTCCAGCGCGGCATCTACGGCGGCGCGGTCGTATTTCGGCGCGAATATTGTGATGAACGCGTACACGAAGCCGCGCAGAAATACGCCATGGCGCAAGCCAAGTCGTGTGGTCGACGACGCAAATAGGTGGGCCGCGTCGAGCATTTCGAATGCCGTGTCGCGGGCCGGGTCGTAGGCCATCCGCGCGACGATCCCGACCCCCATGCCGAGTTCGACGTAGGTCTTGATGACGTCGGCGTCGAGCGCGGTGAGCACGACGTTGGGTTCGAGGCCGCCTGCCGCGAATGCCGCGTTGATGGCCGAACGACCGGTGAAGCTGAAGTCGTATGTCACGATCGGAAACTTCGCCAGCGCCTCGATGGTGAGCGGCTTCGTTTTCGCGAGCGGGTGCCGCTTGGGCACCAGCACGACACGATTCCATTCATAGCACGGCAGCGTGATCAGTTCGGGAAAATCCGCCAATGCCTCGGTGGCGATGCCGATGTCGACGTCGCCCTTGGCCGTCTGCTCGGCGACCTGCAGCGGATTGCCCTGGTGCAGGACGACCTTGACCTTCGGATAGCGCGTGGCGAATTCGCGCAGCACCTGCGGCAGCACATAGCGGGCCTGCGTGTGCGTCGTGGCGATGGACAGCGTTCCGGTGTCCTCACCGCGGAATTCGTCGGCGACGCGCTTCAGATTGGCGAGTTCGCGCAGCGCGCGGCGCGCGGTCGCGACCACGATTATGCCGGCAGGGGTGAGCGCGGCCAGGCGCTTGCCTTGGCGCACGAATATGGACAGGCCGAGTTCATCTTCCAGTTGCCGGACCTGTTTGCTTATTCCGGGTTGGGAGGTAAAAAGGGCCTCGGCGGCGACTGATACGTTGAGGCCGTGGTCGACAACCGCGCAAAGGTATTTGATCTGCTGGAGATTCACGACGTTATAACCAAAGATGTGAATTGTGCGAATATTATATAGCTGAACACGGCGGTAGCCGCTGCATCACAAACCCGATCAATCCCGATGGCCCAATTCTTCAGCGTGCACCCGACCCATCCGCAGCCGCGGCTCATTCGCCAGGCGGCGGCGATCCTGCGGACTGGGGGCGTCATCGCCTACCCGACGGATTCGAGCTATGCGCTGGGCTGCAAGCTGGGCGACGTGGCTGCCGCGAAGCGCATCCGGGTCATCCGCGGCGTGGACGACGCGCACCATTTGACGCTGGTCTGCCGCGATCTGGCGGACGCGGGGCGTTTCACCCGCTTGGCCAATTGGCAGTTCCGCATCGTGCGGCAAGGTATTCCCGGTGCGTACACATTTCTGCTCCCTGGCACGCGCGAAGTTCCGCGGCGATTGCTCCATCCCAAACGCAACACCATCGGGTTGCGGGTGCCGGACCATCCGGTCGTATCCGCGCTGTTGGGGGAATTAGGCGAGCCGATCCTGTCGTCGACGCTGATTCTGCCCGGGGACGGCGCTCCGCTGAACGAGCCGGAGACCATCCGCATCCGACTGGAGCATGTGGTGGACCTGGTCATCGATGCCGGCCCCTGCGTTGCGGAACCGACGACCATCGTCGACCTGGCGATCGAGCCGGCCGTGATCGTTCGCCAAGGCAGGGGCGATCCGGCGCGGTTGGGAATTGCGCCTCAAACCGCCCCTTGATGGTCCGGCATGCGTGGGGACCGGGACTTAGGGTAAAATGCCTCCGTAATATGGATTTATCGCTCGAGACCATCGCGCTCGTGGCCGTGCCGGTGGTCTTTGCGATTACCCTGCATGAAGCCGCGCACGGCTATGTCGCCCGCCAGTTTGGCGATCAGACGGCCTGGATGCTGGGCCGGGTGACGCTCAACCCGTTGAAGCACATCGACCCGATCGGGACGATATTGGTGCCTGGCATGCTGTTGCTGACGGGCGCCCCGTTCCTGTTCGGTTGGGCCAAGCCGGTGCCGGTCAATTTCGGCAATTTGCGCCATCCCAAACGGGACATGATCTGGGTAGCCGCAGCGGGTCCTGCGGCAAATTTCGTCATGGCGTTGCTGTGGGTGCTGCTGCTGGGGGCCGCGACGCCGGGCGGAATGTTTGCGAGCGGCGGCCTGCAACAAGTCGCGCAATATGGGATCATGGTAAATCTGGTTTTGATGGCATTGAACCTCCTGCCCATTCCGCCGCTCGACGGCGGCCGCATTGCGGTGGGACTGTTGCCCGGACGCGCGTCCTACGCCCTGTCGCGCCTCGAGCCTTACGGATTCTTCGTCATCCTGGTCTTGTTGCTGATACCCGGCGCGTTGAACAGCATTCTGGCGCCCATCATTGGCGCGACGCTCTCGTTGCTTCGCGCGCTGACCGGCAATTGAGCCGGCTTGCCTTAACAAGAAAAAGTACAAATATGTTTTCTGACCGTGTGCTGTCGGGCATGCGTCCCACGGGCCGCATGCACATCGGCCATTACCACGGCGCCCTCAAGAACTGGGTGCGCCTGCAGGAGGAACACGAGTGCCTGTTCTTCGCTGCCGACTGGCACGCGCTGACGACGCACTACGAGGCTCCGGAAGACATCGCGGCTTCGGTGTGGGAGATGTTCATCGATTGGCTGGCCGCCGGCCTCGATCCAACGCGCTCGACCATGTTCATCCAGTCGCGGGTGATGGAACACGCCGAACTCGCGTTGCTGCTCGGAATGATGACGCCGATCGGGTGGCTTGAACGTGTCCCGACGTACAAGGACCAGCAGCAGAAGTTGTCCGACAAGGACCTTTCGACCTACGGCTTTCTCGGTTACCCGTTGATGCAGGGCGCGGACATCCTGATCTATCGCGCGAACATGGTTCCCGTCGGCGAGGACCAGGTCTCGCACGTCGAACTCGTCCGCGAAATCGCGCGGCGCTTCAACCACATCTATGGGCGCGAGCCCGGTTTCGAGGACAAGGCCCGGGCCGCAGTTAAGAAACTGGGCAGCAAGAAGGCCCGTCGCTACGACGAGTTGCGCACGGCGTTCCAGGAAAAGGGTGACGACGCGGCGCTGGAAACTGCGCGCGATCTGTTGAACGAAACGCAGAATCTCGCGTTGGGCGACCGCGAACGGCTCTTCGGTTACCTCGAAGGCTCGCGCCGCGTCATCCTGCCGGAACCGCAGGCGCTGTTGACCGAAAATCCCAAGGTGCCCGGACTCGACGGTCAGAAGATGTCCAAGTCCTACGGTCACGCGGTCCTGATGCGCGAAGCTCC
>Ga0302323_100005854_pt1 | contig 10087 bp, 9 predicted proteins | sample Fen_T0_3_FD_201950 | JGI IMG/M metagenome (GOLD analysis project Ga0302323, IMG submission 201950) | Peat permafrost microbial communities from Stordalen Mire near Abisko, Sweden - Fen_T0_3 | ecosystem: Environmental > Terrestrial > Soil > Wetlands > Permafrost | place: Sweden: Abisko... | reverse complement strand
ACCCATCTGACGGGGTTTGTTGGCATCGATTTTTGACACGCTGTTGAGTTCTCAAGGAGCGGGCGCGCACCATCAGCACCACCGATTTCTCGGTGAGGGCCATCCGGGGCAACTCGCCTAACTTAGCGGAACCGTACGACCCGGTCAAATCGGGGCCTGGTTCCTCCCCGCCCACCGGAGTGGGCGCGCCGCTCACCGCAAACCCTTGAGGGGCTTGAGGTTTCAGCTGGGTGGTCTGGCCCCGGGACCGGCCACCATCTCGGTGTCCGTTCCTCCCTGACGGGCTGACGTCGTGAACACTAGGCGTCGTCGGCGTCGCAGGTCAAATCGGGCACCAGTCACCCGTCCCCTCGGCGACCTACGACTGAGAGTGCCTGTGCCGCAGAGGTTCTCAGGTGTCCCGGGCACCGTGGCGCTGCGCTCGAGGACAGCTCAGGGGGCCTCGAGCGCGATACCGCCGATGTGACGCCGACCACGTCGGAGCAGCACCCAGCGGCCGTGGAGCAGGTCGGAGTCCCCGAGGACCGCCGTCTCGTCCGTGACGCGGACGTTCGAGACGTAGGCGCCACCCTCGGCGATCGTGCGCCGCCCCGCACCCTTGGACACGACGAGGCCCGCCCGGGCGAGCGCGTCGGCGACGGTGATGCCCTGCGCCCACTCCCCCGCTGTCACGACGGCGTGCGGCGCCTCCGCGAGGGCGGCGCCGAGCGTGGCGAGGTCGAGCTCGCCGACGTCACCCTGACCGAACAGTGCGCTCGCGGCGGTCTCCACCTTGGTGCGCTCGTCGGCACCGTGGACGAGGTCGGTCAGTTCCTGCGCGAGCGCGCGCTGCGCGTCCCGGGCCTGCGGGCGCTCGCGCAACGAGGCTTCGAGCACCTCGATCTCGGCGTGGTCGCGGAACGAGAAGATGCGCAGCAGCTGCGGTGCGATCGCATCCTCCACGTTGAGCCAGAACTGGTACCAGGCGTACGGCGAGGTCAGCGACGCGTCGAGCCACACGGTGCCCGACTCGGTCTTGCCGAACTTCGATCCGTCGGACTTCGTCACGAGCGGCGTGGTCAGCGCGTGGACACGGTCGCCCGTCACGCGGCGCACCAGGTCGACGCCGGCCACGATGTTGCCCCACTGGTCGGAGCCGCCGGTCTGCAGCGAGCAGCCGTACTGCTGGTGCAGCTGGAGGTAGTCGTAGGACTGCAGCAGCTGGTAGCTGAACTCGGTGTAGGAGATGCCGGCGCCGGCGAGGCGGGCGGCCACAGCCTCCCGGTCGAGCATGCGGTTGACGCTGAAGTGCTTGCCCACGTCGCGCAGGAACTCCAGGGTGGACAGGCCCTGGGTCCAGTCGTAGTTGTTGACCATGACCGCGGCGTTGTCCGGGGCCTCGAAGTCGTAGAAGCGCTCGAGCTGGGCCCGGAACGTGGCGACCCACTGCTCGACGAGCTCCTTCGGGTTCAGCACGCGCTCGCCGGACTCCTTGGGGTCGCCGATGAGCCCGGTGGCCCCGCCGACGAGCGCCAGGGGCCGGTGCCCCGCGAGCTGGAAGCGACGCACGGTCAGGATCTGCACGAGGTTGCCCATGTGCATGCTCGGTGCGGTGGGGTCGAAGCCGCAGTACAGGGTGAGGGGCCTCTCGGCCGCCGCGGCGCGCAGCGCGTCGAGGTCGGTCGAGTCGGCGATGAGCCCCCGCCAGGCGAGGTCGTCGAGCACGGCCACCCGGGCCCGGGCGTCATCGTCGAGGGAGCTCGGGTCGAGCGCGCTCGTGGTCTCCTGCGTCACGCGGCCATCCTCCCGTACGGCCGCAGCTCCGGGCGCCCGGGTTCCCCGCGTCCCGTGACCCCGAGCGCCGTCGCTCACCCCGGAGGACGGCGCGGCCTCGGCGAGCTCACCCGCGGGTCGTCCGCCAGGGCGAAGCGCCACGGGACGTCGACCGCGCGGCTGATGCCGACCCGCGCAGCCGTGAGCACGTCGCCGGTCGGCGGTCGTTCGCCCGCCCGCACCCGCAGCGCGCCGCGCGCGGAGGTGACCGAGCGGTCGCTCCACGTGCCGTCGAGGCCCAGGCACGCGGCGAGGTTGGCCGGGCCGGCGGCGAGCCGGTGCTCGGGCGCCCCTGGGCGACGACGGGCACGGGCCAGGTCGGCGCCGGACACGATCTCGCCCGCGCGCAGCAGCACCGCCGCCGCCAGGCCTTGCGGCTCGCACACCAGGTTGAGCGCCCAGTGCATGCCGTAGGAGAAGTAGACGTAGGAGCGCCCCGGCGGGCCGAACATCACGGCGGTGCGCGGTGTGGGACCGCGCCAGGCGTGGGAGGCGGCGTCATCCGGTCCGGCGTAGGCCTCGGTCTCCACGAGCCGCACGGCGACCACTCCCTCGGGCGACTCCGTCTCCACCACGCACCCGAGCAGCTCCCTCGCGACGACGTCGGGCGCGCGCTCGTAGAACGAGCGCGGGAGGACACGTCCTGGGCGCACGGGAGGATCAGCGACCGGGACGCTCGGCGGCCCAGGCAGCGGCGTCGTCGACCAGGACGGCCACCGCGGCCAGCTGCTCCCGCACCCGGGCCGGCGCGGTGCCGCCGAACGCCGCCCGCGCGTCGAGCGCGCCCCGCACCGTGAGCACGCCGCGGACCGCGGGCGTGAGGCGGTCGCTGATCGAGCGCAGCTCCTCGTCCGAGAGGTCCCACAGCTCGACGCCGCGGGCCTCGGCGCGACGTACGCACCCACCGGCGACCTCGTGGGCCTCGCGGAACGGGACCCCCTGCCGGACGAGCCACTCCGCGATGTCGGTGGCGAGGGCGAACCCCTGCGGTGCCGAGGCGGTCATGCGGTCGACGTCGAACCGCAACGTCGCGACGCAGCCGGTCATCGCGGGCAGGACGAGCAGCAGCGTGTCGATCGCGTCGAACGCAGGCTCCTTGTCCTCCTGCAGGTCGCGGTTGTAGGCGAAGGGCAGGCCCTTGAGCGTCGTCAGCAGACCGGTGAGGCCGCCGATCAGGCGTCCGGCCTTGCCGCGAGCGAGCTCGGCGACGTCGGGGTTCTTCTTCTGCGGCATGATCGACGAGCCGGTGGACCACGCGTCGTCGAGCTGCGCCCACCCGAACTCGCGCGAGGTCCAGAGGCAGATCTCCTCGCCGAGCCGGGACAGGTGCACGCCGATCATCGCGGCGTCGAAGCAGAACTCCGCGGCGAAGTCGCGGTCGCTCACCGCGTCGATGGAGTTCGGGATCGCGTCGCGGAAGCCGAGCTCGTGCGCCACGGCTTGCGGGTCGAGCGGGAGGGACGAGCCGGCCAGAGCGCCCGCGCCCATGGGGGACAGCGCCGTACGCCGGTCCCAGTCGCGCAGCCGGTCGACGTCGCGTCCGAACGCGTGGACGTGCTTGGCCAGCTCGTGCCCGAACGACACCGGTTGCGCGTGCTGGAGGTGCGTGAAGCCGGGAGCCGCGGTGTCGACATGGCGACCCGCCTGCTCCAGCAGCGCGCGCTGAAGGTCCACGACGGCCCCGGCCACCAGACGCGCGTGGTCGCGCAGGAACAGCCGGAAGTCCGTGGCCACCTGGTCGTTGCGCGAGCGGCCGGCGCGCAGCTTCCCGCCGAGCACGCCGAGCCGCTCGGTCAGCCCTCGCTCGAGCGCCGTGTGCACGTCCTCGTCGGCCGCAACGGGCAGGAAGGCACCGGAACGGACGTCGGCGTCGAGCCCGTCGAGCGCCCCGATCATCGCCTCGAGCTCGTCGTCGCCGAGCAGCCCCGCGCGGTTCAGGACGCGCGCGTGCGCCCTGCTCTGCGCGAGGTCGTAGGGCGCCAGCCGCCAGTCGAAGTGGATCGACAACGACAGCGCCGCCATCGCGTCCGACGGTCCGCCCTCGAAGCGTCCGCCCCAGAGACGCTGCGACCCAGCACCGCCGTCCTCAGCCAAGGCCGCGACCGAGACGCTCGTCGCGCTTCGCCGCGATCTTGCTGGGCAGGCCCCACAGGTCGATGAAGCCCTTCGCCAGCGACTGGTCGAAGGTGTCGCCGGTGTCGTACGTCGCGAGGTTGAAGTCGTACAGCGACTCGTCGCTGCGTCGTCCCGTGACGACCGCGCGACCGCCGTGCAGCGTCATGCGGATCTCGCCGGTGACGGTCTCGTTGACCTCGTCGAGGAAGCCGTCGAGGGCACGCTTGAGCGGGGAGAACCACAGCCCGTCATAGACCAGCTCGCTCCAGCGCTGGGAGACGCCGCGCGCGAAGCGGGCCAGGTCGCGCTCGACGGTGACGGCCGCGAGCTCCGAGCGGGCCGTGAGCAGCGCGATGGCGCCGGGCGCCTCGTAGACCTCACGGCTCTTGATCCCGACGAGGCGGTCCTCGACCATGTCGAGCCGGCCGACGCCCTGCGCCCCCGCGCGCTGGTTGAGCTGCTGGATGGACTCGAGGACCGACACGGGCTTGCCGTCGAGCGCGACGGGAACGCCCTTGTCGAAGGTGATCACGACCTCGTCGGGCTCACGCGGCGTGGCAGGGTTCTGGGTGTAGGCGTAGACGTCCTCGATCGGCCCGTTCCAGATGTCCTCGAGGAATCCCGTCTCGACCGCGCGTCCCCACACGTTCTGGTCGATCGAGTACGGCGACTTCTTCGACTGGTCGATCGGGAGGTTGTTGCGCTCCGCGAACTCGATCGCCTTGTCGCGGGTCATGGCGTAGTCGCGGACCGGCGCGATGCAGGTGAGGTCGGGCGCCAGGTTGGCGATGCCGACCTCGAAGCGCACCTGGTCGTTGCCCTTGCCGGTGCAGCCGTGCGCCACGACGGTGGCGCCGTGCTGCCGGGCCGCGGTGACGAGGTGCTTCACGATGACCGGACGCGACAGCGCCGAGACCAGCGGGTAGCGGTCCATGTAGAGCGCGTCGGCCTTGAGCGCCGGCAGGCAGTACTCGTCGGCGAACTCGTCGCGGGCGTCGGCGACGTAGGCCTCCACGGCACCGCACGCGATCGCTCGCTCGCGGATGACCTCCAGGTCCTCGCCCTCCTGGCCGACGTCGATCGCCACGGCGACCACCTCGGCCCCGGTCTCCTCGGCGATCCAGCCGATGGCCACCGAGGTGTCCAGTCCGCCCGAGTAGGCGAGTACCACGCGCTCAGTCACGGTCGTTCCTCTTTCGTGATCGGGTGTTCTCGAAGACGTTCATCGCCCGTTCTCCGCGAGTCGAAGCATCGCAGCGGCGACCTCGGGGCCACCGTGCGGGTCGCGGGTGACGAGCAGCACGGTGTCGTCGCCGGCGACGGTGCCGATGACCGAGGGCAGGACCGTGTGGTCGATCGCCGAGGCGAGGTACTGCGCTGCGCCGGGAGGCGTGCGCAGCACGACGAGGTTGGCGGAGCTGTCCGCCGACACCAGGACCTCCCCCGACACCCGCGCCAGCTTCGTCACGGCGGCCTCGTCGCCGACCGCGGCGATGAGCGAGGAGTCGCCGCCCTGCCCCGGTACGGCGTAGACCGCGACGCCGTCGGCCGTGGCGACCTTGATCGCCCCGACCTCGTCGAGGTCCCGCGACAGGGTGGCCTGCGTGACGGCGAGGCCGTCCGCCGCCAGGAGCTCCGCCAGGCGCGACTGGCTGGGGACGGCGTGGTGCTCGAGGAGCTCCACGATCCGCGCGTGCCGCGCCGCCTTGGTGTTGGGGGTCGTCATGCCACCGCTTCCAGCATCGTGGGCAGGTCGGCCGCGAACCTGTCGGCGTCCGCCACGCCGAGGACCAGCGGCGGGGCCAGCCGGATCGTGGTGGGGCGCACGGCATTCACGAGGTAGCCGGACTCGCGCGCCACCGCCTCGAAGGCTGCTGCCACGGGCTCGGAGAGCTCGAGCGCCCGCCAGAGACCGAGGCCGCGGTGCGAGGACAGGAGCGGGTGGTCGACATCGTCGAATGCCGCCGACCAGCGCCGACCCAGCGCGCGCGCGTGCTCGAGGAGGCCCTCGCGCTCGATGGTGGTGAGCACGGCCAGTGCTGCCGCGCACGACACCGGGTTCCCGCCGAACGTCGAGCCGTGGTCGCCGGGCTGCAGGACCAGCGCCGCCTCGCCCGTGGCGAGCACGGCCCCGATCGGCAACCCGGCCCCGAGGCCCTTGGCGAGGGTGATGATGTCGGGCACGACGCCTTGCGCCACGCTGAGCAGCCACTCGCCCGCGCGACCGACGCCCGACTGCACCTCGTCGACGACGAGCAGTGCGCCCGCGGAGTCGCAGATCTCGCGCGCCGCGGCTAGGTAGCCGTCGGGCGGCACGATGACGCCGCCCTCGCCCTGGACGGGCTCGAGCACCACGGCGGCCGTGCGCTCCGTGACAGCGGCGCGTAGCGCCTCTACGTCGGCGTAGGGCACGAACGTGACCGGGCCGGGCAGAGGCTCGAACGGCGCGCGCTTGGACAGCGTGCCGGTGATCGACAGGGCACCGAGAGTGCGGCCGTGGAATCCGCCCTCGGTGCTGACGACCTCGCTGCGACGGCCCTGCATGTGCTTGCGCACGATCTTGAGCGCAGCCTCGTTGGCCGTCGCTCCGTCCTGGCACAGGAAGACGCGGGCGCCACCGGGCACGAGGGCGGAAAGCCTTTCGGCGAGAGCGATCCCGGGCTCGTGCATCGCGAGGTTGCTCGTGTGGGCGAGGGTCGCGACCTGCCGCGTGACTGCGTCGACGACGGCAGGGTGGGCGTGACCGAGCGACGACACGGCGATGCCGCCGACAAGGTCGAGGTACTCGCGTCCGTCGACGTCCCACACCCGCGATCCTGATCCGTGCGCGAGCGCGAGCGGCGGCGTGCCGTAGTTGCGCATCATCACCGCGTCCCAGCGGGTCTGCATCGCCCTCGTGGCCTCGCCTGTGCTCATGCTCATGACGCCTCGACCTCGTCCGCGTACAGCGGGAAGGCGTCCGGCAGCACCATCGTGCCGACGCCGGCACTCGTCACGACCTCGAGCAGCACGGCGTGCGCCAGCCGTCCGTCGATGACGTGGGCGCGCGGCACTCCCCCGCGCACCGCACGTACGCAGGCCTCCATCTTCGGGACCATGCCGCTCTCGAGCCCGGGCAGCAGCTCCTCGAGGTCGGACACCGCGATGGTGCGGTAGACCTCGTCGCTGTTCGGCCAGTCGGCGTACAGTCCCTCGACGTCGGTGAGGATGACGAGCTTCTGCGCGCCCAGGGCGACGGCGAGCGCCGCAGCTGCCGAGTCCGCGTTGACGTTGTAGACGGCTCCGTCGGCGCCGCGCGCGACCGACGACACCACCGGCACGAGTCCGTCCTCGAGGAGCCGCTCCACGAAGTCGGCACGCACCTCGACGACGTCGCCGACGAGTCCCACGTCGACTGCCACTCCGTCGACGACCACATCACGCCGCTCGGCGGTGAACAGGTGGGCGTCCTCGCCCGAGAGGCCGACGGCGTATGGACCGTGGGCGTTGAGCAGAGCCACGACCTCGCGCTGCACCTGGCCGGTGAGGACCATGCGCACGACGTCCATCGCCTCGGGGCTCGTGACGCGGTATCCGCCGCGGAACTCCCCCTCGATGCCGAGCCGGTCGAGCATCTGGCTGATCTGCGGGCCGCCGCCGTGGACGACGACCGGGCGCAGCCCGGCCATCCGCAGGAACATCACGTCGGCCGCGAACGCCTCGCCGAGTGCAGGGTCGACCATGGCGTTGCCGCCGTACTTGAGGACGACGGTGGCGCCGTGGAACCGCTCGAGCCAGGGCAGCGCCTCGGCGAGGACGGAGGCCTTGAGAAGTGCGACGTCGCGGTCGACGGCACCGGCCTTCGGCTGGCCCGTCATGTCGAGTACGCCGAGTTCTCGTGGACGTACTCGGCGGTGAGGTCGTTGGTCCAGACCGTCGCCGAGGCCTCTCCGGACCTCAGGTCCACGGTGATGGTGACCTCTCGCCCGCTCATGTCGACCAGGTCGCGGTCGTCGCCCGTGGCACCGTCACGGCACACCCAGACCCCGTTGATCGCGACGTCCACGGCATCGGGCTCGAAGGCGGCAGAGGTCATGCCCAGCTCGGCGAGGATGCGGCCCCAGTTGGGATCCTCGCCGTGGATGGCGCACTTCACGAGGTTGGCGCGGGAGATGGCCCGGCCGGCGTCGACGGCGTCGTCCTCCGAGGCGGCGTTGACGACGTCGATGCGGATCTCCTTGCTGGCGCCCTCCGCGTCAGCGACGAGCTGACGCGCGAGGGACGCGCACACCTCGGTGACCGCGGCAGCGAGGTCCAGGTACGACGGCGAGACGCCCGAAGCGCCGCTGGCGAGCAGCAGGACCGTGTCGTTCGTGGATGTGCACCCGTCGCTGTCGACCCGGTCGAAGGTCACGCGCGTGGCGCTGCGCAGCGCGGCGTCGAGCGTCGCGGCCTCCGCCACGGCATCCGTCGTGACGACCACGAGCATCGTCGCGAGCGACGGAGCCAGCATCCCGGCTCCCTTGGCCATGCCGCCCACGGTGAAGCCCTCGCCGCGCGAGACCGCCGTCTTCGCCACGGAGTCGGTGGTCATGATCGCCGTGGCCGCCCGCTGACCACCCTCGGTGGACAGCTGCGCGCAGGCTGCATCGAAGCCGGCGAACAAGCGGTCGGTCGGCAGGCGGACGCCGATCAGTCCGGTGCTGCACACCGCGACGTCGCCGGCGCCGATCCCGAGCAGCGCCCCCACGTGCTCCGCAGTGCTGTGGGCGTCGAGGAAGCCGTCCGAACCGGTGCAGGCGTTGGCGCCGCCGGAGTTGAGGGCGACCGCCCGGACCACTCCCGCCCTGAGCACCTGCTGGCTCCAGAGCACCGGTGCCGCCTTGACCCGGTTGCGCGTGAACACCCCGGCGGCGCTCGCCGTCGGCCCGTCGTTCACGACGAGTGCGACGTCGTTCGCACCACTGGACTTGAGGCCGGCCGCCACACCGGCGGCACGGAAACCCTGTGCGGCAGTGACGCTCACGGCGCAACCCCGATCGCGGTCAGCCCGGTGGTCTCGTCCAGACCGAGGGCGATGTTGGCGTTCTGCACTGCCGCGCCGGCTGCACCCTTGACGAGGTTGTCGATCGCCGACACGACGACCGCGCGACCCGAGTGCGGGTCGGCGGCGACCTGCAGGTGGACCGAGTTGGCACCCAGCGTGGCACCGGTCTGCGGCCAGGAACCGGGGGCCAGCACGGAGACGAACGGCTCGTCCGAGTAGGCCGCGTGCAGCGCCTCGTGCAGCACCTCGGTGGTGGCCCCGTCGACGAGCCGCGCCGTCGAGGTCGCGAGGATCCCGCGCGGCATCGGTGCGAGCATCGGCGTGAAGGAGACCGTGACCTGCTCGCCCGCTGCCTCGGCGAGCGCCTGCTCCATCTCGGGCGTGTGCTGGTGGCTCCCGCCAGTCGTGCCGCTCGCCGCAACCACGACGACGTCGTCGGACTCGACGAGACCCGCGGCGAGAAGGGGCGCGAGACCGAGGATGACGCCGGTCGGGTAGCAGCCGGGGTTGGCGACGCGCCGCGACGCCGCGACCTGCTCGCGGTGGCCGGCGAGCTCGGGCATGCCGTAGGTCCACGACCCGGACCAGTCGCCGCCGTAGTAGCGGGTCCAGGCGTCGGCCTTCTCCAGGCGGTGGTCGGCGCCCAGATCGATCACCAGGGTCCCCGCCGGGAGCGCTGCAGCGATCGTCCCGGACTCCCCGTGCGGCAGGGCGAGGAACACGACGTCGGCGTCGGCGAGGACGTCGAGGTCCGTGGCACCGAAGGTGCGGCCCGCCAGCGGCGCGAGCCCCGGGTGCAGGTCGGTGATGCGGCGCCCGGCGCTGGCGCCGGCCAGGAGCGGGCCGACCTCGAAGGCGGGGTGTCCCAGCAGCAGGCGCACCACCTCGCCGCCGGCGTAGCCGGAGGCGCCGACGACCGCCGCGACGATGCTCGGGGTCGAGGTCATGAGCGGGAATATACACATATTCCGATAGAGCCTCGTCCCGGGGGTCACCGTTGCGGCGGCGCGGCCCCCGGCACGTGCGACCTCAGGCCCGTCGGACCGCCCCGACCGCTTCGTGCGCCGCGGCGACGGCCGCGTCGCGCGCGGCCGACACCTCCTCGACGGTCAGGGTGCGGTCCGGCGCGCGGAA
>Ga0302323_100005853_pt1 | contig 10087 bp, 5 predicted proteins | sample Fen_T0_3_FD_201950 | JGI IMG/M metagenome (GOLD analysis project Ga0302323, IMG submission 201950) | Peat permafrost microbial communities from Stordalen Mire near Abisko, Sweden - Fen_T0_3 | ecosystem: Environmental > Terrestrial > Soil > Wetlands > Permafrost | place: Sweden: Abisko... | reverse complement strand
CCAAACGCCGCCCGTCGCCAAGCCGACCCCGCCCTTCCGGAGACCGACCGGCGACTTCCGTCTGGGCGTCAACGTCGGTGCGTTCCTCTCGGGTAAGCTGAGCTACAGCCTCTCATTCCGCGGAGAAGCGCTGGTGTCGCATTCGGCCTCTGCGGCGGCGACCCCAGGACTTGCCATCTTCGCCGAATACCAGCCGATCCGATTCGTCTTCGTCGGTTTCACGATTCAGTACCTCGCCACGGTCAAGTGGGCGCACAGCGCGCCTGTCGACTCGACCTCTTCGTCGCCCACGGCAAGCCCGTACGGCGGAACAGGGCATGAGATCGACTTTCTGCCTCGCCTCGGCATCAGCTACCCGGTGGCGCCCCGGGTCCGCTTGGTGGCATCGGGTGCGCCAGGCTATTCGATGATCGACGCGTCGAATATGATCAAAGTCTACGCAGATCCCGGCACCGTCCGCGGATTCACCATCCAGGGCGATGCGGGGGCGCAGATCTCGTTTTCAGAGCACGGTTTCGTGCAGGGCCGGTTGAGCTATCAGTCCAGCTTTCTCGAGAGCAGCGCCACGAGCGAGACCACGGGGCAGACCGCCGCGATCGATTTGCACGCGAGCTACTGGGGAGTCAACGGCGGCATCGGATATTGGTTCTAGGCAGGATCGCGGCTTCTGCCCGTTGTTTTACCTCATGGCAAGCGTTCCGGACCCACTGCTGCACGATGGACTAGAGGCCCTGGCCCAGGTGCTGCCGCGCGGATATTCGGTTGCGCCGTCGAGTATGACCGCGCTCAAAGGCGACCCGTGGATCGTGATCCGCAACAAGGCAAAGGAAAGCGCCGTGTGTCTGGTGCTTGCCCGCAGGCGCGTCGAACCGCGGGATCTTGGCCTCATCGCGGCGCATGCAGCCCAGACGCCACATCGTGCGCTGCTCTTGTCGCCCTACCTATCGCCTGCAATCCGAGAGCGGTTGCGGGGCTTCGGCATCGGCCACTGCGATTTGGCCGGCAATGCGCAAATCGCCATCGATGCCATTGGGCTCGCCCTCGAAATCAGCACCGGCGCAGGTCCGGGCAAGTCCAGCGACCGCGGAACCCGGTCGCTTTGCGGCGAGATGGCCGGGCGGGTGGCGCGAGTCCTGATCGACTTCCGCGCGCCGGGCACGCTGGCCGAGTTAGCCGAGCAAGCCCGCGTGGAAAGTAGCTATGCGTCGCGCGTGATTTCCTTTCTCGGTGATGCCAAGATGCTCGAGCGGAAGCCTCGGGGAAAGATCGAGGCGGTGAACTGGCAAGAAGTGCTGCGACGATGGTCCTTGGATGCTCCACTGCCGTCGAGAGGAGAATCCACGACCTTCCTCGCCAGCCGAGGAATCGACGACCTTCTGGCGCGGATCGGTCCAAGCGGTTTCTTGCATGCACTCACCGGCGAGGCCGCCTTCGCGCAGATCGCGACGCAGCCACGGCCGACCAGGCTGGTGATGTACGTCGACGAGCCCGAGGCCGCCGTCGCGCAGTTCGGACTTCACCCCGCTGAAGAGGACGCCAATGTGGTGCTGGTCAAGTCCGCGGACCGAAGCACCTTCCAGCGCTCTTCCGAGAAGGATGGCTTTCGCTATGTTTCCCCCAGCCTGATGGCGGCCGATCTCGAGGACGAGCAGCTCTTCGAGCGGGCGGTGGCATGGATGGCTGCGCACGAAGCAGACTGGCGGCGTTGATCAGGCCTTGGCGGCGTTTGCGGCGATCGCCACACCGACAAGGGCCGCGCACACGAGCGCCACGGCCGAAAGGCCCAAGAGGGGAATCGCCGCCACCGACGTGAAGAACGCAGCCGCCGCTGCACCCACCAAGTCCCATGCGTAAAGGTGCGCCCCGCTTGCGCGTGCGGAAGCTTGCACGGCCAGGGGGTAGACGGCCCCCGTCGTGCCGCCGACGAGCAGCAACAGCGGAACGACGGCCGCCCCGACGAACCCGGGCAACGTGGGCGCGACTGACAACGCCGCCACAATCACCAAAGCCACACCACCGATCGCCGCCAGCGCGTGCGCAAGAGGGACCCTTCGCGCGAACCGGCCAGCCAGCCATGCGCCGAGCGCCATCCCAGCCATCGAGCCTGCCAGCATGAGGCCCAGGGCGTGGTACAGATGGCCACGCAGGGACTGGTACGCGACCAGGAGGACGAGCTGCAGGGACATGCCCACGCCTCCCGCGATCGCCGCCGCCAATCCGGGCGCGCCACGCTTGTGCCAAAGCCCCCACCCCATGAAAACTAGGGTCAGCGCGACGGCCGCTGCAATCCAAGGCTTGGGTGAGTATCGCAACGCCATGACCGCCTTTGCCAGACGCGGAGACAGGCGTTGCAGGTTTTCGAGCAGCCCCAAGAGGTAGACCACGGGCCGAAAGTCGCGACTCTCCACCGTCGAGGCGGTGGCCACGGCACGCTGGTAACTCGCCCCATGCATGGGCAGCAATCGGTCGAAGAGCCAGGTCGGTCCGGTCTGCACAGGATGCAATTCTCTTTGCCGAAGGCGGCCTGCAAGCACGGTCGGCCGAGCGTCGACCAGCAGGTTCGAAGCCCAAAAAATCGTCTCGGCCCCGGGCGCAACGCCTACGAAGGGAAAGACGTTCTTCAAGGTGACCAGCATTGCGCCGTGTCGCTGGCTGGCAGCCTCGCCGAGGTGGGTGTCCGAGCCGGGCGTGACCACCGCGAGGATTCCGCCGGGGGCCAGCGCATGGCGGGCGTCCTCGAAGCACTCGCGGGTAGAATAGCGAGCCATGAGGGCGTTTTGCGGGATAGGCGCGTGGACGATCACGAGGTCGTATGACGGAGCAGCCTGGCGAAGCAAGCTGCGGCCGTCGGCAGTCACGACATGCACACGCGGATCCGCCAGCGCCGCTCGGGTATCCGCAGCACCCAACGTGCCGACCAGCGCCAGCAGGCCGGGATCCACCTCGACGTAATCCACACGCTCGGGGTCGTGCCTCAGCACCTCGACCAAGCCGCCGCCGAGACCACCGCCCAGCAACAACACCCGACGTGGCGACGGGTGCAAGAGCAGCGGCAGGTTGACAGTCTCCTCCGCGGCGACCTGGTCCTCGCTGGTGAAGAGCAGCACGCCATCTTGAGAGAAGACCCGCTGATCACCACGGGATAGCACTGCCAGCAGTCCATACCGCGACGGCCGAATCGACATCACGTGTTCGCCTGGGAAGTGCGACCGCTCCACGGTCGCAGACACCCAGGGCGACAGACCTGCCGCCGCGAGCATCGCCGCGGATGGCAGCCACAACGACTTCCACCGCCACTCGGACCACGCCACGCCCACGGCAGCCCCGGCGCAACAACCGCCAGCCACCACGAGGATCCAGCCGTCAGCCAGATGCTCGCCCAACAGAAAATGAAAGAGCAGCCCAGCCCCGGCCGCCGCTGCCGTCTCGGCAACGTAGATGGCAGTTGTGCGTGGTTCCCCGGACGCCATGACGGCCCACGAGAAAGCGAGCCCGCCAACGCTGCACGCCGGGAGCAACGCCGCGACAGACGCCGCCAGGATCCACTGCAATGCCGCCGCCTCTCCGAGCGCATCCGGGGCGGCCAGCATGGTCAGCGCAAGCGAGGCCAGGTAGCCGAGCGGGGCAGAACCGAGCAGCAGATACAGGCCCCGCCTGGCACGGGACGCATCCCACGCAGGCAGAGTTCCAAGAACGCTGGCGGCGGCGGTCAGGCACAGCCACACCCCGAGCACGGCACCCAGGATGAGCTCGTTGCCTTGCGAGAACGCCAACATCTCACGCAGCAACACCACCTGTGCCAGGAGCGAGGCCGCTCCGGCGGCAGCGACTGAACGCCTGATGTTGGGGGCTTTGCCGACTAGCTCCATACGCCAGGGATTACAGCGCCGCAGAATTCACAGCGGCCGTTCTTGATGTGCATCTCCAACAACTCGAATCCACGGCGAAAAACCACCGTCTTGTGGCAGCGGGGACAGCCAGTGTCCTCGCCCGCCAAGCCCGGCACGTTTCCCGTGTAGACAAAGCTCAAGCCCTCGGCCAGGCCGATCTCGCGGCAGCGGACCAGGGTCGCGTTGGGCGTGGGCGCGACGTTCTTCATCTGAAACTCAGGGTGAAAGCGCGTGAAGTGAAGCGGGACATCCGTGCCGAGGTGTTGCTTCACCCATCGGCACATGTCGCGAATCTCGCCCTCGCCGTCGTTCTGTCCGGGTATGCACAGGTGAACCAGCTCCAGCCAGACGCCACTGCCGCGAATCACCTCCAGCGTCTTCAGCACCGGCTCGAGCTTGCCCTTGCACATCCTGCGGTAGTAGTTCTCGGTGAATCCCTTCAGATCCACCTTCACGGCGTCGAGCACCTTGAGAGCTTCCTTCATGGGCGCGGATTCGCCCGAGCCCCCGGTGACCATGGTGCTGCGAACGCCGGCCTTGCGCGCGGCGGTCGCCGTGTCGATGCAGTACTCGAGAAACACGATGGGCTCCGAATACGTGAAGGTCACGCAGGCGTCGTACTCCCTCGCCATGCGGACGACCTCGTCGGGTGGCATGAATTGAAAATCCACGTCCTCGGGCTTGGATTGCGAGATGTCCCAGTTCTGGCAGCACTTGCATTCCAGGTTGCAGCCCGCGGTGGCGATGGAAAACGCACGGCTGCCGGGACGAAAGTGAAACAGCGGCTTCTTCTCGATGGGATCGAGGTGAACGGCGCATGGCTGCCCCCAGACCAAGGTGACGTACTCGCCGTCGCGGTTTTCACGTACGCCACAAAATCCGCGTTCGCGATCTTCCACCTTGCAGTGCTTGGGGCATAGCTCGCACTCGACGGCTTTCTGCGGAAGCTTCTTCCAGAAGCGCGCGGGATGGGCGCGCGGCGTGCTTTTGGCGAACGCCCGTTGGGCCGGTAGCAGCACACCGCCGGTGGCTCCCGCGGCGGCCAGCAAGCAACCAGCGCCGCCGCAGGAGCGAAAGAAATCACGACGCGACAGCATGGCTAGACCTCGATCTCGACCACATCGATGGCGGCCCGGTCGTTCACGCCCAGGCCGAACCGGGCCGCCGTGGCGAGATACGTCGGCGTCTGTCCGAGCATTGCGAGGGTCGGTAGAGCGCGCTTCGCCCGCAGGCCCTCCAGGATTCCGAGAGCCACGGTGTCAAGGGCCACCGGATCGGTCGCGAACAGCAGCGCGTTGGCAGGCGCGGCCATGCCGGGCTGATAGCTCGGGCCATTGTCGAGCACTGGCCGAAGGGCATCCATGATGACCAGCCTCTGCTTGTCCCGAATCGCCGGCACGGCATTCACTTCCGCCACGTATGGATCGCAGTTGTCCACGTGCATCTTGTTGGGATTGTGGATGCAGCCGAAGTTGTTCTTCAGTGCGCCCGTCATGCCGGCCAACATGTGCTGCTTCAGCACCGGCAGGTTGAGCACCCCGTCCACCTGCCTGGTCAAAACCCGCGACAGTCGCGAGGCCGACGACGGCATCTGCACCAGCTCTTCTTCGTGCCCGGCGTCGTCGTTGCCGACGGCACGGTAGCCGCCGCTGCGTGACTTGTCCGCAATTCGCGATGCGGTCAGGTCGCGGGTGAAGCGATCGAAGGCGATCTGCCGGCGGCCTTCGATGCCAGCCCTCGCCAGCATGTCCGAAATCGCGTCGACCACTTCCACGTGGGTGGCGGCGTTCCGGCCTGCCAACCCATTGATCTTCAGCCCCACGCGGTCGGTTGGTTTGAAGTACCGTAACAGAGCCGACGTGTGGTTCTTCTCGCCCGACAGCGCAACCAATCCAGCATCGAGCATGGCGCGCACCGCCCCTGCGTCGGCATCGTAGCCATCGGTCAGCACCTTCTTCGCTCGCACGACCACGACCCGGGGCTTGCCCTGAAGCACCGCCGTGCGCGCCGCCTCGGTCTGCGTGACGACGGTGCTGATCTCGCTCCGCCCTGCCCGCTCGCTTGCACAGGAGGACCCGCACCCTGCCGTCGCGAGGGCCGCGCCGACCAATCCCTGCAGGAAGCGGCGCCGGTCGGAACTCTGCTCATCCGAAGCCACGCGAGCAGTATAGCTACCGGTGCTCGTCTTCGCCGAAAACAATGGCTTCGTAGACCCGAAATTCCGCGCGCTTCCATGCGTCGGCGTCGAGTCCGGCCTTGAGCGCCAAGTGTCGTAACGTTGTCGTGCGGTCCCAACCTTGCTCGGGCGCCACCTGCGGCAAGAACGTCGCGCGGTTCCACCCGACGCTGAGGATAATCCCGTGTTTGCCGATGACGATTTCCTCGGCCGACTTCACCGGCGCAGGCGGGGTCAACACCGAAATCTCGATGGTGATGAAGGGCAATTCCGCGACGTTCACTGTGTGCGGGAAGCGCGTGTCCTCGAGAGCCGCGCTGGCTGCGCGCATCGCAACCGTGTTGTAGACGGAGTCCGTGGACTCGATGGTCCCGATGCAGCCGCGCAAGTCATCGCCGCGCCCGACGCAGCGGCCGTCGTCGTTCATCTTGCACTTCAGCGTGACGAAGGCGCCCGCCTTCCGTTCGAGCGACGTGGAGATGGGCACCGTCTTTTTGACCTCGGGGTCGAAGGAGCCCTTGCGCACCGACGCTTCGAGAGAAGCTCGCGCCAGCGTCCTGAGTGTTGCCTTGTCTTGATCGTCGAGTGGAAACATCTTTGCACCCCCTGCCCGCGCAGCTTCGAGCTTCGACGAGCTCGGCCATTTTCCGGCAAACGCCACGTCTATATAGGTCACACTGCTCGACCAATCGCCGGTGACGTCGCCCGACGTGTATCGGCTGACCACTTGGCCACGCATGCCTTGAAAACGCCCCAATAGATCCAAGAGGAGCGCAATGGGATGAAGTCCGCAGATGGTCGTGCCTGTCTTGTCCGCGTGGCCCAGCAATCCCTTGCGACTGAGCTTGAGAATCTGGGCCACTGACCCGTCGTCGACGGCTGCGAGGCGCTCTTGGATGCTGCCCTTGCCCGGCGGCACCTCGTAGCCGTAGTTGTCGCCTCGGTGGGTGAAGTCGCTGGAGGCGACGACCACGGTCTCCTGGTCGACGATTTCGGCCAGCGCGGACGCCAGCTCGGCGTAGTCTGCGTCGCGCAACTCGCCCACCAGGATCGGCACCAAGGTGAAGCTCGGCAACACGCGCTGAAGCAGCGGCAACTGCATCTCCAGCGAGTGCTCTTGGTTTTCCGCCTGCGCCACCGCATCGACCACCGAGGTCCGCCGCAGCCGGGCGACCGCAGGCCCATCGAGAGGAATGAGCCCGAGCGGCGTTTCGAAATGGGTCACATCCGGAATCGAAGCGCCTCGCAGCGGGAGGTGGTGCGAGATAGCCAGCAGCACCACACGCCGGATGTTCTGGCCCCGCAGGAGCGCGTAGCCCGTTGCCGCCGCCTTGCCCGAAAACCGGTAGCCCGCGTGTGGCGAGATCAGCGCCGCGACAGGCCCGTCGAGCTTCGGCGGCTTGGCCTCGTCGAGCATCTTGTCGAGGTACGGCCCAAGCCGCTGAGGCTCGTCCGGATACCATGAACCAGCCACCTGCGCCCGGCGAATTCGCTTGGTATCGACCGTCGGTGACGTGGCGGCAGCGACCGTCGTGGCAGCGGCAGCGCTGGTCGGAATCCGCGGCTCGGCAGCACCGCGCGGCTGTTTGGCGCACGCCCCGGCCAAGAAGGCAGAGACGACGGCGAACAGCCTCGAGCGGCGGGCATCCATGGCGCAGATGCTGGCGCCGTCGAGCCTTGCCGTCAATTACCATCGGTCGGGGCATGAGACCTGACCAGGGCCGAGCGCGTTCGCCGACGCGGGTCGGGAGCCCCGCGACCGCAGTCCGAGAACAGGGAGCTCGTATTCCAGTTCTGCATGCCTGCCCGATGGCTCGCACGAAGTCTCCGCAGCGTCAACCCCAATGGCGCCGCTGCCAGACGGATTGGCCTGGCACACTCCCGTATGCGGCTCGGGCAGAGCCGGATTGGCCCAAGGCTGTGCTCTACAGATTGCCCGCGGCGTTCAGATCAAGGCGGTACGTGCCGTAATAATCCGCCGGAACGTAGGCGCTGGTGCCCGCGAATTCGATTCCGGAGGCCCAGCCCAGCGTCCGGTAGAAGGACATCGCCTTCGGCGCTGCCGCATCCGCCACGTCGACCACCAAAATGCCATCGCCCTGCAGATTCACGAACAACTTGTTCTGCGCGGCACCCATCAGGTCGACGTTGGTGAGCAAGGTCGACTGTTCGTAACTGCTCGCGAGTGTCCCCTGCGCCGTATCGATGATGGCCAGGCGATCGGACGTATCAACCGCCGCCTGCGTACCCGTGCCGGTGTCGGAGGTGGACGAACCGCCCTTGACCGCCCCGCCCGTGCTGGCTGCGGTACCCGGCACGGAAACCGCATCGCCGCCTATGTATCCCCAGTAGTAGGGCGTGTTGGAAATCACCATATAGACGCGGGCGCCGTCGTAGACCAACGACTTCGGGGTCATGTCCGCAAAGCTGCGCTGATCGAGCCGGACGGCTCTCGGGCTGCCGCTGGTGGTCGCCAGTTGCAGCAGGTTCAGGGTCACGGTGTCGATCCACTGCCAGCCGCCACCGTCGATCGGCTTGCTCGAATAGACGTCGTCGCGGGTGAGGAAAAGTCGCGGCGTGCTGGCGTTGCCCCAGGTCCGCACGAGCGGGCCCGGAACGTTGAGGGCAGAATCGCTGGCCCAGGCGCCGCTTTTGCGCTGCCATCGTTGTGCATAGTTGGCGTAACTGCCGAGCGTGGCGTTCGTCGTTGGATCCACGGTCTGGCCGATGCGTGTGCGGTACGTGATGTAGAAGCCGTCCGACGCCATGCTGTCGGCGACGACGCTGGCGGATTCGGCATGGTTGCCGCCTGCGCCCGGAAGGCTAAGGGCCATCTCGGAGGCAAGCGGCTGGGCGGGATTGCGCAGGTCGAGGAAGGCGAGGTTCTGCTTGTAGTTCGGCACGTACTCGGTGGTAGCGCCACCGTCGGCCAGTTGAACCTGCTTCGGCTGATAGTCGACGCTCTGAATCAAGAAGGCGATGCCTTCGTCGACGACCGACATACCTTGCGTGTCTCCGAAGTAGTAGCCGCCGCCGTACCCCATGCCTCCGCAGTAGTAGCGGTAGTAGCTGCTATACGGGCTGACGTCGCTGGGCAGCGTGGCCGAACCTACCGCCTTGGGCAAAAGCGGGTTCGAGAGGTCATAGACAAGAGCCTGGCTGGTGTAAGCGACGTTCCCGCTGCCATCCTTGCCTTCGACAGCCCGAAGCATGACCAGCTGATCCGCGTGGCGAATGACCTGCTGAACCTGGCCTACGGTGAATCGCGCCAAGGTCGGGGCGCCTTCGAGCTCGAGACCGGCAGCCTTCACCCGGAATTCAAACGCTGTCTGACGGTAGTCGCTGCTCGGCAGGGCAACCTGCTCGACCAGGTAATCGCCGAAGCGGAAGACGGCCTGGTCGGCGGCGGCGACCTCGACCACCGAGTCCAGCGTTGGAGCGTCGAGATTCTGGATATTGGCAAACGACAGATAGGTGTCCGAGATGTTCAGCATTTCACGCTGAGAGCTCGCCGTCTGCTGGTAGAGCACCGACCGCTTCACCTCTCCGTTCGGATGCACGAAGTGGCCATGTGTGGTGATGACGTTCTGCTGCTCGGGCGGAAGTGTGTCGCGGTACTGGCCGAGATCCCACGACAGGATGCCCACCGCGGTTTCGTAGCGGTAGTAGTACCACCCGTCACCGCTGTCGTTCTGAACACCGTATGAAATCGGTACGGTCAGCACGTTGGTCGTGCCGTCGCTTTCGAGGCCGATCATCTTGTGCGCCTGGTCCAGATTCCACGTCACGTCCGAGCCCACCCAGCCGGCGTTCGCGATGTCGAGGCACTTGCGCTGGACGAGGCGGATGCTCGAGAGACTGCGCACGTCGATCAGGCTGACCGAGATCTGGTTGGTCCAGGTTTCCGACTTTCCAGTGCTGCCACCGGTGCCCGGGATGTAGGTCGAGCATGCCGCGCCGGTATCGCGCCCGACGGCGAGCAAGTACTGGCCGCCCTGCACGGGTCGGAACAGGTCCATGT
>Ga0302323_100005852_pt1 | contig 10088 bp, 6 predicted proteins | sample Fen_T0_3_FD_201950 | JGI IMG/M metagenome (GOLD analysis project Ga0302323, IMG submission 201950) | Peat permafrost microbial communities from Stordalen Mire near Abisko, Sweden - Fen_T0_3 | ecosystem: Environmental > Terrestrial > Soil > Wetlands > Permafrost | place: Sweden: Abisko... | reverse complement strand
TAGCAGGGAACGACAACCGATGGGGAAGTGTAGTTGTCGTCAACGGGGAGATGTAGTTGACGTCAAGCACGTGGATGGGGGAAGGGCCATCCCTTCACCCTGGGCGGCCCCGTTCCGCCTGCGCACGGCCTGGGAGGGAGCGAGCTTCGACTACATGCTCTGGGGTTACCCGGAGGACCTTTTTTTCGAGGACGTTGATCATCGTGATGCGCTCGGCCGGGTTCCGCCGCGCCCAGACCTGGTCTGCTGCAAGGGCTACATCCGCCGACGGCTTTCCATGGCACTGCCAGGCATCCGTGGCACCGAGTTTTTCGAGGTCAGCGATCTGGCTGGCGCTGGATGCTCGGGGTCACCGTTGTTCACCAACCGCTCCCCGGATCGAGCCTGGGACGTGGTGGGTGTCTACGTCGGCGAGCGGCGCCGCGAAGACGGCGTGTCGGTTGGCTATGCGGCTCGCATCGAGAGCATCGCGGACTGGGCGCCGAGCGTCCTCGGGAAGACAGCTGTCGAAGAGTCGCTCACCTTCACGCCCTGATCGGGTAAGGCTTACGGTTCGTTGCGGCCCGGGTGCCGGTGCATCCCACGCTCGCGAAGGTGCTGGGCGCGTGGAAGTTCACCGGCTGGTCTCAGCGGTGCGGGCGGTTGCGCTCGCGGCCGGCGTTGACCCTCAACGCATGCTCGTCGATCCGGTACCACCCCGGGTGGAGTGGACGCAGCGTACCCGGCGAGGCGCACGAGGCGTGGCTGCGCGAGCACAATCACAGATGCGATGGCGCCGCGTCATCCCGGCGCAGTGAAATCTGGCGACGGCCTTCGAGCCGTCGCCCCCATCAGCGCCCGAAGGACGTCCCCCAACGCTTCTGGCCAGTGTGCGGATCCAAAGTTAAGGACCCTGCATGCCAGGACTTGAGAGGCCGCTGCGACAAGGATGGCTGCAATGGCCCGCTACCTGATCTCGTTCGACGATGGCGCGATGACTTTACCCGAGGACGAGCTGGGAGCGGTGGGCGAGGCCGCGCACGCGGTCGTCCGAGCTGCCCAGGAGGCGGGGGTCTGGATCTTCGGCGGCGGTGTGGAGCGCCAGAGGGCGAGCATCGTCGCCACGGACGGGAAGGTCAGAGACGGCCCATTCCCGGAGAACAAGGCGGTCGTCGGCGGGTTCGTGATCCTCGACGTGTCCTCACGCGATGAGGCCTTGGCGTGGGCCGCCAAGTTCGCTGCAGCCTGCCGCTGCGCGCAAGAGGTCCGGGAGATCATGTTCGACCCGCTCGTCTGATCGGAGGAGTCCATTTTCAGAGTGAGCGCGAGGGGAGCCATCCAGTGGCGCGCGACCGCATTCGCCCAAAAAGCAGAAACCCCCGGAACCTTTCGGCTCCGGGGGCTCCGGGTTTGGCGGGGTGTAGGGGACTCGAACCCCTGGCCTCCGGCGTGACAGGCCGGCGTTATGACCGACTTAACTAACACCCCAAGTCAGGTAGCTTGGGCGGAGCAGGTTTCGAACCTGCGACCCTCGCCTTGTAAGGGCGACGCTCTACCGCTGAGCTATCCGCCCTCGATGCGGTGCGAGCGCGAGGTATCTAGCCTGATGCGCGCCGGCTGTCAACGACTGTGACGACGCCAACCGGGCGTCCCATGAGCAGATCTTGGACCTGACCGCAGCCGATGATAGAGGGTGCCTCCATGAGTGGTTGGAAAGCAGGCATGAAGGTGATCCACCTGGCGCAGCGCGCCTGGGGAGTCGGGACGATCGTTCAGGTCACGGATGAGGGTCGGCGCCTGAGCGTCCGATTCGCAGGCCGAGAGGGCATGACCTGGGTTTCAGGGCGAGATCAGGCCCTCCACGAGGTCCCGGCCGAGACGCCCTTGGACCAACCGCAGGGAGGTGGGCCGCTCGAGACCCTGGCCGCTGGCCAGGCAGGTCCTGCGAGCGCCTTCGCCCTCCACAGCCGGGCGGTCCGCCTGGAGGGGCTGCGCCGCGCCGATAGCCTCGGCGCCCTCCTCTCCTCCCGCGTCCACGTCCTGCCCTACCAGGTCGGCGCCGCGGGCCGGATCCTCTCGGATCGCATCCCCCGCTTCGTCCTCGCCGACGAGGTCGGCCTGGGCAAGACCATCGAGGCCGGCCTGGTCTTCGCCGGCCTGCGCCAGCTCGGCATCGCCGAGCGCGTCCTGGTCATCGTCCCAGAGCACTTGGCCTTCCAGTGGCTGGCCGAGCTCTTCCACCGCTTCAACGCGCTCTTCACCCTGCTCACGCCCGAGCGGATCGAGGAGCTGGGCGGGCCCACGGCCGCCCTCCAGGCGAGCCCCCTGGCCATCGTCCCCCTGGAGCTCCTGGGCGCCAACGCCGACCTGGCCAAGGCCGCGGCGGAGCTCCCGCTCGACCTGGTCATCGTCGACGAAGCCCACCACCTGGTCGACGACCAACTCCACGACGCGGTCGCCCCCGTGGCCCGCGCCTCCTTCGGCCTCCTCCTCCTCACCGCGACCCCGGTCCGCCTCGATCCGAGCGAGTACTTCCGCCTCCTCTCCCTGGTGGAGCCGGTGCCGAGCAGCACGCTGGAGCAGTTCCTGCGCCGCCTGGAGGCCCACGAGGGCTTCGCCGCGGTGGCGCGCGAGCTGCTCGCGGACGGCTCCCCCGAGCAGGCGGCCCACCGGCTCGCCACCCTGGCCCCGGAGGACGGCTTCTTCCGCGACCCGGAGCCGACCCGCGACGCGCTCCTCGCCCACCTGGCCGAGCACTACAGCCTCTCCTCCCGCCTCATCCGCAACCGCCGCGTGAAGGTCGGCGCCTTCACGGAGCGCGTCCTCCGCCGGCTCGACATTCCCACGGGCGGCAAGCGCGAGGCGGCTGTGAAGCTCTGCGTCGAACTGGCCAAGATCCGCGAGAAGGTGCTGGTCTTCGGGAGCGATCCCGAGGCGCTGCGCTCGCTGCGCGACGGCCTGGCCCAGGCCGGCCTGGAGGCCCTGCTCTACGACGAGGCGGGCACCATCGAGGCGCGCGACCGGCTGGTGGCCCGCTTCCGCGACCCAGACGGCCCGATGCTCCTCCTGTCGGGTGAGTCGGGCGGCGAGGGGCGCAACTTCCAGTTCGCCGCCCACCTGGTCTGCTACGACCTCCCCGAGTCGCCGCTCACGCTGGAGCAGCGCATCGGCCGCCTCGACCGGCTGGGCCAGAACCGGCCCGTCGAGATCCACCTGCTCCCCGAGCCGGGCGAAGAGGCCTTCCTGGCCGATCTCTACGAGCACGAGATCGGGATCTTCCAGGAGCCGGTCGGCGGCCTGGACGCGGTCCTAGCCTCCTTGCCGGCCGAACTGGAGTCGCTCCGCCAGAAGCCGGCCGGCGCCCGCGACGCGTTCCGCCGCGAGCTGGCCGAGCGGATCGCCGTGGGCCGCCGCGCTCAACACGAAGGGTACGACCCGCTCCTCGACATCCGCTCCGCCTCCCTACCCGAGCTCTCCCGCCTGGTCGCCGGAGGATTTCAGCGGCTGGGCGAGGAGCCGCCCGACGCCGAGCCATCCGAAGACGAGCTGGACGACGAGCTCCCTGAGGACGATGACGCGGCGGATGCCTCCGACGAGGAGTCCGACCTCGAAGACGCCGACGAAGACGCGGATGAAGACGAGGAGGCCGAGGAGGAGGCGGCGGCCGAGGTCGAGGCGCCGCCGGCCGACGCGGCCAGCGTTCTCTCCAGCGGACCCAAGGAGCTGGACGCCGCGGCGGTCGAGCAGTCGCTCCAGACCCTCTCGCGCTGGCTCGAGGAGGAGCTGGAGGAGCTCTGCGCCGACGTGGGGCGGCGCATCGGGATGGAGGTCGACACCGACCAGAACGTCCATCCCTTCGAGGTCTCGTTCACGCTCGGTTCTCAGCTGCGCATCGAGGCCCTGCCGGGGATCGAGATGCCCGAGGAGTCCCGGACGCACCTGGGCAGCTTCTGGCGCGAGACGGCGGTGGCCCGGGACGAGCTGGAGTGGTTCGCGACCGGTCACAAGCTGGTCGAGGCGCTGGTGGGGCTGGCGCGCGACGGCGACCTGGGGCGTGCCGCGGTGATGCGGATGTCGTGGGCGCCGCGCCGAGGCGCCTTCTACGCCCGGTACGTACTGCGCTGGCCCTCCCCGGCCGACCTCGCCCCCGGCTCGCGCGTTCCGTCGCGCCAGGCCTCGCGCTACCTCCCGGAGACCTCCATCGGCGTGGTGCTCGACCTGGCCGAGCAGCGGCTCATCCCGGGAGGCGCCACGCGCCTGGAGGTGGACCTCGACGACGCCCCCGACCTCCGGACCCTGCCGCCGCCGGCGGCGGTGCTGGTCGCCGCGCAGGAGGCGGCGCTGGAGCACGCACAGGCCGAGCTGGAGGGCTGGCGCGAGCGGGCCCTGGAGCGGCTCGCCGACCACGGCGCCTCGGAGGAGGAGCGGCTGGTGGAGGCGGGCTTCGCGGGCGGCTCAGGCGCCAAGGCGATCGAGGCGGCCCTCGGCGCGCTCCGGAGCCAGCAGCGCGCCATCGAGACCGCGCTTCGCAAGGTCACCCTCGACCTCGACGCGGTGGCGCTCCTGGTTCCCTGACAAACCGTTGACCAACACCCGCCCTCTCCCCCGCGAAGCGCAGCGGGGGAGAGGGTTGGGACAGGGGGCGTCACTGCCGGTCTCCGGTTTCCATCAGGGTCGCAAGGGCTTGGAAGCTCCTGTGGCCTTTTTCCCGCAAGAACGCTAAAGCCCTGCTACGGTTTTCTCGGCGCTCGAGGTGCGCCCCGCGTGGAGCTGATCCCCCTTCTCCAGACACTCGTCGCCATCGACTCGACGTCCTCGCGACCCAACGGGCCGGTGCTCGATCTGCTCGAGCCCCTCATGCGCTCGATCGGCTTCGCCACCCGGCGCATCGACTGGATCGACGACGAGGGCGTCCCCAAGGGCGACCTGGTCTGCCGCCGCGGCCCGGACCAGCCGGGCGGACTGGCGCTGGTGGGCCACATCGACTGTGTCCCCTATGACTTCGAGTGGAAGGAGGCGCTCTCGGGGAACATCCGGGACGGCCGGCTCTACGGCCGAGGCAGCGCCGACACCAAGGGCTCGGTGGCGGCCATGGTCTACGCAGCCAGCCGCGTTCGGGCCGCGCGCGCGCCACTCACGGTGCTCTTCACCTCGGACGAGGAGGCCGGCTGCTGGGGCGCGAAGAAGCTGGTCGATGATGGCCAGGTCCGGCCGCGCTGGGCCATCGTGGGCGAGCCGACGTGCCTCGTCCCGGTGCGCGCGCACAAGGGCTACTGCGCCGTCGATGTCGAGGTGACCGGCAGTGAAGCACACAGCTCCTATCCGGACGCCGGCGCCTCGGCGATCCAGGCCGCCGCCAAGCTCCTCGGCCAGATCGAGCAGATCGAGCAGGAGCTCTCGGCCGACGCCGACGCGCTCTTCACGCCTCCGCACACCACCTTCAACGTCGGCATGATCCAGGGCGGCAAGGCGCGCAACATCATCCCCGGCTCCTGCTCCTTCACGCTCGAGTGGCGCCCCATCCCGAGTCAGGAGCCGGAGCAGGCGCTGCGGCTCTTCGACGCGGCCTTTGCCCGGCTGGCCGCCGCGAGCAACGGCCGGATCCACGTGACCCGCACGCCCTTGCGGCTCGACAAGGCCGCGGTCACCCCCGCCGACGCCGAGATCGTCCGCTTCCTGGAGCGGGAGAGCGGAAACCCCTCGCGCAGCGTCCCCTTCGGCACCGAGCTGCCCGAGCTCATCGACATGGGCGCGGAGGGGTGTGTCTTCGGGCCGGGCGACATCAAGGTGGCCCACCGGACCGGCGAGTTCATCGAGCTGGCCGAGCTGGAGAGGGGCGTCGGGATCCTGGAGCGGGCCATCGAGCGGTTCTGCGGGGCGCCCTCGGCCTAGAGCCCAAAGTCTCAGGCGCGACCCGGAGTCCTGGGCTACAATCGCCGGATGTCAACTCGGTTCGCCAAGTACCACGGGCTCGGGAACGACTTCATCCTCGTCGAGGGGCCGCTCATGGACGCGGCCCGGGCGGCCCAGCTCTGCGACCGCCGCCGCGGGATCGGCGCCGACGGCGTGCTCACCATCCTCCCGGCCCGCGACGGCGGGGCCGCCTTCATGCACATCTTCAACTCCGACGGCTCGGTCGCCAAGATGTGCGGCAACGGCATCCGCTGCGTGGCCCGCCACCTCGCCGAGTCGCGCATGCTGGGCGAGAGCCTGGTGATCGAGACCGAGGCCGGCCCCAAGCGCTGCCAGGTCCACCGCGCGGCCAGCGGCCTCGTGGAGGCCATCACCGTGGACATGGGCCCGGCCCGGGTCGAGGGCGACCAGCACATCGAGGTGGCCGGCGAGCAGTTCGCCGCCCTTCGCGTCTCGATGGGCAACCCGCACGCGGTCATCTTCGGTGAGGCGAGCCGGGAGCGGGCCGGGAAGCTCGGACCGCTGGTCGAGGCGATGGTGCCCGGTGGCGTGAACGTCGGTTTCGCCAACCCCCACGGCAACGTCATCGACCTGGTGGTCTGGGAGCGGGGCGCGGGGCTCACCGAGGCCTGCGGGACGGGCGCCTGCGCGGCGACCGTGGCAGCGGTCCGCGCCGGGAAGGTCCCGGCCGGAGAGCGGGTCCAGGTGAACCTGCCCGGCGGCGCGCTCCAGATCACGGTCGGCGCCGACCTGCGGGACGTGGAGATGCGCGGGCCGGCCGAAAAGACCTTCGAGGGCGTGACCGAGCTGTAGCCCCGAGCCGTGTAGTCAGGCCGGCGCCAGCTGACGTCCACCCGTCTCTGGAAGCGCCCCCGACTCCGGGCTAAGCTGCGCCCATGGCGGTCGGCCGCGTCCTCATCGTCGATGACGAGCTCTTCTTCCGGGCGTTCTACCAGGAGGCGCTCGCGCCGCGTGGCCACAAGGTCAGCCTGGCCGCCTCGGGCGAGGAGGCGCTCCGCGCCCTGGCCGCCGAGCCCTTCGACCTGCTCCTCACCGACATTCTCATGCCGGAGATGGACGGCATCGCCCTGGTGGAGGAGGCGCGGCGCCGAGACCCGGAGCTGGAGGCGGTGGCCATCACCGCCGACGAGAAGGTGAGCACCGCGGTCCGGGCCATGAAGGCCGGCTGCGCCGACTTCCTGGTCAAGCCGGTGGAGCAGGAGGACCTGGCCCTGCTGGTGGAGCGGGCCCTGGACCGCCAGCGGCTCCGGCGGGAGCACTCGCAGCTCCTCACCGAGAACCTACAGCTCGCGCGCTTCCAGGTGCTCTTCCGCCAGTCCCTGGGCATCCTGGCCACCCTCGACCTGGAGCGACTCCAAGATCTGATCCTCTCGGTCCTGGCCCGCGTCGCCGACGCGCAGAGCGCGGCCATCTGGATCGCCGACGAGACCGGACAGCTCTCGCTCCGCGGCTACCGAGGGCTGGTCGATCGCTCGGGCCTCTCACCCCGCATCGATCCCCGCGACGGGATCTGGAGCGAGCCCTTCCGCGCGGGTCGGCCCTTCCCGGTGCCGGGCGCGGCCGAGGGCGAGGCCTTCTACCTGCCGCTGGTGGTGGACGACGAGCCGATGGGGCTGGCGCTGCTCGCCGACCGCGCCGCGGGACGGTTCGGGCCGGAGGAGCAGGCGACCGCCGCCTCGGTGGCCCAGTACGCGGCGCTGGCGGTGCGGAACGCGCGCCGGTTCCAGACGCTGGAGCGGGTAGGGCTGCGCGATCGCGAGACCAACGCCTACAACCTCTCCTACTTCGTCGACTACGCGGCCAAGGAGTTCTACAAATCGCGCCGCTACGGCCGCCAGTTCTCGCTGGTGATCGTCTCGGTCGACAACCTGGAGCAGATGCGCAAGACGGCGGGCCGCGAGCTCTTCCGCTGCGCCACCCGGGACATCGTGGCCGCGGTGCTGCGCGTGGCCCGCGACGCCGACATCCTCGCCAAGGTCTCCGAGAACGAGTACTACGTGCTCCTCCCCGAGACCGACTACTTCGGCGCGCTCATGTTCCTCCGGCGCGCGGCCGAGGAGGTCCGCAAGGAGGAGTCGGTCCGCAAGCTGGCCGAGCGCTGCCCGGTGCTCCTCTCGATGGGCGCGGCCACCTTCCCCAAGGACGGAGAGGACTTCGACGAGCTCCTCCACCGCTGCCGCGACCGGGTCGAGGAGCAGCGAGGCTCGATCCTGCGGCGGCTCCACCTCCCCGACTTCGAGCCGGGGGCGTTCTGGGAGCTGGTCGACATGCTGCTCCAGGACTCGGCGCGGCTCCCCGAGAGCTCGCCGTCGTCGCGGCTCCCGGCCGATCCCGAGCTCTTCGCCGCGGTCCAGCACGAGGCGGCGCGCGAGATCGGCCGCGATCCCCGCGCCCGCGGCCTGCTCTATCTGGGCGCCGGCAGCCGCGCGGCGAGCTCGCCGCGCCTGGCCTGCCTCCCGGACGCCGATCTGGCCGCGCGCGCTGGCGACAGCTCGGTCCGCGTCTACCTCCTGGGCCCCCACGGCAACGCCGCCGAGGATCCCATCGCCGAGCACCCCCTGGTCACCCCGGTCTTCCTCGACGGCGACCAGCGGCTCGGCAGCCACCAGTTCCTCTTCTTCCTGTCGGAGAACGCGGCCTACGCCCTGATCCAGCGCCCCGGCGAGCAGCTCTTCCACACCAGCGACGTCCCGCTCGTCGACGCCCTGGTTGCGAAGCTTCAGGCGCTCTACGACCTGCAGCCCATGTGACCCACCGATGCCCTCGGCCCGAAAGATCCTGATCGCCGATCCCGACCCGACCACCCTGCGGTCGCTCGGTCCAGCGCTGCGCCAGCGGGGTTACCAGGTCCACGCGGCCCGGGACGGCTCGCGCGCCCTCCAGCTCGCCATCCTCCGCTTCCCCGACCTGATCCTGTTCGACGAGCGCTCGCCCCTCCTCGACGCCCGCACCTTCGTCCGCATCCTGCGCACCAATCCCCGCACCGAGCGGATCCCGGTGGTGCTCACCGGCGAGTCGCCCGACATCGACCGGACCCGGCTCGGCACCTTCCTCAAGAAGCCGTTCAACCAGGACGAGGTGCTGGCGCGCGTCGAGCAGATCTTCCGGCGCATCGACGCGGCTCGCGCGGTGGCGGCCGGCAGCCGCGACATCGAAGGCAACCTGGCCCAGATCCCGCTCGTCGATCTGCTCCAGATCCTGGCGGTGAACCGGAAGACCGGCGTCCTCCACCTGGAGCGCGAGGGCGACAAGGCCGAGATCCTGCTGGCCGACGGGCGGATCGTCGACGCCCGGGTGGCCACCATCGCCGGCGAGAAGGCGCTCTACCGGCTCCTCACTCTGCGCGAAGGGCAGTTCGCCTTCGTGCCCGCCAAGGTGATCGCCACCCAGCGGGTGGAGCGGAAGCTGGAGGAGCTGATCCTGGAGGGGCTGCGCCAGGCCGACGAGGTGGCCCGGCTGCTCCCGACCCTGCCGCACAAGGACGACCGGCTCGAGCTCTGCGTGGCCAAGAGCGACATCCCGCCCGGGCTGCACCCCGTCACCGAGGGTGTGGTGTCGGTCCTGGAGCGCCCCGCCACCTTCGCCGAGATCCTCGATCGATCCGGTGCCAGCGACCTGGAGGTCATGCGGGCGGTGCTGGCCCTGCAGGAGCGCGGGTACGTGCGGCGCGCGAGCGCCGAGCCGGCCAAGCAGAAAGGCGCGGAGCTCCTGGCGCCGCAGGACCTGCACGCGCTGCGCACCCGGATCTCGCGCGGCCGGGCCAGCGGGCCGCAGACGGTGGGGAAGGTGATCGTGGTCGGCGGCGGTCCGCTGTCGCGCCGCTCCGCCTGGGCCCGCTTCGAGAGCCTCCCCGGCTTCGCGCCCGAGCGACAGCGCGGGGGCGGCGGCTTCGGGACCCTCGGACGGCTCACCCTCGACGGCGGGCTCCGGGTCGATCTCTGCGAGATCCCCGGCGAGCCCTCGCATCGCCCGCTCTGGCGCCCCTTCGCCGCCGGCGCGGTCGGCGCCCTGGTGCTCCTCCCGGCCGAGGGGCTTGACCTGTTCCTGGAGGAGATCACCCGGGTGTTGCGGCTTCCCACCGTGATCTGCGGCCCCTCGCGCGAGGCCATCCCGGAGGTGCTCAGGAGCGCGCCGCGCGGGGTGGTCTTCTGCGGCAGCGACGCGGCCGAGGGGCT
>Ga0302323_100005850_pt1 | contig 10090 bp, 8 predicted proteins | sample Fen_T0_3_FD_201950 | JGI IMG/M metagenome (GOLD analysis project Ga0302323, IMG submission 201950) | Peat permafrost microbial communities from Stordalen Mire near Abisko, Sweden - Fen_T0_3 | ecosystem: Environmental > Terrestrial > Soil > Wetlands > Permafrost | place: Sweden: Abisko... | reverse complement strand
GGCCGAGGAGCGCAGCAATCAGGTTGCATGCGTAGCACGGGCGCGCGACGCGGCCGCCAATGCTTCGCCCAGCGATGGCGAATGGTTGGCGCAGAAGCTGCCCGCAGCCCTCGCGCGCTGCGAACGGGCCGAGGCCGATCTTGGCCTGGCCCGCGCAGACGATTTGCGCCAGCAGCGCCACCTGCGGCGCCTGCAACGTGATCTTGCTGCCCTGTTTGCCGGGTATGCGTCGGTCCAGGACGAGATTGAGCGCAGCATGCGCGACGAGCGCAGTCGGCTCATCGTCATCGCGACCCACATGCATGCGGGCGACGGCAACGTGCACGTCAACATCCCCGTCTTCTCCAACGACCGCGAAATGATGAAGCGGGCCACGCGCGCCGCCGACACTATCATGGAGCACGCGGTGACCCTGGGCGGCGTGGTGAGCGGTGAGCACGGCATCGGCATTACCAAGCTCAAGCATCTGGACCAAAAGGCAGTGGCGGATCTGGAGGCCTATCGCGGGCGGGTGGATCCGGCGCGCACCATGAACCCCGGCAAGCTGGTCGATCGCAAGGTGCTCGACTACGTCTTCACGCCCAGCTTCAACTTGCTGGAATTGGAAGCAAAGATCCTGCAGTACGATCAACTGCACAATCTGGCCGACCGAATCAGCAAGTGCGTCCGTTGTGGCAAGTGCAAGCCCAATTGTTGCGTGTACTACCCCGGCGCCAGCATGTTCTATCACCCGCGTAACAAGAACTTGGCTATCGGCTCGCTCATCGAGGCGCTGCTGTACGAGGCCCAGCGTTTTCGCACCACCGATTTCGAATCGCTCGCCTATCTGGAAGACGTGGCCGACCACTGCACGATTTGCCACAAATGCCTGGAGCCATGCCCGGTGAAGATCGACACGGGCGAGGTCTCGATCCTCGAACGCGAAATCCTGGTTGCGCGCGGAACCAAACAAACCGCGTTGCCGACGCGGCTTACCCTGGCCTATCTCGACAGCACCAGTCGGGCCTTCAATGGTCTCTTTCGCTTCTTCGTGCTGCGCCTGGGAACCGGAGCACAACGCTTGGGTGCACGCCTGACCCACGCCGCCCCCAAGGCGCTGGCGGCAACCTGGCCGCTGTCCCTGATGCGATCACCGGTAGCCGCCCCCGCCGAACAGCCGCTTTACAAAGCCCTGCCCGACTTTCACCAGAGCCAGGCCCTCATCATCGAGCCCGAGAAGCCGGCGGAACGCACGGTGTTCTATTTCCCCGGGTGCGGATCCGAGCGCCTACACAGCGACGTGGGCAAGGCCGCGATCTACCTATTGGTCGCCACCGGGGCGCGGGTCGTCCTGCCGCCGCCCTTGCTTTGCTGCGGATTTCCCAGCGGCGCCAACGCCAAGACACGCATGCACGACCGCAAGGTCCTTTCCGACACCATCGTCTTCAGCCAAATCCGCAGCATGTTGAGCCACCTCAGCTTCGATGCCCTGGCCGTGAGCTGCGGCACCTGCCGCGAAGCCCTGCACGCCATGGGGGCACACGAGATCTTTGCCTGCCCCTTGGTCGACGTGGGCGAATTTGCACTTACCCACGGCGCGTCTCCGCCCGTCGAAGAACGCCTGCTCTACCATCGCCCGTGCCACGACTCGCTCGACGGTCGCGGACCACGCTTGCTTGCCCAAGCGGGGACCCGGGTCGAAAGCGTCCCCCACTGCTGTTCTGAGGCCGGCACGCTGGCGTTGAGCCGTCCCGACATCGCCCACAAGATGCTCTCGCGCAAGAGGTCGGCGTTGCTGCCGATCGCCGACGCTGCCCATCCCACGCCCTTTGTGACCAACTGCCCGTCCTGCCTGCAGGGCCTTGGCCGCCAGGATCACGCAGGTGCAACGCCAGTGCATCTGGCGGTTCTGCTGGCGCGCGCCCACGGCGGCGCCGATTGGCAAGAAGCCCTCGCAGCCTACGTGCGGCGTGCCGAGGTGGTCACCTTCTGAGCAGGGTGCCTCAGATGTCGAGGTTCCTCGCCGAACCGTACGACTTCTTGGCCAAGTCGCCGGCGGCCGCCTTCGAGAACCTGGTAGGGTCGATGAAACGTCTGGCCGCCGCGTTGACCTCCGCCGCCGTTAGCCCTTCGATCTTGCGGTTGAGCTCGGCCCAGTACGCGAAGGTGCGTCCGAGGAAGAGGCCTTGGTTCAGCTCGCCAAGCAGGAACTCGCCCTCGACCATGCGCTTCTGCCAATTCTCGGCGTACGCCCGCTTGGCCTCCGCCAGCTCGACAGCACCGACGCCGTACTTCAGCAGGTCCTCGATCTCGGCCGAGAGGGCCGCCATCCCCCTGTCCATGTCCGCGGGGTCGACGATGGCGCCCGCGTAGAACTGCGTGTTCCTGTCGATGGGATGGGCGTAGAGACGCGAAAACGTGGCCGAGGCGGAACAACCGAAACGGCGCAGACGTAGCAGAAGGCGCGACGTCGGACCGGCGTCGAGCAGGAAGTTCCACAGGTACAGAGCGGGATACTCGGGATCGTCGTCGCGCAGACGCAGTTCCTGTCCGGCCCCCACGAAAGCCATGGTCCGGTCAGGTGTGTCGATGGTGTCGGAGCCAGGCAGGTTATTCCGGAAGGGCAACCGAATGGGTCGGTAGGGCTCGCGGGATTTCCACGGCGCCAGAAACCTACCGACACTCTCCTTCAATTCGTCGGGGTCGAAATCGCCCACCACCGAAAGCTGGGCCGCATCTGCGCCCCACAGGCGCCTGTGCAGGGCCGCAAGCTCGGCAAGGCGAACTTTGCGCTGGCCCACGATGGCCTCTCGGATGGTTGGCACGTGGCGGACGTCGTCCGGTGGATACGGCGCCAAACGCCGCACCAGGGCCTCACTGCCCGCGGCGATGGGGTCCTTCAGCAATGCGGCCGCCTCAGCCAAAGACGATCGTTGCACTGTCGCAAGGCCCTTCTTGGTAAAGACCGGCCGACGAAGCCATTCGCCCAGCAGACGAACGACGGGTGACAGATTGGCGTGCACCGTCCGCACACGCACTTGGACCACGCTGATCGACCGCGTGGCACCCTGGTCTTGGACGAATTCGACCGTGGCCCCAAGCGCGTCGAGCCGCTCTTTCAACCCGTGCGCCCCGCCCTCCTGGATTTGGTGCAGAAGCAAGGCGGGCAAGAGCCGGGCTGCGGCGACCTTGCCCTTCAGCGCTGCCTCGCTGCCAAAGCGAATGGTCAAGGCCAAGTGCACCTTTGCGCCCTCGGTGATCCTGGGCAAGAGGGCCATCGTCAGCCCGCCTGGAAGGGTGTCGCGGGTGACGTACTCTTCGATACCGTCGCCGCCGGCCGCGGACTCGATGCCATCTGTTGTGGTCAGGGTTGGAGCTGGCGCCCAACAAGACAGGAAGAACGTGAACCATACGTGCATCCGACCCTCCTTCGCGAAACCCGAACGTTGTCCGCAGATCTCCGGCCGACTACGCGGCGTATTTCGGACAAGTCACCACGCACAGCGCGCAGCGCACGCATCTCGTCCAATCGATCTTGAATCCCACCAAATCGTCATGCGCCACCAACGCGCCGTCGATGGCCGCGCCCGGGCAATCTCGTTCGCAGCGCTTGCAGGAAGCGCACTTGTTTTCGACCGTCCTGTCCGGAGCCAAGGGGAGGTCGGTAATGACGACGCCCAGGCGCAGGCGAGGGCCGTACAGGTCGTTGACCAGCAGCGACGATTTCCCGATCCAACCCAGCCCCGACAGGCTCGCGATCAGCTTCTGGTTCGAATACACGATACTGGTGCCGAGGGCTTTTTCCGCCTCGTCCAAGCGCATGGCAAAGGCGCCCGCATCGATCCTCGCAATCTCTTCGCGGATGCCGGCGTAGATGTCGTCCGCCTTTGCCCGCATGCCATTCACGATGTCGCGGTTGAATCCGTCTTTGGCGAACGCTCTCGCGGGGTACGCGATGCCAAAGGAGATGGCGACATACGGCTTGCCCGTGCCAATCCTTCCAGTCAGGTCTCCGATGCCGACAACGGATGCGCCGAGAGCTCGAGCCTGCGCTTTCAATTGTTCCGTGGTGTTCATGCTAATCGTTCCTGCTCCATATCTTTGCAGGATCCGTTCCCGTTCCAGCTGTTGACGACAAAGCAACCCTGTTGCGCGAGTGTTGCCGGAGCAGGGTCCACGCGTTGCCAAACCACCACGGCGTCCAGGCCATTCGCCCGGTGCTGCAGCGCCGGATGGGCCATCCGCTGCGTGATGTGCAGCTCGCCCCGATCGAGCAGCAACGTCTCGACGCCACTACCTCCCCGGGCGCTAACCAGGATCAGATCGGCCTTTGCCCCAATCTTGGCGAACTCCTCCTGCAGCCATCCCTTCTTTCCAGCCACTGCCGTCGCATCGGAGAGGGCAATGTGCGCAACCCGCTTGCCGTCGGGCAAAACCGCCGGACCGGGCACCGATCGCACGGGCGCTTTTTCTGCGCGCGCCCACGGCACCGCCCACAGCGACAGCACCAATCCCGACAGCAAAATCCAGAGATTCGATCCGGGTCCGTTCACTTTCATGGTTCGTCTCCCGGCTACGAACACGCAAGGCGCGTACCAGAGGTCTTCGACGAACCTCGCCCGGATTCAGCCCGGCAGGTGGATGATCCTCGCCTCGCCCATGCAGTGGGTAGCAACAAGGTGCACCAGCTCGTCAACCGCTTCGCGAACTAGCGACGGCGAGGTTCGCCGATTCCCCTGGACGATGAAGAAGGCGTCTGTGGTTTTCTCGGTCACTTTGGTCTTCTCCGCCTGTCGGACTTCCAGCCGACAGATCACCTCAGCGGCATCGAAGTAACCGTACTCGCCTGGCCCCACCCTCGTGGGCTCGGCGAGGCCCAAGGGATGGAACTTTTCACCGCCGCGGGAGAGGCGCAATGCCACGTCACCTTCCAATTTCGCCAGATCGTGCGCGCCTAGAGCCAGGCGGGTTCGCAGCGACACCAGGTTGTAGATATCCACCAGCAGATTCACTCGCGGCGCTGCTCCCCGCTGCAGCAGCAGACGCAGGAGGTTTTCCGGTGCGGCCACGAAACGGCTGTTCGACCGCTTGATCGCGTCGTGCAGTTCGCGAAAGCCACGCAGAATCGGATCGCTCGACAGGTCCTCCAGCTTCGCGCCGGCGGCGATGGCCGCCGTCCTTTCGGCGAAGATTGCGTCGAAGGCAGGCGACGACCGCTGGTTGCGAAGCCCGCCGATGGCCAAGATGGCGACCTCCACACCGAGGGCGACAACCTCGGGTGCCAGGAAAAATCCCACGGTTTCATGCCTGTTCAGTGCCACGGTTCAACGATTCTGCTTCTTAACAAGGGTGCAAGACAAACGCCATCCTTACGCGGTCGAGATCCGTCCCCGAATGACGTCGACTGCTGCTGGGGAGTCACCTGTTCCACAGGGACTGTTGGCATAGCAGCAGCCAGGAGCGCGCTTGGTAGGTATTGGGGTTCCTATTTGTATCTTTCCCGCAGCCGCTGTTGGAACGCCAATTGCAAACGACTAGACCGCCGCTCAATGAACGACATCGCTAGAAGTTTGTCCAAGGAAGACATCGCCAACGAAGCGAAGAGTCTGGGCGCCGCCTTGGTGGGTTTCGCGCCGGTGGGCCGGTGGGCCGAACACGGCGACCTATCGTGGGAATTCGATCCGCGGCGCCTATGGCCCCTGACGAAAACAGTCATCGCCATGGCGGTTCCTTCCTCGTTGCCGGTGACGGAAACAGATGACTCCTTCGTCTACCGCTCGCAGTACAACAACACCAATCAGCTACTCGACAAGATCGCCTACCGACTGGCGGCCTTTCTGAATCGACACGGCCATCCGGCTATCAACATCTGCCGCGACGGCTACGGCGACGGTGTGATGAAGATTCGCCCCATCGCCGTCTTTTCACATGTGTGGGCCGGCCACTACGCTGGCATCGGCGAAGTGGGCTGGAACCACTGCCTGGTCACCGCCGAATTCGGCCCGCGCCACCGCCTGGTCTCGGTGCTGACGTCGCTGGAACTGGAAGGCGATCCCCTGATCAAGGAAGGCTCGCTATGTAACAAGTGCCTGATGTGCCAGAAGGCCTGCCTGACCCAAGCCTTTTCCGGCGATCGAAAACGCGACCGGCGATCGAACATGAACAAGTTCGCATGCTTCGACCGCCGGGCACGCTTCAAGACCGCCCAACACTGCGGCTTCTGTCTGAAGGTCTGCCCCACGGGCGAAGATCGCAAACTCTACGGCACGCCCAAAGTAGCGCAGTACCTGGAAGAACGTCGACGCATCTTCGCAGAAAACGGTGTTCCTCTGGATCCCGTCGCACCCACCGAGCCCTAGGAGATCGCATGCCGAACGTCACCGGAAAAGAAGACATCGCCGCACAAGCGCGCGCCCTGGGTGCCGAGTTGGTCGGGTTCGCGCCAGTCCATCGCTGGGACGAGGCAAGCGTCGTCCCCGGACGCCGTCCCCGTGATCTGTGGCCGCCCGCCCGCACCGTGATCGTGCTGGGCGTACCCTTGTGGCTGCCCGTGGTCGAAGCATCGCCGTCGCAGCTTGGGCGCGAACAGATCATCGTCACCGACAAACTGCTGGATGAGGCGGGCTACCGGCTGGCGAACTTCCTCAACGGGCGCGGCCATGCAGCCATCAACGTGCCCCGCAACCGCGAGGGCGAACCCGAATCGCCCGCAGAGGCGACGCGGGTCTTTTCCCACGTGCTGGCAGGCGAGCTGGCCGGACTGGGGCGCATCGGACGCAACCACGCGCTCTTGACCCGCGGCTACGGCCCGCGCGTGCGCTTGGTCTCGGTGTTCACCGAGCTGACCCTCGACGGGGATGCGCTGCTGGCGGAGGGACTTTGCACGGCGTGCGGGAACTGTGAGCGCATCTGCCCCGCGCACGCTCTCGCGCCTGGCGGGGACGGAGAGTCCACCTTTGACGAGGCCGCGTGCACTGCCAACCACCAGCGCCTGCGCGCGGCCTTTCGGGATCCGTGCGGCTTCTGCCACAAGGTGTGCCCCGTGGGCGCCGACCGGGTGTTGTTCAACGCCACCGACACCTCGGTGTACTTCGAAGAGGCCGCCGCCCTGGCAGAAAATCCCTTCGCCCCGCGCTTCCAGTCATGGCTGCACATCCGCAAGTACGGCGGGTTCCCGCTGCCCGAAGATCCGCCATCCATCCGTTGACGAGGCTGTGCCCACAGGATGAGCAAGTGTCCCGGGAGTCGGGCCGCCCGCTGGTCACGAAATCACGCCTGTGCAGACCCAGGTTTTCGCAGAAGTAAGGCAGAAGTAAGATCGAGGGCCGGCAGGCTCCCCCCAGTTCGCACCGGCGAACGTAGTTGAGAATGCTTTCGTCGCCACCGTCGGCTATCGTCTCTGTGTGTTCGTTCCCTTCCCTTCACTTGCACGCTCGCAAAAACCGGAGTCACACATGCGACTGAGTCGTCTTGCTTTCGCCGCATTGCTCTGCGGCCTTGCCGCTTCCTGCAGTTCGTCCAAGGAAACCCAAAGTGGAATCGACGCATCCGTTGTCGACGGTTCGCTTGACCAAAGCGCAGCCGGAAACGGCATCGCGGACGTGAACCCGGGGGCCGGCCAAGACAGCTCGGGGCAGGTCGAGCCCGATGTCGGCGTGGCGGGCGGAAAGGATGTCGCGCTCGGCGGCTCGGGCGGGAGCGACGGCGGCGGTGGGAGTGGCGGCTCGGCGTCTCCGGGCAGCGGAGGGGGCGGCGGAACAGCCCAGGGAACCGGCGGAGCGCCGGCGCCTCTCTATGCGCTGATCATCGACGCGCCCAAGAACAACGACACGGTCAGCGGTGTCGTTCAAATCAGAGGGTGGGCCCGAGGCTTCGTCAATGTCGAGACCTGGGACGCAACCCACTCCGATCCGCCGCTGGCCCAAGCGGTCCCGTCGACGGATGGAGCGTTTGCCATGCAGCTGAGCACCGCCGGCCTCGCGACGGGCGCGACAACTTGGACAGTCTGGGCGTGGGATGCCGCCCCGGGAAAGGCGACCGACACCACGAAGAGCGCGAGTGTTTCGCTGTCACTGACCATCGGCGCGGGCACCGCAGGAGGCGCAGGGGGCGCAGGGACCGCAGCGGCAGGAGGAGCAGGAGGAAGCGCAGGAAGCACAGGCGCCGGAGGAACCGCGGGCGCGGTTGCGGGTGGCCGCAACTACCTCATGGGCTTCTACACCAACGGCAAGTCGGACGGTCCCTACCACACCTGGCTGGGCTACTACCCCGAGGTTGACTACGGAAGCTCGTACCAAGAGCATTCTCCCGGTGGCAGCTTCTATCCCCCGTCGCTGAAGTACCCGGAGGTCTTCGACGTCGACATCCACAACGCCAAGCTTGACTACGCTGACGTAGCGAGTGGAAAGGCCGACAAGGATCTCATCGCAACACGCGACTCGCTGCCCAGCGATTGGTACCCCTACATCTACGCCATTCGTATCGACTCGGAGTTCAACCTGGCCTGCGACGCGGATCCGGCGATCTGCAATGGGGATCCAGCAACCTGCCGCAGCGCGGCCGAGCACGTCATCGATCTCTACAAAGCCAAGCTGCCAGCACGAGTCAAATACATATGGAATCCCAACATCTACCACGGCAGCAACCTCGATCAGCTGGTGCCCACGAATTGCGACGTCATCGGCGTGGACGCCTACGCTCAGCCACAGTGGAACGCCAGCTCGCAATACTTGTTTGGCAACAAAGCCAACCCCGAATCCGGATCGCTCTGGTGGTGGACACAAGTGGCCCAAAAGAAGGGCAAGGCCATCGCCTTGCCCGAATGGGGAGACGACTACGGAGACGGCGCCTTTGTCCGCGATGTCGCAGCATGGGCGGGAGATCCCGCGAACAATGTCGTCTACCTCGGATATTGGGACAGCGCTGACAGCGAAGATGCGCACCTGCGCGGTGCCAGCCTGACCGCCTTTACCAGCGTCTTCGCGAACCTCCCCTACACGGGGACGCTGTTTGCGCCGCTGATTTCCACCGCCGCCTATCCCTCGGATTTCTAGTCCGGCCTGCTGCCAAACCACACGTTCAGGATCCAGACCGGCGCCGACAGCTGCCTGCCGCCTGCCGACAGCCGCCTGCCGGCATCCGACATCCGACAGCCGACTTGGCGCCGTGTCTTGCGTGTTCGGATTGCGCTCTGCCCCCGTAAACAGCTGTTTCGGGCAACCCGCCGCCGTGAGCAGCGCGACGACCTCTCCGTGAGAACCCACGTTTCCTGCTCGTTGCCGCCTCGGGCAACCCGACCTACGTCCACCTCTCTCCCGCTTCCCCCGCGGGAACCCCGACCTAGCTCGCCCTGACCCGCTCTCTCCGCGCGGGAAATGCCACCTGGGTCCACCCATCGACCATTCCCACCGCGGGCAACTCAACCTGGGTCCACCCATCGCACATTTCCATCGCGGGCAACCCGACCTGGGTCCACCCATCGACCATTTCCACCGCGGGCAACTCAACCTGGGTCCACCCATCAACCATTTCCACAGTGGTCAGCCTGATCTGGGCAGCCGGATTGCATGTCCCTGCTTCGGGAAATGCCACCTGGGTCCACCCATCGCCCATTTCCACAGCAGTCACTGCCCCCTGGGTGGACAAGGCTGCAGCTTCCGCCGTTTTCGGCCCGTCCTGGCCGGAAACACTGGATGCGGGTAACATTTGCTGTGTGCCGAAGCGGCCCTTCGAGAGTGGCCGAAGCGTTACCAAGCCAGTACCCAAGGGCCTCTGCAAGCCGTTGGGCTTCACCCAAGCGGGACCTGCGTTTTGAATGGCGACTTTTTTGCGAGCCCAGTGGCCCCGCCGTCCTAAGAGGCGCTACTCCGCACCGATGTCTTTCTTGGACTTCGAGCGAGGTCCAGAAGCGGCTAGAAGGGAGATCAACACATGGGTTGCCGAACAGACCAAGCAAAGGATTCGAGACCTGATTCCGGCAGGGGGGTTTGATTCATTAACCCGGCTGGTAATGGTCAATGCGATCTATCTTAAGAGCAATGCCAGTCGGTTAAGCATTTGATGGCCGTTTTCTCGGGAATTTGCTCATTTTGATCTTCACGGCCCGTGGATA